>Ga0307379_10010654_pt1 | contig 12144 bp, 6 predicted proteins | sample UN2MG_FD_202237 | JGI IMG/M metagenome (GOLD analysis project Ga0307379, IMG submission 202237) | Soil microbial communities from Risofladan, Vaasa, Finland - UN-2 | ecosystem: Environmental > Terrestrial > Soil > Coastal area > Acid sulfate soil | place: Finland: Risofladan, Vaasa | collected... | reverse complement strand
AGGTCTTGGACGCTGGCCAACGTTGTCCTTTCTTCGGCCGAGGCTTGTTCTCTGACATAAACCTGGATGCTCTCGGCCCCTAGTGATTGATCAAGTTTGACCAAGTAGCTATCTAATGCGTTATTGACACTGATGACGAGACTGGCTTCGCTTTCCTGAAGTTGTGCCAGAATCTCAGCGTGTGCGCCAGGCCGGTAGCCACAGGAGCAGATTGCCTTTCCGAATTGCCGATAGTCACGCACGGAATTTTCCGTCAGCAGTTGGCATGCTCGCTGCCGCACCTTGCCAATCCGGGCATCAAAACTAGATCTCGTGGCTATACCACCAAAGCCAAACTGGCTGAACTCACTCACTAGAGCATAGGCTAACGATTGTTCGACCTGTTTGCCATAGTTTGCCCTTGTTTTGGCCACGACGTTATGTTCGTTCACGTATTGTTCGGTATAGTGTTGCCACAGCTTCTCAAACTGCTCAATAAATGCCTGACGCCTCTCCGCAGAGAGCACGTCGGAACGATATGCTTGCCATGCTTCGTCAACATCTCGTCCCAACACGCCAAAGCGCTCCAAATCAACGGTCTGCTGCAGCCGCCGGTACTGCCGGTGAGCAGACTGAAGTATTTCCCAATCGGTCAAGAACTGATCGGCGGCCTCAATGGTCTGCCGAACAACTGAAGCAGCAGCGTCAGGGTTAGTATTGACTTGCACACCAGATAGCTCTTTGCCCAGTAAGGCCAACTGCTCAAAGCCCTGCGCCGCCGGTAAGATCGGCCTGAGCTGCTCCAGGTGACTTACCAGTGTTGTAAAGGCTGTGCTCTCCGCCTCAATAACCTTCAGATTCTCTTGAACCTGGCTCAGGCGGTTCTGAAGCAAGTTCCTGGCATCCGCCTTGAGGGTAAGCCAGGTTTTCTGATCGTCAATGGTTCGACCGAGGCTCTTCTGTAATTCCTGGTAGTGCCACAGACCCAGCGGCTCGTCAATTGCTTGCCAAACCGAGCAAACATAAACAGGAGAGACTTCTATCTTCTGGGTCGACACAACTTGATAATGTTTATCCTTACGTTTGGTTATATCTGCCACAAATGCCTTGTTGGGCGTCGCCATTTTGCCACTCTCATCCAAGATAAGGACTTTCTGGAGCGCAATAGCTGCAGCTATGTACAATTCGACCATATAGTCGGGCAGACCATATGGTTGTCCACTCAGGCGTTCGTACAAAGCTGCAAAAGGAGTCGAAGCATCTGTCAGGGTGTCGAGCACGATCTTCCATATCTCATATCCCTCGCTACCTAACTTAGGCTCCTTCAGTTCAACCACATACTGACCTCCAGCAACTTTGTCCCAGCTACAAAGGCCGAGCACCTGCAGTGTGTCTCGTGCATGGCGGGCTACCTCTGACGTATCCCCAGAGAAGGTTTTCCGTGGATTGGCGATGCAGTTGTCAATCAGAGCATTGGTCGTATTGCGTCCGGCGATACGTTCCGCCCTGACTTTGGGAAACTTGTAGTAGTACCGCTCAAACATATCTACGAGTACCATGTTCAAGTCTTGTGCTTCCTGGGGTTGGTGATTGACAAAGAAGATGAAATTGGAGGCCTGTCCAAACTCCTCAACGTCGCGCTGCACGCGTGCCTGGACTTCAGAGACTCTGGCTCGCGTGAGTCGAACACGAAGCTCACCGGCAGTGCCAGGTTTGCCACCGTCCAGTTGCCTGCCAATCTCCTGAAGTGTACGGTAGCGCCTCAGTTCCATTGGGTTGAGCATATCCACTTTCTTAGGCACGGCCACTATGACGTTGGGCGCCGACAATCCGCGGGCTTTCAGGGCTACATCGCTAAACTTGGCTTCATAACTTTCGGCTTCGCCAAAACGGGGCACGACAAATATAATCTTACCGTCGGTGATGCGCTTCGGTTTTACAGAAGTGATCTCCTCGAGGTGTTCGATGTCCATCCACTGGGACTCAACCCCACGTTCTACTTTGACCGTCACGGTAGCCGGCACATTCAGATCAACGCGGGATTCCAAAGCCAATAGTTCGCTCTGCAGAACCTCGTCGGCGTCTACGTCATCCATCTTTCCCTGGATTTCACTTTCCAAGTCCCAACCGACGTCACCATAGACATAAAAGTATCTCCCGGTAGACCGGTCAAAGTATACGTGACCTGTTGCGCACAAACTGTTCAGCGCCTCTGTTACTGCCAAACTATCTTCGACGCCGATGAAATCAGCAACCTGTTCACCGGATAGATCGGTCTGCAGGTACTGGACCTCTTCCGGATGAACCCGACTGGCTATCCATAGCAATGCCAGCGGCTTAAAGGCTCTATGGGCCACGGAATCTGAAAGCTTACTTTGAACTGTATTGTAGGCAGTGATGACTTGCAGATAGGCTTCCCTCTGTTCCATAGCAGGTAAGAAGTAGTCGAATACCTGGTCAAGTGTCACCAGGTTCAGTCGCCCTTCACAGGCCAGCGGTTCGTCGAGCTTCTTGCGAACCACCTCGTCTATGAATCCAAACGAGGTACGCTCGGCCTGGCCCAGTACGCGGGAAATGCGCGGCAGGTAATGGGCTATGGCGGGATGCAACGGAAAAAAATCCGAGAGTTTCATAGGCCGGCCGTCATCTATCATGTTGAAGGTTCTAATCAGGTCGGTGAGTTCCTCGACCTGATCACGGTGGCTCTTCACTGCCTGATCAAAGTTGTCCTTTGGTTTGAAGACGCCGGCCAGCAACTTGGTAGAGTAGAATGGGAAAGCATGCTCATCAAAACGCCCCCGCATTTTGTCAAAGTCCCTCTGCTGCGACCGCTCTTTTAGGAATATCTCCACTGATACGTGCATGACACCGACAAACAAGCAATGACTCGTGGGTCTATTGCAATAAGCGGCGAAGCCCTGCAATTCCCCTAATGTCTCAGCCAATGAATGGTGTCCAACGGACGCATTAAGGTAAGTAGTCAGCTCGTCAATCAATACAGCAATGTGGGTATACCCTTTAGGCTCTAACAAGTCTAGAGCTTCCCGGAAAGTGGTTTCCAGGTCCAGGACGTCACGGCTTACTTTACGCCCTAAAGCACGTTCACAAGCTTGATAGTAAGTGTGTAGACCGTCCCGGTCATAACTGTCCAGTTTGGCGCGTAGCTGTTGCAGCGAAAGTCCAAATTGCTCGTCCAACGCGCGGGCAAAAACAGAACCAATGGGCAATGACTCCAGTTCTGCCAGGTGGTTAGCGGCCTCGGTGTACTCGTTGGAGAAAACAGCGTCCGGCAACACCTTGGATACCTGGTCCAGCAGGCTGCGAACCAAGAGCTCTTTGAAGCGGATGTCTCCTTTGTCCTCAGCACTGACCTGGATGATCAGAAACCTTTTATCCGAGAGCTGACCAAGTAGGTTCTGTACTTCGCGGAAATTCCCAAATTTCTCTTTTGCTGTCTGAAGCCTGACTGCGTTGCCCCCAGTATCTAGAAGGGCCGACAGAATGGTGAGAAAGTAGCTCTTGCCTGTGCCATACTGAGCGCTGAGCAAGTGCGCGCGCCGCCGTTCGGCCGGCAAGGTGCTGGCTGTACTGCCCCACCCATCGCTCAGAATGCTGGAAAGTATTTTCTCGTACACATCGGCCAAGTCTTCAGTGAGGATGTAATCATGGAAGTAGTGATCTTTCCAGTCAACGCTGATCGCTTGGAGTTTGATGGCCGGCTCGAAACGAGCCAGGGCGGTTATGTCCTTTATCAAAAGCGACTTGTCCATGCTCTACCTCCCCATCCTGGTAGCCAGCAGTTCATATAGGTTGGTCGAAGTATACCCACGTACCGGGTCCACCCTCCAGGTCTCGGCTACAGTTTCTTTGTCCGCCAGGGTCAATTCCAGGCGAAAACGGCGTTCGGAAGGCCACAAAGCATCATTCCGAAAGGCGTTGTAGGGTAAATGAGCAGAGGAGGTCTGAACCACAATCAACAGTGGGCAATCCAAAATAGCCCTGCTGAAGGCGACAAAGAAATTAGGTAGCACCTTGGGATGCTCTGTGACCCACATGCTCAGTAGCGGTTCAAAGCCATCGACAATCACGTAAGGAGCTTCAACAGTAGGAACTTGCTCGATCAGTCTTTTCACGAATCTGACCACGGTCTCAGGCGTCAGGTTAAGCAGGTTATGCTGCGTCAGCAGTTGGGGTAAGTGGTCTTGCGCAATGTTATAGTAGGCGGCAGGGATACCGGTGGCTAACCTGCGGGCGAGAAACGTCTTGCCCACACCTACGTCACCTGTGAGCAGGAAAGGGCGGTGGCTCCCTCGGATGCTTGTCAGCGTGGCATATATTGCTTCGTACTGCTCCTGCTGGGATAGCGCGAGCGGCCATTTTGACTGGTCACCCCTGGTCATGGATCAGCATCTCCAAAAAGTCCTCGGCCTTCATGGCCGGATTCAACCCAATCTGGTTCAGGTCGGCGACAATCTCAAGGGCGATGGCGCGTTCTTGCTCCAGTTTAGAAAGCAAGACCATAACCTGGGGTTCTGTCAGAAAGAAGATGCGCCCCAGGCTATTTTGCCCGCTGACCACTTCGCTGATTCTTATCCTAGAGACGTTCTCCGGCCATGAATCGTAGAGGATGTAAGCGGCGGTTCTCCAATCAGGTCTGTAAGAATTCACTTGAAAACTCCCAATGTCAGCCTCGACGAAAATCCTCAGCTTACCAAAGCCAGACGAGTTTGTGAACAGATCAAGGTAAATGTATGCTCTCTTGGACAGAAATGCTAGGGCTACATTGAAATCCTGTCCAATGCTGAGCAATGCCCTTTTAAAAGTCCCTTTATCGAAGGCCGGATCAAAGCGTCTTGCAACATCATAAGCAAAGTGATTGACAACTCGGTTAATCAAGGGGTGGTTAATCACAATCATAGCATACAGGATTTCCATAGCCTGTGTATTGTCTGGAAATCCTGGGAACTCTAGCAACTTTCGCCCAAGGGGTTTAAGAACCTGGGCCTTTGTTCTTGGCCTGTTTTCTAAGAATCCCAAGAATTCTGCCCATTCGAAGATTCCTTCGACCTTTTTCTCCCCCATTCCTAGTGCTTCAGCAATTACGCGGCGTGTGTCTATCCCAGCACTAATAAGTTCAGCACAGCTTGCGACATCGTCCATATTCAGTCTGAAGCTCTGGAAAGGAGTCTTCTTAATGACCAAGTCTTTACCTCCTAATCGCTTTCTTAGCGATGCCAAAGTTCAAAGCTACACAACCTTCTTTCAAGTACTTGGTGGTCACACAACGTCCGCATCTAACGCATTTGTTTCCATCAATGCTGTACCGGCCATCCCGAATCGCGATCGCTCCCTGCAGACAAACGCCAGCACACCCACCGCAGTGTACACAATTGAGATACTTTTCTATTTGTTTCTCAATCTGCATCCTAATGAGGCGGGTGTGCTTCCTGCCAAAAGAAATTGATAGCTGATTATCACCTGTTACACCTGTAATCATAAAAGGGTTCCCACTGCCAACAACAAAGCTCACTGAGCCATTACCCTCCAAGATCGACAATTGTCCGAAGGGTTTCAGAAACTCTACTAGTTCATCAGTGATCGGGCTCTCAAAAGAGTATACAAGATCATCTTGTGGGCCACAGGGTTGGGATGGTTCTACAACAAAAGCTCTCTGTTTCAGAATGTTGCGCCTTTTCCAATATCCCTCCAATACGTAACTCTTAGGATCTTCCTTACCGCTTCTTGCAGCATAGTCGATTAGATATTCAGTCCATGCGTCGTACAGACTGGGGAAATTCAGCTTCGTCAGGTATTCACTGAATGGGGTATTGCTTGGACAATACATACAGCCAACCCGGCTATATCCATATTCGTACAATGGGTTATACTCAAGGCCCTCAGTGAAAATGTACAGCCATACCGCGAAGGAAGACCAGTTGACTATGGGCCTTGCAGCTACTTGTCGAGAGAACTTTTGGATATGGGCTACACGTGGGTAGTCTGCTCTCCTACTCGACTCCATTCTGCGGATCCCATCAAAACTCAAAACATCACGTGGCAGCCGGCTATAGAGCTTGTTAATAGGCCTTGACTTACAAACAGTACAACACCAACGCATTATTCGGCTGGGTGGCCCTAGGGCTTCACAAAGGTTAAGAAATTTCGCATCCGGCTCTGCCTGAAAGAGTTGGAAGCCATTCAATTCGGCAAACTTCCGTACGTATGAGTTTGTGTTGGGAAACTCCAGGGTCGTATCTCCAAAAACCAAAGGAACAGACCCAATGGCTTTCTTAACCAGAGTTGCTGTGACTGCACTATCCTTACCCCCGGAGAAGGCCACAACCTTATCCCGATCCGAGAAACGTTCTGCCTCTCTGTGTATGAACTCTATTGCTCCCGCTTCAATTTCTTCCAAAGCTGTCCGATTTGCTTGTAGACAAAGCTCCCACATTCTTTGAGCGTACTCTGGCTGGTACACGGATGGCAAGCAGTTGTTGAGTTGGTCTAGCTTGTGAGTAACTAATCGCGGTTCACCATATGGGTCTGCACTGAACGCGAAAAGCGTTCTGCCTTCAAAGTATACATAGTTTCTGTTCGCAAAGAGAAAAGTCGGCAATTTTGTAGCAGTCACAGATTCAAACAGTTCTCTTTCCCTGTTAAATACTGGCTTTAAGTCTCTTGCGCATCGCCTAGCTTTGGAGTGGCACAAGGGACATTCGTGGACCAACAGCGGTATCTGACAGTGCGAGCACCAGTAAACGCTGTCGAATACCCCATCAAGGTTTGGACTCACATCATAGTGATAGGCTTCCAGATTCTCCGCCACTATTTTCGCCATTTTCTCTCTCCGTTAGCAGAAGCGGATGTCCCCAGTTCCCATTCATCGTCTCTAGGGCAATACTTGCCATGACTTTTGTCCAAAATGGGGCTTGTATTGTTGAGCAATACTATGTCTGTCATCCACCGCTTTGCAGTGGTTGTTATTGTGTAAGGTAAGAAAAACTTGGCTAGTATCCAGTCTTTGACTAAGCAGCCCTCCCAGGTTTCACCCGGATACCTTCTTGCCAGAAGTGCGTCCAGGTCGGAATAGCGATACTCCGCCAACACATGGCTTGGGTCATCTATGCCCTGCAAAGGCAGACACCGCCTTTCAGGTGAGCAAGAAAAGCAGACATCGCGTCGATTTCTCAAGGCGCTATCAGCCGTGGATGCCTGGTTGGAAAACAACAGACCCCGTACCGATTCCGGGCCATCCTCGTTCAGGCCGGCCTGAATGATGTCCACCATCACCGGTGCACGCTTCCCTGTGGCCTTTATCCAGCCCATCAAGAGCCTCACCCCTTTGAGGCCCAAGTAGTGCTCGCGTATGGTGGACAGGATCCTCTCGGCGAATAAGGGATGTGCCATCAGTCCTTTGAGATACGCCAAGTTCCCTTTCTGGCTTTTCCACTCTTTGGCGAAAGGGATCTGTCCCGAGTCAAACAGACGGCGAATAGCCTGCTGCAGACGATTGAAAGATGGAGAGAGGTAGTACCATTCCTGGTCGCTATCCAGATAGTCCAGACGCTTCAAGTCTAGCTCATAGGAGCGCCGCCTGATCATCCCTTCATACAAATGCCGGCGTATTCTGGGCGCTATCGGCAACCGCAGTGCCAGCGAGACCAGTTCTGCCAGCCTCAGGTCGTTCATGAGGACGTTGGTTTGAGGAGAAATCGTCACGGCCTTCTCATCGAAAAGCTGCACTCCGGCAGCGTTTAGCTCTTCGGCCAGTACATCCGTGAGATCATAGCCATACTGCTGGCCGGCCTCACGAATCTCGGTATAGGTTGCTGCGCCCTGTCGGATGCACTTGTCCACGAAATACTGGAGTTCAGGAGTGCGTTCCATAGCCTTTTCTCTATACCTGGGCAGCAATCTGTTCCAGAGCATTGCACAGAGCATCAATGTCATCTGCCGTGTTAAAGTAGCCGATACTGGCTCGGACGGTGCCAGTCTCTGATGTCCCTATGTAGCGGTGAATCAGTGGCGCGCAGTGCAAACCGCTGCGGGTAGCGAGGTCAAAGCCGCTGGCCAACAGGTGAGCCAGGTTCAGCGGCGGCCAACCTTCAAGGGTGAATGACACAACTGCAACGCGGTTCGGGCCTGGAGAAGGGCCATAGACCTTGATGCCCGGAATGGAAGCCAGACGGTCAAGCATACGTCCCGCCAGTGTTGCCTCGTGAGCGCGAATGGCTTCTACACCCGTTTCAAGCACAAAGCGAACCCCGGCGCCTAATCCGGCCAGGCCGGGAGTATTGAGCGTGCCACCCTCGAAACGATCCGGCATCTTCTCAGGCTGTCGGTCTGACGAAGATTGTGAGCCAGTTCCTCCCTCACAGAACGGCTGAACTTGGAGCTCTAGTCCGGGCCTGACGTAAAGTCCGCCGGTTCCTTGTGGCCCCATCAGCCCCTTGTGGCCCGTGAAGGCCAATAGGTCAATCTGCATCTGTTGCACGTCGATTGGTACACAGCCGGCTGTCTGAGCAGCATCTACCATCAGTAATGTGCCACTCTCACGTATTATATCACTAATGGCGCCGATATCGTGAATGACGCCGGTAACATTGGAGGCATGGGCGATGCATACTAACTTGGTGGTGGGATGGAGGGCAGCATAGATGGCTTCGGGGTCAACAGCCCCTGTGCTGTCACACTCCACCCAAGTGACGGCTACCTGCCTTTGCTCTACCAGAGAACGCAATGGACGCAGAACCGAATTGTGGTCTGTCACACTGGTGACGACGTGGTCACCGGGCTTCAGCAACCCTTTTAGTCCCAAGTTCAGTGCTTCTGTAGCATTCAAGGTGAAGACGATCTGACTTGGTTGTTCAACGTTGAACAGTTGGGCCAACATTCCTCGAGTGCCGGACACGATCTTATCAGCCTCCCGCGCCGGAGCGTAGCTCGATCGACCGGGATTGGCGCCGACGTACCGGTTGAAATGATCTATCGCCCGATACACGCTCTCTGGCTTAGGGAATGACGTAGCAGCATTGTCTAGGTAGATCATCGTTGACCCCAAACAACTACAGGTAGTCGCGTAGTTTTCTTCTCCACGCAGGATGCTGCAACCGTTTCAGCGTCTTATCCTCGATCTGCCGGATCCGCTCGCGAGTCACTCCGAGTTCCTTGCCGATCTCTTCCAGAGTATGGTCCTGACCATCCAAAAAGCCAAACCGTCTTTCGATGACCAGCCTCTCTCGATCGGTCAAGTTACCAAGAAGCCCATTGACGGTTTCTTTGAGAAGTTGCCGGGCCAACATTCTATCGGGGCTTGGCTCAGATAAAAGAGAGGTACTAAACATAAGCATGGAATAATCTACGTTCTCCTCCACAGCCAGTTCCTCGAGACTGCGTTCCTGCAATGAGGAATCGTCGAGTGTGAGCATCGAGCCGTTCATACTGTCTGTAGCCAATTCGTCTGAGGTTTCTCGCCAGAACATACATGGCGGGTACTCGAAGTCGTCGTTGTTATCGCTGCCAACTGCCCACAGACGTTCCGCGCGCTGGCGCATAGGACAAGGTCGAATCTGCATGAATCCCACTTTGGGGCCGGCCCAACCCAGCGGGAATTCCGGACAGCAAAACAAGGAATCCAGCGAGCAGATATGAGGTTCCCTTTCCAGAACCCGTTTTAATGTCCGAGGAGGCATTCCACACCGGTCTGCCAATTCCTTTGCAGTGGGCTCCCGGCCGAGTTCCACTCGCAATGCATCTTCCGCACGGTGGATTTTATCAAGGGTGTCGTGCATGTGTACCGGAAGCCGAATTGTCCTGCATTGCTCGGCAATTGCCCGCATTATGCCTTGCCATATCCACCAGGTTGCATAGGTGCTGAACCTGTTGCCTTGGCGGTAGTCAAATGTTTCTACTGCCTTGATCAAGCCCAGGTTACCTTCCTGGTACAGGTCAAGAATGGACAATCCTTGATCCTGATAACGCCATGCGACGCTAGCGACCAAACGAAGGTTGTGCAACATCAGCGCACGTTTTGCCTGCTCGGCGCGGTGATATATTTCCTGGGCTTCCAGGCTGGGCTGACTGCATCTATCGAGATGGGACCGAGCAATTGCTGATTCTGTTGGAAAGGCACCTTTGCTTAGAACGTACTCCTCAAGGAACTGCAATGCAGGTGCTGGCAACGCGTACAGGTAGGCACAGAGATTGAACAGGCTGTCGTGAGCCTCCTTGGGACACCACTCGATAAGGTGTGAAAGAATCGAGCTTCTACTTTGGTCATCTTGCTGCCGCAGGGGAACTTCTTGGATCAGGCTACCCAATGCCTCAGAGATTTGGGGATAGGAATAGTTGTTATTAGCCAGCATTCTCCTGACACGTCTCCCCTCTCTGCCGGCCCACTCAATCAATTGTCCAAGGAACGTATCAGATGTCCGCCTGGTGTCCTTACTGCCCAACAGTTCTGGGTTGTCGAGAGTGATTCTAGGACATTCCATCGCAATACAAAGCCATCTCTCTTGGTCATGTGTCAACACCGGGAACTGCCTGATCTCCCCCAAGTACAGGCCGACTATATCGAGCGGGGTGTAGGTCTCTGTCTCAGTGACAATGGCGGCTGCGCGCTGTCGTGTCGCAGCGATCGCTTCGACAACAAGTTGCACCGAAGTAGCAGAGACTGGTGTGACTCCCTCCTCGATCAGTTGCATCAAAAGGGCATCAATCGCATCCAGATACTCGTCGCCGGGAGGATAGAGGGCTTGCACCTCTTCGAACGTGGCATAGCCTCTCTCTTTCGCGCTTCTAATGAGCGCTTGTTCACGTGCGGTGATTGATGCCTGTGCCGGGTTCAACAAAGGTGAACTAGGGGTACGCTCCATCATAAGCCCCATTTGCACCATCACTTGCTCCACATTGAACGACCAGTCCTTGGCCTGACAGTAGAAGGGTTTCGTGCTAGGAGTCGCAGAGGTCCTAATCGTTCCACTACGCCAGGGTTATTACAGTATAGCAGAAGTTTGGGAACAAGTCAAAAGTTGGCAATGCCGGTGGACGATTTGAATCACCAAGATATGATTGGGCAAGGTGGGAACCCCACCAGGTTAGCAGCAGGAGCATCTGCCACCAGGCACCTCCACAGATATAAAGAGCCAACCGCCCGCCAAAGTGCCTGCTGGCAGGGGGTCGGCTCTGTGTGGTCTACGATGCCCTCCTCGGCACGTGCACGATGAGGCGGGTCAGGTTACGACAGTCTCAGTCAACAGTATAGCGGTGACCGGTATACGGACGGTGAACGAAAGGTTGGAATCTGACTCCCCGCAAGAGCAAAAAGGGACAGGAGAAGGGACCGCCGGCGCCGGCCTCAAAACAGGCTCAACTGCTTGGCTGCGTCGGGCTGGTATAGCCGCATGCGCGTGGCGATGCCGTGCTGGCGGCACAGGTCGTGGAACACCTTTGCCAACCGGTCGGCATCCGGCACCGGGCAGTGATACCGCTCCCCATACGCCCGCTCGTACTTCTGCCGCAGGCCGGGGAACTGTTCGTCCAGCCGCTCGTAGTAGTAAGCGCGCTGGCGGTCGCGCAGCGTCACACCGAAACTGGGCATGATGTAGGCCGCGCCGTGCGCGTGCGCCTGCTCCACGATCTGGCGGATATTCTCCTCGTTGTCCTCGATAAAGGGCAGCACCGGCATCATGGTCAGCCCCGTGTGGATACCGTGTTCCGCCAGCACCTGCATGGCGCACAGGCGGGCCGAGACGAGCGGCGAGTTCGGCTCCACCTTCTTCGCCAGGTCGTCGTCCGCGGTCGTGACCGTGAAACTGACCGCCGCGTAGACCCGGTTGATCTCGCACAGCGTGTCCAGGTCCTTGAGCACCAGGTCGCTCTTGGTGATGACGTGCACCGGGAAGCCGGAGCGGGCGATCACCCGCAGCGCCCGCCCGGTCAGGTTCATTTGCGCCTCCAGGGGCATGTAGGGGTCGTTCATCGAACCCAGGCCGATGGTGCCCACGACGCGCTTGCGGGCCAGTTCTTGCTGGAGCGACTCGATGGCGTTGGCCTTGACCAGCACCTCGCGGTCAAAGTGCTCGATCTGGTAGCACTCGCTGCGCGAGTCGCAGTAGATACACTAATCTACAGCCTGATCAGCCTGTCCAGCCACGCCACGCCTTC
>Ga0307379_10010652_pt1 | contig 12145 bp, 8 predicted proteins | sample UN2MG_FD_202237 | JGI IMG/M metagenome (GOLD analysis project Ga0307379, IMG submission 202237) | Soil microbial communities from Risofladan, Vaasa, Finland - UN-2 | ecosystem: Environmental > Terrestrial > Soil > Coastal area > Acid sulfate soil | place: Finland: Risofladan, Vaasa | collected... | reverse complement strand
AAAGGATGGTAGATATGTATAGAGAAAATTTGAAATTAAGTTTTGTAATCTTTTTAATAATTTTATTAGCCCTTTTTACTACCACTGTCTTTGCCAGCAGTGAAACAGAAAAATTATTGCAAGAAATCATAGAAGGCAAAACCATGAAACCTGATATCTTCGCTTTCATCAATATGGGAAATTTTTATGGTTCATTAGACCTATATGAACCTGCGGAAAAAGAATACGAAAAAGCTTTAGGCTTAGATGAAACAAATATATTGGCCAGGATAAATCAGAGTTATGCTTTGTATAAAATGGGAGAAAGAGAATCAGCTCTTACCAATCTATCTCAAATTATTACCGAGGACCCCAATAATGCCTTTGCCTATTTTGTAAAGGGAATTATATACAAAGATACACTCGAGTATGTTTTAGCGATAAAAGAATACGAAAAAGTTGCCGAGCTTATTCCTCAAAATGACAAGCTTATTTCCGAATTAGCCCAGCTCTATCAGGATAATGACCAATTCATTAAAGCAACAGAGACATATATAAAATTGGGTAAACTTAAAGCCAGTCCTTATATCCTGGACAATTTTTTAGCTTACCAAGAAAGTGCTGCTTGTTGTTTAAATTTGGGTGATTACTATAGCAGCGTGGGAAATATTGATCAAGCTATATTTGCCTATAATAAAGCTACTCAATTTACTGAAGATAAAAAATCAGTAGCTATAGCACATTATCGATTAGGACTTATTAATCTAAAAGGCAAAGAATACGAACAAGCCATAATGGAAAAAGTATTATCCCAAAAATTTTACCCGCTATACATTGAAGATTTTACTTTTGATAATTTTGCCCAGGCCTTTATTGAAATAGGTAATATGCATTATGATGCAGGAGAGCTCAAAAAGGCTCATCAAAATTATGAGTTGGCTCTTCAGTTAGCAGATTCAAATTATATCCTCTCAGAGGCACATTATAAATTAGGCCTATCTTATTATCGTAGTCAAGATTACGAAAATGCTGTAAGAGAAGGAGAAATTGCCTTAAGTCTAAATCCTGAATTTTTATCTGATCAACAAAGACTAATTGATCTTTTAATTGCTAATGCCTGGTCTAATCTTACTAAAAAAGAATAAATTCGTATATCGTATATCGTATATCGTATAATAGCGGATAGCGGACAGGATATTAGTTATCCAGTTACCCGGTTAACCAGTTCGCCAGTTAAAATACAGATTACAAGTTGAAGGTTGTAAGTTTCAAGTTCTCTATTTTGCACTTTGCATCTCGCATTGTGCAACTATCAACTGAAAACCGATTTTCTTCACGCGATACTCGATACGCAATACGAATATACTATTTACTATCGACTAATTTAATTGGTGAATAGGTAAATCGGTAAATTAATAAAATTGAGGTGAAAAAAAATGAAAGTAAATAAAATAATTAAAGGCTTAACTTTTTTACTTATTGGAATAATCCTCCTGGCAAATACTTTGGAAATATTAGATTGGTCTGTATGGTTAAATTTACTCAAACTCTGGCCGCTACTCGTAATAAGTTTAGGTTTATCTTTAATCTTCAGAGGGAAGAGTCTTTCCTTTGTGGGACCACTAATTATATTTCTGGGAATTATTGCAGGAGTGGGAGCAAGTTATATGGGAATTAGTTTTGAAGGAGAAATGGTAAGGGAAGTAAAAACTCTAAGCCGCGAAATAGTGATAGAGGTTGAAAAAGTTCCTGAAACTGAAGTGACTTTAGAAACTGAAATAACCCCAGAAATCGAAACAGCTCCGGATACCGAAACAACTCTTGAAACCGAAGAAGCTTTAGAAATGAAGGAGTATTCTGAAATCGAAAGAGCTTCAATTGGATTAAATCTTGATGTAGGGATACTTACCCTGGGCGAATCTACCCCACTACTTTATGAATGTATTTCTCAATATCGATATAAAGAATTTGAGCCTTTTGAAAAATTCTCCCAGACAGAAAAAGAGGCCGACATACTCATCTATCATTCGCCGATAACCAAAAAAAGGATTTCTAACAATATTAAAAATAACTGGCAGTTAAAATTAAATAATAAAATAATATATGATTTATCTATTAAAACAGGTGCTATCGATACAGATTGCAACTTATCAGGTTTTAAAGTAGAAACACTATATATTGAAAGTGGAGCATGTAATATTAATTTAGTTGTTCCTAAATATAATTCTAAGATAATTATAGATACCGGAGTATCTAATATTGAAATTACTATACCTCAAAATGTGGGAGCAACAGTAAATATTGATTCGGGAATTGCGATAAAAGATCTTGACGACTTTATTAAGAGAGATAGTATGTATACTTCCAATAATTACGATAGCTCAGAATTCAAAGTGGATATAGAGATTGATTGTGGGGTTTCTAATATAGAGGTTAATTATATTGATATTCCTTGAGAAGATAAAAAATGTATTTTTAGACTAAATTTTTTAAAAGATTATTTTGCCATAATTTTAAAATAAATTTGCTAATATTCCATAGTGAAAGAACCTTTGGTTTTATGTGGAAACCTATTTGAAAATTGGAATCAGATCCATTTGTCTTTATTTTTTCTCTCTTCTTAGGTAGACTACTTGCCTGGGGAAGGGTATTTCTATTCCTTTTTTGTCAAATGTATCTTTAATTCTCCGCTTAAGTTCTCTTTCTGCTCCCCAATGAGTCATTGGTTTAACTTTAATTGCTATCCTTAAAGTAACATCTGAAGAACCGAGAGATAATACACCTTGAACAATCGGAGGTTCTAAAACAATATCTTTATTCTCTTCAGCCCATTTATTGGCTATTTCTTCCAAGGCTTTCATTCCTCTTTCTACATCTTGTTCATAAGCTATTCCTACTTCAACAATAGCCCTCATATACCCTTTATTAAAATTACCAAAACTAGTAACTTCTCCGTAAGGTATTACTCTTAACTCGCCGGAAAACTTCCTTAAATGAATATTTCTTAAACCAACAACTTCCACTGTTCCAGAATGTTCTCCGACAGTAACAGAATCTCCTACTGAAATTATCCCTTCAAAAAGTAAAAAAGCTCCTGATAAAACATCCTTTACCAAAGATTGTGCACCAAAACCTATTGCCAAACCAACCACCCCTGCACTAGCAATTATGGCAGTAGTATCTACTCCTAACTCTCTTAACACCATTACTCCAGAGATAAAATAAATTACATATTTAGAAACGCTCTGTAAAAGCGGAATAAGAGTATTTGCGCGAGAAATCCTTTTCTTATAATTTTTAGATTTTTTTAAAGGGGTTAAAGATTTTTCTATTAGTTTATTAATTACAGATAAAGCTATCTTTACTACAACTAATATTATAATAACAGTTATAAATTTCCCCCACCACAGAATAAGATTTTCAGAACTAAAAATACTTAATACTGTTTGATAAAAATTGTTCATATATTGTGTAAACATTGGTAGTTCTCCTTTTTAATTTATATTGACCAATAAATTAATTTACCGATTAAATTAGTTGTTAGTATACGGCCTAGCGTATAGCGTTTAGCGTAGAGCGTAGAGTTAAGTAAAGAAGAAGGCAGAATACAAAAGCCAAATTAATATATAGTATGTAGCATATTGTGTATAGTAAAATAAATAAAAGAAAGAAAAAGGGCATATTGCATGCGCCCTGATAGCTACACTCCCCCTCCTGTCATTCCCGCGGAAGCGAGAATCCAGAGAGTGTGCAACTATTTAAAAACACTGGATTCCCATTTTCATGGGAATGACAAAAAAGATTAGAAATGATATTAAAAATTTATTAAAAGAAGTAGGTAGTATGTTATAGAACATGATTTATCCAATACGCTAAACGCTATACGCTATACGCTATAATATTTACGCGATACTCGATACAATTTTATTCTGGCTCCTGGATACCCGATGCTGACTTCTTTTTTCTATTGCCATATACTATATACTAATTTGCTAACTATCTAACTAATACTAAATTTGCATTTTCTGAAAAACTATTTTCTCATTTGTTTTATCCAAATCAGCTTCTAATTTATCTCCCTCTTTAAAAACTCCCTCTAAAATCTGCGAAGCCAAGGGGTCTTGAATGTATCTTTGAATGGTTCTCTTTAAAGGTCGAGCACCATAATGAGGGTCATACCCTTTTTCAGCTAAAAATTCCTTTGCTTTTGTAGTCACTTTCAAACCAATCTTCTTGCCCTGCAATCTCTCCTTTAGAATATTCAACTGAATATTCACAATTTTAATAATCTGTTCTTTGTCTAAATGGTTAAAGATAATTATCTCATCAATTCTATTTAAAAATTCTGGCTTAAAGTGCTCACGAAGAGAATCGTTTACTTTCTGCATGACAGAGTCTCTATTCTCCTCATTCATTTCGTAAATCCACTGACTTCCAATATTCGAAGTCATAATCAAAATAGAATTTTTAAAATTAACTACCCTGCCCTGCCCGTCAGTTAGGCGGCCGTCATCTAAAATCTGTAACAAAACATTAAAAACATCGGGATGGGCCTTCTCAATTTCATCAAAGAGAATAACTGAATAAGGTTTGCGCCTAACAATTTCAGTGAGTTGACCACCTTCTTCATATCCAACATAGCCTGGTGGGGCCCCGATTAGCCGGGCAACACTGTGTCTCTCCATATATTCAGACATATCAATACGCACCAAGGTGTTTTCATCATTAAATAAAAAATCGGCCAAACTTCGAGCAAGCTCGGTTTTCCCTACTCCTGTAGGTCCCATAAAAATAAATGACCCTACCGGTCTATTGGGGTCGGCTATTCCTACTCGAGATCTTCTGATAGCATTGGAAATTAATCTAATCGCCTCATCTTGTCCAACTACTCTTCGTGTAAGCTCTTCTTCCATCCTGACTAATTTATTCGCTTCGCCTTCCATAAGTCGGCCAACGGGGATACCAGTCCATTTTGAGACAACCTCTGCGATATCCTCTTCATCCACTTCTTCTTTAAGCATCTTGGTTTCTTTTTGCAAAGAAGCCAACTTTTTATTTTCTTCCTCCAATTTTTTTTGAAGCTGAGGTAATACGCCATACCTTAGTTCGGCAACTCGATTAAGGTTCCCTTCTCTCTCTGTTTTTTCGGCTTCTAATTTAGATTTTTCAATATTACTTTTTATCTCATGAATTTTTTGAATATATTCTTTTTCATTATTCCAATGCAATTTCATACTATCCCTTTTTTCTTTAAGGGTACTTAGTTCCCGCTCTATCTTTTTTAAACGTTCTTGAGAACCGGCATCTTTTTCTTTTTTTAAAGCTTGTTTTTCTACCTCTAATTGAATAATTTTTCTCTCTACTTCATCTATTTCGATAGGCATACTATCAATCTCTATTCTTAGGCTGGCAGCTGACTCATCAACTAAATCGATAGCTTTGTCAGGTAAAAATCTATCTGAAATGTAACGATCAGATAAGATAGCCGCTGCAATTAAAGCCGAATCTTTAATTTTTACCCCATGATGCACTTCGTATCTTTCTTTTAAACCTCTTAAAATAGCAATAGTATCTTCTACCGAGGGTTCTTTAATGAGAATAGGCTGAAAACGTCGCTCTAAAGCTGCATCTTTTTCGATATATTTTTTGAATTCTCTTAAAGTAGTCGCCCCAATACAGTGTAATTCTCCCCGGGCTAAAGCCGGTTTTAACATATTGGAAGCATCTATGGCACCTTCGGCTGCTCCCGCTCCTACTAAAGTATGAATTTCATCTATAAAAACGATTATTCCCCCTTCAGATTCCTGAACCTCCTTCAAAACTGCCTTTAGACGATCTTCAAATTCCCCTCTATATTTTGCACCTGCCACCATGGAACTTATATCCAAGACTATTATTCTCTTATTCTTTAATCCTTCCGGAACATCTCCCCGTACAATTCTTTGAGACAGACCTTCAGCAATGGCAGTTTTTCCTACTCCAGGTTCACCTATTAGCATAGGGTTATTCTTCGTACGACGGGAGAGAATTTGCATAACTTTTCTTATCTCTTCGTCCCGCCCAATTACCGGATCGAGTTTTCCTCTTCTGGCTAAGTCTGTTAAATCACGAGAATAACGTTCCAAGGCCTGATATTTCTCTTCCGGGTTTTGATCAGTCACTCTTTGACTTCCTCGAATATTTAACAAAGCCTGATAAATTTTATCTTTGTTAATCCCTTCTTCTTTTAATAAATCACTCACTCTGGTTCCTTCTGCTTCAACCAATGCAATAAATAAATGTTCCGTGCTTACATATTCATCTTTTACTTTTTGAGCTTCCTGTTGAGCCGTATTTAATATATCGTTAAGTTCATTTCCGATATATTGTTGGTCTCCACCACCTCCATAGACTTGAGGAATTTTTTCTAATACTCTTTCTAATTTTACTTTAAGTTCTTCAGAACTAACTTCTAATTTCTGCAATACCGAAGGCACAACTCCCTCTTTTTGATTAATTAAGGCTAATAAAAGATGTTCACTTTTTATCTCTTGATGGTTATAGCTGGAAGCAATTTGTTGTGCTTCACCAATTGCTTCCTGAGCTTTGATAGTAAATTTATCTAATTTAATCATCCCTATCACTCCTTTAATAATGTGTCAAGGGACGGTTCTTTGACACATTTTCTAAACCTTTGATTAAAATATCATTCTCTTCTTTATTCCCCACACTAATACGTAAAAAATATCTGGAGGTTGAGAAAATTGGGTCAGAAACTGTTTGAACTAAAATTCCTTGTTTCAATAAATTGTCATAAACTAAGTCTGAATTTTCTTTAGAACCCACTTCAACCAAAACAAAGTTAGTCTGCGAAGGGTGAGCTTCAAAAAATGGAAGTTCGTTTATTCCGTTTATTAATCTTTTGCGTTCTTCGATAATCTTCTCTATATTATCCTTCAAAACTTCTTTATTTTCAAAAACCACTTGGGCTGCAAGTTGAGAAAAGGTATTTACATTAAAAGGACTTTTCACTTTTCTTATTTCATTTATGATTTTAGGATTAGAAAGCAAATACCCCACCCGTAAACTGGCTAAACTATAAGCTTTGGAAAAAGTCCTAAGAATAACCAAATTATCGTAACGGGAAATAAGGGGTACAAAAGTCTTTTTCCCAAACTCATAATAAGCCTCATCTACTACTACCAGACAACCTGATTCTTCAATTATTTTTTTAATCTTACCTTCAGCAAAATAGTTTCCGGTAGGGGCATTAGGATAGGCTATAAAAATTATGGAAGAATCTTCATTTTTTGCTTCCTCTAAAATCTTATCTTCATTTAAACTAAAATTATTCTGGCTTAAAGGTATCTGTACAAAATTAGACCCATTAACAATTGAATAAATTTTATACATAGCAAAAGCGGGTGCAGTAGTAATAACCTTTCTCTTTTTTTCTGAGAAAGCCTTGATTAAATAATCAATAAGTTCATCAGAACCGTTCCCTATAACTATATTATCTCTATTCAAACCCAAAAAAGTAGAAACGGTTTCACTTAACTTAACAGAATTTGCATTAGGATAGCGAAAATATTCTATATTTTTTGCTTTTTTTAATATTTCTTCAATAATCCCTTCTGGTAAACCATAGGGATTCTCATTAGCGTTTAATTTTACTTTATAAGGGACTTCGTGAGGATCGTAAGGCTTTAATTCCTTTAGACTATCGCGATAATATTTTTTATCTTTTTCCATATCGGATTATTTCCTTTCTTATTGTTATTGGATCAAATAAAGATTTGCTAGAGCGTTTTTTTATAATGTTACATGATTTGTCATTGCAATAGCAAAGGTAGTCATTGCGAGGCGAAACCGTGGCAATCTCATAACCGTTGAGATTGTTTCGGTCGTTTCACTACCTCGTAATGACAGAATAAAAAGTGAAGGAGCTTAGAAAGCGAACTACTACTAGCATAATTTAAAAATTTATTTCAATCTCTTTATTTTTTCGATCTAAAAAATCAGTAGTTAATTCTGCTTCGCAATGCTCGATTAATAATTTTGCCAATTCATCTCTTGCTTCCTCTATAATTGATTGAGGAACTACCCCGATTCCATCAATATTAATAATCATCTTTTTGGTATTTTCAGTAATTTTACTAAAATCACCATTTCGCCAATTCCATCTTCTACACATTACCTTCAAAGTTTTATCATCAAAATAAATTACTTCTCCTGGTTGAGGGTTTTCTTTCGCTTCACTGCCTAAAGCAACAAACCATTCATCCCCTTTGGCAAAACCAAGGTGTAAATTTCCCTCAATTTTACTCACATCATCTCCGCCACAAGGGATAAGATATTTTATAGAAATATAATTAAATAAGGCTACTACTGAGTTAATAAAAGGAAATCCTCCGCCCTTTTCAATTCTTTTTAAAAGTGCTTTTATTGAAGGTGGAAACTTGTGCGGATCAGAACCAAATTTTAAATGCGCTTCATCCCAGGCTTTTATAAAGGGATATTCCATTAAATCTTCCTTCATCCTCTTTTCAATCTCTTTATTTAAAGGTTTCTTTATTCTTTTGTTGCCGAGTGTGTTTTCTATATCTTCAACAACTATAATCCCTCTTATAAAATCAGGAAATTGAGTAAAAATCTCTGAATCTATTATTGCCTTCCTCACAACCTATTTATTTCCACCTTTCCCTTAAAATTTATCCACCCTTACTTACCTTATTTCCCTAAAAATTGTTCTTCAAACCTTAATTAATTTGATGCTTTTTTGTATTAACTATCTGGTATGTACTTATAATCTTTGAAGAAAATGAAGGGAATAAAAGATTATTTTTTTTCTAAACTCCTGATTTTATCCCGTAATTTAGCAGCTTCCTCATAATTCTCTACCTCTATTGCTTTCTGCATCTTTTGTTGTAAATCGGCAAGTTTTATTTCTTTTATATTCTCTAAGGTAATTTTTTCTGTGGAAGCCTTATTTAATACTTCTTCAGTTACGTAAATTGGGGCACTTGTCCTCAGGGCTAAAGCAATAGCGTCACTCGGTCTGGCATCAATTTCTTTTTCTGTTTGATTTATTTTTAATCTAACTGAAGCAAAATAAGTATTATCCTTAATATTGCATATTACTACTCTTGTTACAATTACGCCAAGGGAATCTAAAATATTTTTTATTAAATCATGGGGCAAGGGTCTTGCTGGTATAACCTTTTCCAAAGCTAAAGAAATCATCTTTGCTTCATAATGCCCTACCCAAATAGGAAGCCACCTTTTTTCAGTTTCATCTTTTAAAATTACCACAAAACCTTTTGTCACCGGGTCAATTGCTACACCGGAAATTTTTACCCTGATCATTTTTATCCCTCTTTTTATTTCGCATTTTAATATATTTTACTTTTAATTTTAAGATTTTTCTTTTTTTCTATATACTATATTCTACAAAAAATATAAAATCCCTGCATAAATTTTAATTTTTTTCAAATTTTTTCAGTTATCCACTACAAACGATTACACCACTCGATATCTCCTATTGCTCACTACACGTCACTCATTACTGTATTTCTATACGAGATACTAATTTTGATTGATTACCCTTTAAAGAAATGTTATAATTTTTTAAAATTAAAAAGAATCTTTAATTGCAGCAAGTTTACAAAATACGATTTGCCAATCTAAGGAGGATGACATACTCTGCTTAATTTGTGGCTCTTATTTTTAATATGTGCCCTGATAATTATTTTTGCGGGAACCAAGTTAACCCGCTATGGAGATATAATTGCTGAAAAGACCGGATTAGGAAGGGTTTGGATTGGAGCTGCATTAATCCCATTGGCCACCTCTCTTCCTGAAATCACTTCCAGTTCCAGTGCTGCCTGGATTAACGCTCCCAATTTAGCTATTGGAAATATCTTCGGTAGTATTATGTTTAATCTGCTAATTATCGCCATAGCAGACTTTGTTCATGGTCCTGGTCCTCTTCTTGGGGAAGTTACTCCCGGCCAAATTCTAACTGCCATTTTAGGAATATTTCTGTGTGCAATTGCAACCTTGAGTATGTTATTAAAACCATCGTTTCTCTTGGTGGGAGTTGGCATAGACTCCCTAATTTTAATCATTCTATATTTTTTAGGTATTATAGTAATATTCAAATATAGCAAAAAAACTAAACCCTATGATGTCCTGGGAGCCTCTGAAGAAAATTATACTGCTTATTCTCTACCTTTAACCAATATCAAATTTTTAATAGCAGCTATAGTAATAATCTTTACTGCCATGAAGTTAGCAAAGATAGCCAATAGTTTAGCTGACCTTACCGGATGGGGAACAACTTTTATGGGCACTATAATCTTAGCTATCATTACTTCTTTACCGGAATTAGTTACCGCCCTTGCGGCTATTAGGATAAAAGCTTATGACCTTGCGGTAGGTATTGTCCTGGGAGCGAATATTCTTAATATGACTATACCATTTTTCTCAGATATATTTTATGATGGCCCACCAATTTTAAGTGTAGTCTCCTCACAACATATTATTAGTGCTTTAATGGCCATAATTCTCACCAGTATTGCCGTTGCCAGCATAGTATATAAACCAAAAAAATCAGTATTTAGTTTGGGGATAGCTGCCTGGTTAATTTTTTTGGGATATTTCCTGGGAATTTTCTTAATCTTCAAAGTAGGAATAAAAATTTAAAATTACTTCTCCATTGTTGCTGACATAAGTAACAGATTGCGGTCATCGTTGAATTTACTACTTCTCAAGAGATTGCCACGAACGGAGAAATTGTACAGTCCTGTCAGTGAAGTCAGTAAAAAGACCATCAACGTTATAAATTATATAAAACTGGTAGAGTTCTTCATCAAAAGTCCGATACTGACCTGGCAGTGAATCGGCGCGCATAGTCCAGGTATGAACCACCAAACCTCGTTCATGGGCCCAGTTTACAAGACCAGGGTTAACCTCGATACGATCTTTATACGGACCAATACCGTTTGCATAAGTTGCAATTTCTCCAAGAATATCTTCTGTGAGTTCTGAAGTAAAAGGTTTAACATTTCCCCCATAATTCCAGATTGTTTCCCAGATAAGTAGAACTAACGGTAAATCGGTTTCCAACTCGAACCGAAGTTTCTTTAATGATTCATTTTCAAAGCACTGAATAAAAACTTTCGCACTTCGGTCCTTGTAACCATATCTATTCAAAATTTCAAGCAAGGCTTCTTCCATCGGTAAGTCCTGCTGTGCATGCCAACCTGGTTTTTTAATTTCAGGATAAAATACCTACATTATGACCAGTGCTCTTATTGAGACCCTGTATTAATTCAATCATTTCAGCAAAAGTAGGAACTTCAAATTTTGAAAAGTCTAGCGGAAACCGAGATGGAAAATAAGCTATGCCATTTGCACGTATTCTCTCGTGCACACCGAGCTGCTTAATCTCATCGAGACTGAAATCTGCAACATACCAGTGCTTATCTTTCCGAGCACGATTAGGAAAAATTTCCTTAACGTTTGTGGTGTACTCAAGATAAATGTCATGTATGCATACAAATACACCGTCCATTGTTAGAGCCAGGTCGGTCTCAATAAAATCCGCTCCTAGGGCATATGCCATTACGTAGGCTTCCAAAGTATGTTCCGGGAGATAGCCACTTGCTCCTCGATGCGCAATTACAATCTTGTCCATTGGTTCCTCACCGAATACGGGTAAGGTTAAACTAAAAAACACTACCATTAATAAGCTGCCTAAAAATATTATTTTTCGCTGCATTATTTTGTGTCTCCTCATATAATTAGACTAGTTAAGGTTTCATTATTTAAAGCAAATATCGCTGTTACCTGCCCTCTTCTTCTCTATTTTTAAAAACTTTCCTTTTCCCCTTATTAAATCTAATTTCAATAATATTATTCAATTTTTAAATTTATAATTCAAATATCCACTGATAGTTATTAAAAATGCGCCAAATATGCTAAATAAATCAGGAATTTCCTTGAAAAATAATACTCCCAGTATAGCGCCAAAAATAATTTGTAAATACAAGTAAAAAGATACTAACTTTGTAGGTGCCATCTGATATGCTTTGGTAAGAGCAAACTGCGCTCCCAAACCCACTAATCCCAGTAAAAGCAGAACAAATAAGCTTAATGCATCAGGAACAATAAAATTACCTTGCCA
>Ga0307379_10010650_pt1 | contig 12146 bp, 15 predicted proteins | sample UN2MG_FD_202237 | JGI IMG/M metagenome (GOLD analysis project Ga0307379, IMG submission 202237) | Soil microbial communities from Risofladan, Vaasa, Finland - UN-2 | ecosystem: Environmental > Terrestrial > Soil > Coastal area > Acid sulfate soil | place: Finland: Risofladan, Vaasa | collected... | reverse complement strand
CTTAGCTTCAGCTACCCTGTTCACCAACCTTTCATGGCGGCGGCGGTAGGTAATAAGGTCAGCTATAGTCACAATCTTAATCCCATACTGCTCTGCCATCACCTCTAATTGAGGCAGCCGTGCCATAGAACCGTCTTCATTCATAATTTCACAGAGAACTCCTGCCGGATAAAGGCCAGCCAGCCTAGCTAAATCAACTACGGCCTCAGTATGTCCTGCCCGCACCAGAACACCACCCTCCCTAGCGCGAAGGGGAAACACATGCCCCGGCAGGACTAAGTCCTCAGGTTTGGTAACCGGGTCAATTATCACCTTGATTGTCTCAGCCCTGTCCGCCGCTGAGATACCGGTGCTTACCCCATGTTTAGCTTCAACAGAAACAGTAAAAGCGGTAGAAAATCTTGAGGTATTCTCACTTACCATCAAAGGAATTCTCAATTCGTCTAACCGCTTGCCTGTGATAGGCAAGCAAATCAATCCCCTGGCATGCAGTGCCATAAAGTTAATAGCTTCAGCACTAACCTTCTCAGCAGCTATGATTAGATCACCTTCATTCTCCCTATCCTCATCATCAACTATAATAACAAATTTGCCTGCCTTTATATCCTCAATGGCTTCAGCAATGCTTGATAAGCCCATGCATACCCCCTCCTTAATCGAAAACAGAATAAATTATCTATTAAACCTCCCTTGATAAACAAAGCCATAAATTAACCTACTAAAAAGCCGTGCTCCTGTAAAAAACTAACCGTTATACCTGAGCGGCGCGGCTGGCTAAGTTGTTCCACATATTTGGCAATAATATCTACCTCCAGATTAACCAGGTCGCCCACCCGACGGCTACCCAGAGTAGTATGTTCCCGGGTAAAGTCAACAACAGAAACCTGAAATGAGCTGGCATCTTTAGCCACCACGGTTAAACTAACACCATCAACAGCAATAAAACCCTTCTCCACTACATAGCGCATTACTTCATGAGGGGCTTCAAATCTGAAGAGCATTGCCCCACCCTGCCGCGTAATGAAAGCAACCCTTCCCGTATCGTCCACATGACCCTGGACTAAGTGCCCGCCTAACGGCTTTCCCAGAGTTAGAGGCCGTTCTAGATTAACTTCATCCCCGACATTCAGTAGACCAAGGTTAGTCCGCTCCAATGTCTCTGGCATTATGTCAACAGAGAATGAGCTAGTACTAAAACTGGTTATAGTCAGGCATACACCATTGACGGCAATACTCCCACCCAGCTCTATTTCCTGAAGAACATCACTAGCGGAGATAACGAGCTTTTCTGATTGTGCTGAAGTAACTTTACCTACTTCTTCTACAATGCCGGTAAACATTCTCACTCCCTAACATACCCACTAACCATCAAATCTTCACCAAGCTTTTCCAGGCTAACACGCCTCAATTTAAGTGAGTCTACCACTTTATCAACCCCTTTGCCACCAACCGCTGTCTTTGCCTCCTTCCCACCAATGATAATCGGAGTAATAAAAGCAACTACCTTATCGACAAGCTTACAGTCAAACAGAGAACCGAGAAGAATCCCACCACCCTCCACTAAAACGCTGGTAATTTCTTGCTTACCTAATGCTTTTAACAATTTTCCCAAATCTACCAGCCCCCCTTCTGAGGGTAATTCCAGTAGTTCAGCACCAGCCTGAGCAAAAGTTGCTTTCTCCTCTGGTGTAACCAACTTGCCCAATACCAGAAGTGTCTTACCCGGCTCACCAAATAGCTGGGCAGTTAATGGCATACGCCCTTTACCATCCACAATTACCCGAAGCGGTTGCTTTCTGGCTGTTCCTCCCTTGCCACCACAACTCCTAGCAGTAAGGCGAGGGTCGTCAACCAGAACAGTATTCACTCCTGCCATAATAGCATCCGAAGTATAACGTAAATTATGAACATACTTCCTCGCCTCATCACCGCTAATCCACTTAGAATCACCACTCCTGGTGGCAATCTTTCCATCCAAGCTCATCGCAAATTTGGCCGTAACGAAGGGCATGCCAGTAGTAATGAACTTAGTATAGGCCTCGTTAACCCTTTTAGCCTCCTCATCATGCTCGCCCACATATACCTTAACGCCTTCCCTCTCCAGTTCGTCTTTGCCTCGCCCCGAAACTAAGGGATTGGCATCAAGCATAGCCAGGTGAACCTCAGCGATGCCGGCAGCAACAATTGCCCGAGTGCATGGTGGAGTGCGACCATAATGGCAGCATGGCTCCAAGGTAACATACATCACACCACCCTGGGCTTTCTTATCTGCCTGCTTCAGGGCTACTACCTCGGCGTGCCAAGAGCCAGGTGGTTGGGTATAGCCTTGCCCGACAACTATGTCATTTTTAACTACAACTGCCCCTACCGCCGGGTTAGGACTAACTTGCCCCAAAGCTAACTTAGCTAAGGAAAGCGCCTGCTCCATATAGTCCATGCTATTTTTCATTCTAGCATCACCTTCTGAAAAAGTGCAACATCGGTTAATAGGTTCGTTCATCATAGTCCACACTAGAAGGATAAAACCAGATAGAGTATAATTAGGACTAAATCTGGAAGGGAGCAATTAATAAATTGAAAGCCTTTCTCCGTGATACTCTACTAATCATTGTAGCGGCTGTAGTAATTTCCCTGCTAATACAGACCACAGTCCAGAAGTCCAGTGTAAACGGTTATTCTATGGAGCCCAGCTTTCAGGATGAACAACAATTACTAATCAATAAAGTCGTTTATTACCTCCATGAACCCGAAAGAGGTGATGTAATCATATTCCATCCACCTCCACCTTATAACTCAGAGACGACCCCGTTTATTAAGCGCATCATTGCTTTACCCGGCGACATTATAGAGATAAAAAATGGGGCGGTTTATATTAATGGTTTAAAATTGGATGAACCCTATATTAAAGAACCCCCCGCCTATAACTTCCAACAGAAAAAAATCCCTGAGAATGAATATTTTGTTCTCGGCGACAACCGCAATAGTGCCAGTGATTCTCACAATGGTTGGACAGTGCCACGCCAGAATATAATTGGCAAAGCCTGGTTATCAATCTGGCCACTAGGTGAGTGGGGGCTCGTTCCTAATTACTCCCTTAACGAGCAACTAGAAGGTTCTGGGAGTGAATAATTATGCTGCTGAAGCTCATTCAGCCAAGGATAGACTGAAGCAGCAGTCTCTTAATAAAAGGATATAAAATTAATGGAAGATGTAGAGGAAATCTTTCAAAAATCAGGGGCTATACTTAAGGGACACTTCCTGCTTGCCTCCGGGTTACACTCCCCCGTTTACTGGGAGAAGTTTCGAGTCCTGGAGTCCCCTAAGTATACCGAACAGCTTTGCCGTATGATTGCTGACCACTTCCGTGAGCAAGAGATTCAGGTAGTAGCTGCGCCAACTACCGGTGGTATAATTCTAGCCTTTGAAACCGCCAGACAACTGGGAGTACGCGGTATATTCGCTGAAAAGGAAGGCGCTTCAGAAAGGGCTTTCCGGCGAGGCTTCAGCATCAACCCCGGTGAGCGAGTCCTCATCGTTGATGACATTCTCACTACCGGCAGTTCCATACGCCAAGTTATGGCGGCAGTAACCAAGCAAGGTGGTATAGTAATCGGCATAGGGATATTAGTTGACCGCTCTGAGCAAGGGGAAGAATTTAGCGTTCCCCTTTTTAGTTGCCTCCGCTCAATCACTCCGACCTACACGCCGCAGGATTGCCCTCTATGCGCCAAAAACATCCCCCTGGTCAAACTCGGTAGCAGCTAACTTCTACCAAATTCCTTTCCCAATTGCGTTGAGCTGAGGCTAATCATGGTTGGTCTACCGTGGGGACAGGTATGGGGAAGAGAGGTCTGCTCCAGCTGCCGCACAAGTTCACGCATCTCGTCATCGGATAATGTCTGCCCCGCCCTCACTGCACTGTGACAAGCCATAGATATAGCCATCTCCTCACGCCAATCCCTTTTATCCCCCCCCACAAGGGAATCCAATAACTCCCTGACCATTCCTGCCCAGTCCTTCTGATAAAGCAAAACAGGCACAGTCCGAACCAAATAGGTTCTATCACCGAAAGGCTCAATGGAGAAACCAAATTCAGCCAGGTCTTCAGCGTGGGATTTCAAAGCTTCTTCTTGTTTGGGATTAACCTCAAAGGTTACTGGCTCAAGTAGCCCTTGAACCTCTATCTTCTGCTGTAACCTCTGGTTTTCAATCTTTTCAAAAAGGACACGCTCATGGGCAGCGTGCTGGTCGATAAGATACAACCCGTCAGGTCCTTCGGCAACAATATAGTTACTCAAGAGCTGACCTAATATCCGTAGCACCGGTAGAGATACCATCGGCATCTGAGAAACCGTTGGCGAAGTGGTAGGGCTGTCACCGCCTATAGGTGATGTTCGTAATACCTGCCCTGGCCCTGAGGGTGCTCTATATGTAGTCGCTACCTCCTCAATTTTAGGCACTGGCGCTTGCTCAATTAAAGTCCGTCGGACTGCCTTCTGGACAGCACCAAAAACTATGTGCTCATTCTGGAATTTCACCTCGGTTTTAGTGGGATGCATATTAACATCTACTTCCTCAGGAGGCAGTGAAATATTAATAATAGCCACCGGATGTTTTCCCTGCATCAGAAGCCCATGATAGGCCTCCTCTACCGCCCAAGCCAGCAGTCGGCTGCTTATCCAGCGGCGGTTGACAAAGAGGCTGAGATAACTCCGATTGGAACGGCTAATTGACGGCGAGCCTACCATACCCGTTACCGACAGTAATGAGGTGGCTATCCTACCTTCCCACTCCCTACCCCCAATCTCCAGCATATTCCGGGCTATCTCCAAACCGTAAACCTGAGCCACAGCATCTATTAATTGACCACTACCCGGTGTCCGCAGCCCTGCCCGACCATCAATAAACAGGTCAAACTTAACCTCAGGGAAGGCAAGGGCATACTGGCTGACCACATTAGCTATATGGCTATTCTCTGTAGTCGGCGACTTGAGGAACTTTAATCTTGCTGGAACCTTGCGAAAGAGGTTACGAACGGTAACCGTAGCCCCCTGAGAACGCCCCCGGCTCCCCTTATCAACTATAGTGCCATCCCTCAAGCTGAGATAATTGCCTGCCGACTCGCCGGCAGCACAGGTAGTAATATCAACCTCAGCCACAGCAGCTATACTGGGCAGCGCCTCCCCACGAAAGCCAAGACTGGAGATAGACTTTAAATCTTCAAGGTTACCAATCTTACTGGTAGCATACCTGTCGAAGGCAAGCTCCACTTCATCCGGTGGAATCCCAACCCCATTATCCGTTACCCTAATCAAACCGACGCCACCACCCCTAGCCTCAACGGAAATCTGACTTGAGCCAGCATCCAGCGAGTTCTCCACCAGTTCCTTCACCACCGAGGCCGGTCTCTCCACCACCTCCCCCGCCGCAATCCGCGACACTACCTTATGGTCTAAAAGTTTAATAGTCATATCAAATTAATAATACACGCTTCCGTGTAAAATGTCAAGGGTTATTAAATAAATTTATTCCACCTTCTCCAGCTTAGCCAAACTCAATAGGAGTTTTTTTACTGCCCCTCTAAAAGCGACTACTATTTCTTTATCGTCCTTTACTGGCTGGCAGCTTACCACTACCCCCTCACCAAACTGGGCGTGGCGAACATGGTCGCCAGCCTTTAACTCTGGGGTAGCAATCCGTGGAGTCGAAACCAAAGGTTTGTTCCAGGAATACACGCTGGCCGTTATCTGGCTGTCTTCTCCCTGCCACAAACCACCGCCAGTGGTTAGCTGCTGAGGTATATCTTCCAAGAAGCGCGATGGTTTATTTACCGTGCTGCTCCCCCTCAGACTACGGCGAAAGGCACGTACCAGATACACCCTCTGTTTAGCCCTGGTTATACCTACGTAGCACAATCGCCTCTCCTCCTCCATCTGCCCCGGGTCATCGAATGATTTAAAATGGGGCAAGATACCTTCTTCCACACCGACAATAAACACCACCGGAAATTCCAGCCCCTTGGCTTGATGCAGGGTAATCAGGGTTACCCCACCCACACCCTCATCAAGCCCATCAACATCAGATACCAGGGTTACCCCCTCAAGAAAGGCAGTTAAACCATCAGACGGTTTCCAATCACGGTATTGCTGGGCGACAGTGCGCAGCTCGAGGATATTGTCCCAGCGCTCCTCCCCATCCGCCTGACCTAATATATATCCCTTATAACCAGAGCCTTCTACCACCGCGTCAAATAAATCAACCGTATCCAGTTTCCGGCTGCGGGTTCTGAATCCATCAATCAAGTTTAGAAAATCAGCCAATGCTTTACTGATACGAGAGCTAAAGGGAGGCTGATGTTCGTCTCCTTCTAGTTCGGCTATAAGTTTTAATGCCTCATACTGGGACACACCCATTGACTTTGCCCAGTTAGATAGCTGACTCAGGCTGCGCTGCCCGATACCCCGCCCCGGAACATTGATTATCCTGAGCAGGCTAACACTATCATAAGGATTCTGGATAAGCCTGAGGTAGGCGATAATATCCTTCACCTCTCGTCTCTCATAAAAGCGGGTGCTAGCCACCAGCTTATAGGGCATCCCGTAGCGAACAAATGTCTCCTCAAGGGCTCTCGACTGGGCATTGGTGCGATACATCACCGCACAGTCACCCAGGTTAAGCTCGTTCTGCCCTACCAGGCGTTCAATCTCATTAACGACAAACTGGGCTTCTTCCTGCTCGGTATAGGTCTCCACCACCGTTATCAGCTCACCCGGCTCATTGTCCGTCCATAATTCCTTGGGCTTGCGCTGCTGATTGGCCGAGATTACGTAAGATGCCGTTTCCAGAATCTTCTTCGTCGAGCGATAATTCTGCTCCAGCAACACCACTTTAGCCTCGGGATAATCTTTTTCAAAATTCAGAATGTTGCGCAGGTCAGCAAACCGCCACGAGTAGATTGACTGGTCAGGGTCGCCAACAACACATATATTTCGGAATTTCCCCGCCAGTTGCTTTACCAGCTCATATTGAACCAAGTTAGTATCCTGAAACTCATCAACCAATATATGCAGATATCTAGCCTGGTACTTAGCCAGAAGCTCAGGGCTTGCCTTAAATAGCTGCACCGTCTTCATTAACAAATCATCAAAGTCCAGGGCATTACTTTCACCTAATAGCTGCTGATAGCGCTCATAGACCCGCCCCGCCACCTCCTCAAAATAGATACGACTTTGCTGTGCATAATCTTGAGGGGTCAACAGGCGGCTCTTAGCAGCGGTAATGGCTGAGGCTATAGCCCGAGGGGCATATTGCTTAGGGTCAAGTCCTACCTGCTGAAGACCCCGTTTTATCAGGCTTATCTGGTCATCATCGTCATAGATTACAAATCGGGAGTCAATGCCCATAGCCTTACCATCTCTACGCAGGATACGGGCACAAATGGCGTGAAAGGTGCCCAAAGTTAAATCTCTAACCGAACCACTGACCAAACGATGAAGTCTTTCTTCCATCTCTCTGGCAGCTTTATTGGTAAAGGTAACTGCCATAATACGGCGAGGGTTAACCCCGCAAACCTTAACTAGGTAAGCCACCCGATGGGCAATAACCCTGGTTTTACCACTGCCTGGACCAGCTAAAATCAATAGCGGCCCGCCAATCGCCTCTACGGCTTCCCTCTGCGCTGGATTAAGCTCAGCCAAAATATCCATCATCTATCGCTTATTATAACATCGGCGCCGGGTAGTTCCAAAGGAGTATTTACAAAAGGCGGAAGATATTAAACTATTGACGGGTAGAGGGAAAATTGCTAATATAATATATGTAAGTATGCGCATATCCACTTATATTTTGGAGGATAGTCGTGCAGGACTTAATTAAGGCAATGAAGGCTCTCTCCGATGAGACAAGGCTTAGAATTTTGAAAATTCTATTGGAGAGGGAATGCTGTGTCTGCGAGATTATGCAAGCCCTGGATATATCCCAGTCCCGGGCTTCACGCAACCTTAGAATCCTTCAGAACACCGGCTTCTTAAAGGTAAGGCGGGATGGGGTATGGATAGTTTATTCCGTGGACTGGCAGACAGCCAATCGCTACGCTACATCCTTGGCCAAGCTGCTGAGAGATTCCCCTATCAGCAATGAGGTACTAGCACAGGATAGGAAGAGATTAAGCCACGCTATGCGGGTTAGGCCAAGAGCACTGCGCAAGTAAAAAATTTTCGTGTAGTGTATCTATACATGTAACCAAACGGGCGAGCAGACAAACAAGGGGTCGATGATATGAACGTGCTAATCTCTATACTACAGGGTGGGCTTGATGCCCTATTAGAATATTTATCGGCACATGTGCTCACCTGCCTAGTTCCCGCCTTCTTCATTGCTGGTGCTGTTGCTGTCTTTATCTCACAGGGTGCTGTTCTCCGCTACTTCGGGCCGAAGGCGAAAAAGTTACTGTCTTACAGTGTTGCCTCAGTATCAGGTACCATTCTTGCAGTGTGCTCCTGCACCGTACTGCCTCTATTTGGCGGTATCTATAAAAGAGGAGCCGGTATCGGTCCTGCCGTAGCCTTCCTTTACTCCGGGCCAGCAATCAATGTCTTAGCAATTGTCTACTCAGCAAGAATTCTCGGCTACGACCTTGGTGCGGCCCGTGCTATTGGTGCCATTGCTTTCGCCGCCGGGATTGGTATTATCATGTCCCTAATCTATCGCAAGGAAGAATCACTTAAGGACTCGGCAGTTTTTGATGCATTACTAGATAATCCCGAAGGCAAGAAGTGGTGGCAACAGGTTATTTATTTCGCAGTACTGGTGGGTATCCTGATATTTGCCGCATCGAAGAATTGGATTGTCACTGGCATTCTCCTCGCAGTATTAGGATTGTTGCTGTGGCGATGGTTTACAAAGGGCGAAATCGGCATGTGGATGAAGGAGACACTGCGTTTTATCCGACTTATCGTGCCTTGGCTGTTGGTGGGGGTGTTTGTCGCGGGTATTATCACAACATTTGTTCCTCAGGATGCAGTTACCTCATGGGTGGGTGGCAACAGCCTTCTAGCCAACTTTATTGCCTCTTTTGCGGGCGCGTTGATGTATTTTGCCACCCTTACCGAGGTTCCCATCATCAAGGCATTTGTGGACTTGGGTATGGGCAAAGGCCCAGCGTTAGCATTGCTCCTCGCAGGCCCGGCGCTCTCGCTACCTAACATGCTGGTCATTCGCAGCATTATGGGAACAAAGAAGACTCTTACTTACATCGCCTTGGTGGTAGTATTTGCCACCATCACCGGCTATATCTTTGGACTTATTACGCAATAAATAAAATCAGGAGGCAAAAATGAAGATCAAGATTCTCGGACCGGGTTGTGCTAGGTGTGACCAATTGGAAAAAATAACCAAGGAGGTAGTCAAGGAACTGGGTATAGACGTCAGCCTGGAGCACGTAAAGGATGTCAAGAAGATAATGGAATATCCCATCCTACATACCCCAGGACTGGTGCTAAATGAAGAGCTGGTCTGCTCCGGGCGGGTACCCACTAAGGCAGAGGTAACCACTTATATCACTACGGCATTAAGCAAATAAATGGAGCAGGCACATCAACAATTCGCAAGGCTCTAAGGCAAGACAGATGAAGGACTTGGCCCAATCCGCACTTGAAAATCCAAAAATCTCCATCGTTCACGGTGGAGGCTGCCCTTGTCAAGCTGGCATAATACGGGCTGTTGTAGAGCTATCGGCTGACATCAGCACTGCGATGCCGCGAATGAGCAGGTTAATCAAAGGCTGTGCCTATAATCCAGAAGCAAATCTTATGGGCTTCCGCATAAAAGGTATGGGTGTCATTTTTGAAGCAAATAAGATGACCATCAATAAAGCTGAAGATGAAGCTACAGCTAGAAATGTTATTGACTGGCTAAAAAGCATCATCAATACTGCTGAAAATTAAATAAGTAAAGAGCAGGTTAGAAAGATAAGGGACGAGATAAAAGAAAAGGTGAACAAGTTACTCAATGAGATGCTATAAAAAAGACGACAGACAAAAACGAGGTGGTCTTCATGTTGATTAACGACTACAAACTTGAAATTACATGGGAAGTAAGTTGCTGTACGCAGTGGCAAAGCGCCACCGTTAGGCTATCCGAGAACATTGGGCAAGCCTTGCCCCACTTAGCTTCCATAATCAAGGATATCAGATACGAGCCAGCTCAAAATAGCCTACACTTGGTTAAGGACGGCAGCAGACACATATACATATATCCCGAGAGGATTTACATCTCATACATTAAAAACGAGGAGGAAGCGCATACACTAGTGGAGTGGACAAAAGATATTCTTAATGAAGCATACTCAGAATTAACAAGGATTGTAGATAGCAAAAAAGCTAAATGAAATGGGGCTGCCAATTAGCATGGTAGCCTACTCAAATGGAGATTAGAGCTTAAATAATGATATCGAGAATAATATCTATCAAGCAAAAACACCTGTTATTATGTGTTATGTTATTAATATGTCTGCTTGGAGTCGTGGGGTGTGCTAATACTGCATCCCCTGACCTTGCCTCAATACCACTTGAACGGGCTCTATCCAACGGTAAACCAACCCTAGCCGAGTTTGGGCGTGGAGTCTGTGTTCCCTGTAAGGCGATGAAGCCCATCCTGGAAGAACTCTCAGTAGAGTACAAGGGCAGACTGAATGTAGTGATTGTAGAAATTGACGACCATTTGAACCTGACCCGACAGTATGGAATTATGGCAATCCCCACCCAGATATTCTTTGATAGCAGTGGTAAGGAGATAACGAGGCACATAGGGTTTTGGTCCAAAGAAGAAATAATCGCCCAATTAAAGAAAATGGGGATAGAGTAGATGGAAGGTCTGCTGAGCAATATCGGTGATATTATCCAGAACCAGGGCTGGCTGGCTTTTCCCGCTTGCTTCTTGGGAGGTGTCATTTCCAGTGCTAGCCCCTGTGTTCTGGCAATGATACCATTGGTTATTGGCTATGTTGGGGGCTATGCTGAAGGTTCACGAAAGAAGGCTGTTCAATATTCACTGGTATTTACTCTGGGTCTGACTATTACTTTTACTATCTTGGGGATAATCGCCGGTGCTATGGGCAAGCTCTTTGGTGATGTCGGCAGCTTCTGGAACTATGTTCTGCCACCGATGGCTATCTTGCTTGGGTTGCAGCTACTAGGGGCCTTTAATTTCATTAAGTTCAATACTGGCATCTCACAACGATTCTTACCCAAAAGAAAGGCACTGCTTGGTGCTTTATTAATGGGGCTTTTCTTTGGTATTATCGCCTCTCCCTGTGCTACGCCTGTACTGGCAGTGATACTCACCTTCGCCGCTACCAAGAAAGATATAGCCTACAGCGGCGGGCTACTCTTAGCATATGCACTGGGACACTGGGTGTTAGTGCTTGGTGCTGGAATCTCAACGGCCTTTGCCCAGAGAGTACTGAAATCCAAAGGTCTCAGTAATTTTTCCAGTTATTCTAAAAAGGCAGGAGGTATAATTTTAATAGGAGTGGGAATATATCTGCTAACCTACCTGCTTTAACAAGGAGGATATGATGCTTGAAATTAGAAGGACAGCCATCGGTCTTGATGAAAAGGAACTCCTTGAGCTGGAGAGAATCATTACTGACAGTGGTGAAAAAGAGGCGCTTAGATTTCTAAGGAAGATAGTCTATGACAAGGTAGCCCATTCTCAACGTCATTGCGAGGTATACTATGCTAGAGATTAGAAAGGCAGCCATTGCCTTCGATGAGAATGAACTTCTCGAACTGGAGCGAATTATTACTGACCGCGATGAGAAAGAGGCGCTCAGATTTCTGAAGAAGGCAGTCTATGATAAGATAATTCGCTCTCAGCAGGGCAGGCTGAAATCCCACTTGGACACAGGTGGTAACCCCGTAGAAAGGTTTAGGAGGGGCAATACTATTTAGCTGCCATAGCTGTTAGTATCAATTAAGCTGCTCGGCTAGACAGAAGTTACAAACACTTTCATAGGAGGTAACATGGAAGAACGAAAACTCGGCATCTGGGGAAAGTATCTGACCCTATGGGTGGCTTTATGTATCGGCGCCGGCACAGCCCTGGGGAGATTTTTCCCACAGGTTTCTGACACTTTAGCCAAGCTG
>Ga0307379_10010649_pt1 | contig 12150 bp, 12 predicted proteins | sample UN2MG_FD_202237 | JGI IMG/M metagenome (GOLD analysis project Ga0307379, IMG submission 202237) | Soil microbial communities from Risofladan, Vaasa, Finland - UN-2 | ecosystem: Environmental > Terrestrial > Soil > Coastal area > Acid sulfate soil | place: Finland: Risofladan, Vaasa | collected... | reverse complement strand
ATAGCTTCTCGGCCACGTCCGGCTTCACGGCAATGAGGATGACGGCGGGCGGCGCCGGCAGTTCCGGCGCGTCGCTTGCCTCGATGCCGTGACGCGCGGCGAACGCTGCCATCGTTTCCGACAGCGCAGGGTCCTGGATGAAAACCGTGGCTGGGTCGAGGCCCTGCTGGAGCCATCCCTCGAGCAGCGCCCCACCCATCTTGCCCGCCCCAACAAGAAGCAGCGGGCCGGCAAGGCGGAGTGTCATGCGGTTCCTTGCGTCTCGAGCATGGTGGCGGCAAGCGCTTCTTCGGCCGACTTGCCCGCCCACAACACAAACTGGAAGGAGTCATAATAGCGCTCGCACGCTTCCAACGCTGCCATTAACAGCCCCTCGCACTGGCCCTCATGGGTATGCGCGCCGGCGAGCAGGAGGCCGTTGCGATAGAGCAGCATGCCGTCGTCGCGCCACAGGTCGAAATGGCCGAGCCATAGCTGCTCGTTGATCTGCGCCATCAGCCGGTAGACCTCGGCCAAACGGACCTTGGTGACCCTGAAATCGAAGGCGCAAGCCAGATGCAGCGCCTCCAGATCCTCCCGCCAAGTCAGCGAGATATGATAGTCGCACCCCGTCCCGGCCACCGACAGCGTCAGCTCGTCGGGCGCGCTACGCTCGAAGGTCCAGTCGTGAGTGGTTGCGATATGCTCGACCATGTCCACGGGATTGGTGAATTGGTCGTGGATAGATTGTATCAAAGCCATGCGTGTCCTCTGAGGGGCCTCAGCAGAGTTCCGCGCACGAGAAACACGCCGCGTCGCGAATCATTAGGTGAATCAGTTATATATCGCGGAGTCTGCGAGCACCAAGGCGGCCAGGGTCCGCATCGGCGAATAGCTGTGGACGGCCTGAAAAACCTGTGGATAGTTTTGGCTGCGGACTCGACTCCGGGACCTGCGCTTTCTCCCTGGGACTTGCTCTCGCGTTAGCCGGACTTCTTGCTTTTGCCTTTGGCCTCGAGCGCGGCGATGCGCTCTTTTAGGAGCTCGTTTTCTTCACGCGCTTTCTGCGCCATGGCCTTGACCGCCTCGAACTCCTCGCGCTGCACGACATCGAGATCGCGCAACACGCGCTCGGCCTGCGCCCGGACCACGCTGTCGACCTCCTTGCGCACGCCGTCGGCCGCACCGGCGGCGTCGGTCAAGAGCTTGCCGATCTCGTCGAAGAAGCGTCCGGAGGTCTGCGTCATCTCGAGGAAATCCTTGGGTCGTGTTTGGACGCCTGAAGCAAAACTGTCATCTGCGCCGACTATGGGATGCCGCGATGCAGGAGGCAAGCCGCCGGTGCGCGGCTTTGAGCGCCTTGACAGTCCAGAGTGAGCGGTAAAGGGTCGCCCCGTTTTTGAGACCCGAGGCTTGATGCAACTTTTTGTCCTTCCCTACCCCGTGATCGATCCGGTAGCGATCGAGTTCGGACCGGTGGCCGTCCGCTGGTACGGCCTCGCCTATATGTCCGGCATTCTGTGCGGCTGGCTCTATGCCCGCCGCCTCGTGTCGCGCCCAGATCGTTGGGGCGGCAAGCCGCCGATGACCGTCAGTCAGGTCGACGACTTTCTACTCTGGATTACGCTGGGCATCGTGGTGGGCGGCCGGCTCGGCTTCGTCCTGTTCTACGAGCCGAGCTTCTTCTGGCAGCACCCGGAGGAAATTCCCGCGGTGTGGAATGGCGGCATGGCCTTCCATGGCGGACTGCTCGGCGTCGTCCTCGCCGTCTATTTCTTCTCGCGGGTAAAGGGTATCAACCCGCTGTCGCTCGGCGACATCGCGTCCGCCGCCACGCCCTTCGGCCTGTTCTTCGGCCGCATCGCCAATTTCATCAATTCCGAGGTGGTGGGCCGGACGACCGACGTGCCGTGGGCCATGGTGTTCCCCGGCACCGACGGCCAGCCGCGCCACCCAAGCCAGCTTTACGAGGGCGCGCTCGAAGGCGTCGTGCTGTTCATCATCTTGCGCATCGCCACCCATTACTTTCATGCGTTGCGGCGGCCCGGCACCGTGTTCGGCCTGTTCCTCGTGTTCTACGGCATCTTTCGTAGCTCGCTTGAGTTCGTGCGCGAGCCGCATCCCGACCACCCCATGGATATCGGCATCCTCACGCCCGGCATCGCTTATTCCATACCCATGATCCTCATCGGTGCTTGGCTGATCTGGCGCGCAAGGCAGAAGCCAACCCTGGGGGCGTGATGAGCGCGGCGCGCAAATCCCATAGTTCGCAAGCCACGTTGCTCGCGGCGCGGCTGAAGGCGCGCATTGCCCGCAACGGCCCGATCAGCGTTGCCGACTACATGGAAACCTGCCTCGCCGACGCGACCGCCGGTTATTACCCCTCGCGCCAACCGATCGGCGCGGGCGGGGACTTCATCACCGCGCCCGAAGTCAGCCAGATCTTCGGCGAGCTTCTCGGGCTGTGGGCCGTGGCCGCCTGGCAGTCCATGGGTGAGCCGCGCGACGTCGTCGTGGCCGAGCTCGGGCCCGGCCGCGGCACGTTCATGGCCGATGCGTTGCGCGCCTGGGGCAGCGTGCCGAACTTCCTCGCCACCGTGTCGGTCGCGCTTGTCGAGACGAGCCCCATATTGCGCGAGGCCCAGCGTGTGGCGTTGCATGGCGCCAGCGTGCCAATTCGCTGGCACGACCACCTCGACGACGTACCGCAGGGCCCACTCATCGTCATCGCCAACGAATTCGTCGATGCCCTCCCCGTCCGCCAGCTCCTATGGCGCGACGGCCAATGGCGCGAGCGCGCGGTCACTATCGGCCACGAGGGCGGCTTCGCGTTTTGCGAGGGAGCCACCGTAGTGAACGACAATCTGCAGCAGGTGGCGCACGCGCTCCAAGTACCCAATGGGTCCATCCTCGAAGTGAGACCCGCCGCGGCCGCCCTCATCACCGCGCTCGCCGCGCGCGCGAGACAGGCGCCGCTTGAGGCCCTGATCGTCGACTACGGTCATGACGAGACTGCCTGCGGCGATACGCTGCAAGCCGTGTGGCGCCACAAATACGCCAATCCGCTCAGCCAACCTGGCGAAGTGGATCTCACCGCACATGTGGATTTCGCCGCGCTGAAAGATACCGCATCGGCGCACGGCCTCTCGGCCTATGGGCCGATGCCGCAAGGAGAATTCCTCTTTAAGCTCGGCCTTGAAGCCCGCCGCGACCGGCTTTGCCAGACGGCAAGCCCGGAGCAGGGGCAAGAGATCGCCTCAGCTGTCAGCCGGCTCGCCGATCCCCAAAGGATGGGGCTCCTGTTCAAAGCGCTGGCTCTGACGAGTCCGGGGCTTGCCCCGCCGCCCCCCTTCGGAGAGATTTAGCGGCTAGCGAGCGCTCACATGGTCACACAAGACAAGATGATGTTTCAGGCCCCGAGCCTCAAAGCCATCGGCGGGCTCGCCCACGGATTCTTCACGCGGCTCGGCGGCGTGTCTGACGGCATCTATGCCTCGCTCAATTGCGGGCCCGGCTCCCGCGACGAGGCAGCCAACGTCACCGAGAACCGCGCCCGGATCGCCGGCATCCTCGGCGCCACGCCACCCAACCTCGTCACCGCGTTTCAGAAACACACAAACACCGCCGTGGTCGCCAACAAGCCGTGGGCCAGAGACAAGACGCCCGAGGCCGATGCCATCGTCACGAATGTTTCAGGCCTCGCCATCGGTATCCTTACGGCGGACTGCGCGCCCGTGCTGTTCTGCGACAGTGAAGCGCGCGTCATCGCGGCGGCCCATGCCGGCTGGCGCGGCGCCTTGTCCGGCATTGTCGAGGCCACGGTCGAGGCCATGACCGGGCTCGGCGCCCAGCCAGAGCGCATTTCCGCCGTCGTTGGGCCGGCCATCTCACAAGGTGCCTACGAGGTCGGGCAGGACTACCAGGACAGCTTTATGGCCGAGGATGCCGACAGTGCCCCCTTCTTCATCACCGACGAGGGCTCCGGCGAGCCCCATTTCGACCTCCCGGGCTATGTGGCGGAACGTCTGGCCCGGGCCGGTGTCGGCGAAATCGTCGATCTCGGCTTCTGCACTTATTATGACGAGACGCGGCTGTTCAGTTATCGGCGCTCACAGCACCACGGAGAGGACGATTACGGCCGCCAAATTTCCGCCATCCTGCTTACCTGATCTGCATTCACTATGACTTGCATACGCCCTGCCAAGCGGCAACGCTAGAACTGGACGCAAGCAGGGCCGGGCAGGTAAGCTATTGTTAGGTAGAGGGTTGGGAGTCCCGTCGCGAAGAATTTTTTCGCGAGCGGAGCTGTGCGGCCAACAGAGGGAGTATTTTGTTGGACGCGGACTCACGACAGATACGCGGCCATTTTTGGCGTATTGCTGGGATCGCGCTTGCCGCATTCGCGGCTGTCTGCCTCGCCGGTTGCGGCGGCGGTAGCGGCTCGAGTATGGGCGGCCTCCTGAGCGGCGCGTCCGGCATCTTTGGCGGCTCGCCGAAGGTCTCGATCGCCCCCATTATCGGCGCGCCGGAGAATGTCACCGGCGAACTGACCAAGGCGCTAGTGGTCGCCGGTAGCGAACGCAACCTGACGCTCAACCCCGGCACGAGCGGCGGCAACTACACGATGCGCGGCTACCTCCTGGCTTCGCCGGAGCGCCGTGGCGTAAAGATCTCCTATATCTGGGACGTGAACGACGCCAAGGGCGTCCGCGTGACCAGGGTTTCCGGCGAGCAAACGGTATCCAAGGGTTCGCGCGGCGACCCTTGGAGCGGGGTCGACGCCACGGTCATCCGTAGCATCGCGGGCGAGACCGCGTCCAAGCTCGCGGCCAACCTACCGGGCGGCCGGGCCTCCACCCCTGTGGCCGCGGCTCCGGGCGCCACCGCGGGCGTCGCCACCGCATCGACCGCCGCCCCGCGCCCCGCTGCTGCCGCGCCGAAGCCCTCCGGCGTGCTCGTCGCCCCGGTGATCGGCGCCCCGGGCGACGGCCGCAGATCCCTGACGACGGCGCTGAAAAAGCGGCTCTATAAGGACGGCATCAAGCTGGCCAACGGGACCTCGACCAACGTCTATACGGTCAAAGGCATCGTAAAGCTGAGCAGCGCCAGCGGCGGCAAGGAATCCATCCGCATCGATTGGCAGGTGCTCGATCCCAGCGGCAAGCGGCTGGGCACGGTGTCGCAACAAAACACCATTCCCAAAGGCTCTCTGAACGGTCCCTGGGGCGCCATTGCCGACGCCGCGGCCGGCGCCGCGGCCGACGGCATCATTAAACTTCTGCCCAAATCGAGCTGACCTCATCCACAAGATGCGCTTGGCGAGTTTACAGCAGTGCCACGCACTTGCTAAAAGCCGCCGTGGCGCGGCGCCGAGCAGCCCGCCCGGCGGGGACTGACATGCTCGAGGAGCGGTCGCAATGAAATTGGTTGCAGGCAACAGCAACCGCCCTCTCGCCGAGGCGATCACCGCTTATCTCAACGTTCCCTTGGCGCGCTGCATCGTCCGCCGTTTCGCGGATATGGAAATTTTCGTCGAAGTGCAGGAGAACGTCCGCGGCGAGGACGTGTTCATCCTTCAGTCGACCTCGGCGCCTGCCAACGACCATTTGATGGAGCTGCTGATCCTGGTCGACGCCCTGAAGCGGGCCTCGGCGCGTCGCATCACCGCAGTCGTTCCCTATTTCGGTTATGCCCGCCAGGACCGGAAACCCGGTCCGCGCACGCCGATCTCGGCCAAGCTCGTCGCCAACATGATCGTCCGCGCCGGCGCCGACCGCGTGCTTACCCTCGATCTGCACGCCGGTCAGATCCAGGGCTTCTTCGACATACCGACGGACAATCTGTTTGCCGCGCCGGTGATGGTCGAGGACATCCGCAAAGTCTTCCCCAACGACAATCTCATGGTGGTCTCACCCGACGTCGGCGGTGTGGTCCGCGCGCGGGGCCTCGCCAAGCGCATCGACGCGCCGCTCGCCATTGTCGACAAGCGGCGCGAGCGCCCGGGCGAGTCTGAGGTGATGAACGTCATCGGCGACGTCGCCGGACATACCTGCATTCTCGTCGACGACATCATCGACTCTGGCGGCACGCTGGTGAACGCGGCGGAGGCCCTGCTCGAGCAAGGCGCCAATGTCGTCACCGGCTACATCACCCACGGCGTGCTGTCAGGCGGCGCGGTCGCGCGCATCATGGCCTCGCGGCTGAAAGAGCTCGTCATCACCGACTCGATCCAGCCGAGCGACTCCGTGGTCAAGGCGCACAATATCCGGGTGCTGCCCATCGCCCCGCTGCTCGGCGAAGCCATCGCCCGCACCGCGGAAGAGAAATCGGTATCGAGCCTGTTCTACTAGCCGCCCTCACTGCGCCAACATCCACACGCCCAAGCCGATCAACACGACGCCGCCCGCAAGCCGGCTCATCATGGCGTATCGCGTATTGATGATCTTCTGGACGGCAAATGCCGCCAGGCCGAAGATGATCAAATCGTCGAGCATGAAGAAGATTACATAGAGCACGATATAGACGTAGTAGCCCGCCGCCGAGAGATCGCTCAGCGCCAGCACGTGCGTATAGATGGCAGGCAACGTCGCCGAACAGATGAACTCGACGGCGTTGACCGCGAACGCGAGCCCCGTCACGAGAACGAGGCTGGCAAGACCGACCGGCGCCGCCACCACCTCGCGGATGCGGGCCATGGTACGCTGGCGCAGCGCGACGTCCCCGACCTCGCATTCGACCGCGCCGCGCGTCCACACGACCTCGTAGAGATGGCTGATGCCGAAACCGATGGCTGCCAAGGCGACAAGTTGCGTCAACGGACGCACATAACCCACCACCAAAAACATGTTAAGCCATGCCGTCATCAGCAGAAAATACAGGATACCGGATGTGACCACGAAGGTGCCGACCAGCCACCAAATCTTGGAGCGATCCTTGAGCCCGGCGATGAGCGAGATCAGGTAGATCAGGACCCACATGGCGCAAGGGTTGAACCCGTCGGCGAGCCCCATCACCGCCGTCAGCGCCAGCAAGGAATAATGCGCGGGGTCGATCTCGCCGAAGAGCGGCAGGTCGATGCGCGGCGGCTCATCCGACACGGCATCCGTGCCGCCGCCGACAAGCGCGCGCAGCGCCGCACCCGTCGTCGCCGGCGTATCGAAGCCGACGATGTGGCGATCCCCAAAGACGAAGAGCGGCACCCCCAACGCGCTCTCGGGAATGCCCAACTGATCGGCGACCATGCGAAACAGATGCTCGTTCGCCGGCTGCGCAAAGTCATGAAGTTCAGCGTGGATTTCCGGCGTCGCCCGTAAGAACCGCAGCGCCTCGTGACAATGCGGACAGTCCGGGTGAACGAACACATGGAGGCGCCCGTCGTTTTGCAACGCCAGCGGGTCCGCAGGCTCCGGCATCCCCCGGGCTTGAGCTGGAGAAGCACGAAAATCGCGATCAGCACCACCGCAAGCATAGCCCGCACGCGGCCTGGCGTCGCCGCCACTGCGAGACTGGAGCGCATTGTCTGCTGGTTGTCGTCCGCCATTCACCCTTTCACCGCAAGTAGGCCGGGCGCCGACCCTAAGTCAGCCTACCGGTCCGCCTATGACCTCGCTCAAGGACCGCCCGCTCTTGTTTTTTATGTTAATCGCCACCAATTCGCGACTGACGCGTTTAACACCTTATTCCCCGAATTCCGGCTATGACGCGCTCATAGTGCCCCTAACGAGGAGACCCCCCATGCACGTCAATCTAGAGAATGCCGAGAAAGCCATCGAAGCCGCGCGTAAGAAGGCGGTCGAGCTGAAGACCCAGATGTGCATCGCCGTGGTCGACTCCGGCGCCAACCTCAAGGCCTTCATGCGCATGGACGACGCTTGGGTCGGCTCCATCGACATCGCCATCAAGAAAGCGCGGACCGCCTGCTTCTTCGGCATGGCGACCGGCGACCTCGGCGGACTGTCGCAGCCTGGCAAACCGCTTTACGGCATAGAGCATTCCAATGACGGGCTGATTACCTTTCCCGGCGGCCTCCCCATCGTCGATGAGGACGGCGTGCTCGTCGGTGCCATCGGTGTCAGCGGCAGTTCGGTCGAAAACGATCACGCCGTGGCCGCGGCAGGCGTCAAGGTCATGGGCGTGAGCGAGCTGCCGGAACACCCCTGGCGGACTTGAAGTTCAGCGAAGCACGAGACCATTCGGCAGGGCGTTGACGTCGGCGGTTCCCGTCAGCGTCATCGCCTCGTCGAGCTCTTGCGCGATCAGCGACAGCGCGGCGGCGACGCCCCTCTGTCCACCCGCCGCGAGTCCATAGACGAATGCGCGGCCGATCAGACAACCGTGAGCGCCGAGGCCAAGCGCCTTCAGCACGTCGAAGCCCGACCGCACGCCGCTGTCGACGATCAGCTCGACATCGTCGCCAACCGCATCGCGGATAGCGGGCAGCATACTCACCGCACTGCTAGCCCCGTCGAGCTGCCGTCCGCCGTGATTGGAGACAATAATGGCGTCGGCGCCGAGCTTGGCGGCCAGCTTCGCATCCTCGGGGTCGAGAATGCCTTTGACCACGAGCTTGCGCGGCCACGCGTGCCGCACCCATTCAAGATCGGCGGCACTCACCGCACCCTTGAAGCGCGGCTCCGCCCAAGCCGATACCGTCGCGAGATCCGAACCGTCCGGCGAGTAGGGCGCCAGATTCCCCAGCGTCGGCTTTTTGAGTAACCAGTTGATCAGCCAGCGCGGCTTTTGCAGGATGCGGGCGATATGCTGCGGCCGCAGCCTGAGCGGAATGGTTACGCCATTATCGAGGTCGCGGTTGCGCCGGCCTTGCACGGCCGTGTCGACATTGAGCACGAGGGCCGGGCAATGCGCTTGCTCGGCCCTCTGCAAAAGGGCCGCATTGATTGCGCGATCCTTGAACAGATAGAGCTGGAAGAGAAACGGCACGCCGACTTCCGCCGCGACCTCTTCTATCGAGCAACTCGACAATGTGCTGAGACAGTAGGGCACGCCAAACGCGGCCGCGGCCCGCGCGGCATGAGTTTCCGCGCGCGGATGGAAGACGCCGCCCATGCCGATCGGAGCCAAGGCCACCGGGATCGCCGCGCGCTGACCGAACAGGACCGTACGCAAATTGCGCGCCGCTACGTGATCGAAGACGCGCTGGTTCAGCCGCAGCGCCTCGAAATCGGCGCGGTTGCGCTTGAGCGTCACTTCGTCGTTGGAGCCGCCTTCCAGAAAGTCGAAGATTGCGCTCGGCAGCCGCCGCTTTGCCGCCGCTCTGAGATGGCCGGGATGCATCGCCATGGCCGGCGGCTTGACCATGGCGCCGCCGCGCAAGTCCGGCGTGCCGATTGGAACAACGGGCTCGGCCGTGGTTTCGGCAAGTTGACTGTTGAAGCGTTCGTTCATGCCCGCGCTCTTACCCCGTACTGGCGCGGTGGACAAATCCACGAAACGACTGAATTTGACGCACCCCTCACCGAAGCCGTTACTATCGCCTTCGACGCGGCCAAAACCAACCCTGTCGGGCAATTAAGCCCGCATCATGATTAAGTCGCTTCCATGACATCGGACTCCGAACCCCCAGGCTCCAACGCTGCCATCGTGATTGCCGGAGCCGGTAGCGTCGGCAGCCATGTCGGCGCGCGTCTTGCCGCAGCCGGCCGCAGTGTCACGCTGTTGCTGCGCGAACCGCTCGCCGCGACGATCGCGCAATACGGCTTGCGAACGTCGGATCTCGACGGCCGCGACGAAACCCTGCCGCCGGACGCTCTCCGGCTCACACCGGACACTGCAACGGCGTTCCGATCCGCCAACATCGTGCTCGTCACCGTCAAGTCCCACGACACCGCCGCGATGGCGCAGTCGATCGCCCAGCATGCGCCGAAAGGCACGATTGTGGTGAGCCTGCAAAACGGCGTCGAGAATGCCGATATTCTCCGCCGAGGGCTCGGCCCCGACTACAGGGTCGTCGATGCCATGGTGCCCTACAATGTGGTGCAGCGCCGGACAGACGGGAACGCGCCACACGTTCATCGGGCCACCAGCGGCACAATACAGATAGAGAGCGGCGTGGCAGGCTTGCGTGAGCTGCTCGACGTTCCAGGCCTGCCCGTCGCCGAGCATGCCGATATTGAAGCGGCGCTGTGGGGCAAGCTCCTGGTCAATCTCAACAACGCCCTCAATGCCCTATCGGATCTGCCGCTGCTCGAGCAGCTGCGTGACCGGCGCTGGCGCCTGCTCATCTCGCTACAAATACGTGAAGGCCTCGCCGTCTTGCGGGCCGCCGGCCACAGCCCGGCCCCGATCGAGGGCCTTCCGCCGCCGTTGATCGCCTTGGGGCTGCGACTGCCCGATGGCCTATTCAGGTTGGCTGCCCGGGGCATGATGGCCATGGACAGCAACGCCCGCTCCTCCATGTGGGAGGATTTGCGGGCCCAAAGGCCGACCGAAATTGACTATATTCAGGGGGAAATCGTCCGGCTGGCCGAGAAGTACGGGGTCCCGGCCCCCCTCAATCGCCGGGTCATGCAGCTGGTCAAAGAGGCGGAAAAGGCCGGCCGAGGCTCCCCCGGCCTGACCCCGGAACAGGTCGCGGGCGAGCAATAACGCCGCAACCTAAGGGACCATAGGCAATTGTCTTTTCGCCAGCCTTTAGGCTATAAGCCACTCGAATTGTGTCGCGGCGGGCTTTGAAGCGCCGCGCCCGACCTAGCGGGGCCGGTTTCCGGCCCCCTCATTATTTCAGACGTTGGAGGTTAACATGGCCGAGGCCATCGAACTCAAGGCATGGGCCAGGCAGAGCACCGGCAAGGGAGGCGCGCGCCAGGTTCGCCGTGACGGGCGCGTGCCCGGTATCATCTATGGCGCCGAGGAAGAGCCCCAGAGCATCGCACTCGAATCCAAGGCGATTTCGAAGCAGATCCAGACCGGCCATTTCCAGAGCACCGTATTCATGCTCGACCTGGACGGCACCAAGACCCGCGTGATCCCGCGCGATGTCCAGCTCGATCCCGTGCGCGACTTCCCGATCCATGTGGATTTCATGCGCCTTGGCAAGGGTGCGCTGGTGAGCGTGGACGTGCCGGTGCATTTCCTCAACGAGCTGATCTCGCCCGGCCTGAAGCGCGGCGGCGTGCTCAACGTGGTTCGCCACGATATTCCCGTGCGCTGCCCGGCCGACAAAATCCCAAATGCGTTCGAGGTCGACCTTAAGGGCCTCGAGATCGGCGACAGCATCCATATCTCGTCGATCAAAATGCCCGAAGGCGTAACGCCCGCCATTACCGACCGCGACTTCACCATCGCCACCATTGTCGGCCGTACGGCTGAGCAGGCCGCCGACGAATCTGAAGCCGAAGGTGCGGAAGCCGCCGAGGGCGCCGCGGCCAAGCCCACGGCAAAGGCCGAGGGTGCTGGCGCAGACAAGGAGAAGCCCAAAGAGGAGAAGAAGAAGTAATCTGACTTCTTCTTCTGGAGTTAGCGGCCCCTCGCTTCTTAGGCTCCCGATCGGAATGACGCGATGAAGCTCTTTGTCGGCCTCGGCAATCCGGGGGCGGAATACGCGTTCAACCGTCACAATGTCGGCTTCATGGCGGTCGATGCCATTGCCGCCGCCCATGGCTTTTCCCCTTGGCGCAAGCGCTTCTCCGGCTTCGTTGCCGAAGGCCGGCTGGGGCGCGAGCAGGTACTGCTGCTGAAACCGCAGACCTATATGAACGATTCAGGCCGTGCCGCGGGCGAAGCGGCCCGCTTCTACAAGCTCGATGAGAGCGACGTGACCGTACTCCATGACGAACTCGACCTGGCGCCCGGCAAGCTCAGGGTGAAAGACGGCGGCGGCGTCGCCGGCCATAACGGGCTGAAGTCGCTCACCGCTCATCTCGGCAACGACTATACGCGCGTGCGCATCGGCATCGGTCACCCTGGCAATCGCGATCGGGTCGTCGGTTACGTGATGCACGATTTTTCCAAAGCCGACGCCGACTGGCTGGAGCCCCTGCTCGCGGCGATCGCCGATGCCGCGCCCTATCTCGCCGACGGGGAAGCCGACAAATTCCAGTCCCAGATCGCCCACCGCACGCTCGGCGGCGGCGAGGCGGAGGAGAAAGCGCCCAAAGCATCGCCAAAGGCCAAGAAGCCTGCGTCACCGAAAGAGGCTGCCACAAAGACCGC
>Ga0307379_10010648_pt1 | contig 12151 bp, 13 predicted proteins | sample UN2MG_FD_202237 | JGI IMG/M metagenome (GOLD analysis project Ga0307379, IMG submission 202237) | Soil microbial communities from Risofladan, Vaasa, Finland - UN-2 | ecosystem: Environmental > Terrestrial > Soil > Coastal area > Acid sulfate soil | place: Finland: Risofladan, Vaasa | collected... | reverse complement strand
TTGTGTGGTTGTGATACATTTGGAACAGCGCAAATATTGAATATGACGAAGAGTTGGGAAGAGAAATTCACGTTTATTATTTGTAATGTGACAATGTCAAGTTAATCTAAAGTTTTTTTGTAAAATGTTGATCCTTATCATCCTGGAATTTTTCTTCTGCGGTAGCATAAGGAGGTTATACTAAATTGCTTGTCTCATGTTAATCCGGCATAAAGTTTTAAATACAGATATCATAGAAGATATGAGTGCATACATCTAAAAATAATAAAAAAAAGGAAAGAGGGTTAAAGGAATTTTGTTACCTCGATTTCCTTACTTGCAGTATCATTGTGAAACCCATATGCGACGACCTTGATGGTATGTTTTCCCAGGGTTCTTGCACTCCAATTGTAGAGGTACGGTTCTGAAGTCACGTTGCCTTTTAGCATACCATCGATGTAGAATTCGACTTTTTGCACCTGCCATTGTCCTCCTCCAGGTCCATAGAAGAAATCAGTACTGGTTGCTTCGATGTCAATCGGACCGATGATTCTTGTCGATGTCCATGGCATAATCAGCTGGTTCTTTATGTACAACGCTTTTAGTGGTTTTGCGATATCGACGCTGATACTTGATTGCTGCAGGGAGATGTTCATCCAGAGTGGTTTTCCTTCAACAGCATCGTATCGGTACGGATCATAATAATTATATTCGTTTTCACGGAGGTCGATGTAGAGTTCCCCTGGTGCAATCGGCATGCTGAAGAACCCTGAGTCGTTCGTTTGAGCACCTCTTGAGTACTCATGACCGGAGGAGAAATTCGCCCAGATTACGTCAATACGGACACCCGGGGGTGGTTCCCCTGTTGCATTATCGCTGATGTAGCCGCAGACAGTGGAGGTCTCAAGAGGGAAGGGATCCAGAGACATATTTACCCAAAGAATCTGAGCGGCAGTGATGTTAAGGTTGTCTTTAGATTCACTGAAATAACCTTCCTTGGATACATCGATGCTGATCTCTCCTGGAGCGACATTCATCTGATAGAACCCGGTAGCATCTGAACTGGTTGTGTTCCGATAGGTCTCATCATTACTCCCCTGCCATCGGAGGGAAACATTTGCCATGAGCGGAGTACCATTCTGTTGAGAAGTGATGTACCCGCAGACAATCGCGGTCTCTGGTGGGTGAGGAACAAGCGAGAGGTTCACCCAATAGGTGTGATTCTCGTTGACTTGGAACTGATTGGTAGACTCGTCACAATACCCCTGTGCTGATGCAGTGACGCGGATACGCATCGCAGGAACATGCATAAAGTAGAAGCCTGTGGGATCTGTCGTTGTAGAGTTGGTGTACGTCTGCTGGTAATTGATGCGGCCTGAGACTGAGACCTGGGCGTTGTTGATGGGTTGTCCGGAGCTGGATATATAGCCACAGAGTACTGAGCTCTCCGCTAAGATCCCGATACTATTAGAAGGAAGCATTGATGTACTCTCCTGTTGTCGAGACGATGATGGAGAGAGCGTGTTGGTGGTAAGAGCAAGTTCCCCAGGATACCCGTCATACATCGTGGGAGTCTGTCGCGGAACACTACGCGGCAGAGCATAGGCAAATACCTCTTCAGCAGTGACAATACCATCTTGATTGCTATCTGCATATCCTCGTAATCCGTCGATGAGATACGGGGCAAAGCCACCGGAGTATGATAATTCATCTTCACAAGAGCCCATGAGAATAACACGGTGTTGTTCAGGTGCGATCTTGAGCAATTTCCAATGGTCGTTAAACCCGCCGGCATAACAACTGTCAACAATGAGACAGACGTTATTGCTTTTCAGTCTGTTTAGCATGATGTTTATTTCGTCATCAGTGATAAATGAGGTGTTGTAGGCAAATCCCCAGTAGGTGACTAGGAATTCGTCAGTAGAGTCCGCCTCATCTCGAGGTGGGATGTCAAAGGGGAGATAGCTTCCATGGGTTGACAGATAAACAACGACAACATCATCAGGGCCAACCATTTTATTGAGCCATTGGAACCCAGCAAAAATATTACTCCCTGTAGCGTTCTCAGCAGTAATTATCTTAATATGATCTGCGGACCACCACGGTGATTGGAGAAGAAGGTTTCTGAAATCGTTTGCTTCTAGAATCATATCCGGTCGGTTTTGTTCTGGGTTTTCAGCATACTTACCAATACCGACCACGAGTGCCCAGTATTGTGTATCTTTTCCAGTTTTTGAAGGATTCTGAAGTGTGTTAGCTTGTATAGTTGTGCTTTGGATGGGAAGAAAAATAGTTCCAACCAGAAGTACTACAACTAAGAGGCTTGTGAGTTCTTTTAGATTTACTTTCATATTTTACTCCCCAATTTAAATATAAATAGGGACGAAGCCTTTAAATATTTTTTTCCCAAATCGTTTCTAATTCCATTACGAATTAGAGCAAAAATCAACAAATTCTCATGATGGTAATTTATTATGAATGTGTCATTACGTTTTTCTGGGTAAGGGATACAGACTTTTTTTATTATGTTCTAGGTTGAACGGAAGGTGATACAAGTAAGTAAAAAAAGAGAAAGGAGTTGTGCCAAGATGGTAACAGAAAGAGGAGGAAAGAAAAGCAGGAAAGTCTTGGCACAACTCGCTGGTTGGTTAACTCGTGCTTGGTCGTTGTTTTAGTACGACTGGGATGTCAAGGATTTGATGGTTTCGCACAATAGTGACGATGATGGTTTGATGTGGCGTTGTGTGTTCTTCGAGGTAGGACATGAAGGTATCACCGTTGATGATGCGTGTTCCGTCAACAGCGATGATGATGTCACCCCCGATCATTACCCATGCATCGTTGACTCTTACTTGCTGGTTTCCACCCTTTAACCCGGCCTGGGCAGCTGCTCCACCGTCTGTTATTTGTGTGATAAGCCACCCGTAGGTTACATTTACTCCTAGGGTTTGTGCGATTGCGTAGGTCATGTCTGTTCCTGATATTCCTACCCAGGGGTGTTGATCATAGGTCCCGGTCGTGATAAGTGATCCTATTTCTCGTAGGATGGTATTTGATGGAACCGCGAAACCAAGTCCGTTTGAATTCTGTATGATTGCGGTGGTAATCCCGATGACTTCCCCTTCGTAATTTAAGAGAGGTCCTCCTGAGTTTCCTGGGTTGATCGCTGCACTTGTTTGAATGATGTTTGCGACGGGAAAGTTTCCTGCGACTGAATCTTGGATTGTTCTGCCTAGTTGGCTTACGATTCCCGTTGTCATCGTTCCGCCTAAACCGAAGGGACTGCCAATGGCGACGACAGGATCACCGACTTGTAAGGTCGAGGAGCTGGTGATTTCAAGAGGATGGAATTCCTTAAGGGGTGCATCTACGGTTAGCACTGCTAAATCAGAATAGGCATCAGAACCAAGGACGGTCGCTGGATATCCATCTCCGTTTGAGAAGGTCACTGTGATATTTTCTGCATCAGTGACGACATGTTTATTGGTGATGACGACCATTTCATTGTTATACTCGTAGGTAAAACCTGAGCCTTGGACTTCTGAATATTGCCTCCCGAAGAATGAGTATTGAAGGACATATCCTGTGATAACGACGACTGAGTCCTTGACATCTTTATATAATTGTGAAAGAGACGTCGTATTATAGATATAGGTGATATTATGAATTCGATCTTGGGTATTATCCGTTTGAATAGTATTTGTTTGTTGTTGGAATGTATTTGTGTTTGATGATATCGCTATGGAACTTAGCGATCCGCCAACAAAATACCCAGCGGTAAACATCGCAACGACACAAACAGCAACAAATACGATGATGTTTTTATTTCTTGGTTTCTTTGTTATTTCAAAGCTCTCATTCATACAAACTACCTCCATCTATTTCGTGTATGGTTAAATTACACGGTTTTTGTTTATATTTTTTCCTCCCAATTTCTTCCCAATTTGCTCCCAAATTTATTAAAAATTTGAGTTGTGTCAAAGTATACCGTGGGGGGTGGGAAAGGAAAAAATGGTTATAGGCTGGCACAACGTTCAGAGGAATATGAGATGAAGAAGGGAAAAAAACGATACATGTTTTTTCTCTTCTTACAGATCTCATCAGGGGGGCGGGATGCTGTTATTGACCTGTTTCCTCATTTGCCATAAAACCTCGTGGGCCTCCGCATGGTCCGCATTTGAATCCATGTTCAAACATCATGTCTTGACCAATACTACTGGTATTCTGCAAATCAAATTCGTCTATGATGATATTCCTGATTTCATCCCAGTTATATCCTTCATTCCAGAGTTCTTTCTGTCTGTTTAATATGGTGAGTCTTTGTTGGGTCTGTGCGATTTCATTATCTAATTGTGCGTCGAGCACACCGAATTCATCGAGTTTCTCTTGGATGGCGGTCCCGATTTCCGCAGGGGTCGCATTTTGATCTCTCAGAGATGTGATGAGGTCGGTAAGCTCTGTTCGTTGAGCATCCGTTAAATTATAGGCGAACGGTCCGAATCTGTTCATTTCCCGTGTACCCCAAAGCGGTATTTGTGGGGTCGCGTCTTTTTTTATGGTATTCGTCTGTCCCGTGGCAAAGGCTACTCCAACGGTTGCTACAAGCAGACCTACGAGAAGACCTCCGACCAATTTTTTGTGCGTTGTTTTCATTTTTTTTTAGTCCTCCGTTTTTTTTCTTATACCATTTATGTCAGAATGATTTTATATTGATTTTTTACAATTTGATTCCGATTTCTTCCCAAATCTTTCCCAAATTTAAAGAAACATATTAAATGAGAGTATGAATTCCTTGTCAAAAGGTTTAGGGCATGGATTCTCTAAAAAACGTCCTGTATTGGCTTATCGCTAATTCCCTTGGCGGGTTTAATCGAGGGCGGATTCTTGAAGAAATTTTTACTAAACCACAAAATGCAAATGAGCTTTCAAAAAGTCTTGAAATAGAATATAAAACAATCCGATATCATTTGAAGGTTTTAGAAGAAAATGGTCTTCTGACCTCGGTTGGTGGAGGATATGGTAAAACCTATTTTCCGACCGAAACCTTAGAAGCAAATAAACAACATTTTACAGAGATTTGGGATAAAATTGGGAAAAAATCAAATAAAGAATAGAAGACATAGAAAAAGGTGGACAGTAATATGAATGAAACTCCGGCCCAGGTAGAAAACAGTTCAACGTACAATAAAAAAGCAATACCACTCTTGATCGTGTTGCTTATCGGTGGTATTGTTTTAGGGTTGATATTATCAAATATTTTTGTCACGGAAGCAAATGACAGGATAGAACATTTTGCTGATGAATTCGGTCCTAATGTACCACCAGATTTTCCCATCAGGGTCACACCGCTTACTGCTTCTGAAATATTCCTCCCGACGCTTGGGGTCATTGTTGTCTGCATCAGTATGTTCCTCTTAATCGGTCTCATTGCCGTGTATTTCAAGATCTTCGCAAAAACAAAATCAAAATACGTCGCTGGTTTGCTGTTCGTTTTGATCCCTTTATTTATTGAATCAATTTTTTTGGTAAACACCTTACGTTCGTTATTTGTTTCTTCGGCAATCCCGTTTAGCTTCGGCATCCGTCAAAGTATTGGTTTTGAATTCGGGGGCTTAGGTCAGATTCTTGTGATTGTGTCGTTATTTGAAAGCATTGGACTTAGTATATTGTTGTATCTCAGTACTGAGTAATCTAATTGACATACAATTTTCCAGCAGGAAAAAATTCGAATTCTTATCAGCGTAACATTTTAGAATTACTAAAATAAAAAAAAATTTGAGTATTGAAAATATTTGTTTTTTTTCCAATTATTTCTTTTATCGATATCTTTAAAAGAGAAAGCCTAATTCGCTGTAGCAGAGGATATGTATTATGAAATTTAGAAACAGTAGTATAGTAATCTTAGGCCTATGTGTACTCTTGTGTTCGTGTTACATCGCGTCAGCAGAGACTATCAACGATGGAACTGGAGACGTATGGCACTGGGCAGAAACGGGAACCGCATGGTCTTGGTCTGGAAATGTTGGTGACAAACCAAACATCGATATTACCGAGGTCTCTTATACGGTAAACAATGACAAAATAACGCTTAGCTTGACGGTTCGAGGGGCTATTCAATCGTCTGACAAAGTTGGTTATTATCTATGGTACAATAGTACTGATACCTATTATTTTCTCTCATATATGAACGGTACTGGTGCTGGTTTCGGTATGAAAGGGAGTATGAATTTTACTTCATCGCAAAATGTTACTATCATGGATAACAAACTCAGCGTTGAGCTTGATGTTCTTGGTGATACATCAAAGGTCGAACTCTGGGGGTATGCCGTTGAATACACCAACACCATTGGGGATCAAACTTCTGAATGGTGGGGCGACTGGGCTCCAAATGAAAAATTCGCCTATGACACCGGAACCGGCGGCTCTAGTAACCCTGGGGGCACGAACGGTACGACCCCAGATAATAATGGTTCATCTCCTCAGTCGAACACACCAGGTTTCGAAATTATTCTGGTGACCGCAGCAATAGCAATCGCGTTAGTACTTATAAGAAAACGCCGATAGACAACCTTATTTCTTTCTTTTTTCCTTTTTTTCGATTAAGATTATTTTTTAAACACAAATCATCTTTAGGTCTTGATGGTAGAGTCTATCCCTTATGTTGATGAAATATTCACCCTGTTAAAACACCAGTTTCGATCATCTAAACAACCGGTTGTTTCCCGGAAAAAACCACAATTCCCTGATACCCCTTTTGTTACGCTCATCTCCTGTCTGTTAAGTCTGCGGACCAAAGATGAGGTAACCGAGCAAGCTTCACAAAGATTACTCATTACGTATAATACCCCTGAGAAAATCATACAATTGACACAACAACAGATTGAACCCTTGATTTATCCTGTTGGGTTCTATAAAACCAAAGCAAAAAGAATCAAGGAAATCTCACAGACACTGCTTGATAAGTACCAGGGGAATGTACCAGACACGTTTGAAGAATTACTCGCCTTGAAAGGAGTGGGGAGGAAAACTGCAAACATCGTCATGGTCTACGGTCATAAGAAACATGGGTACCTTCCAATTGATACTCACTGTCATCGGATCCCCAACAGACTCGGCTGGATAAAAACCAAGACCCCAGAAGAAACCGAGCATACGTTAAAAAAAATTCTCCCGGCGAAATATTGGGATGATTTCAATGAGTTATTTGTCACGTTCGGACAAACCATCTGTGTACCAATCTCACCATTCTGCAGCCGCTGTGCGATTCAACGTTATTGTAAAAAAATTAACGTGAAAAACAGGCGATGATTGTTTAGAAGTTCTTTGTTTTAATAAATTTTTCTATTTCCGGTACGGTGATATGCGTGTTCGTTGCCATCAGATCGACGAGTTTATCTTTTTCAGCCCAATTCTCATAGTATTTCTTTTGGATAGTGTTCAATGTAAAGATAATTCCTTTGCTTTCCGCAAGTTGCTTCAACTGGTTTTCCGTTAGTTCATTTAAGAGTTCTTTTTTAATTGACATGATTATCCCATCGTACCATCTGGTAAACGAAAACAGGCATTTATCTGTTTCGTTTAATGCAGCATCATCTGTCTTTTGAAATTGAACCGATTAGTTTATTAATGGGAAACGCAATTCCATTTCAACTAAGTGGAATGGGATGCTGGATGGAGAGAAAGCAGTTATTTCTCCTGAGATGTTAAAACCTCTTATTATCAGGTCGCTTCGGAGAAGTAGCGTGCGGAAGAAAATCGCAGATTACCTGTTTGAGATTAGCCCAAGTGGCAGTTACACTTCTGAGATTGCATACAATGTGAAGACCACGCCAACGAACGTGATTGGAGCGATCCGTGGCATGAATTCTCGGTACCGTAATGATGAGTCATTAATGAGTCTGAACCTTGTTGAGCAGATCGAAGGCGGCAAACATCGGGACATCAAGTTATACAGAATTACTGATTTTGGCAAAGAGATTGTAGAAGGTCTACGAGACAACAAGAAACGGTTCTAACTAAAATTTACGTATCATCCTCTTTTTTTTTACAGCGAAACTGATAAAAAAAGGCGCTGCGTTATCCTCGTATTGGGAGTTAGATACTATATGGCCGAAGTCGACTTAAAAGAACTACTCTCCACCTATGATACAAAGAACTTGGCGGTTGCGACGGTCTGTTCGCATTCCAGCCTTCAGATTTTTCATGGTGCGAGAAAAGAGGGGTTTAAAACAGTAGGTATTTCCATTGGTGAGGTAAAGAAATTCTACGATGCGTTTCCCCTTGGAAAACCAGATGAGTTTTTCATTGTGGATAACTACAAGGATATTGCGAAATACGCAGATGAGCTCCGGCAAAAAAATCTTATTGTAATCCCCCATGGTTCATTTGTTGAGTATCTTGGTCCAAAGAATTTTCTGAACCTTCAGATACCAACGTTTGGAAACCGGCATGTGTTGATGTGGGAATCCGACCGTGAGAAAGAACGAGTCTGGCTTGAGGGTGCCGGTATTACGATGCCAAAGGAGGTTAAAGATGCTCGGAACATCGAAAAACCAGTCATCGTAAAGTATCATGGTGCGAAAGGTGGGAAAGGGTTCTTTATCGCAAAAACGTTCGCTGAGTTCTCCAAACGTGTAAAACACGATAAGCCCTATACGATCCAAGAATTCGTGATGGGCACCAGGTATTATATTCATTATTTCTACTCCCCGATTCAGGATAATGCGTATAAGCTTTCGAAGGGTAGTCTGCAGTTGCTTTCGATGGACCGCCGTGATGAAACCACAATTGATGAGGTGCAACGACTTGGTTCTATCGCAGAACTTGAAGAACTTGGGATTCATCCGACGTTCGTCGTAACGGGGAACATCCCGATCGTGATGCGGGAGTCACTCTTGCCTCAAGTCTTTAAAATGGGGGAAGCAGTCGTTGAGAAATCACTAGAGCTCTTCGGCGGCATCATCGGCCCGTTCTGTCTGGAAACCGTGGTGACAGAGGATTTGGAGTTCAAGGTCTTTGAAATCTCCGCGCGCATTGTCGCTGGGACAAATCCCTATATCTCCGGCTCACCTTATTCTGAGCTGATTGAACCTAACCTATCTACTGGCCGGCGGATCGCACAAGAGATGCGGTATGGGATAAAGCAGAATAAGCTTGAAGAAATCCTCAGTTGAGGCCTGGCATGTTGACCTTGGTGTTAGCTGAAGCTGAAGTCGAGATGATGCCTGCTGAGCTTTATCATCATCCCGCGGTGATTGCTCATGCAAGACAACGTAAAAAACAACCGTCACAGATTCTATTAGATTCGAACTATGATCATGCAGCGATGGGGCATCTTCCTGAGGGGAGACGACGAGGGCGTCCTGATATCACCCATCTTTTTTTACTGACTGCTCTAGAGTCTGTCGTCAATAAACACGGTCAGTTGAGCCTTGTTATTCATACCAGAAATGACCTGGTTATCAACGTGGATCCAAAGACGCGGATTATGAGAAACTATGAACGATTCCTCGGGCTTATAGAACAGCTCTTTCAGAATCATTTGGTGCCAGAGAGCACACAACCGCTTCTTTCTTTACAAGAAAATCTCTCCCTTTCGCAGGTAATCAAACAGCAACAAGCTGATCAGGTTATCGCGCTGTCAAATGATGGGACATCGGTAATCCTCCCTGAGTATTTAAAAGAATTAAAAAGACAGGAAAAAACTCATCTTCTCTGCATCATTGGTGGGTTCCCCTCTGGTCCGTTTCATACGGATATTAAAACACTCACCACTGAGACTATTTCTCTTTATCCAGAGATGCTTCCCGCCTGGACGGTCGCAAGTGAAATTCTTGTCAATTATGGGAACATATACCGGTAGAGGGTGACCATGATCCCGATCTGGGCCCACATCCTGTTCTCTGCTTCATCAAAAATCACTGACTGTGGTCCATGCGCAACTTCTTTGGTCACCTCATAATCATAATATGCTGGGAGGCAGTGCAGGAAGATCGCATCTGATTTCGCTGCACACATCAGCGCGGTGTTCACGGTGTATCCTTTGAACTCTTTGATTCGTTTTTCTTTTTCTGTTTCATCACCCATCGATACCCAGGTGTCGGTTGCTATGACATCAGCACCTTTTGTAGCATTCTGTAATTTATCGGTGACTTCTACAGTCACTCCGAGTTTTTTTGCTTCTTCTAGGTAGTATTTCTCAGGCCAGTATTGTTTTGGTGCGACGATCCGGATGTTCATCCCCGCTATCCCGCAGCCAAGGAGGTAGGAATGGGCCATGTTGTTGTTTCCATCGCCGAGGTACACAAACTGTAATCCTTTGAGGTTTCCTTTGTGTTCTTGAATGGTCATCAGATCGGTAATCACCTGGCACGGGTGTTCTTTGTTGTCTAATCCGTTGATGACAGGTACGGTCGCGTGTTTCGCCAGCGCTTTCATCGCATCGTTACTTTTCGCCCGATACATGATCATATCCACGTAACGGGAGAGCACCAGTGCGGTATCCTCGATGCTTTCTCCTCTCCCAAGCTGAATATCATTAGTGGATAGGAAGATCGCGTGACCACCAAGTAAGGTCATCCCTGTCTCAAAAGAAACCCGTGTTCTCGTACTGGGTTTTTCAAATATCATCCCAAGGGTTTTCCTTTTCAAATGTTCGATGCGTTTTCCTTTCTTTGATTGTCGTTTGAGTTGTATGCTTAGTTTTATGATGTTCTGTAAGTCATCTTTGACATCTAACATGGAAATAAGGTCTTGTTTCATCGAACAAGCAAATCGGTCTTCTTTGTTTAAACATATCGGGAGGGTGAGAAAGGCATTTATCCCCTGAAGCGATGTGGGTACCACGATGGGTGTTGATCTCGGAGAGTTATTTGCTAAAGAGCCATGTGCGTTTGAGGATTTTAGTAATCGCATCGTTGCCCTTGATGGATACAACATCCTGCATCAGTTTCTCTCCAGTATCCGGCAGCGTGATGGTACCCCCCTAAAAGATGCACAAGGAAGGATCACGTCTCATTTATCCGGCCTGTTGTATCGGACCGCGAACCTGGTGGCAGCAAAGATCCGCCCGGTGTATGTGTTCGACGGAGAACCGCATCTGTTAAAAGCACGAACCATTCAACAACGACGGCAACGTAAGGAGCAAGCAGAGCGGGATTGGCAGGAAGCACTTAAAAAAGGTGACCTGGAGAAAGCAAAATCAAAAGCGCAACAAACCTCTCGAGTGACACCTGAGATTATCGAACAGAGCAAACAGCTTCTTGAAGCACTGGGAATCCCCTATGTCCAAGCGCCATCTGAAGGGGAAGCGCAAGCCAGCTATATGGTTCAAAAGGGTGATGCGTACGCGGTAGGGTCACAGGATTTCGACTGCCTCCTGTTCGGAGCCCCTATCCTGGTAAGAAACTTGACATCCTCGGAAAAACGAAAACTCCCCAATAAGCAAGCGTACACCACGGTTCATCCTGAACAAATCCGTCTTGACCCTGGTCTCCAAAAACTAGGGATCTCTCGAGAGCAACTCGTGGATATCGCAATACTCATTGGAACTGATTTTAACGATGGTGTCAAAGGGTTCGGTCCGAAGAAAAGCCTGAAACTCTTAAAAGAAAAAGGAAGCCTTGAACATGCACTGGATGTCATTACAGAACCTGAGTTGCACCTCTCCTCTCAGGAAATTACGATGGTAAGAAACATTTTTCTTGAACCAACCGTGACGGAGGAATATCTGTTACAATGGTCAAAGCCTGACCCGGCCGCTGTCATCCATCTGCTGTGTGATGAACATCAGTTCTCAAGAGCACGTGTTGAGCCGATTCTTGAAAATTTTTCATCATTGAACCAGTCAGCCAAACAAAAAAACCTCTTTGATTTCTCATAATTTTACGTAAAATATTTTCTCACTTCTAGTTCATAGATAACCGCTCTGTATTCAATCTCTGTTTCAAATAGATCCTATTTTTCTTGCTGTTAGTAAAAAATCCCATAATTTTTTAAGAGAAACAGCGTCCTGTTATGTTTTTTGATTGTTTCATTTGCGGTTAGTATAAAAGGTACGTGGAAAGCTTAAATTGATGTCCTCATCATAGAGAAGGTATCTAGCCCTCTTTGTTTCCATGTTGCTATCATCGTCATTATTATTTCTACGATCTCTGTTCCTTTTGTGTTTCTT
>Ga0307379_10010646_pt1 | contig 12151 bp, 9 predicted proteins | sample UN2MG_FD_202237 | JGI IMG/M metagenome (GOLD analysis project Ga0307379, IMG submission 202237) | Soil microbial communities from Risofladan, Vaasa, Finland - UN-2 | ecosystem: Environmental > Terrestrial > Soil > Coastal area > Acid sulfate soil | place: Finland: Risofladan, Vaasa | collected... | reverse complement strand
TCGAGCGGATCACGCGACGGTTCACGCAGGAGCTCGCCCGGCACAATTTCTTTGGCCCCAGCCAGAATGTTCCCGCTCCCGACATGGGCACCAACGAAACGACCATGGTTTGGATGGCGGATGAGTACCGGCGTTGGTCCCCTAACGATATCAATGCCCTGGCCTGCGTAACCGGCAAGCCGCTATCCGCCGGCGGCATCGAAGGGCGCATCGAGGCGACCGGCCGGGGCACTCAGTATGCGCTGCGCGAGTTCTTCCGTCACGAGAACGATTTGGCACGCACGGAGCTTTCGCCCTCCTTGGCGGGCAAGCGGTTGATCGTGCAGGGGCTTGGCAATGTCGGTTATCACGCCGCGAAGTTTCTTAGCGAGCAAGACGGCTGCCGCGTTGTCGGCGTGATCGAACGCGATGGCGCGGTGTGGTCCGACGAAAGCCTGCCCATCGAGGATCTGAAGCTTCATCTGATCAAGACGGGCGGCGTCAAAGGGTTTGCCAATGTCGAGTTCGTCGAAAATGGCGCGTCCGTCCTGGAACGCGCATGCGACATCCTCATCCCGGCGGCGCTCGAGCGCGTGATCCATGCGGGCAACGCCCCAAGGCTCCGCGCCAAGCTCGTCGTCGAGGCTGCCAACGGTCCAACGACGTTCGAGGCGGACAAGATCCTCGGTGATCGCGGCATCATCGTGCTGCCGGATCTCTACGTCAACGCCGGTGGCGTGGTGGTCAGCTATTTCGAGTGGGTGAAGAACCTGACCCATATTCCCTTCGGTCTTATGGAGCGGCGCCATCACGAGGCGAGCCATCAAATACTGGCCCGCTCGCTGGAGGCCATGACGGGCGCGAAATTTCCCTTGGAGACGGCGACCCTATTTCTTGAAGGCGCGAGGGAGATAGACCTGGTTCGGTCTGGGCTCGACGATATCATGCGTTCGGCTTACGGCCAGATCAGAACTGTCTGGAACAGCGCGGCGGGACTCCCCGACCTGAGGACCTCCGCATATTCGATCGCCATCAGTCGGTGCGCCGAGGCCTATGCCGCGACTGGCATCTAACGGCGCTCGTTCGGCAGCGGGGAAAACGCTCTCATTGAGCAGTTCCGTGGCTCACGAACAGGGACCTTTCTGGAGTTAATAGGCAAACAGATTTGAGTATTGCTGCAACTCCAGTGGTGCAGGAAACCCACCGCCGCACCAAACGACGGCGGGCTCAACATCAAGGTCCGGTCGTCGGCTCGACATACGTCGCGGCTGTCGCCGTCTTCACCGCAGGTGTGGGGCCGGCTTTGGGCTCGACGTATGTCGCCGCCGTCGCCGTTTTCACCGCGGGCGTCGGTCCAGCATCGGGCTGCACATACGTCGTCGCCGTCGCCGTCTTCACCGCGGGCGTCGGTCCAGCCTTGGGCTCCACGTACGTCGTCGCCGTCGCCGTTTTCACCGCGGGCGTGGGCGGCAGCTTGGGCTCGAGATACGTCGTCGCCGTGCCAGTCTGCACCGCGGGCGTGCCGGGCTGCTTGGCTACGACGGGAGGTTCTTTCGTCGTTGTCGGTGTTTCGGTGACCTTTGTCGGGGGCTTGGTCCCGGCCGGCGGCTTGGGATCTGCCGTCTGGATCACCGGCGGTTCGAGGCAGTAAACCATGCAGACCGCCTCGGTCTCGCCGTCCAAGGTCTGAATCTTCGCGGCTCTCAGATAGCAGCCATCTCCGGTCCGCCCCTTACAGGAGTTCGTGGCTGGATCAATGTCCGGCCCATCGATCGTGCCGTGGGAGTAAATCGTGGTCGTGCCAATCAGGATCTCGGTGATGAGCTTGGGGAGATCAGCGAGGCCGGGTATGCGACCGTGTGGTCCCTGCTCGACCGGGTAGTCCTTGCCATTGAGGGTCGTTTTGGTCTTGGTCCCCTCAACCGGGCCGCCGACCGCTGTGTCGAGTTCGTCACCGTCGGAAGCCTTGGCCTCATCCTCCTCTTTCTTCTTGTCGGCATCGGCCTGGCGCTTCTCGCGGTCCCGCTCCGCCTGGTCGGCGCGCTGCTTTTCGCGCTTTTTCGCGGCATCAGCCTCCCGCCTTTTTCGCTCCTTCTCGGCTGCGGCAGCTTTCGCCCTGCGCTTCTTCTCGGCCGCGGCCGCGGCCGCCTTGCGCTCCTTCTCGGCTGCCGCCGCATTCGCCTTGCGCTGCTGCTCGGCGGCTTGTTCCCGCCTCCTCTGTTCGTCGATTATCGCCTGCTGCCTATTTCGCTCCCTCTGCTCTGCAGCCGCTTGTTCGGCTGCTTTGCTGAGTTCGTTCCAAAAGTCATTCTTCTTTTTCTTCTTCTTACGCGGCGGCTCTTCGTACCCACCACCATCGCCGCAATAGGCTCTGCCTTCCTCATCGACCTCGCAATCGCTGACGAGTATGACCGGCCGGTCGAATCCAGCCGTTCCACGGCCGGTCGCCCAGGGCCCAGCCACTACCGCCGTTGCCCAGCACGCACAGGAGCCGGCAAGGAGCGTCAACATCGCAGCAGAGAGTAATCTCATCACTATCTCCTCTAGTGCCCTTGCGAGCACGCAGCTCCGGTCGTGGGCGCCTTGGCGTCTCTTGGCATCCAGCTTCGAGCCGATCGTTGGCCTCGCCCCATCACGCCACGGCCGCCGATGAGGCAGGCCCCGCGACCCTAGTTACACATATTGCCGGCTCCGCATGCCTCTCCTGGGGGGCAGTGCAATGACAGCCCCGTCTTCACGTTGCCGCTTCCCGGGCAGAACCTCGGATTTCCCGGCACGATGCAGTTTGCCTTGACGAACAGATCGCAAAACGTTCCAGCATTACAAGTGCCCGCGCCCGGACAGCACACGCCGCCGGCCGGGGCGCAGTTGAATTTGTTCGGGCACAGAAAGAAGCCGGGATTTCCCGGGCAGGGCGGACCATCTGTCGCCGTCATCTCGGTCCCCGGCTTGATGTCAAGCTTAGTCTTCGGTGGGATGGTGATGTACTGCACGATGGTGCCTGGACCTGCCGCTTCTTTCGACTTTGCCGCTTCCGCAGCGGTTTGCTTTGGCACCGGCTTCGAGTGGGCTACGCAATCGGCCGACAGATCCTTATCGGTCGCGTTCAGGATGAAGCTGCGATCCACCCAGTCCGATGAGCTCTCGGCCTTGTCCTTGATATTCCGGTCGACGAAGTTGAACTGAAACGACGTCTTCCGCTGGGGATCCAGGAGTTCGACCATCAGCGCGTCGCGGTTCTTCTCCTCGAGCGTGAAGGTGTCGGTCTCGGATCGTTGCTCCCATTTACCGTCGCCGGTCTGCAGGAACGTCTCGACGAACGCGCCGCTCGTGAGGTCGCCCGCTTGGATGCAGTACACGTCTGCTCCGGTTGCACCGCCGGGAACGGTCAAGTCCGCCTGCGCCATCGCGGGTGTCGCGTACGAGACACCTGCGATCGCCAACACCATCAAAAACGAGGCCATGCGCGTCATCGGCTAGTCTCCTCTGTTGTTTCCGTGCTGCGTGCGCAGCAACGCCGCCTCTCCGCGCCCGAAGAGGAAGAACTAGAATCTTAGGCCTAAGCCGCCAACGCCAACCGAAAGGCCGGGAAGCAATCTTTTCTTTTTCCGCGTCTCGACCCGCTTGGACGTAGCTTTTGGTGTCGGGCGAGGCTTGGCCGTTGTCTTGGTCTTGGCCTTCGTGCGCGGCGTGGCTGTTGTCTTGGTCTTGGTGTTCGGTTTGGACGGCGCCTTTGCCTTCGCGGGCTCGTTGGACGGTTCGGCGGCCTTGGTGCTCGAGTTGCCCGAGCTCTCACCGTCAATGGCGGCGAGCGAAACGCAATCTTTGGATTTCGCTTGATCGGTCGCATTGAGAATGACGAAACGGTCGGTCCAGGCGCCGCCGTCTGGCTTTTCTCTGATTGTCATTGTGACAAAATCGAATTGAACCGCTGTCGAGCGAGACTCATCGAATAGGTCGACGATCAGATCATCGCGGGCTTTCTCGGCGAACTCGATGGTGTGGGCTTTCGAATGTTGCTCCCAGGCGCCGCCGTCTGTCTGCAAGAACGTTTCGACGAATTTCCCGCTCGTGAGATCGCCAGCTTGGATGCAGAACACATCTGCACCGGTTGCGCCCCCGGGGATTGTCAGCTCAGTCTGCGCCATCCCGGGTGTGACGTGCGCTGCCGTCGTCGCCACCAACAAACCTAAGAACAGGACCAAGCGCTCCATGACTATTTCCCTCAGTCGCTAACCTTGCCTCGTGTCGACCCCACCCGAGCTGCGAGCGAAGGATTGTCGGAAGCTGCCGTGCGACACAGCGCACGGCGCGGCATCCGGTTGCCATCCCTTATTACAACGAAGGCGCCGCCCCACCCGAAGCGGGTGCCGAAGAGCCAGCGAAGGCAGGTCGCCAGGAAATTGCTTTGCCTGCCGATATCGCAATTTCTGCCGATGACGATCTCGGCAGATCGCCATGCTTTCGACACGATTGCTGATATCTAGGCGCGCGATTGAGCCTCAATGCAAGCAGCAACTGCATCGCAGTGATCGGCTTGAGCAGGTTGATCGGAAGTCCTCAAGACTCTCCAGGTTCCTAGCTCATTGATCCTGACGACACCGTGTCCAGTGCCGACGCCAGCGCGAATACGATCTAGCCTGAAGGCGGCGTCTTTGATCTCGTTGGCGAACATCGGACCGAAGCGACTCCCTGTAGTCGACAAGACTGACAAGGAAGTGTCCCGAGAGGGATCGCCAACCCATCTTATCCTTGGAAAGCGTGACCCCTAAAACAGGCTGTGCTTGCAGTCCGAGGTGAAAAGTGTTTTCTGGAAAAGGAGTCCTTGATGCACTTAAAAGCCATGAGGACACCTACAAGTATCCTCTAAACGAATTTTGCTCTTAGAAATAAGTACGTCACGCGCGCGACCTTAGCGCGCTCAGCACATGCATGATCAAGCCGCCCAGATTCTTTAGGGATCAAAGACCCTGTAGCACCGATGCGCCCTAAGCCCTCATGGTCCCTGATCGACGATTTGCACAAGGCGAAGGTGCGGCCGCGCCATCCGGAAAAGGCGCGGCTCCCCGACACACCCGTCGTACCGAAGCCGTCCTGGATTCGCGTAAAGGCACCGGGCGCACAGGCCTTTGATGCGACGCGGGCCGTGTTACGCGGTCACCGCCTCCACACCGTGTGCGAGGAGGCCGCCTGTCCCAATATCGGCGAGTGCTGGGCGAAGCGCCACGCCACGGTGATGATCATGGGCGACATCTGCACGCGGGCTTGCGCCTTTTGCAACGTGGCGACCGGAAAGCCGGCGCATCTCGATCCCGGCGAGCCAGGGCGCGTTGCTGACGCGCTGGCGGAGCTTGATCTCGCCCATGTCGTGATCACCTCGGTCGACCGTGACGACCTTGCTGACGGCGGCGCCACACACTTTGCGCGTACTATTAGGGCCATTCGACATGCTGCACCCAATACCACCGTCGAGGTCCTAACCCCGGACTTTCTACGCAAAGCCGGCGCGCTTCAGATCATAATTGATGCGCGGCCCGACGTGTTTAACCACAATATGGAGACGGTCCCCTCACTCTACCGTCGTATTCGTCCGGGGGCTGACTATCGCCACTCGCTCGCGCTGCTCCAAGAGGTCAAACAGCGCGACCCACGCCTCTTTACAAAGTCCGGCATCATGGTGGGTCTCGGTGAGACGAGCGGTGAGGTCGCCGCGGTGATGGATGATTTGCGCGCGGCAGACGTTGACTTCCTGACCATCGGACAATATCTCCAGCCGACCCGTAAGCACGCGGCCATTGACCGCTTTGTCACGCCGGAGGAGTTTCAGTCGTGTAAGCGGCTGGCCGAAAAGAAAGGGTTCCTCTTCGTGGCATCCAGCCCCTTGACCCGCTCCTCCTATCACGCTGCCGATGACTTCGCACAACTCAAGGCAGCTCGTCACGCTTCTCCCGGCGCCTGATCGTTTCTGCTTGGCTAAGCTATGACCGACCGGATGTTGTACGTCCGTGGGCGAGCCCCGGCCCCTTGGGCGGGCCCGCGCGCCGATCTGCAAGGTGCCCGCGCTGATCGTCGTGCCGCCTGTATAGGTGTTGGCGCCGGGTGAGTTCAGGGCCATTTGCGAGCGATGCTTCGCGCCCTAACAGTTCTCCGCACTCACGATTCGGGTGCTCCTCACAAGCTTACTTCTGAGCTTGACCTCCACGACGTCCGTGGTGGGTCATTAGTAGACGTTAGAGCGCAGATTGGGGATGTCCGCTTCTGCCTCAAGAGCAGACATGCTCAGCGTCGTCATCAATGTCTGCAAAGTGCCGACAGCGGACGACGGCAAGCATCATCCGCCGTGCGGACCCTCGAGCTTCCAGCGCTCGAGCACCTGCTCGACCTCATCGATGGTCAAATCATCTCTGCGCGCATGATCCCCGATTTTGCGACGCAGCGAGAAGCGTTCCCCGTTCTTCTCAAGTTTGAAAAACAACCGCTCTGCCAGATCATTCGCGGCACGCTCCCGGTCGGTATCAAAGTTCTGCATGGCGACCTCCCATCAAGAAACGCTCCAGGACAATGCTCCGAGCCTTGGGCCGTTCCGGACTCCGCTTAACGCTGGTCAAGGCCGAACTCGGAGAACGGAATAAAGTCCACCAACTCCCCGGCTCGGACCTCGTCTAGATCTTCACTGACTTCGATCAATCCGTCAGCCTCGCGCAGCGACGAGATGAGCCCTGACCCATCCCTTGAAAACTTGGCCACCGCGAGCTGCCCGTTCTCGCGCACGAGCTGCGCGCGCCAGAATTCGCGGCGCCCCACCTTCTTCTTCTGCGTGAAATTGGACAGAACTGGAAACCGGGTGGGCTCCGGCCACACCCCTCCGGCAAGCCGTGTCAGGACCGGCCGCACATAAATCAGAAAGCAGACAAACACCGCCACGGGGTTACCAGGCAGGCCGAGGACCACGCAATCGCCAATCTGCCCGAAGCTCATCGGCCTGCCGGGCTTGATCGCGATCTGCCAGAGATGCCGTTTGCCGAGCGCGTCAATGCTGGCCACGACATGGTCCTCCTGGCCTTGGCTGGCGCCGCCCGAAATCACGACGGCATCGAATGTTTGGGCGGCCTCGGCAAGGGCGCCGACCACACGCTCGCGCGTATCGGGTAGTACGCCGAGGTCGATAGCCTCGGCCCCGGTTGCCGCAATGAGGCCGTGCAGCATCGGCGCGTTGGCGTCGTAGACCTTGCCTTCGACAAATGCCTCCCCGGGGCGCAGGATCTCGTCGCCTGTCGAGAACACAGCGACCTTGAGGGGCGCATGGCAGAGCACGGCGCCGAGCCCTGTGGCTGCGGCGCTCGCCACGTCCTGAGGCCTCAGCCGCGCACCCATCGCGATAAGCGTCTCGCCCGGCTTCGTATCCTCGCCTGCAAGCCGGCGGTTGGCGCCCGCTTTCAACCCCGGGGGAATGGCCGCGCAGCGTTCGCCGTTGCGCTCCTCGACTTGAACATCTTCCTGCATCGCGACCGTATCGAGCCCCGCCGGCACCACCGCGCCCGTGAAGATGCGGACGGCACCGCCTGACGGCAAAGAGCCCTCAAAGGGGTGCCCCGCCGCCGCCTCGCCCACGACCGGAAATGCCGTACCCTTCGCGAAGTCGTAGTCCGACGTCGCAAAGGCATAACCATCGACGGCAGCGTTATCGTGGGCAGGAATTGGACGCGGCGAGATGATCGCCTCCGCTAGGAAGCGCCCGTAAGCTTCGGCAAGCGGCACGTGCTCCGTTCCGGTTACCGGATGCACGCGTGACTTGAGGATACCGATAGCCTCGTCATGAGGAAGCCGGTTTTTGTCGAGGATGAAGCAATCGTCGATCAGCTTGGCGGTCATGGGCGGTTGAGCCCCAGCAGTTCGGTGATGAAGTCCACGATGTGCCCGGTGTCATCGATTGGGAAGGTCGGCAGGGACTCTCGCTCATCCTGTGGCCGGTCGGAGGCAATCGCCACGACCCCAGGAAATTCCGCGGACAGCGGCTCGCGCGACCCGGCTCCTTCCCTGCGGATTTCGATCTTGGGAAAAACCTCGCGCTTGTAGCCTTCGACCAGGATGAGGTCGCAGGTTCCGGCGTAAGGCAACAGATCCTCGAAGGCCATCTCTGGCGCGTCTCCGAGCTCCCGCATCAACGCAAAGCGGCGCGGCGAGGACAGCATCACTTGACGTGCTCCGGCCTCCCGCATCTTGAAGGAGTCGCGCCCTGGATGATCGATCTCGAACTTCTCGTGCGCATGCTTGATGACGGAAACGGCAAGCCCCCTACCTGTGAACTCCCGAATAAGATTGGCCATGAGCGTGGTCTTGCCCGAGTTCTTCCAGCCGATGACGCCGAAGATCGGGGGGGTCATGACGCGCTCTCGCTGAGAAAGACCTCGGCCGAGGCGAGGTCTTCAGGCGCGTTGATATTGAAAAACGGGTCGATGCTCTTCCCGCCGACTTCGACCGGCGAAAAGAACACCGGAACCGCCCCATGAGCCTTCGTCCAGGCCGTGACCTTCCGCTCGCCCCGTTCGAGCGAGGCCCTAAGAGCCGCAGCGAGCCCGACCGGCCAAAGTCCGATTACGGGATGCACGCCGACGTCGGATTGCGCAACGCGGAAGCCGGATGCATCACCTGGCGCATCGAGGAACCGGCGCACGAGATCGACGGGAAAAAACGGCGTGTCCGTCGCGACCGTCACGACGTACTCGACGCCAGGCCGGTTGGCCCTCACCCATTCGAGTGCGGCGTGGACCCCGGCAAGCGGCCCCTGATATCCGGTGACGCTGTCGGAGACGACCGGAAGCCCGAAGGCGGCAAAGCGGGCTGGGTCGCCATTCGCATTGATGACGATATCTGAGACCTGCGGGCTTAGGCGGTCGATAATGCGGGCGAGGATCGCTTTGCCGCCAAGCACCCGCAAGCACTTGTCGCCGCCGCCCATGCGGCTCGATTTGCCGCCCGCGAGCAGAACACCGACGACACTCTCTGACAGAGCCATGCCGAATTTTACGGCTACAGGCCCGATGCTGTCACGTCGAGACTGGGCTCGGGCACGCGCTGAGGCGGGCCGTCCGCCGGGCCAATCTTGACCGCGCAATACTTGAACTCGGGAATCTTGCCGTATGGGTCGAGCTGCGGATTGGTCAAGATGTTGGCCGCCGCCTCCACATACGCGAACGGAATGAACACGGTGCCTTCCTGCACGGCCATATCGGCCCGGGCGGTGAGCTCGATCGAGCCGCGTCGGGTGGTGACGCGCATAAGTTCGCCGGGGGTGAGATCGTAGCGCGCGAGCGTGTTGGGGTGCAGGCTTGCCGTCGGACCAGGCTCGAGGGCGTCGAGAACATCAGCGCGCCGGGTCATGGCGCCGGTGTGCCAATGCTCCAGCTGCCGCCCCGTCATCAGTACAAACGGATATTCCTCATCCGGAACTTCCGCAGGCGGCAAGACATCTGCCGGCACGAGATAGGCACGACCGGTCTTGGTGGGGAAGCCGTCGCCGAAGACCACCGCATCGCCCGGATGATCGGGCTCGGGGCAGGGATAAATAACCGACGACTCATTCTCAAGCCGATCCCAAGTGATGTTGTCGAGCGACGGCATCGCGCGCTTCATTTCCTCGAACACATGCGAAGGATGAGTATAGGTCCAGGGCAGGCCAAGTTTTTTAGCCAGCTCGATGATGATCCAAAGATCTTGGCGTGTGTCCCCCGGGAGGTCCAACGCTTGGCGGCCCATCTGGACCTGGCGGTTGGTGTTGGTGACCGTGCCGTTTTTTTCCGGCCACGCCGAAGCGGGCAGCACGACGTCGGCCATCATCGCGGTCTCGGTCAGGAAAATATCCTGCACCACGAGATGCTCGAGCTTGGCGATACCGGCGCGGGCGTGATCGAGATCAGGATCTGACATGGCAGGGTTCTCACCCTGGATGTACATGGCCTTGACCTTGCCCGCGTTCGCCGCATTGATGACCTCGACCACCGTGAGGCCGGCCTTCTTTGAAAGCGGCGTCTGCCAGAGTTCCTCGAATTTCTTGTAGACGGGCTCGGCTTGGACGTCGGCATAGTCCGGATAGAACATCGGGATGAGGCCGGCGTCGGATGCGCCTTGCACGTTATTCTGTCCACGCAAGGGATGCAGACCCGTGCCGGGACGGCCGACCTGACCACACATCAAAGCGAGAGAAATCAAGCAGCGCGAATTGTCGGTGCCGTGCACGTGCTGCGAGATGCCCATGCCCCAGAAGATCATGGCGCGGCTGGCAGTGCCAAAGATGCGCGCAACCTCGCGAATCGTCTTGGCGTCAATCCCGCAAACCGGGGCGACCGATTCCGGACTGTAGGCAGCGAGCTTCTCTTTCAAGCGCTCGAAATTCTCGGTGTGCGCCTGCACGTACTGAACATCGTAGAGACCCTCCTCGACGATCGCATGCATGATGCCGTTCAGCAGCGCGACGTCACTTCCCGACTTGAAGCGCAGCATATGGGTCGCGTAATTGCGGAGCGCCTGGCCCCGCGGATCGATCACGATCAGCTTCGCGCCGCGGCGCGCCGCCTGCTTGAAGAACGTCGCGGCCACCGGATGATTCTCGGTCGGGTTGGCGCCGATGATGACGATGACGTCGGCATGCTCGACCTCGTTGAACGTGGCCGTCACCGCGCCGGATCCGATCCCTTCAATCAGCGCCGCGACCGACGAGGCGTGGCACAAGCGCGTGCAGTGGTCGATATTATTGCTCTGGAAGCGCGTGCGGATCAGCTTCTGGAACAGATACGCTTCCTCGTTCGAACACTTGGCCGAGCCGAAGCCGGCGATGGCTTGACCGCCATGCTCGTCGGCGATGCGCGCCAAGCCGGACGCTGCGACGTCGAGCGCCTCTTCCCAGGTCGCCTCGCGAAAATGGGTGTAAGGATCGGACGGATCGACATTCACGCCCTTGGGCATCCCCGGCTTGCGGATCAGCGGTTTCATCAGCCTCTGAGGATTGCTGACATAGTCGAAGCCGAAACGGCCCTTCACGCATAACCGGTTCTCGTTCGAGTAGCCGTCACGCCCCTGCACGAACGCGATCTTCTCGTCCTTAATCTGGTAGCTGATCTGGCAGCCGACACCGCAATACGGACACACGGAGTGGACTTCGCGGTCGACCTCCCTGGAGCCGTGCTGCGTGATCGGGTCGACGATCGACTTGGGCATGAGCGCGCCGGTGGGACACGCCTGCACGCATTCGCCGCACGCCACACAGGTCGAGTTGCCCATCGGGTCGTCGAAGTCGAACACGGGCTTGGCGTCGAACCCGCGGAAGGCCATGCCGATGACATCGTTCACCTGGACGTCGCGGCAGGCGCGCACGCACAGGCCGCACTCGATGCAGGCATCGAGGTTGACGGCCATGGCAGGGTGCGACAGGTCGGGTTTGATGATGTCGCTGGCCGGAAATCGCGAGGTCTCGATGTTTTGTGCCTCGGCCCAATGCCAGAACGGCGAGACGCGGTCCGGCGAATCCTCGTGTGGCGGCTGATCAGCGAGGAGCAATTCCATCACCATGCGGCGCGCCTTCACTGCGCGATCGGTCGCCGTCTTCACGACCATGTCGGGGGCCGGCTTCCGGATGCACGATGCCGCCAGCGTGCGCTCACCTTCGACCTCGACCATGCAGGCTCGGCAGTTTCCGTCGGCGGCGTAGCCCGGTTGCGGCAGCCAGCACAGATGCGGGATGTCCTTGCCGTGACGTTTCGCGACCTGCCAAATGGTTTCGCCGGGCCTGGCTGAGACAACCTCCCCGTCAAGCGTGAACAGCAATTGATCTGTCATGGTGTCATCCATCAATATCTGGCTGGCCGGCCCGCCTCCGCTGGGCGCGCGGGCTCGTCGGAGAAGAACTCCATCGCAGTAATAAAGGCATTCGGGGCGGCTTGGCCGAGTCCGCAAATCGAGGCGTCACGCATGGTCTGCGCGAGCTCGCCTAAGAGCTCGCTATCCCACTCGTCTTTCTCGAGGAGGGCCACGGCCTTGTCGCAGCCCACCCGGCAGGGCGTGCACTGGCCGCAGGACTCGTTCTTGAAGAACTGAAGCAGATTGATCGCCACGTCCGCCACACGATCCTGCTGCGAGAAGATGACGATCGCGTGGCTGCCCACGAAGGACCCATATT
>Ga0307379_10010644_pt1 | contig 12152 bp, 18 predicted proteins | sample UN2MG_FD_202237 | JGI IMG/M metagenome (GOLD analysis project Ga0307379, IMG submission 202237) | Soil microbial communities from Risofladan, Vaasa, Finland - UN-2 | ecosystem: Environmental > Terrestrial > Soil > Coastal area > Acid sulfate soil | place: Finland: Risofladan, Vaasa | collected... | reverse complement strand
CGAGGCCGCTTAGTGGGCGGCTTCGTGTTCTTTCCTTCAGGACCAGCGGGCACATTACACTTTGTTGCACGCATGGGCCCGCAACAGCTAATCCCGTTTAATGCGGGTGAGTCATACAGTTTAGACGATTGTGTGATACCCTTCCATCTAAAAATCGACCTGTCGACTCCGCCTTATGAAATCAATATTGTGACCTGGAACACATCGACACTATATGACCATGCGCTGACAGTTGGCTTTTATTTAACACCAAAAAGCAGACGGAATAAAGAAATCAACGCGCTTGATGCGCTGGAAGCGCTTTGTAAGGGATATCATAAGTCTTGAGCGAAAAAGAGGATTATACAAAAGGGGTTGAGGTTTATGCGACAACACACGAGGGCGGCGGGGAAGATGAAATAAATGTTGAAGGGTTGAAAGATCTTTTTGCAAGAACGGATGGGTATTAGAAATCATAAAGAGGTATAATGGTGGGAGAAAAAGAGGATTATACAAAAGGGGTTGAGGTTCATGCGACAACACACGAGGGCGACGGGGAAGATGCGATAAGTGTTGAGGGGTTAAGTGGTCGTTTAGCTGACCTACAGAATGCTGGTTTGATTAAGGGTGTGCCGGTGGATGATTCAGACATCGGCGATCAAAAAGTTTTGACTTATGATCTCGCCACAGAAACTATTATATTCGCGGCACCGGCAGCGGGTTGAATATATGATGCTACAATGTGGTTCCAGGTGGCACCGCAGTCGGACGGACAAACTCAGATTTTGAGTTTAGCTGTTTTTAATGAAAAACTTTATGGAGGGACGGGGGAAACCGGGCGGCTGTTCGAGTGGGACGGTGCCGACGCGTGGGTGCAGGTCGCGCCTCAATTAGGGGGGCAAAATTATATTTATGCGATGACAGTTTTAAACGGGAAGCTATACGGTAGCACGGGTAACGGCGGGCGCCTATTCGAGTGGAATGGTGCCGATGCATGGGTGCAGGTCGCGCCGTTGTTATTAAACCAATATTATATATATAGTCTAGCGGTTTTGAACGGTAAAATTTACGGCGGGACTTCGCCGGGCGGGCGGCTGTTCGAGTGGAATGGTGCCGATGCATGGGTGCAGGTCGCGCCTCAGTTAAACAGCCAGGGCTACATTTACAGTTTAATAGTTTTGAACGGTAAAATTTACGGCGGGACTTCGCCGGGCGGGCGGCTGTTCGAGTGGAATGGTGCCGATGCATGGGTGCAGGTCGCGCCTCAACTAGAAGGCCAAGTTTATATTTGGTGTTTAGCGGCTTTGAACGGTAAAATTTATGGGGGAACATGGAGTACCGGGCGGCTGTTCGAGTGGAATGGTGCCGATGCATGGGTGCAGGTCGCGCCTCAATTAGAAGCACAACCATATATAATGTCGTTAGTGGTTTTTGATGGGCAAATTTATGGAGGAACAAATACGGGCGGGCGGCTGTTCGAGTGGAATGGTGCCGATGCATGGGTGCAGGTCGCGCCTCAGTTAAACAGCCAAACGGCAATTTTGGCTTTAGCTGTTTTTAACGGGAGCCTTTACGGGGGGACTTCGCCGGCCGGGCGGCTGTTCGAGTGGTGGGAGATCGCGGGGCAGCCAATCGTGGTGTAACAAAACAACATGACGATATTACACTCAACATCTTATGGCCCGGCGCTTCGCGCGGCGCTGATCGGGGCGGAAAAAAGGATAAGATATGTTTTATTCATGGCCAATAACGGTAGCGGCAGGGAACACGGCCGCAAATAAGGCAAAAATCGATATGCCGATGTCGGCGGGCGTGATTCACCAGGTTGATATTTTATTTCCGGATGATTGTGATCATAATATCCGGGTCCAGGTTTTCGACGCCAACTTTCAATTGTGGCCATCGAACCGGAACGCGACGATCCGGGGAGACGCGACTGTTGTCAGCTTCCGTGATTTTTACGAAATGCGGGCGGATAATAATGTTTTGCAAGGTGTGGCGTGGTGGGAAGGAACGGAAACGGCACAAACGATATGGATACAGATCGGAGTGTTACCCAAATCGATATTGCAGCCATTTTCCCTGGCAGAATTATTACGAGCCGTACAAACAGGATAAAAAACCATTATGAGCCACGGTGTGCGACCTCAAATATATGAAACAACACCGATCGGGGAAGTAATCCAGCAGCTTCGCAGGGAAGTAATGCCGGTTCCTTTTATCCGCAGAATGCGAGTGATCAACGTACTATCCGCAGTAACTTTACGAAAAATCGAAGATAAACTACTCCTGCCTTTTGACGTGATGGATATTCATCACGTCCTGGACAAACAGGTCTCGCAAGACGCAATAATTGCAATTTTAGATAATGACAGCCTCGCGATCGCTATCGACAGTGGTGATTTGCAGCCGTTGTGGGAGGAATCGGCAAATCTGCCCTTACTCCGCAGGGGGTTTGAACAGGGCTGGATCCAGAGATTCTTTTTGCTGCCATTTGACCCGATTTGTATAATGTTGGCCTTGCGAGCAAAACTACTTTTGGATGCTGTCGATGAGCTGGGACACAGTTATAATTTGTTGCGGGCTATCGGTTGTGGTTGGATAGATTTCGGCGAGATCGAGGGTGAGGATCCGGGAGACCCGGACAGTTATATTCCGCCGGGGATAGAGCAGCCGATTGATTATCCGGAAGGATATTCTCCACCTGGGCCAGGCGATCCGGGATATGTTCCTGGGCCTGGAGATCCGGGATATATTCCACCGGCAGACTTAACACCTGGGGATCCGGGCTACACGACAACGCCGGAGTCTCCGGGATACGCCGAACCGTCGGGAGTAACGACGGGGATAAGTAGCGGCCTGGAAAGTCCTGTGGCTCCATCGACACTGGACCTAAGCCCCGGAAGTCTTTTGGGCGGCGCAGGAACAAGCGTGGGAGCTATGGGCGGAGGTATAGTTTGTTGTGTTTCGGCCGATGATCCGGAGGTTTTTGTATCGATCGGATATTTTACCGACGAAATCGACGCAGGGGAAACTTTGGGCTTAACCGTGGAACACGCGCAAGAAGCTTGCGGCGGTGAAAACTACGAGTGGATTGAAGTTAACGGCGTTGGGAGTTTATCCGCCGAAAGCGGGCTCGATGTAATTTACACGGCTCCGGAAAGCGGGATTAACTGCCCTGGGAACGCGGAGATTTGGCTGGTGTGTGGCGGCGAAACGGTGGACTCGCTGATTATCAAAATTAATTATGATTATGTTATTTCGTTTGATTATGATTTGTCGGCGGCAACTATCGCGAGAGAAACGAGCGAGGCTGTTTATGTTGTGGCGAACAACACGCCGTTGACGTGGTCGGTCTCCGGAACAGGTTTTTCGCTGGAACACACCGAAACCGACGGGACCGGGAATATTCTTCACGCGGCCGAAACGGCTTGCGGGACAGCTAAGATCACAATAACAGGATGTGACGGGCAATCCGCCACGGGATATGTGCTGTGCACGGTTGGACAGTGGTTGCCATATGGCGAGGTGGCTGTCACGAGATGTCCGGGGACTGGGAATTGTCTTGCGTATTGCAGCACCTATGTTGGTGCCGGAACTTGGATTAGTGGCAGGTTTAAAGTATCACATGCCTCTCTTTTTGGGAGCTGCGATGGGGGTGACGACAATCCGTCTGTATCGGGTGATCTTGGAGTGGCGGATATAATTTCGATCACGGGTACACTGGGGCCTTACTACGCAAATGCTGCATTGCATATAGATAATGTTGCTTATTTTTCATATTGGGGTTGTTAAAATGATAGAGTTGTTGGGGGGTTTTGTGGGGTTTTGGCCTGTTTTGCTGGCTCTGGTGGTGTATTTTGTGCGTCTGGAAACACGTTTGACAAAGATTATAACAGATCTCCGTTGGATAAAAAAGGAGTTAAAGCCTTGCCCACCGACCTTGGAAAAAGCTTCGGGATAGACTGGCGGGGAAAGCCGCCGCAAATGTTGGAGACTGATCATCCGGTTTGGTATAGATTCCTGGCCAGGTATGGCCAGTATTTTGTAGCATTATACTACAATTGTTTGCTGGGAGGGCCGTTTTTAACTCCGGAACAAGAACGGGACCCGTTACAAAAAATGTGGCGGCGAAACACGGCCAAACGAGCCGACGCCATCGCAGAACTGGAAAACGAGGTATGGATAATCGAGGTTGCTGATTACCCTGGGCTGAGGGCTGTTGGTCAATTAGAGGTTTATCAAACTTTGTGGATCGAGGATCCTAAAATAATGAAGCCAGAGCGGTTGGTCTTGGTGTGCGAAAGGATTGATGAAGACCTGGGAGCGGCTTGCGCCCAACGTGGGATCCAGATATATTTGATTTGACCGTTTTTATAGTTTATGATCATAACAACCCTTTTTTAAGGACAACGCGACAATGCCGGATTGGTTAGCTCCTTTTCACCTGCCTAAATTCACTGACGATCAATTTGAGACGCAGAAAGAAGCCTACACTAAAGAACACGGATACACAGTGACCGTGCCTTCCTTCGACGATATTATCAAAATCAAACGCTTTAAGGCTATGACCGGAGACGAAATTAAACTCTGGAAGAAAAGAAAGTATGACGAAATACCTGCAGGAAGGTTGGCGGAGATCCGGGAACATAAAGAGGCAAAAAGAAGGAAATTTCAAGCAATGCTGGCCTCTCCATCACCAAAGATTGTAAGGTCTGCAGGAGCAATTATGACTGCGCTCGATGATCTCCAGGACGCGGTTTCAACGTTGGCGTGTATAGGATTAATAACCGCGGCTGTGGTTGGAGGCACGACAGCAGCTGTGCTCTCTGGGCCGCTTGGATGGATTGTCGGAGCTTCGACCTTGCTCAATCTGATAAATCCTTACTCGCGGATCCGTGGACCGAAAAAGAAAGCATCGACCGGCCGCGCGGCAAAAAGATCACTTGAAAAATTAACCGACAAGAACCCTTTTTCCAAGAAATCAAGAGCCAAGGTTGCTAAAAATATCTTAAAGTTTCGACCCTCTGTGGGAAACGCAATAGAGGCTATGCAGGTGACAGCCGGCGTTTTCGGTATAGGGCTTTCCTTGGGGCCGATTATGGGTTTTGCGCAAGATCTGGTCGCTGGAGGAATCCGGATGGCCATAGGTCAAAAGGTAACCTTTGCCGCCCCGGCCGAAAAGTGGCCGGAACATGTTATTAAGGCGGCTCGGGCGTCAAAAGCAAATGCAGTGTTGCATGGTTATAAGTGGGAGAGCGACTTCCAGGATGAGGTTGACTCCTTCCTGGCCAGTGAGTTGTCGCTGCAAGTTTTAGAGCCTTATTTGCAGGAATGGAATCCGATGGAAGAGGTTGAAGACCTGGCCAATTTTGAAATACAAGCTCCACGGCCAACGGACGTGCTAACTCTGGAAATTATCAAAGAGGCCGGGTACACGCTCGACGAAGTGTGTAACTGGCCGCAAACGGGAGAACAATGGATCACACTGGGAGATCTCCAGGAGCTGACAACAGAGACGGCCACGGCCAACCTGACGCACTTCGCGGAGAAAAACAAGAACAGCGAACTTGCTTTTATAGCCGGTCAAAATGCTCACGATTTTGCCCTGGGCTCCATGGCGGCCTGGGAAGGTCCGGGCCAGGTCGAATTCGAATACCTGCCGACGAGTAGAATTGTGATCACAATATTGATGAACGGCTGGTGCTATCCAGACGACGTCACAGACGCACAGGTGCAAAAATTCGAAGACTGGGTGGGTGTGCATGAATATATGGGATCGATACCAACAGGGAAAGAAATACAGCGCTATGCGGAGGTTTTTTGCGAGTTCTCCTGGGCGAAATCGGAAGATGAATACGTCTAACTATCCTCTTAAAAAATAGTCCGGATTTTTATGGCCTCGCTGATCAGTGCGGAGACACTGCGAGAATAATATATAACCCACCGAAAAACCAAGAAAAACAAAAAAAGACGGAAAAACCGGCATAATTTTGCCGATTTTAACATTTTAAAGGACAAAGAGGCCAAAAAGGGCTTAATACTTAACACACACAAGAGAGGCCGAGGCTCTGGACTACTTTAGGGGCTGCCCCTAAACAGCAGGGGCAGCCCCTAAAGTTTGCTGCAAGTGTTCGCAACCGCCAGAGCCTCGGCCTCTCTTGTGTGGCGCGTGTTAAGTTAATATCCCTTTTTGGCCAAAGAGAATTGGGGGGCTAATGGCCCCCTTAATGGTAAAGACAGGACAAAAACAAGGGACAAGAAAATCATTCCGGAGGCGACACCGCGACACCTGGTTTAATTGTTTTTTCAACAGTAATTACCACTTTACCATCTGAAGTGGTCTCCGAAACCTTATCCCAACCAAAACCTTTCACGAGATTTACAAGACGTTCGATTTCAAGTGTTTGCAGAATTTCCGGCATTTTAACACCTCCTACATATTAGCTTTAATTGTTTTAAAACAGTCCGGACAAACTCGCAAGACTGTTTCCTTGCCGATTTCCATCGGGCCAACACACAAATCACAAGACACATAGACTGGGCGTGGTTCAAAAGGCCCGGAGACACCCCCCCCCTCGACGTCACCGGCTGCCTTGCGACGTTCAGTGTCTCTCCAGTCTTTACACCACTGGCGCGACACGGCTTGAGTACAACCCCCTTCAACGGCAAAGGAAAGATAGTAGTCTAAAACAGCAATATCAGTAATGGGCCAGAGTTCCTCGGCAACGGCGATTGAGATTTTCTTCTCATGAACCGCATTCCGAAGTTGTGGGGGCATTTTCAACAGATCCATGCGTCTTCTGATAATCCCGGGAGACTTACCAAACTTCTTACCAACCTGCTCACAGGTCAAGCTGTGGATATTGACAAGGTTGGAATACACGGTTGCCTCCTCAACTGGAGTCAGGTTGACACGCCCAAGGTTTTCAGTCGCTCTGGCCAGAGCGGCTTCCTGATCATCCATGACCCGTATAACCGCCTTAATAACTTTCAAACCAAGTTGTTTGTGCGCTAAAAAACGACGGTGTCCAGCGATTACCTCGTAACGACCGCCATCCTCACGCAATAAAATAGGTTGGAGTAAACCGATTTCAGAGATAGACTCCGCTAACTCGATAATCGCTTCGGGTGATATTTCCATCCTGTCAATAACCTTAGGTTCATCTATTAGAGATAAGTTAACCTCAGCGATCTTGTCCTTTTTCTGTGTCATATTTTAAACTCCTAATTTCGAGTGAACAGCAAGTAGTACACTTATTAATAATAACATACCCGACATTTTCCCACTTCATCTCCTGAACAAGTTCCCGGGGGATTACTATCCTGAAACTATTTTTTCCACGATCAACCTTTTTGATTATTGCGGCCATTCGAAACGGCTACCATAACGGGAAAATGGAGTCAAGGAAAAAACAAACAGAACGATCTTGCCGGAGGCGCTTTTAAATGTACTGGAAAAAATCGTGGTGGAAACAATCATTTTAGACCCCGGTGTTTACCCCACGAATTTTTTTCCAGGGCATTTTCCCGCAGGACCTGTCGCACGAGTTTTGCAAGGGCAAAACTTCGCGGCAGAACCCGCGGATTCACGTCCACTTATGGACTTTTTAAAGGAAAAGTCGTTCCGGGGCGAAGCGCCGAGGAAAAAATTTGCTGTGTTATCACCGGAGTGCATAAACCGTGCACAGTATATAGATACTAATCTATAATATTAAGGACAATAAGGAAAAAGCCTTCCCTTCGGTCTGGCTTTTGTCCTGTTTTGATATTTCTTCGAGGATATAAATTGAGATTCTCAAAAAAATCGGCAGGCGCACAGATCGCACGCGAAGAAATGGCGCTTCGCGCATACGGCGATAAGGAAAATCAAAAATCATGCCAGAAAACGAGTGAAATTGATAATAATATCGATTTACTATGTAAATAATTTAATTTATTTAAAACAGATAGGGTGAAAAACACTGGTGAAAATCACAGAAATATGGGGAAGTTAACTGGTTTTATGAAAAACAGACTATTGCTACAGCAACTCGGGTGTATAAGTGTTTAATATTATTAAGATAAAAAAATGAGTTTTTAGATCTAAACTGGCATAAGGTTTGCTTTATATGAAAAGGATAGGCAATTATGCCAGGGAAAAAATAAAGAGGAAGGGAATAATTATGGGAAAATTAAGAGGTTGTGCGAACTGCGGAAAAGAGGCGATGACCGGGTCGACACTATGTGCCGACTGCCTGGTTGCGGGATTAGTCGAAACGGAACTTCAAAGAGATGAGATCTTTAAATTAAAAACTCAATTAAGGCTGCAGCGGCGATTATTGAAACACGTTTTTGGAGCGTATCAAGAGTTGTTGGCGGCAGCAAAGGAGACGGTATGCATAAAACGGGATATGGGAAAATAGAAAAACGAAACGGGAACCACGCAGACCCAGTTTGCCAATCCTGCAAAGCAAAAGCGACAAAGAGGGTGAAATTTGAGGATAACTGGGGACGATTAATCGTGTCGCTATGCGACAAGTGCGCAGAGAAAGATTATTATGAGCTACTTACCCAGGGTAGATTTTCGTGGCCGGTGAAGAGCGAGGAGGTAGGATAGGAAAAACCGATAGTTGGTATTGGAAAAACCTGTTTGACAATAATGTAATAAAATATTAAAGGGTGAGGAAATATTCCTCACCCTTTTTTTGAAAATCCGGCGGTAAGTGGAAATATTACTTAGGACGATATTATGAACGCGAGTTGTTACGCAATAGCGATCACACTATTTTCCTCGATGGGGCAAGGGCAATCTCACTATACAAAATCATCAATCGACACACTCCGAAAAAACCTTAGTAAATACCACAAGATAAACATCAAAAGACGTTGGACATTCCAGTGTTTGAAAAATATGATCGAGGCGGGATATATCAAGAGAAAGACCAGATTTAGGCATAAATATCTAGGAAATATTTCGCAGATTCCGTCGCTTTACGCATTTACCGTAAAAGGGATTAAATTATTGGTTACGCGCAGAGTTACCGGGGCCGCGAAGTTGTTGAAAAATATGATAAATTATATATCCGGGAAGGACAAGCGTTGGCCGAAAGAAAAGGATGTCGCGAGTCTAGAATTGTTTGAAAAATACACGCCGACCAGCGATGACTGGAAAAAACTATTTGGAATTGTGGGGAAAAAGACATGTTGATTTGTTAATAATTTCAGTCGAGTGCACTACTGTGCACTCTGGGAGGAAACAAGATAATGAAAAACCCTTGGAATTATAAAGCGCCGGACTATTATCCAAAATGGGTAAAAGAGTTTGGACCAACTACGGTTGAAGATCGACTGGACGTGTTAAAAAGTTTTGACACGTCAAAACTTCGTGATGTGATCGCGTGGCCTGGGACACAAAAGACTGTGCGCGCCAAAGCGCAGATATGTTTAAGACAGAGGGGGATTGATGTTAATAAAAGCGGGAGTTGATATATCGAGGCTGAGGCCGGAGATCCGGAAGAAGTTGCCGATAATCGAGAAGATTGTGTATATAATAGAGGGCGAAGAGTTAATTATTTCTTCCACGTATGAGGGCGACCATGGCGCGGGCTCGTTGCATTATGCGGATTTGGCGGTTGATATACGGTCTGGCAAAAAGCGCAGTGAGGTAAAAACTAAAATTAAACAGGATTTGGGACCGGATTACGATGTTATTGTTTATGAGACATTTATCCATATAGAGTACGATCCGAAATAGTAAAAACATAACATATAGTACAAGCAGGACTTGGATCCAGACGGTCAAACCACAAGATATTGTGTTTTGACCGTTTTTTTGTTGACAGGACGCAAATAGTGTGCCAAAGCGTGTGAAACGGGGAAATTCCTAATAATTTGAACAATATTTAAAAGGGAGGCTACATTATGGCAGAGATTAAGAGTATGGCAAGTATTGCCGACAAGTGGACGCGGGTAACCCCAGGACGGTCGGAGGATTATAAGCTCGGTATCCAGAACCCGAAACGAGATTGGGCGGATGAAACCAAGGCAGCCGCTGGAAACTGGAAAGCGGGTGTCGACGCTGCCGCAGCAAAAGATATGTTTGGAAAAGGTGTTATAAAAGCGGGCACAAAAAAATGGCAGGATAAAGCCCTGAAGAAAGGGCCGGGCAGGTTTGCCGAAGGTGTTTATATGGCCGGGCCAGACTACGCGTCTGGTTTTGCACCATACAGGGACGCGATCGAGCGTGTTGATCTTGGACCAAGGTTCCCAAGGAGAGATCCCCGGAACTTAGATAGAGTTAAACGTGTCGTGGACGCGCTGGTAAAAGCAAAGGTCGGCGCATAAGGAGGGTTATTTTGTGGATAAAATGATTATAGGCCTATTACGTGTCCTTTGCCCATATTTACGAGCGATGGCAAAGAAATCAGGCAACACTGTTGATGATACGATTGTCAATATTGTTTGTATGATTGCCGGAAGCGACACAGAAAAAACCGACGAAAAGGAGGGATAAATAAATGAACCATAGAATAGCAACGGTTTTGAGCGAGGAAAGCATCGCAACCGCAGCAACAAAAGTAATCGATCTGGATATGCAGGATATTGTGTCCAGGCTACAAATAAATGTCGAGGTCGAGGGCGACGGAACCGTGAACAGCGATCACCTGGCGGCGGTGATTAGTAATATTGAGCTGGTTGACGGCAGCGATCTTCTCTTTTCCCTTTCCGGAAAAGAGGCGCAGGCGCTGGATTATTATCAGACGGGGATTATGCCGTTTAATGCGTTGACGGATAGCGACGGGCAAGATGCGATATTAACGATCAATATCAATTTTGGACGGTTTCTGTTTGATGAGGTATTAGCGTTCGATCCCACAAAGTTTCGCAATCCTCAGCTTAAAATCACGCATGACTATACGGCCAACGGCAGCGCGTCGGGAGTGGCGAGAATGGAGGTTCGGGCATTCTTGTTTGACGAGAAAGTCCCGACGCCTATGGGCTTCTTGACCGCGAAAGAGCATTATCAGTTTACCTCCGGGGCAGTAAATACTTATCATAGTGTTGATATGCCGACGGATTATGTCACTAGGCGTTATATGATTTTGGGGACAGCTGCGAACAAGTTCGCACAGCAGGTCGTTAACGAGGTTCGGTTGTCTGAGGATAACGCGAAGCGTATTCCGTACGACACAGCAGTATGGCAGCTTCTGAAAATGCTTCATCAGATGTATCCACGCATCCAGGAATACGGGCATTTTGATTTTAAAGCTGCGACACGTGTTATTTACGCATCTCCGACCCAAGATCTTGTAATTAACGCGATACCTACAGCGGTCACAAATATCATATCCATAAGCGGCGTGCCACTCACAATGCCGATGACAACTGACATAACTGCAGATGACTATGTCAGCGCTCAGATATCCGGATACGACCCTCATTACAGCTTTATTCTTCCGCTGGGCAATGCTGATGTTATCGAGGATTGGTATAATGTCGCGAAGATCGGCAATCTTAAATTAAGATTGAAAGCCGGATCGGCTGGAACGGACGGAGTCGTTGAAATCGTAACGGAACAGCTTAGACCATATTAAATCCGAGGGCGGGTGACGATATGAAGCAAATATACACAGAGAAATGGAGTGAGACGGTTGTCGCGTCTCACTCAAAATATGTCTTTGCGGACAAAGTAAAGCCGGGAATGATTTTGCATGTCACGAACTGCTTTGCTTACGCTCCAGAGCGCGAGGCCAGCGACGAAGCACATATAGGCGTGCAAAACGGCGCAACTAAGGTTATCGTGCGAGCGCGCAAAGAGGCGGCTGTGGGTTTTGGAGTGTCGGCCTATAACGACTTTTACGTCGGTGAGGGAGATCGGATTTATGGATACTTCCCCGACGCAGACAACACGGACACCATTGAGATACATGTCATCGGCGTTTTAATGACGGTTGATGATTTTAGGTCAATGAGGGAGTAAATTCGTGTGGACTTTACTAAATATATCAGCACGCCGGCCGAAACAACGGAAGCGGACCCGCTGACAACTACAATTAAATTAACACGAGGCCGCTTAGTGGGCGGCTTCGTGTTCTTTCCTTCAGGACCAGCGGGCACATTACACTTTGTTGCACGCATGGGCCCGCAACAGCTAATCCCGTTTAATGCGGGTGAGTCATACAGTTTAGACG
>Ga0307379_10010642_pt1 | contig 12154 bp, 12 predicted proteins | sample UN2MG_FD_202237 | JGI IMG/M metagenome (GOLD analysis project Ga0307379, IMG submission 202237) | Soil microbial communities from Risofladan, Vaasa, Finland - UN-2 | ecosystem: Environmental > Terrestrial > Soil > Coastal area > Acid sulfate soil | place: Finland: Risofladan, Vaasa | collected... | reverse complement strand
CCCACCGTATTGCTTTACTTTGGAAAAGAGATCAGCGTCGCGCCGGCTGCTGTGCCTGCACACGAGGCACATGGTGATTCCACAACGTTCTTCGGAGGAGACGTGGCAGCAGGCCCAATTGCAGCCTTCCAAGAGGCCGGTGCCAACCTTCCCGCCGCGGATTGCTATGTCGTCGTACCGCTGCCGTAGTGACTTGGCCATTGAGAATCGTATCCAAGACGAGGCTGTGGGAGTCCGCTCCCACAGCCTCTTTCGGATTTGAGGTTCCGCAACATGAGATTGGTACTTCTGTTGCTGGTTGTGCTGGGCTTGTCGATCTCTGGCTACTTGCTCTTGCGCCACTTTGCGCTGGCCGATCTTTCTGCTCAATCAGGAACAGATTTCTGCTCGGCCCTGTTCGGCACAAGTTGTGACGATGCGTTGCGAAGTCCGCTGGCTGTCCAGTTGGGGCTTCCTTTAGCGGGTTGGGGGCTGGTTTATTACGGCACGTTAGCCTCGTTGCTGCTGCTGGGATGGACTGTCGGCGAAACGTTTCGGTTCGAGGCGATAACAGCCGCATTGCTTCTCGCTTTGGGTGCCGCTTTAGGGAGTATTGCGTTGTTTATCGCGATGGTCACCGATTTGTCGCCTTTTTGCCCCATGTGCGCCGTGGTGCACGCGATCAATCTGTTGCTCCTATTTCCGCTCAAGCGACTGACCGGGCGTCCTGTGGTCCAATTGGTTCAGGCAGTAGCTGGAGCAATCAGGTACCTTGTCGGAGGCAAGACGGCCGATCCGGTGACGACTCGGTGGAAACTGGTAGGATTCCTGGCGTCGGGATTGGTAGCCGTGGTCATTTACCAGTGGGTGTTCGTTGAGTACGCACTTCACACTCGTGCAGCGGAAGCTCCCTTCGATCCGAGGCAAACCATCGCCCTGTTCGAGTCGGGCCTGCAACACGAGATTCCCGTCAGTGATTCCGACCCGCAACTTGGCCCGGCGGACGCTCCGGTTACGATGGTCGTGTTCAACGATTTTCAATGCCCCGGCTGCAAACAACTGGCACAGACGATCCCCGGCTTGGCGAGCAAGTTCGGGGACACCCTGCAAATCGTATTCAAGCACTTCCCGCTGGACAGTGTCTGCAATTCCCTGGTCAAGAAGGAACTGCACCCAAGAGCCTGTGAAGCCGCGCGGGCCGCCGAGGCCGCACGGGAGCAGGGGAAGTTCTGGGCCTTCCACGAAGCCCTGTTCAAACCGCGTTCTGAAGGCAAGATGACCCTGAGGTCGCTGGTCGAGCATTTGGGTCTGAATCTCGACCGATTCGAGGCGTACAGCCGCGGAGACACAGCCTTGGCCAAAGTCCAAGCGGACATTGACCTGGGCATTCGCCTGGGCGTTGATGGTACGCCCTCGGTGTTCATCAACGGACGTCGAGTCTACGATACTCGCGGGCGGGCACTACAGTTCTTAATCGCCCACGAGGTTGAACACCACAATCATGCGGTAGGTCAAGACTCGTCGTAGAGGTCGACTGCTCCGGTCACGCTTCGCAGACCGGGAAATTTCAAAGGTGGATCTTGGATATTCCAAAAAACTCGGGGCCCCCTGCGCTTGTCAAGGCCCAATAGTACAACGTGACATTTAGTCTAACCTATTACAAAATAGACATTTACGCCCTTGGGCTCCTCGCTCGCCATTTTACCTACTTTCTGCTATAATCAGGGCTCCTCGCAATGACGGCGTGGGATAATCGTGTAAATACGAAGATTGACAGCGGCGTTGATTGGGTCTACATTGTAGGCGTAAGTGTTTGGAAAGGATTTATTTTGGAAAGGGCTTATTATGGATTTTGAGCAGAATAATAGTCAATCGGGGTCAACGGGGCCGCAGCCGGCAGGGCCAATTCCCGGCGCGGCTTTAAGCGGGCCGACAATAGGGCCAGCGAGGACAGGGGGCGGCTGGAAAATCTTCTGGGGCATTGTCTTGGCACTGTCGGTTATGGCCAATATCGCGCTACTTTTCATGCTGATGGGCGTAGTTGCGCTCTTTGCGACAGGACAACGAGACCTTTTTGCTGAGGAAGTGATACAAGCCGGGCCGCGAGGAAACAAAATTGTGATAATCAAAGTGCAGGGCATAATAGACGGCTTTCAAGCTAATAATGTGTACAGGCAACTGAAACGAGTCCGAGAGGACAGGCGTGTGAAAGGATTGATTATTAGTGTAAATTCGCCGGGCGGCACGATTTCAGGCAGCGACCGAATATATAATGAAATCCGCAAGTACCGGGACGAAGCAGGTAAGCCGGTCGTGGCATTTATGCAGGGCGTGGCTGCTTCGGGAGGTTATTATACATCCGTTGCATGCGATAAAATCGTAGCTGAGCAAACAACGATTACCGGCTCGATTGGCGTGATATTTGGACACTTTGTTTTGCAGCAATTGCTTGAGGACAAGCTTGGTATTCAGCCGGTCATTATCACGTCAGGCCCGAAAAAAGGCTGGCCCAGCATGTTCAAGCCGTTTGAAGAAGAACAGCAGCAATATGTACAGGACAGGCTAATCAATCCCGCCTTTGAAAGATTCGTACAGGTAGTTGCCGAGGGCAGGCCGTCGCTTAATGTAAGCGATGTCAAAGGGCTGGCTGACGGCGGCATTTATGGTGCCATAGAAGCAAAAGAAAAAGAGCTAATAGACGATGTGGGCTATCTGGATAAGGCAATAGAGCTGGTTAAGTCGCTGGCAAAGATTGAAAAGGCCCAGGTTGTGGAATATCGCAGGCCGTTCTCTTTGGCCGGCTTTTTGACTTTACGTAGCAAAAATATTCTAAAATTCGACAGAGCCACGCTGTACGAGCTTAGTACGCCGCAGCTATTATATCTCTGGACCGGATATTAACGGCTGACAACCGTGAGCTTGAAAACCTGCGAGTCTGAGGTAATCCTGTCTTGCAAATACAGGAAGCCGGCTTCTATGCTTTCCGGCACCTGTAACTTCTTCTGTGCAATGCTGAAATACCCTCGCCGATTAGTTTTAGTAAATTTATTAGGCGGCAGAGAGAAAGATAGCGAAACAAGAAATAGAGATAGTATATCACGATGACAACGTTCTGGTCATCAATAAGCCGAGCGGGGTATCGGTTACGAAGGACCGCAGCGGTAAGCATCAGCTTGCAGATATACTCAGCGAACAGTTGGGTGAGCAAATACGCAGTAAGCTGCGGCTGATACATCGGTTGGATAAAGCCACCTCCGGCGTTATGATTTTAGCTAAGAACGTCGAGGCACAAACACGATACACAGGTTATTTCAAGAGTAGACATGTCAAAAAGACGTATCTGGCTCTCGTAACCGGCGTAGTCCCCGGCCGGCAAGGCAGAATCGATGTACCTCTGGCACAGAGCCCGAAGAAGCTGAGCCTCATGTGCATCGCCCGTAACAAGGGTAAGGAGTCAGTTACTAATTGGAAACTACTTGCCGATTTCGGGGCAGTTTCACTATTGGCTGTTAGCCCCATAACCGGAAGGACACATCAAATTCGCGTGCATTTACCTCACATCGGACTGCCTTTAGCAATTGACCCGTTATACGGCAGTTCGCGTTCGTTATTTCTGTCCGATTTCAAATTGGACTACCGACTTGCCAGAGACCAGACCGAAAAGCCGCTCATCGAGCGACTGACACTGCACGCCTACCAAATCCAGTTCCTGGAGCCTGATCCAGACCGCCCTGACTGTTTTATCGCGGGCCTCGATAAAAAATTCACCGCCACTTTGAAAATGCTGACTAAGCACAATCCCAAAGGCATCGATGCCTTCACCAACCCTGACGATTTCTCCAGGATTATAAACACACAGGGATTATCCTGACTATTTGATTTGCTTATAATGTTTATTTGGCGGTTTTTGCTTGACCACAATTAACTGATTATTGATTATTGACGATTTACTACATAATTGGTAATTATTAACAACCCCGCGTAAAACGTGGGGCTAAATAGGTTCCTCGCTGCGCTCGGAATGACAAAAAAGGCGGGAATGACAAAAAAAGCGGGAATGACGATAGGTGTTTTATGGCTGAGAAAATTGTAAAAGTTGGGCTTGTCGGTTTTGGCACGGTCGGCTGTGGTGTTGCGAAGCTGATACTGGAAGAAGCTGAGCGAATAGCAGCTAAAACCGGCCTGCGTCTTGAGCTTGCCTGCGTGGTTGATACCGACACCGAATCACCTCGACCTGTAAAGCTGCCGGCAGGTATCCTCACCAATGATGTAAACAGGCTTCTAAATGATGACAGTATTCAAATCGGTGTCGAATTGGTCGGTGGAACCGATGCAGCGAAAGAAGTCCAGCTCAAGATGCTCGAAGCGGGCAAAGACGTGGTTACCGCCAACAAGGCCCTGATAGCCGAGCATGGCAACGAACTCTATGAGGCCGCCCACAAAAACAATCGCTGTATTGCTTTTGAAGGCAGCTGCGCGGGCGGTATACCGATTATTTCAGCCATCCGAACAGGATTGACCGCAAATAATATCACCGCAATGTACGGCATCGTGAATGGAACGTGCAATTACATCCTCTCCGAGATGACCAGCAAAGGTGAGGACTTCTCCGAGGCCCTGGCTCAGGCCCAGAACAAAGGCTATGCCGAGGCAGACCCGACGCTGGATATCAGCGGCGGTGACAGCGCACACAAGTTAGCTATCTTAGCTTCCATTGCGTTCGGGTACGAAATTAAACTCGACGATATCTTTGTCGAGGGTATTGAAGCGATTTCAAAGGTTGATATTCGCTACGGCGGTGAAATGGGATACGTCCTGAAATTGTTAGCTATCGGACAAAAAGACGAAGAGGGCAGAGTTTCACTGCGGGTGCATCCATCCTTTATTGCCAAGGACAGTCCGCTTGCCCGTGTGGACGGCCCATTTAACGCTGTCAGTATCTTTGGCAGCGCCGTCGGCCAGGTAATGTACTATGGCCGGGGTGCGGGAATGATGCCTACCGCAAGTGCGGTTGTCGCAGATATTATCGATGTTGCTATTGGCAATTCCGCTACCACTTTCCGGCACCTGCATCTCAAACCGAGGAGCGAAATAGAGTTACTGATAGAGAAAATCGGCAATTGTGTGAGCAGGTTCTATATCAAGGTTCTGGCAAAGGACCAGCCTGGCGTGGTGTCCAGCTATAGCAAGATACTTGGCGACCACCAGATAAGCATATCCGGCGCCTTACAACACGAAGGCACTGGTCCTGATAATACCGTGCCTGTAGTAATCACAACACATCCTACGCAGCAAAAAAATGTTACTGCCGCATTAGGCGAACTGGAGCAACTGGATGTCCTCAGTGGAAAGCCGGTCTGTATAAGAATCGTGGATATTCCAGAGGACAAGGATTGATGACTAAATACGCGATAATAGTCCCTGACGGTGCAGCGGATGAACCGCTCGAACAGTTCGGTGAAAGAACCGTGCTCGAAGCCGCTGAAACGCCAAATATGGACGAAGTCAGTACGCAGGGCAGGCAGGGTCTTGTCCGGACAATTCCGGAGGATATGGAAGCCGGCAGTGATGTTGCTCAAATGAGTCTGTTGGGTTATGACCCGCGCACGTTTTATACCGGCAGGGCGCCCATAGAGGCGGTGGCACAAAATATCAAGTTATCAATGAACGACTGGGTCTTCCGATGTAATCTGGTTACCATTGCCGATGGCAAAATGGCAGACCACAGTGCCGGACATATCTCCACTAAAGAAGCAAAGGCGCTTATAAAAGAGTTGGACGAACAGTTAGGCAATGAGAAGTATCAGCTTTGTCCCGGCGTAAGCTACCGGCACTTATTAGTTTTCAAAGGGCTGGATTTCGACGTTCAGACATATCCGCCGCACGATAACATAGGACAGAAAATAGAAAAGCTCCTGCCCCGCGGTAAAGGGGCCGAGATGCTCATCGATTTGATGGCCCGTTCACAGCAACTTTTCAGTAAACACGACATTAACAGGGTCAGAAAAGACCTGGGCGAAAATCAGGTCAGCTCCATCTGGCTCTGGGGACAGGGCAAGAAGGCCCGGATGGAAAGTTTCCAGAAGCGGTTTGGAATCAAAGGCGCCGCCATAACCGCTGTCGACCTGGTAAGGGGTTTGTCAAAGCTGATTGGTTTTGACCTGATAGAGGTTCCGGGCGCCACCGGCTTTGTCGACACAAATTATCAGGGCAAGGCCTCAGCAGCGATAAAGGCGCTCGGCAAATATGACCTTGTTTTTGTCCACATAGAAGGGCCGGATGAAGCGTCTCATAACGGCAGTGCCGAGATGAAGAAACAAGCCATCGAGCAAATTGATAAGCATATCGTAGGGCCTGTGCTTGAGGCGCTGCAGAATTACGAAAGCTGGCGAATACTGGTAATGCCGGACCATCCTACGCCTATCTCAAGCAAGGCCCACTCGCCTGAGCCGGTCCCATTCGCTATGGCGGGTGACAATGTCAGCGGCATTTTGCATACAACTTTTAGCGAGGCCAATGCCGCCAAGTCAGGATTTAGAATAGACAACGGTTTTGAACTTATGGAATACTTCCTAAAAAGCTAAAGAGATTGAGCCTCAAAACCGAATTCAATAGACGATAACAGGATATTTAAATTTCAAGGCTAACAATGGCAATAATTGTGCAAAAATTTGGTGGGACTTCAGTTGCTGATGCGGAAAAGATTCGCCGGGCTGCGGAGCGGGTAATTAAAGCGGTACAAAAAGGCTATCAGGTTGTAGTTGTGGCTTCAGCACGCGGCAAACAGACCGACCAGCTTGTTGCCGACGCTCTGGAGCTCAATCCGAATCCGCCCAGACGCGAGATGGACCAGCTGTTAAGTACCGGCGAGCAGCAGACGGTCTCGCTTTTTGCTATGGCTCTGGACGCTATGGATTACAATGCTATCAGCTTTACGGGCGGGCAAATCCGAATGATTACCGACAGTGTTCATACAAATGCAAAGATAAAAAGTATCGACGCCCAGCGAATCCATAAGCAGTTGGACAAAGGTAAAATTGTTATTGTCGCAGGCTTCCAGGGCGTAGATGAGAATGAAAACATAACCACACTCGGCAGAGGCGGCTCAGACACGACCGCAGTTGCGCTTGCCGTGGCCCTGGGAGCCGAGGAGTGCGAAATATATACCGACGTTGACGGAATCCACACGACCGACCCGCGAATGTTTAAGAACGCTGCGAAAATAGAAGAGATTAGCTATGATGAAATGCTGGAGCTGGCAAGCCTTGGGGCCGGTGTTATCCATACTCGGGCCGTTGGCTTTGGTAAGAAATATGATGTCAAGATGCACGTGAGAAGCAGCAGCGAAGAAAAAGAGGGAACAATAATTACTCATGAGGTGCCGCAAATGGAAGGTGTAGTAGTTTCAGGAGCAACAGTACAAAAAGATATGGCTAAGATAGGTCTTGTCGGGGTCGATAACGTTCCGGGTAATGCCGCAAAAATTTTCGCCTGTCTTGCTAATGCCAAAGTGGTTGTCAATGACATCGTTCAAACCGAAGTCAGTGCCGAAAAGGCGAACCTCTCATTTATGATTGGCGCTTCGGATTTGCCCGCCGCCAAAAAGGCCGTAGAAGGAATCAAAGACGATGTTAATTGCGAACGTATTTTTGTTCGCGACGATATTGCCGAGCTCTCCGTAGTCGGGGTGGGTATGCGAACCCATTATGGCGTCGCAGATAAGTTGTTCAGTGCCCTGGCCAAAACCAAAATCAATATCGATTCAATCACGACCAGTGAAATTCGCATCAGTTGTATTGTCAACAAAGACGAGGCCGGGAAGGCCCTTGAGGCTGTTTGCCTTGCCTTCGAGTTAGACAAACCGGAGGAAGAACGAGGTCGTGGTTCGTAGCCCGTGTTTCGGGACCCGGCTCAGGACAGACGCTTGACGAGTTACCGATCAACAAATGCCGTCTAAAACAAAGAGACCTGCTTATGCGATGAGCAGACGCCGGAAAGCCGGTGTAATTGCCCTGTGCCTGCTTGCGGTGGCCATTTTTATCTGGCTTGACCACGGCCCGCTTATACGCAGATGGCAGCAGCGCCCCAAATCCGAAGAACAAGCAAAAGCCTACGACCTTGAAAAATATCACAAAAAAACTTTCACCGTCGTAAAGGTCGTCGATGGGGACACTATTGACATAGACATTCCCGATGCCAATAAGAATTACACAAGAATACGGCTTTGGGGAATAGACACGCCGGAGAGTAAAAGCCCGGATACCGGCGTAATGTATTTCGGCCCGGAGGCCGCTGAGTTTACCTCGGAATTGACTCGCAGAAAGAACGTTACGGTTTATCTTGAAGAACATCGCACCAGGGGTAAGTATGGCCGGCTGCTCGCCTATGTCCAACTGCCTGACGATAGGTTTTTGAATGAGGTTCTTGTGGCTGAAGGTTTTGCTTATGTGGACCTGCGTTTTCGCCATAGTTTTTATCACAGGTATCAGCAGTTGGAGGCAAGCGCGCGGAGGCAGAAAAAAGGTTTATGGTAAAAAGTGCCCCGTGAGCAACTGCCCAAATGGCTGCAGAGAATGAACCCAAACCTGCTGCTAAAAAGGTAATTTTTCTTAATGCGGTTATTTTTTCACCTTTTCTCAGCTCTTTTAAAATCGATATTGCTATCAGGCAGCTGTATAAATACAATAATACTACAATGGCTAAATATCCCATATTTCTGGAACTGGCCGGTCGGCGCGCGGTCGTGATAGGCGGCGGGGCTGTCGCTGTACGAAAGGCCCAGGCGCTGCTGGCCGCCGGGGCACGGCTGGTTATCGTGGCTGAGCAGGTGGATGATATGCTGACGGCTCTTTGCGCACGAAGCGACGCTGAGTTAATACGTTCCAGGTATTCCAAAAATTATCTGGCAGGTGCGGTGCTTGCCATAGCTGCAACAAATAACCGGCAACTCAACGGGCAAATCTACAAGGATTGCCAGGAGCTGGAGATTTTATGTAATGTTGTTGATGACCCGGAGCTTTGCGATTTTTTTGTGCCGGCGGTGGTGAAACGCGGCGGTCTGCAGATAGCCATCGGCACCGAAGGGTACTGTCCTGCATACGCCGGTCATCTAAGAAAAAAGCTGGAGCAGACTTTCACCGGCAAACATGGCGAATTTTTGGCCGAGCTGGAGAATATTCGAAAACGGATTATCGAAGGCGTGCCGGACTCGGCTGACCGTAAGGTGCTGTTGGGACGGCTGGTTGATGATAAGTCGTTCGAATATTTTGTTGAAAACGGCCCCGCTGAATGGCAGGCTTACGCCGACCGACTCATAACAGAAAAGAAAGCGTAAGACGTAAATTCAAAAATCAAACCTGTCGATTTAGAATTAGACTTGTTGGCTCTTTGGCTTTGAGTTTTTCTTTTAAGGTGGGTGTGGGAGCCTGTCTTTTCAGGCTTGTATTTTATCGACTACAACCTGTAAATATTTCTGGCGGTGGCCAATGCGTTTTCTGCTGTGTTTGCGTCTGCGATGATGCATTGGGTAGAGCTTCTTGCCTTTAGTTACTGCCTCTTCAGCAGTGGTCTTAAATGAAACAATAACCTTTGCACCCTTAACGTAGGGCGTGCCGATGTTTACCTTTTTGTCCTTATTTATAAGCAAGACCTTGTCCAGCTCTATCGTCCTGGCATCAGGGGAGACATCGGTCAGCTCGATATTAATGCGATCGCCTTCAGCGATTTTATATTGCTTTCCGCCTTGTTCAATTACCGCATACATTCTAAATACCTTACCTTTTATACTAAAAAACTCGAATAGACGCGATATTCTACGCGCCGAATTCTTTTTGTAAAGAAAATTATCAGATATTTTTGTGTCCTATTTGTTGAATACGAAGTTAAAATTCCGGGTGTCAGCACTTTCCGAGGCGTGATTTTATGCAGATAGCTATGATAGAGGACAAAATCGTGCCGGTAGATGAGCTTGAGCCGGCTTACCTTGACCGTGGAACTTACTTCGGTGACGGAGTTTATGAAGTGGTCCGAAGCTACGACGGCAAAATTTTTGCACTTGAAGAACACCTGCAAAGATTTGCTAATAGTCTGGCCGCAATCAAAATAGACGGAGTAGAAATCGACCGGATTCGTACCCGTGTCCTGAAGGCCTTCGAAGCTGCCGGTATCTCCAACGCCAAGATATATTTTCATATTACCCGGGGTTCAGTGCCGAGAGACCATAACTGGGACGCCAACCTGCAACCAAACTTCTTCCTTACCGTCACGGAAGCTCCCGATGATACGGAAGAAAAAAGCAAGGGTATCGCTGTATCGACCCATCCGGATTGGCGATGGAAAAGATGTGATATAAAATCGCTAAATCTTTTGGCCAATGTTCTTGCCCGCCATGATGCTGTGCAAAAGGGGTGCGGCGAGGCGATATTTGTCGATGAGGCCGGGTTTGTAACCGAAGGGGCCGCTTCGGCGTTTTTTACAATCAACGGACAAACAGTGCAAACCGCACCTCTTACCGCTAATATTCTTCCTTCCATTACGCGCAAATTTGCAATCGAAGCAGGCAAAAATATCGGATTAGAAATTGTCGAAAAATCTTTAACGCCGCAACAAGCGAACGATTCAGATGAACTTTTTATCGCTGTAACTACTAAAGGTATTGTCCCCGTAGTCAAATTCGATGACAGGCTCATCGGGGACGGCAGGCCCGGCAAATACACGAAATTGCTCATCGAAGAATTCCGTTCATTTACAGCGTAAAAGAGACCGTATTTGCGGCGGACGTTACTATATGTAGTTTTTAACTTCCATTTTCTTGGCCTCCTTGATAAATCCAAAACTTTGATACAGGATTATTGTAAATTGTTCTCGATACGCCTGAAGGGAAACAGGCTTTGTTGTTTGCGAGTTTGGTTGTGGTCTTGACAGTATTATAATAAGCTGGGACAATCGCCGGTGATATGAGAAGATACCAAACAGACAGCTTGTTCGCATCGGAACAGGTCGGGGGGCCTGTTTGCAGTCATATTATTCGAGTGGCGTTTGAGTCGGCTGCCGACACCGAGTTTGACTATTTTGTACCCGATGAGCTTTGGCCGGTCGAACCGGGGCAGAGGATTGAAGCGCCGTTCGGCAGGAAAAACAAACCTGAGGTCGGGTTCTGTGTCGAAGCTGATGTGCCGTCCGAGCAGTCCTTCATCACACGCGGCAGGGGGCGTGAGCTAAAAAAAGTTGTCAGGGTAATTGATAAAGAGCCGTTGATAAATGCCCAGCTTATGGAGCTGGCCCGGTGGATTAGCGGTTATTATGTTTGTCCACTGGGTCAGGTTTTAGCGGCCACGGTGCCGGGGGCGGTGAAAAAAGGAGCAGGGGTCCGGACAGAAAGGTATGTTTACCTGGCAATTAGCTTCGATGATGTTGAAGAAACCGTCAGGCAATTGAGGGGCAGGAAGCAAAAACAAATTGTCAAACTCCTGCAGGCCAGGACAGCTTCAAACGCAGAAACAGCTTTAGAGCTGCGGAGTGTCTTGGAAGCAATCGGCTGCACAAATCAGCCTGTAAAGAAATTAGCTGAAAAACAGATTGTCAAAATGACCCGGAAGACGATATTGAAGTCTCTGCCCGCCATTCCGAAGGGGATGTCGATAAAAACAGACAAGGTGGTACTCAACGAGGACCAGCGAAAAGCACTGGCCTCCATAAACGCCCGGATAAACTCAGGTGGATTCAGCGTTACCCTTTTGCACGGCGTTAACGACAGCGGCAAAACCGAGCTTTATATAAGGGCCGTCGAAGCTGTTTTACAAAAGGGCAAAACTGCAATCGTGCTGCTTCCTGAAATTGCTCTTACCGCTCAAACCGTTCAGCGGTTCAGCTCAAGGTTCAAAAAGATAGCTGTAATGCATTCGGGATTGACCGCCGCCCAGCGAAATGTGCAGTGGCAGACAATAAAGTCCGGCGAAGCCGACGTGGTTATCGGCGCTCGCTCGGCGGTCTTTGCTCCGTTAGCTAAGCTTGGTCTTATCGTCGTTGACGAAGAGCATGAGACCGCCTACAAGCAGGACACCGCGCCGCGGTATAATGGCAGAGACGTCGCCATAAAACGAGTGCAGTTGGCCAAAGCCCATTGTATTTTAGGCAGCGCTACGCCGTCATTAGAGACACTGTCCAATTGCGGCGG
>Ga0307379_10010640_pt1 | contig 12156 bp, 14 predicted proteins | sample UN2MG_FD_202237 | JGI IMG/M metagenome (GOLD analysis project Ga0307379, IMG submission 202237) | Soil microbial communities from Risofladan, Vaasa, Finland - UN-2 | ecosystem: Environmental > Terrestrial > Soil > Coastal area > Acid sulfate soil | place: Finland: Risofladan, Vaasa | collected... | reverse complement strand
GCGACCGTGGGCTATGTGGCATGGCCTTCTCGGCCGAGCTGGGCCGCGACCGGACACTGGCCGACATGCGGGGCCGCTGGCCGGGGGCGGTGTTTCGCGATGTTGGTCTTCACGATGACGGTGGCGGCCTCGCCAATTGGGTCGCGGCGGCTTTTGGCCACCCCCGGCAGGGCGGCGAGGCGGCGCTGCATCTGATCGGCGCTCCGTTTCAGATAAAAGTTTGGGAAGCGTTGTTGGCCATCCCCTCGGGGTATGTTACTACGTACACAGAAATCGCGCGGAGAATCGGCAATGCCAAGGCCGTGCGCGCGGTCGGTACCGCGGTCGGTCGGAACCCGATCTCTTGGCTCATTCCGTGCCACCGGGCGCTCCGCCGTGACGGAGAGCTTGGGGGGTATCACTGGGGCCTGCCCTTAAAACGTGCCATGCTTGCATATGAGTCTGCTCAGTGGGAATGATGAAGAACCAGAATTTTGACCTCGATCGCGGGATATTCTCGCTGGCCTTTACGGTGGTCAGGTACAATTGGGTGCCTTGCGGCGGCGCTGCGTTACTGCTTCTGGTGACCAATCTGGGGCAGGGGTATCTGTACGCACCGCTGGCCTTTGTGGTGTTGCGGGCGCTGATCATCATGATCGTCGGTTATTCCGCCTATCGCGTGCTGTTGACTGACGGCGGGGTTGCGGGTTGGCGCACGCTCGGGACCGACGGGGGCCGTATTCCCTGGCGGTACGCGGGTGTGATGCTGATGATCCTGGCGCCAATTTTGATCCTCGGAATTGTTTGGAGCGCGCCGGGCACCGGCGCCGGGCCCAGCAACCCGGGCCAGATCGTATTTGGGGTGACGATGACCGTGGGCTACGCGGCGATCTACGTGCTGCTCGGCACCGCCCTGCCGGAGGTCGCCGAACGCGGCGAGGTTGTGCTGGGCGATGCATTTCAGCGTGGCCGCACAAACTACCGCGCCATCGCCAAGTCGATGATCCTGGGCGCCTGGCTGTTCCGGGCTGGATCGGTCGCGGCGCTGATCATCGCAAGCCTGATGGGCGTTCCCGTCGATCTGTTCGGCGGCCCGACCGGTGGTCTCCAGCACGCGGCACTGCTGCCGATGCTGATGTTCACCAGCTGCCATGTATTCGCCGAAGTGCTGACCGCGGTCGTGCTGGTGCGCGCCTATCGCCGGTTTCCGGTATCACCATCGCATGCCATTCCGGCCTAGGGTAGGTTACCGTAGGACGGTCTGTTTGGCCTGCTGAACGCCATCGTCCTTGTCGATCCAGAGCGCCGATCCGCAACACGCGGTGGCTTGAGGATCTAGACAGTCAACGCTTTCACATATCCCGGCAGGGCAAACGCTGCCTTGTGGACCTCGGGGGTGTAGTAGCGGGTCGCGATCCCGGTGGCTTTGAGGCGCTGCTCCAGCACCGCCAACTCCACCTGCCGCGCCGCCGCGTCCGTGCCCCAGCCAAACGCCATTGGTCCACCGGTATAGGTCGGGACCGTCGCCAGATAGCAGGTCGCATCACGCCACAGCGAGCGGAACGCCCGCATCGTACCTGCCAGCTCGCCGGGCTGCATGAACGGCACGCCGTTTTGGGTGACGAAGATGCCGCCGGTCGCCAGGCGGTTTTTCACATGACCGTAGAAGCTGTCGGTGAACAACACCTCGCCGGGGCCAATCGGGTCGGTCGAATCGGAGATAATCACGTCGAACCTGGCCGAGCTGTCGCGCACGAAGGCGGCGCCGTCATCGATCACCAGGTTCAGGCGCGGGTCATCGAAGGCGCCGGCGCTGAGGCTGGGCAGGTACTGTTTCGAGAACTCCACAACCCCGGCGTCGATCTCGACCATGGTGACATGCTCGACGTCACGGTGGCGCAGCACCTCGCGCGCCATGCCGCCATCGCCGCCGCCGATGATCAGCACGCGGCGCGCCGCGCCATGCGCCAGCAGCGGCACATGGGTCAGCATCTCGTGGTAGATGAACTCGTCGCCCTCGGTGACCTGGACCACGCCGTCCAAGGTCAGTACCCGGCCGAAAGTAGCATTCTCGATCACCCGCAGACGCTGGTGGTCGGTCGCGCTGTCATAGAGGACCGCGTCCTCCTTCAGGCACTGGCGGTAGGCGCCATGCAGCGTCTCGACGGTCCAGCCGGGCATCTCGGGATGGTTTGTCATGGTCGTGTCTCCCTGGATGGGCACTCCAAGTGCGGGCCGGGACCGGCGCGGAGTGTCGCTCTGCGCCGCCACGCCTATTCGGATGTGCCAGCGGAAGGGGGGGCGCCGTCTCAGCTTGCCGCTTGCACCAACCCGTCGCCGCGCAGCAGTTCGGTCACCCGGACCTCGCCTGCTTCGAATGTCCGGCGCAGAACCTCAACCGCGTTCCATGGCTGGGCATCCCCACACATGAACACGTCGAAGGCGCCGTAGCCGATTTCGGGCCAAGTGTGGACCGAGATGTGGCTTTCGGCCAATACCGCCACGCCGCTGACGCCCTGGGGCGAGAATTTGTGGGTATGGATATGCAGCAACGTCGCGCCGCAGGCCTGGACGCATTCGCGAAACGCGCCCTGAATGCGCGCCTCGTCGTCCAAACCCTCACCCTTCACCACCTCGATGATGAGGTGGGTCCCGGCATAGACTTTGCCATCGCGGCGAATGAAATGGTCGTCGCGGTTGGTGTCAAGAACACCCTCCACTACGCCCTGATCTGTTACGACGGTCAGATGACCGCGGTTCGTTACCGTGTCTTCCTCATGGGTGGTGCCTGTCCCCAGGTCCATCCCCAGTTGGAAGAGGTGTGCCTGGCTCATGGCATCGCCTCCCCTACCAGTAGATTGGTCCCAGTGGTCCCTTAGCACCCCCCCTGATGTTCCCATGTTTTCCGGAACTTGTTGTCCGAAGCGGGAACGGGGCTGGGATCGGTAACCCTGCGAGCGACGGGAGGTAATGCTTCCGTTCAAGTAACGCAAGTGTGAATCAATCTCGTTGGAGAATTTTATTTCCGCCACAGTCGTGCCCATCTCCCGCCACTCCGTTCACGCAATATCTGAGCATTCGTTTCTGTATGAAGCGGATTTTGCCGGGCGGTCTGTTGATGTCACGATCTAGCAACTGCCTGACAATTCGATCGTTGAGTGCCATTCCCGGCTCTGGGCGCTCGATCTGAGACAGGCGGATCCGGCAATTTCGGTCGGCTGCTTGCGGCGCCCCGGGGGTCTCTCCCCCTCTTGACCGCCGGGGCGTCACTTTTTTGTGCTTATTTGAAGAACCGGCCACTCCAGGCAAGTATCCGCGTAGTTTTCTGATTTAGAGGTGCGGCGTTAAAACGGGCGACCGCCTCTCGGCGTCTCCGCCTCCCGAACTTAATGCCGGAAATGCCGCTGCCCGGTGAATACCATCGCCAACCCGGCCGCATCCGCCGCCGCGATTACCTCGGCGTCACGCATCGAGCCGCCGGGCTGGATCACCGCCGTGGCCCCGGCCTTCGCTGCCGTCAGCAGGCCATCAGGGAAGGGGAAGAACGCGTCCGAGGCGACCACCGATCCGCGCACTGTCGGCTCCGCCAGCCCCAGCCCTGCTGCCATGTCGGCTGATTTCTGCGCGGCGATGCGGGTCGAATCGACTCGGCTCATCTGGCCAGCGCCGATCCCCACGGTAGCGCCCGCCTTGGCGTAGACGATGGCGTTGGACTTCACATGCTTGGCCACGGTCCAGGCGAACATGAGATCGGCTAGTTCGGAGGCGGTTGGCGTCCGCTTCGTCACCACGGTCAAATCGCCCACACCGACGTGTCCAATGTCATGATCCTGGACCAGAAAACCCCCGGCTACCTGCCGCCAGGCGAGGCGCGGTGCGCGTGGATCAGGCAGCGCACCGGTTACCAGCAGCCGTAGGTTCTTCTTCGCGGCGAAGACCGCACGGGCGTCCGCATCCGCCTCCGGTGCGATCACCACCTCGGTGAAGATCTCGGCAATCAGCGCGGCAGTTGGACCGTCCAGAATGCCGTTCAGCGCCACGATGCCACCGAAGGCCGAGACCGGGTCGCAGTCGTAGGCGGCCCGGTAGGCCTCCAGCAGCGTTGCCCCGCGCGCGACGCCACACGGATTAGCGTGCTTGATGATCGCCACCGCAGGGCCGTCTGCGGGGTCGAACCCCGCGACCAGTTCATAGGCCGCATCGGTGTCGTTGATGTTGTTGTAGCTAAGTTCCTTGCCCTGAAGCTGGGTCGCGGTCGCAACCCCCGAGCGGGCACTGCCATCAAGATAGAACGCCGCCCGCTGGTGTGGGTTCTCGCCGTAGCGCAGCCCCTGCGCCAGCGTGCCCGCAAAGGCGCGGCGGCGCGGTGTTTCATCGCCAATCGCGCCTGCCATCCACCCTGACACCGCCGCATCATAGGCAGCGGTTCGCGCATAGGCGGTCGCTGCCAGCCGCTTGCGGGTGGTGAGTGCCGTGCCGCCGGTCGCCTCGATCTCGGCCAGCACCGCCTCGTAATCCTGGGCATCGACCACCACTGCCACATCCGTATGGTTCTTGGCCGCTGCGCGGATCATTGCCGGGCCGCCGATATCAATGTTCTCGACGCAATCGTCGTAGTCCGCGCCGCAGGCGACGGTGGCCTCGAACGGATACAGGTTGACCACGGCGAGATCGATGGCCTCGATGCCATGGGCCTGCATCGCCGCAACATGGTCCGGATTGCCGCGTACCGCCAGCAGCCCGCCATGCACCATCGGGTGCAGGGTCTTGACCCGGCCATCCATCATCTCAGGAAACCGGGTCAGCTCGGCGACATCCCTCACCGTCAGACCGGCTGACCGCAATGCCCTGGCGGTGCCGCCGGTCGAGACCAGTTCAACCCCTGCCGCGCTGAGCCGCTTGCCCAGCGCCTCGAGCCCGGTCTTGTCGGATACCGAGATCAAAGCGCGGCGGACGGGTGCGATATCGGTCATCTGGGGCCTTTGGCATGGGTCGGAGGGTTGGTGTTGCGATACTCCATTATGGCCGCCAAGAGAACGCCCCGTTTGGTCGCGGCTCGATTTTTTGGGCTTCAGGTTTTACGCCGGAACCGCGCGGCGAAGAACCCGTCGATCCCGCCGAGCTCCGCCCAAAAGTCCGGCCGGGTCCGCAGATCGCCCTCGGATGTGATGAATTCGGCTGGAATGCCCGCCTCGACAGGGTCGATCGGCGCGCGTTCGAAGTCGGTGTTGCGCTCGAGGAACCCGTGCGCCTGATCTTCGCCCTCGGCTTTGAACAGCGAGCATGTGCAGAAGACCAACACACCGCCCGGCACCAGCCATTTAGCGGTGCGGTCCAGAAGCCGGGCTTGAAGGGTGGTCAGCGCCGCCAGATCGATGCCGCCCTGTCGGCGCGGCAAATCCGGATGCCGTCGGATCGTGCCGGTAGACGAGCAGGGCGCATCGAGAAGGATCGCGTCGAATAGCATCGGTGGCGTCCAACCCAGCGCATCCGCGACGACGATTTCCGCGGTCAACCCGGTGCGGGTCAGGTTCTCGGTGACCCGCTCGATGCGCCGGGCCGAGATGTCCAGCGCCGTCACCTGCGCGCCGGCGGCGGCAAGTTGCAGGGTCTTGCCCCCAGGCGCTGCGCAAACATCGAGCACCCGTTTGCCATCCGGCTGCGCGATCAGCCGGGCCGGCAGCGCCGCCGCGGCGTCCTGCAGCCACCAGGCGCCCTCGTTGTACCCCGGCAGCGCGCTGATCTGCGGTCGGGCGGTCAGCCGTAGACTGCCGCTTGGCAAGACCGTTGCCTCGATCGGCAGCGCCTCGGCCTTTGCGGGGTTGGCCAACGTCAGATCATGCGGAGCCGGCGTCAGATGCGCTACCGCCATCGCCCTGGCTGCCTCGCCGCCCCAATCAGCGCTCAGCTCCTCGCGCAGCCAATCGGAGGCGTTCAGCAGTGCAGCATCCTGCCCCGCCGCGATCTCCGCCCCATGCTCCGCCAGCCGCCGTCCAACCGCATTGACCATGCCGGAGAATTTCGACGCGCCCCGGACCCGCTTGACCATCCGCACACCCAGATCAACCGCCGCATGCGGTGCGGTGCCGACAAAGATCAGCTCCGCCGCCATCAGCCGCAAGATATGGCTCACCGGTGTCTTCGGCATCTTGTCGACAAAGCGCTCGAGCACCGCATCGATTTGACCCAACCGGCGCAATGTCACGTCGGCCAACCCGTGCGCCTCGGCCCGCTCGGCCGGGCTGCCGCGCATGCCCGCCTCGTCCAGCATATCGCCGCGATCGAGCACCGCGCTGATCAGGTGAAGCGCTCCCTGCCGGGCCACCAGACCCGGTACAACCTCGTCGTCTTTCGCTTTGCCGCCAGCTTTACGGTTCGACTTATGCTTTGTCGGAGTCCTCACTGCCACGGACCCCGGCGGCGTGTCTGAGGCACGCTCGGCCGCTGCGGCTCCGACGTGCTCAGGCCGCTAAGGTTTGTGGTCCGCTCCATCTCCACCGCCTGCTGTTTCAGCGCCGCGATGCGGTTCTCGGTCATGGGATGGGTGCTGAACAGGCCATCCATCGGGCGCCCCGACAACGGATTGACGATGAAAAGATGGGCCGAGGCCGGGTGGCTCTCCGCCGTCTCCATTTCGAACCGGCTCGCCGCGCCCGATATGCGTCCCAGCGCCGAGGCCAGCCACAGCGGGTTGCCGCAGATCTCGCCGCCCATCCGGTCGGCGGAATATTCGCGGGTCCGGCTGATCGTCGCCTGGATCAGCATCGCCGCGATCGGCGCCATGACCGCCGCCAGCAGCATACCGGCAAAGCCCATCCAGCCGCGATTCCGACCGCCGCCGAAGAACATCCCAAACTGCGCCAGCATCGAGATCGCACCGGCGACGGTGGCGGCAACCGTCATCGTCAGCGTATCGCGATTCTTGATGTGGGCCAACTCATGCGCGATCACCCCGGCCAGCTCCTCGTCGCTCAATTGCCGCATGATACCGGTGGTCACCGCTACCGCCGCACGCTGCGGGCTGCGCCCGGTGGCAAACGCGTTCGGCTGGTCCTGGTTGATGACATACAACCGCGGCATCGGCAAACCGGCATTGCGCGCCAAACCCTCGACTATTCCGTAGAGGTCAGGCGCCGTTTGCGGATCGACCTCGCGCGCATCATGCGCCGCCAATGCCAGCCGGTCCGAATTCCAGAAGGCGAAGGCATTGGCGCCCAGCGCGAAAACCAACGCGATCAGCGCACCAGCCGTGCCGCCGATCAGCCAGCCGACCGACAGGAACAGGGCGGTCATCGCCGCCAGCAGCATCATGGTTTTCACGGTGTTCATGGATTGTCGGTCACTCCGGTTGCCATCCTATCCCCCAGGACCATATGATCGCGCAAGGGCCGGGAGCAGATATATGATTGACGACAGCGCTAAAAAAGTCCGGATTGCCGCCGCTGCCGCAAGGGCATTGGCGGAGGCCGAGGCCCGAGAGTCAGCGCCACCAACCCTTCCATTGGAGCTTGGTGGCCGCAAGGGCGCCGAACCGACCCGCTACGGCGACTGGGAAAAGGGCGGTTTGGCGGTTGATTTTTGATCCGGCAAGGCAAAATGCAAACGGGCGGCCCGTAAGGACCGCCCGCTGGAACGTCGCTTCAGACCAGCCTACTCGACAACTGCCTTAGGTCCGTCGCCCATCGGCCGGTAGTTGGTTTTCTCGACGATGCGGGCCGATTTTCCGCGGCGTTCGCGCAGGTAATACAGCTTGGCCCGGCGTACCTTGCCACGGCGAACAATCTCGATGCCGTCGATCGAGGGCGAATACAGCGGGAACACACGCTCGACGCCCTCGCCGAACGAGATCTTGCGCACGGTGAACGACGCGCCCAGCGTCTTGCCGCCGGTGCGGCTGATGCAGACGCCCTCGTAATTCTGCACGCGGGTGCGGGTGCCCTCGGTCACCTTGAAGCCGACACGCAGGGTGTCGCCGGGGGCGAAATCGGGGTGGTTGGTTGCGAGCGACGCGATGTGCTCGGCTTCGATCTGCGCTATCAGATTCATCGTCTCAGTCCTTCGTCTGCCCACCTTTAGCGGTGGAGGTTTGTGCGTCCGAGAGCTCTCGGTCTCCATCGGCTGCCCGCTCCATCTCAGAAGTATGGGCCCGCCAGAGGTCGGGACGACGTTCTTTGGTCAACCTTTCAGCCTGGGAGAGCCGCCACTTGGCGATCTTGGCGTGATGACCGGAGAGGAGAATCTCCGGTATCTCGCGTCCCTCCCAGACCTGGGGCCTGGTATAGTGCGGGTGCTCGAGCAGCCCCCGCGAAAAGCTTTCCTCGTCCAGGCTCGCCTCGTTGCCCAGAACACCGGGCAGCAGGCGCACCACCGTGTCGATCAGCGCCATCGCCGGGATCTCGCCGCCCGTGAGGACGAAATCACCGATCGAGACCTCCTCGACCCGTCGCGCTTCCAGCACCCGCTGATCGACGCCTTCGAAGCGGCCACACAGCAGCGTGATCCCTTCACTCGCCGCCAGTTCCCGCGCCCGACCTTGGGTGAAAGGCCGCCCGCGCGGGGACAAATAAATCACAGGCCAACGCGACCGGTCTTGCCGTGCATCCGCCTGCGCTGCGTCAATCGCCGCCGCCACCACATCGGGCTTCATCACCAGGCCCGGCCCGCCACCAGCGGGGGTATCGTCGACAGTGCGGTGCTTATTGCTCGCAAAATCGCGAATGTCCAGCACTTCCAGCGACCAGATATGCTGGTTCAGCGCCTTGCCGATCAGCGAGGCTTCGAGGGCGCCGGGGAACATTTCGGGCAGGATCGTCAGCACTTTGACCTGGAACGAACCGACCGCTACCTGACCTTCGATCAGCGGGCGCGGCTGCGCCGTGACGCGGGGTCGGAACATGCCGTGCGAGCGGGGTTTGGATGGGTCACCCGCCATTCGCCCCGCCACCCTCACCCTTAAGCGCCATGATCCGTTGCGCCGCCGCCTTGGCCATGCCCGGCCGCCGTTGCAGGCCCATCTGCGCGCCCTCGACCCAACGCAGATAGGCGGCGATCCGCTCGGCTGTGGTCTCCGGGTCAGTGATCAGCGCGTGCAGTTCGCGCGCCACTGCGTCATAGTCGTCGGGCGTGCCCGGTGCATCCGACAGGCCGAGCGGATCCCAATCCTGGATCAGCACATCGCGGATCAAGGCAAACAGATGCTTGGGGCTGTCCCGATCGTGATGGCCGGTCATGCGTCAGGCTCCTCCGGGTCGTCATTACTGTCCAGTATTCCCTCCGGCGGGTCGACGACAACCCGTCCCTGGGCCAGATCGACGGTCGGCACCGCGGCCTGGGTGAAGGGTATCAGCACCGTCCGGCCCAGACGTTCGCCGCCGGTACCGGTCACTTCCAGCATATCGCCAGCGCCGTGATCATGGATAGCCCGAACCTTGCCGATCTCGATCCCGCCAGTGTCCACAACCGTCAGCCCAACAAGATCGGCATGATAAAACTCGTCATCGGGCAGCGAGGGCAGACGATCACGTGGGGCATACAGCCGGGTGCCCTTCAGCGCCTCGGCCTCCTCGCGGGTGGTCACGCCTGAAAGCCGCGCCGCGAAACCCTCCTTCACCGTCCGGGTCAGCTTGATCGCGAAGTTGCGCGTCCCATCCTCGGTGGACAGTGGTCCGTAGTCGGCAATTGCCTGCGGATCGGCGCAGAACGATTTGAGGCGCGCCTCGCCGGCCACGCCAAAGGCCCCGGCGATGGCGCCGACACAGATCAGATTGACGTCATGCTCCGGCATGGCCGGTCACTCCGCTCACTCGGCGGCAGGCTCTTTGGTTGCCGCCTCAGCCGGTTCCGCCGCTGCTTCCTCGGCAGGCTCTGCCGCTGCTTCCTCGGCGACTTCGGCTGCTCCTTCTTCGGTCGCTTCAACCGCTGCTTCTTCGGCTACTTCGACTGCTGGCTCCTCGACCACTTCCTCGACGGGGGCTGGGGCAGGGGCGGGGGCCGCTGCGGCTTCAGCGGCGGCAATCACCTTCGCCGCCTTCTCCTCGGCGCGCTTCTTGGCCTTCTCGCCGGGGATGGCGCTTTGGGGGTTTGAGCGGGTCTTGGCCGGCACCACGCCAGCCGCCTCGAGCATGCGCTGAATCCGGTCGGTTGGCTGGGCGCCGTGGCCGATCCAATACTGGATGCGCTCGACATTCATCTTCACCCGCTCCTCCGAATCCTTCGCCAACAGCGGGTTGTAGGTGCCGAGCCGTTCGATAAAGCGGCCATCGCGCGGCATCCGGCTATCGGCTGCAACGATCCGGTAGAACGGGCGTTTCTTCGACCCGCCGCGGGCCAGTCTGATCTTCATGGACATGGTGTTCTCTCCTTGGGCGAAAGCCTCCGGTCTCGGAGGCTATTTCTGGAACTGTTGGTGATGGTGGATCACTTCATCGACAATGAAGCGCATGAACTTTTTGGCAAATTTAGGGTCGAGGCCGGATTCTTCGGCCAACCGCTGAAGCCGCGCAATCTGGCGCGCCTCGCGGGATGGATCGGCGGCGGGCAGGTCGTGCTCGGCCTTCAGCTTGCCGACGCTCTGGGTGCAGCGGAACCGCTCGGCCAGGGTATGGAGCAGAATCGCATCGAGATTATCGATCGAGTGGCGCAATTCGCCGAGCAGCGTCTGCGCGCGGGATTCGTCGTTGGTCATAATAGCGCCTCCGGTCCAGGGTGACGGTAGCATAGGCAGCGCTCGCCCTCGGGCAGCGGGGCGGTGTCGTCGCGGATTGCGCCGAGGCGTTCGGCGAGGCGGATCGAGCGGGCGTTGTCGTGGTCGATATAGCTGACCAGCGTTTTCAGGCCGAGTGTGCCATAGGCGAAGCTGCGGACGGCGATTGCGGCTTCGTGGGCGATGCCCTTGCCCTCGGCTCCGGACACGACCATCCAGCCGATTTCGGCCTCGGGGTAGTGGACGGGATGAAACAGGCCGGCCTCGCCGATATAGGCGCCGCTGGCGCGATCCTCGACCGACCAGGCGCCGTACCCCCGTAGCGACCATTGGCCGGTAACCGCGGCGAATTCCTTCCACGCCTGCACCCGGCCCAGCGGCCCGTCTTCGTAGTTCGAGCGCTCCGAGCCAAAGAACCCCGCATAGGCCTCGAAGTCGTCAAAGCGCGCCGCGCGCAGCGTCAGGCGCTCGGTGGTGATGACCGGGATCGCCGTCATTTCTTCTTGCCGATCCCGCTCAGGCCCGGCGGCAATTGCAGCCCGCCACCGCCGATTCCGGGGAACCCGCCCGGCATTCCGCCGCCGATTCCGCCACCAATCGCCGCGCCCGGCCCACCAACCGCACCCGGCGGCATTCCACCCTTGCCGAACATTTGGGAAAGCGCGCCGCGCATCAGGCCTTTCTTGCCCATCTTGCCCATCTTTTTCATCATGTCCGCCATTTGGCGGTGCATTTTTAGCAGCTTGTTGACGTCCGACACATCCAGCCCGCACCCGGCGGCAACACGCTTCTTGCGGCTGGCCTGCATCAGGTCGGGCTTCTTGCGCTCGGTCTTGGTCATTGACTGGATGATGGCGATCTGGCGCTTGAGCACCCTGTCGTCGAGCCCGGCCTCGTCCATTTGCTTGGACAATTTGCCCATGCCCGGCAGCATTCCCATGATCCCCTGCATGCCGCCCAGCTTCATCATCTGCTCGAGCTGGCCTTTCAGATCGTTCATGTCGAAACGGCCCTTCTGGAACCGCTTCATCATCCGCTCGGCTTCGGCCTGCTCGATGGTCTCCTGCGCCTTCTCGACCAGGCTGACGATGTCGCCCATGCCGAGGATGCGGCCCGCCACCCGCTCCGGGTGGAATTCCTCCAGCGCGTCCAGCTTTTCGCCCAGGCCGACAAATTTGATCGGCTTGCCGGTGATCGCGCGCATCGACAGCGCAGCACCGCCGCGCCCGTCGCCGTCCATCCGGGTCAGCACGACGCCGGTGATACCGACGCGGCCGTCGAACTGTTCGGCGACATTGACCGCGTCCTGCCCGGTCAGGCCGTCGACCACCAGCAGGGTCTCGTTCGGCTTGGCGGCATCGCGCACCGCCATGACTTCGGCCATCAGCGCATCATCGACATGCATGCGCCCGGCGGTATCCAGCATGACCACGTCATAGCCGCCCAGCAGCGCCTGCTGCTTCGCCCGCTTGGCG
>Ga0307379_10010639_pt1 | contig 12156 bp, 19 predicted proteins | sample UN2MG_FD_202237 | JGI IMG/M metagenome (GOLD analysis project Ga0307379, IMG submission 202237) | Soil microbial communities from Risofladan, Vaasa, Finland - UN-2 | ecosystem: Environmental > Terrestrial > Soil > Coastal area > Acid sulfate soil | place: Finland: Risofladan, Vaasa | collected... | reverse complement strand
TAAAGCTCACAGTCTGATCAGCCTTTAACTTTTTAAACGATAACTTTGAGTCTATGTCATTAAAATGAACCATAGCTTCAGCTCCCTTTTTCGATTGTGGGTCGACATATTTAATAAACCCAAAGCCTTTGGAGTTATTAAACCATTTTACCTGGCCTTCCACTTCTACAATTAAATTGGTCATAGCTAACCACCACCCTTAACATCACATTCAAAATTGCATTTTATGCAAATCAAAGTTTGAACCGGAATTATCATCTCTTGGCCTGATGGGGACAGAAGGGCTGATAACCTTTTAATTCTAAAAGCTGGAACAAAGATTTCTCCGCCACAGGTACAACTTATAGTAGTTGCAGTAGATAAGTCTACTGTGATTGTTTGTTGCATTGGGTCTTGTTTAGTCATAATATATTATTCCTTTTGTTCTAAAAAATTCAAAAACATTATCGGGCTTAGTCTCAAACGAATTGCTGTATATTGTCATATCTTTCATGTCGATATATTTTGAAAACATGTTAGGTTGGTATATTGATGCGCCTATGGAAGCATTTTCTTCTTTAGCTAAATCCGGATAGTAGTGTGCTCCAAAGGCGATATCAGATAATGTTCCGATCGCCTCTTTATGCGATTTTAAAAAAGAAAATAGTTTTCTGGTAGCTTCTTGCCCTATTTCTTCTTGAAAGGGCATTGTTGCTGCTCTACCTATTGGAGAGAATTTTAACAATACAAAATAATCTATCAGTCCTTTATAGAACTCATAGATGTTTATAAAATAATCAACACTTTCTGGCGTTGATATTATTATATGAAAGTTTATTTTTGTATTTGCTAATTCTGCATATACCTGCAGAGCCCTTTTCCACTGCTTTGCTAAATGAGGATGACAGCTAATTGCAACACCATCGGAACACTCTTCTACAGCCTGAAGAACTTTGGCTGTTATATTACTTTGACTACCATTAGTAGTAAAGTTAGGAACAATATCCAAGTTTTTTGTAGTCCGAAGAATCTCTTCAAAATCAGGGTGTGATGTTGGCTCACCACCACCATAAGCAATTTGAAATGGTCGTTGGTTTTGAGACATTGGCCCAAAAAGCTTTAGCAAATTTGGTATTACTTCATAATGATTATTATCAGGCATTGAAGACATATAGCACCAAGGGCACTTTCCTTCGCATTTTCCTGTAAGTTTTATATCATAAAATTCAGGAAAATCTAACTCCGACATAGGTATGTCGGAGTTAACATCGTGAAGGAGCCTAATTGTCATAGAGGTGCTTCTAATGAATACTGCCTTATAGTTTTTATCTGGAAATGATCGTATTTTTATATCCTTCATAATTTTCTTTCGATTTAGTGATTAAATTCCTTTGCTTCAAAAATCTTATCAATTAGATCCGAGAATGGGATTTCTATATTATCTGATTTTTTTATTAAAACAACTTTCTTGCGACGTTCCAGATACTCATTAGTTTCGGCTATTTTCGTGCTAAAAGCATCTGGCTCCAGTCCCAAAGAAACCAATAGTACTCTTATTGCTTCCACTGCAGCACTTGTTGGTGTTATAAATAACTCTGTAGAGCTATTTGTAATCACATTACTGATGCTATGAATTATATTATCCATCTCGTTCGGCATACATTTCAAAAATTGAATTAAAATATGATAGCATATCTAATGATACGGTGTTGTCATTCTTGGCAGTAACTATTACTTTACTTTCTGAAGGAAAATCGTGATAAGGGCAGTTATCCCACCATTCCGGCTTTGCGGCGTCATTTGCCAAGGCATTTTCATAAGCTGTTTTTGCGTCAGCCTCCGTATTATCAGGATATTCATCCAAATATTTTTCCTCAAAATCGTCATAATCCATATTAGGTTGCTCAATTTTGAATTTAAACAGATCGTCAGCATCCTGACTAACTCCTGCTGCTTTTAAAATCTGATTAAAAAACTTCTTTGTGTTTTCGATAGCGTTACCTGATGCCCACATGTAGATACTGGTACTGCTATTTGTAATGGCATCGCTAATACTGTGAATTAAAATTTTCATAAATTTTTCACTCCATTAAATTTTTGTTAAACTTAAGTCCACGTGACATGCTTTCTTTATATAACTTTAACATGTATACTTTAAGTTGGCATACATAATTTCCTTCGTTAATTATTAATTTACGACTTAATAGAGATTTAACACTATATGTAACCAACAGAGACGCTTTCTTTTTTTCCCAATTAGGAAACCATTTTCTTTTGCTGGATAAAATTAATTTCATTCTATATGCATGAAGCCATGCATTAGACAGCTGCCTATTTGAAAGTTTTGTAAGTGCACAAGTATAAATTTTTAGTGTCATATTATAATAGTAATATAAAAAAAGGCCAACCTCTTGTTACGAAGTTGACCTTTAAATTGTCTAAGTATTGTTAATTAATCATCTTCTTCAACTTCAGTAATCTCCAAAACCTTCTCTCGCCATTCTGGCTTAATTGGAACGTCGATTACAAGAATTCCGTTATCATTGCTGGCTTCCATTTTGTCAAAGTCCAGCCTTTCATTATCCCGTGCTCCTAGAACGATAACTGTTTCTGAGCCGCTTCCCCAGCCAGTAACATGGAAGGAGTCTTCAACAGATACCTTTAGATATTCTTTAGTATAGCGAATATCTACTTCTTCAGAGTCGTGTCCGGGAATTAAGAAGAAAAACGAAACGAAATCGGGTGAACGCTTAATTTGGTACAATGTTTCTTTTTGCATTAGTATAGTCTCCTATAACATTTTGGTCGTTAATTTAACGTCATCCATTTTGGAATAACACCTTTTGATAAATTTTTCCAATAGGTACGTTCTTGGTCAGTAGCATCCTTATGGGTAACATAAAGACGCTCTGCCTCTTCAACAATTAATTGAAAAGCTCCTGCTGATATCTTAATATCAGCTGTTTGCTGAGATTGAGGAAATAGTATACTCCTAATCCCAGTTAATTTTACTGAAAGTGTATCTTCTGACACGCTTTCTAAAAAATCCCATGCAGCCCTTTTGGCCTCCTGTTCTGTACACCAGTTCCTTTCTTTAAAGAGGCTATAAACCTTTGAAATTGCAGTAAATAGGTTGTTGGTTTCTCCTAGTATAATCTCTTCCATGTGGTTTCTCCTGCAATTGAAATTTTTTAATATAAAAAAAATAGCATTAGAAACTAAAATTAATGCTATTTTATGATTGCTTACTATTCTTATACCATAATTTTAGAAAATTATGGCTAAGAGTTAGGAATCCAGAAATCATCGATATGATACACATATCGATTTTTGTCTGGATTGTTGGGTTGTAGGATATAATAAATTCCTTTAAACCCGACTGAAACTCCTATGACAGCTGCGGGCATATTACACGGCCTATTTAAATCAAGTAGAGGGTGTTTTTTTAAGCACACTCTCTCTTTAATTGTAACCGTCACCTTACCAGCTATAATATTGTCTACCAATCGTAAACGTTTACTTCTTTTACTTTTTTTCATAAAAGAAGTTCCCTTCCTCTTCCTTTTATAGGAAGTTTAAATTTTTAACCGTTCTTAAAAAATCCTTTTCCTTTACCTTTAGATGAGAAGGTAATTCACGATGTTGTCAATTTTAACAGTTTGTTGTATCTTCTTAGTACAAGTGTAATAAACCCCTGTGTTTCGGGGGTTAAAACTTCATGTGCTTTTTCAGACCCGGAAGCAAGTAGCATTTTAAATTGCTGCCCTAATTTATGGGGCCCGTTATAGCAAGCGAGGCCTGCCTGTAAACCATACGTATCTATAAGCATAGATAGATAAAAACAGCCCAGTCTCATATTATTAACCGGATTAGTCAATACTTCCTCGGCGCTAGTCCAGGATATGTCTAGATTGGATATTTCTGCCAGATATTTCCCAGTCGACGGAAGGATTTGCATTAATCCCACTGCTCCTGTATAGGACCGAACTTTAGGATTCCAAGTCATTGCTGATTCGTGTGTAACTAACGCACAGATCAGTTGCAAATCAATGTTTTTATATATATAGGATTGAGCGACGGCGGTTCTTGCCACTTCTATTGAAAGTGACGGATTATATTGCAACATGTATGTGTACGCCCACGCCACCTTCTTTTCAAACTCAGTCTGATAAGTCACTTCAACCCTTTCAAGTCTACGCTCCATAGCTGCTAAGTTAGATATCTGGGATTCTAAATCAACTTTCGAAAGTTTTAAAATGTCTAAATAATTGGTGACCAATACCCCCACAAAAAACATTATAGTGGCTAGCCATAATGTTATCCCCAACGAACAACTGTTGGCGGTGGTGGTGAATCCGGGTTGTCTTAATTTTCTTCTATTCATTTTAACTTCTCCTTCAATTTTTTTGTTAACTCCTTCCACTTTGGAGTATAAAAATTTCTATTATACACCAAGGTCGCTGGATGATAGCATCCGAAAGCTTCAAATGTTATTCCGGCGTACGTTACCTTAAAAAATTTTCCCACATAGTCTGAGACCTTAAAAGGGTTATCTGTATTCAGAATAAGCCTCATTGGATATGCCCCGTATAACACCATCAGTTTACATGATGGCATGTGAGCTACAATGAGTTCATTAACCCATTTGGAGCAATTTTGAATTTGCTCCGGCGTTGGCTTATCATTGATAATACGGCCTTTCCCAGAGCAGGTGGTAGGCCTGCAATTTATTACATTGCAAACTATCCTAGGGGGATTACCAAGTGCTTCTAAGAAGCGCCTGTGAAACCCTCCAGCAGCTCCTACAAATGGTTTTCCTTCTCGATCTTCATTTAATCCGGGTGCTTCACCCATAAAAAACAAATGCGGATCTTTGTCTACAATTGGCAGAACTACTTGAGTTCTGTGTTGTAGCAAGTCCGCACACAATGTGCAACTTTTCAAAATTTCTTTCCTTTCTGAAGTATGGAGTACTTTATGAAGATACGGGGGTATGAGAGATACTTATAAAAACTCTGACTAAATTCTCGATTATTTCAACTTTGAAAAAAATCGAAACGATTGTATAAGTTCCTGGGGCAATTAGGGCAGTCGTCGTGAGCGCCTTCGTTATGTAGATTCTTTTTGGGTTTTCGCCTAGAAAAGGATTTACTACTAAATCCTTTGGTAATCCCTCAAAAAGATCGCCATCCTCCTTCTTAACTAGGGCAGGATTACTTTCATCTGAAACAATTTCAAAGCTAGGCCCGGGAGTCTGAGGCGTTTCCCACGTCAAATTAAATCCGACTGCGTCGAAACTTTGGTTCGCTTCAACCTTTAAGGAAACCTTGTACTCTCCTGGCAAAATGTCGGATATAGTAGCAGGCTCTGCTTGCGATGGCACTACCTCATACCCAGGTTCTCCGGAAATATATTTGAGAACTTGAAGACTGCTAATATTGATATTTATCATATACTTGTTCCCCTGTTTAGAATATTTTTGTTATTGTTGTTGTCCTAGCTTCGATCTTAAAATGACAACATCAAGCACATCGATATTGCCATCTCCGTTGAGATCATACCTCTCCAATTCTGGAGAGGTGACCGGAGTCCCGCCCTTCCATAAAACTGTTACAAAATCGTTTACAAAAACTTTGCCATCCCGATCTACATCCCCTAAAAGTTGCATCGTATCCTGGCACAGAATAGTCCAGACAGGATCAGACGGTAAGGACTCATTACCGGCAGTATCCACTGCAGTAACATGGATTTGGACCTTTGTGTAGTACCGGGCTAGCGCCGGATTCAACGCCGGCGTAAATACCTGCTCTGTTGAAAGTATACGAACACCGTTGGCATATACATTATAGTATGCCAGGTCCAGCTCACTATTAGCGAGCCAGGATACCTTGACGGCATTCCCGGGGATAGTCCAGGTATGCTGAGCCTGGACTACCGTTGGTAACAGTAAAAGCAAGAGTAAAAACTTTTTCATTAGAAATTTTCTCCTTCAGATTATATTAATATACAACATTTTTTTAGAAGAATCAAGACAATTTTACTTTGTAAAGATAATTATCTTGATATATATAGACGCTTTTCCCATCAGAGATTAATCTCGCCCGCATAGTCAAACTTTCTACCCGCTTTTTTGCAATGGACTTCTTGTGAGCTAGAATCAAATTACCATCACTTAGTTCAACAATAATGCCATTAGCTAGTACAACGGCGTTTATGTTAGTCGAGGTTACCACTTCGGTTTCCAGTATTGTCTCAAATTCCAAGTCGATAAGACTCTTTGTAAATATATTATTTAATTCAGTAATGACTATCGCCAATTTGTTAGCAACAAGTCCATTTAGAAATCTACCCTTTATTCCTAAAATAGAATAAAGCTTAGTTCTATCAAAACTTATATCAACAACAATTAAGCTGTTAAAAAACATTGCAAACACTGAATTATTAGTAATGACAGCATTATTTATATCGACTTGGCCATCTACTGCAAAGACAAGATTGGCACCAAAAGTTATATGAGATAGCCTCATTAACTTACTCTCACTCGATGATACCAAATACACTCTATTATCTCTAACGAAAGCTCTATTATAGACAATTCCCATATCTTTTATATATGGGTCTACGTAAACTTTCAATCCATTTATAATAACAAACAATGCGCTTTCAGCAGCTGTACGACAATAAGCTTTATTGTCTTCAAATAGAACATCTAAAATTTCAGATGTCTCCTGACAAACCTTTTCCAGCGTTATTTTGCTAGACATTGTTAGCGTAATTTTAGATTTAACAGCGGCTGGCGTTGGCTTTTGATAAGAAATTCCATCTGGAAACTTGAGTCGTTTCCCGTATCTAAAGGTATCCTCAAAATATGAACTGAGAGCTACAGGAATCCCATCGAGACCTTTACAATCTGGAGGTAGTTTAGCTCCTTGATGGTAAGCAGACAAGTTTTTTTTCATCCTATCTATAATACCCTCGTTGGTAATTAAAGAGGATACAGGATGCCTCGGCCTATATGGGTGAATTTCTGTGTACAGCCAAAACACAATAATAGCGATTCCATACCAATCAGACAACTGGCTAAAATGAGATCTGTTACCATAATCCTGAATTATAGGAGAAACTGCCTCTATATCTGTAGCAGATTTTCCAATTCCATCGATATCAATTGCCACAACTCTGGGAGCTGCGGCTTTTACTAAAAAATTTAATGGGTTTGGATCTCCGTGGATAAATCCATTAGAATGAATGTAGCCCATTATTTCTACAAGCTCTAAAACACAGGCATCAATGTCTGTAAGAGTTATATTATTATCTTTCCACGCTTCATGCGTAAAAAGAACTGCCCACGGCACATATCCCTCAACAAAATCAAGAGTATAGCCAATAGCCGTTGTTTGACGATATAATAATTCGATTGGGCATTTTACCCTTTTGTCGCCATTTAAAACTTGTAAACTGGATATCTTCTTAGGATTCATTTTTTTCGGGTCGTGATATATTTTATAAGCCAAATTACATCTTTTTGGCCTATATATTGTAGCCTGACCTCCGGCAGCAACAAAATCCTGCTGCTCATCAAGATCTACAACTTCTTTTGCAGTCTTTATTCGCATAAAACTCCTATTGATAAATCGTCCAATGGGACAATGTTCGCCGACCGTCGTAATAACCATTCCAATTTATTTTTAACAAAATTGTCATCCATATTCTGATGTTTAAATGAAATAATTTTATCGAGCATCTCCGTATGTGTAAAAAACGGATCGCCCAATTTCGAAATATCTTTAAAAGTACTAATTCCATCAGAACTAATACCGATTAGTGATAACTCGTCGGTATTAAAAGAATAATGCGCAATATCTCTGGATAATTTCTCTTCTATTAAACTTATATTGGGAGATGACGATGCTCTGGTTTTAATTTTCTTGGTAGGAATTGATGAAAAATCCTTGTTACTTAAGAAATAACGAGGATAAAATGGGTAGGATTTATCGCCATCTGTTGGAGATTCAACTAAGTGCACATCTAATACATCCATATTCTTCTTTTTATAAAATAGACAGCCGTCTCCCCAAATAACTGCGTCTATTTTTGATGCTCTACGAACAACGTAAACAAGTGTGGTATCAAGCGCACTTATAGTGGAGCCTGTATCTAATAAAAATGAATTAGCCCTCACTAAAGCCCGCCTTAAGAATTCCTTATGATCCATAACTCTTTTATAGTCATAGGTTAAAAGCATATCCCCAACAATTTGAGTTATTATTGCTGCTCCTAATTCAGAAAGATTAGAACAAGTACTACCGTCCGCAAGGACGATAGCACTTGTTAATTCATTTCGAAAAATTCTTACCACATCCTTTAGAGGATATTTTTGGTATCCTACTAAAGCGAATGTAGCTTGTTTGTTCATGACAAATTCAAATCGACAGCCCCGGAGTTAGGGATAGTAACTCCTTGGCTGGCGACAGCTACTGATGAGCTGAATAATTCTTCAAAGCCTTTCCAGTTTTTAGAATCGAGATCTAATTTCATAATGTCGACCCCCTCCTGAACGGCAATGCTTCTCAAATTTTCCTCGCAATGTTCAACATTGATACCAAATAGAATTAGAGAAAGAGATTGGAATTTCTTTGAATCTCGGGCTTTCTGGAGAGACCTTTTATTTTCTCCAATTGGTATATTGAACTTACCCTGGTCTTCCGTATCTTCTCCATCTGATAAAACAATTAGCAGATACGTAGGACTTTTTTCCCGATCTTCGAGGCAGTAACAATAGTTTATTCCCGCCTTTAGAGTCTCACGAATTGCCCATCTCAGATTGGTGAATGCAGTGTTTCCTGATGCTGTCATACATTGAAACGTTGTCGGTAACATATCGTCAGTCAAATCAGCTATTGGGATATAACCAAAGATTTCTTCAATCCCGATATCCGTATTAAATCTTGACATTCTAAAAATAAGATTTCGACGAAACTTGCCCTTTTCACAAAGCTCCTTAGCATTTTTTAATGCTTGTGCTAGCTCACTCTGAAAATTATAAACTGATGACGAATTGTCAATCAGTATGTCTACTACACAAGGAGACATAGTCTTGATGTTATCAAAGTCGACCATTGTATAGTTAGCCGGCGCATTATACTCAAACAGCTGTCCGGGTATAAATTCCATATTAGGCCATCCTTTCCGTTAAATTTTAAATTGGTTAACTAATTAAGAGATAAGAGAATCAATAAATTTCACTGACTTCTCAACCGCTTTCGGCGAGCCTGGTACGAATAGTGGCATGCCTTCTACTGTAAACCCTTTATTGAAATCCACAGCCAACACTGTAATCGCAACACCTTCATCTTTTATCTTCGTGATTGCAATGCCAGAATCCATGAATGTTACGCCTACTTGTTTCATTTCATCCCGAAAGACTTCAGTTAAAGTTTTTCCAGGAATTGCAGACGGTACACCAGGGATCTCAGCCACACAATCGGTAAGAATTGTCATCTTCTCTGCGACTGGTTTTCCTCCTAGTCGGACAATACTTCGGCATCCAGCAAAGACACAGAAGTTTTCAGCAAATCCCATTACATAGATTTGATGGGCTTTTTCGAAAACTTTTATCATCGTCATATCTGGATGAGTTTCGGACACATCGGGATGTGGAAAAACTGCTTCTACAAACGAATATGCATCTCGAAAAGGAAACATCCCTTTTTCTCTGTGATATACTAAAGCAAGTTGCCTTAGCTCCCACCGACGGTATGCTTCCACAAAGTCAGGATGTAATGCCTCTTGATCTGTTCCTATCTCGCAATGAGGATTCCAAATGTACAACAATTCCCCACGAGCATTAACCGCCTGTTCCATGTTTTTCATATCTTCCAGCAGAGTAACTGGTTTTTTTGATTCGTAGTACGAAATTGCATTTGGCTCAAAAGGTACCCAAGTACCCTCATTTATTGAGCCAGCAGGTAACGGTTGCATTGGCTGTGGTTTATTTCCTTTCTTATCCTTCCAAAATATAGGTACTCCCACGTGAAATTGTGGATGTCTATCTCTGGTTAAAACTAGTTGTTTAATGAGTGTTTTTCTCACGTTTACTTCCTTTCTGGTTAATTACCCAATTTTCAGCGCCGATTTTTTATAAAGCGCCGAATAAAACTTCGCATCAAAACAAAGAACTTCACATTGTTCTATAGGTACAATATGAAGCTGAATTAATTCATCTTCAGTGCCGGTTGTAGAGCTGATCATGGCAATCTTCGCTCTTATTATGTTCTCTTCGGGAGAAGAGAGCCGGTAGTAAAATAATGACACAAATTCAGTTGTCCAGCCCGGAGACAGAAAAACCCCACCAAGATATACTACTCTTGATGGTATTAAATGAATAGTACTGCCTAGCTCTTCTACTGCTTCCCGAAGTATTGTTGCTAGCGGGTCTCCGCCGGGTTCTACATGACCAGCAAGAATCTCGTAAATAATAGATCCCCTTACTAAGCCTGGCATAAGAGGAGATAACTTAGCTCCCGCCCTCTCCTGTGCAACTATCAAGTAGGTATTGGGCACATACCCCTCAATTAAAAGGGCTACCACGTCCTTTTTAGTAATGACATCATACGTGTCGCCACGTATGACGGTTTGTTTGACGTCAAAAAATGACATTTTTATTCCTTTCCAATTTAAAATACTATCTCAGGAGGCAACTTTTGTCTAGCTACTTCTATCGCAAAGTTAGTAACTGCTACCTCGCATTGTTTCCAAATATCAAGATTTGTATCTGAAAATCTTATTACAGGATTCATTTCAAAGAATGAAACAATATTACCAAATACCGCCGGAGCATTCTCAATTGTTACTTTTCCGGTAGCAGGGTTCACCAGTATTCCAGACTGACTCGAATTTGAGCAAATTAGTTTAAGAACATTTACAAAATAAATTTTGGTGAGTGATTTACAGGCACAGTAGATATCATGTACAAGTGCATGTTCACGTCCCCCTGTTGTAATCAGCAGATCGGCCCATTCTACATAAAGGCCTGCATATTCTTCTTTAGTTGAAGCAACATATACAGGTCCTAGTTGAGGATCGTCTTGTATATAAAGTAAAAAGCGTGGACACGTTACCCCAACTGGTACAATAGGTGGTTTACTTTTAGCACAAGCTTGTGCTAAAGCCAGATCTATACCAGTGTTGGAAGCACCAGATAAAACAGAAATATCTATATTTGGAAAGCGACATCGCAACCCATTTATAGTACTCATAAAAAGCCTAGTACAGGCCATTTCATAAGTATTTGGCTTCAGTTGGTATTTCTGTAAGAACTCTTCAGTATTTGAAAATCCATTCATAGTAATCCACAGTCTATTACTACAATTTATCGAGTTGGTTTCTTTAAACTCGTTTAACTCGTCTGGTAAAGATATGGGCCTATATTTAAAAACTCTCTCCCAAGTGTTATTACCTATACACTTAGCACCAAATTTCTCAGACCACGGCTCATCTTGGATGGCCGCTCGGATATCTCCGTTGGGCAGACGTTGAATTATTTCTTTCATATTTTCCTTTCAAATGTTATATTCCTGCTATACAATTTTCAATAAGCGTCATCTTATAACAAGATGACTCTAAGAAATTTTGACGTCTATCATGCGTACTGATAGACATCATTGAATAAGCACTGGTATCCTCGGCCACCCTCTAGGAGGACGGCGAAAACGTTTTTTAAATACAATCTCATGTTCCTTACAGACTACAAGTAACCAATGCTTAGACTCTAATGCGCCCAGGTACGTTCTACTTCTAAAAAGGCGTATTGTGGTACATACAATTGTAGCTGGAATGTTAAATTCAAGGTTTTCTCTACCTTTACCCTTTTGATACCTGTATACATGCATTAAAGCAAGTTTGCCCCGCTTCTTTACATAGTCTTTGCAAGCAGCTAATCCTCCTTTAACTACATAAGATATACCGCCTTTTGGGTACACGTATATCCTAACAAAAGGATTAAAATTTTTCCAACTCCCTACTGGATCATATCCAAGGTATATTTCTTTCATTTAGTTCTCCTTAAAAAAAATAAGGACACCTAGAGCCCTAGAAGATTATATTTTAGCTCGTGTTCCTCCAAATAATTTTAGTAGCTCTAGAATTTTCTATAATTTAGCTCGCTAAATTTGGAAG
>Ga0307379_10010638_pt1 | contig 12156 bp, 10 predicted proteins | sample UN2MG_FD_202237 | JGI IMG/M metagenome (GOLD analysis project Ga0307379, IMG submission 202237) | Soil microbial communities from Risofladan, Vaasa, Finland - UN-2 | ecosystem: Environmental > Terrestrial > Soil > Coastal area > Acid sulfate soil | place: Finland: Risofladan, Vaasa | collected... | reverse complement strand
GGTTGTTACGCGTTTCTCCGCCGGTCTTCGGCCGCCCGCTCGTCCGTCGTATCGGCGTCCATGGCCCATCCCAGATGACCAGCCGCTCGGGCAGCGTCCGGTGTTTTCGGTAAGGACACTGAAGGTAGGGTGCCGATAAGAGCCGGGAGGTGAAGCGCCGGTGGGCCATGCGCTTCCGGACCGTCGCCTGGGCTGGCGGAAGAGTCTTCGATCCAGACGCGGGCGACAGCGCCGGAGGCGGGGCGCAGGTTTTGCCGCTCGCTCCAGTCGGGCCCTGCGGGCCGAGCACCCGTGGGCCACCTGCGGGCGAGGCCTCGTCGCGCTCCGGGGCGAGCACGCTGGCTCAGGTGAGTTTGCCGGAGGTTCGGTGTCAGGAGTATCGGTCAATGCGGACATCCCGCCAGTACGTTGACCGCCGGATAGCCTGCGCGATTCTCGGCGCGCTGTACACCTGTGCACTCGTCAACGCGCAAGTGCAAGAAAGCCAAGAAAGCCAAGAAAGCCAAGAAAGCCAAGGAAGCGACACCGCGCACCCGAACGCCGACACTGTTACGGTCAGCGACGACGGGATGACCGAGTTGCACGTGGCCGACATGCCTCTGACTACCGCACTGCGCATGCTGAGCGTGCGAAGTCACCACAATATCATCGCCAGTCCCGCCGTGCAAGGCACCGTGTCGGCCGATCTGTACGACGTCACCTTCGAAGAAGCGCTGCGCGCCATCTTGAGAGCCAACGACTGCGATTACGAGGCGCGCGGCGACCTGATCTACGTTTATACTGCCGAGGAACTGGCGGCATTACGCGCCGCGGCCACGCCGACCACACACCGAGTCTTTTGGCTCAACTACGTCACGGCCTCGGATGTCGAAAGGGTAATTCAACCCCTCCTGAGCGAGCACGGTAGTATCGCCACGTCCCCGGCTGCCAGGGTCGGCATCGCGGCCAACCCGCAATCCGCCGGGGGTGATGCCCTGGCCGGTCACGACTTCATCGTCGTCTACGACTATCCCGACCGGTTCGCGGAGATCGCCGCCGTCATCAAGCAGATTGACATCAAACCGCTGCAGGTCTTGGTAGAGGCGACCATCCTGCGGGCGGGTTTGACCGAGGACAACGCTCTCGGCATCGACTTTACGACTGTGGGCGGCATCGATTTCGCGACGTTGCAGAGCACGAGTCCTGCCGCGCAGAGCATCACTACGGGCAATACGCCTCAGGTCAGGCTCGACGACACCACGTTTACGGCGCGGACTGAGCTCAACGCCGCGGTGCCGGCCGGCGGATTCACCTTCGGCATCATCAAGGATCGCGTGGGAGTGTTTATCCGCGCCTTGGAGGAGATTGCCGATACCGAGGTTCTGGCGAACCCGAAGGTGCTCGCCCTCAACAAGCAGGTGGGCAACTTGATTGTCGGGCGACGTGACGGATACATCACCACCACGGTCACCGAGACTTCTGCCGTCGAAAAGATCGAGTTCCTCGAAACGGGCACGCAGTTGACGTTTCGGCCCTTCATCGGAACGGACGGCTACGTCCGCATGGAGTTGCACCCGGAGGACAGCATCGGCGGGCTCACCCCCAGCGAGCTACCCTTCGAACAGACGACCGAGGTGACGACCAATGTGCTGGTTCGGGACGGGCACACGATCCTCATCGGCGGTCTGTTCCGCGAGGTCAATTCGGATACGCGCGCGCAGATGCCGCTGCTCGGCGATCTGCCGATCGTGGGCGCCGCGTTCCGCTCGCGCAGCGACACGCTCGCGCGTGAAGAGGTGATCATTCTCTTGACCGTGCACATCATCAAGGACGACGCCGACTACGCCCGCTACAGCGCCGAACAGTTCGAAGACATCGAGCGGATCCGCGTGGGGCTGCGGCGGGGAATGATGTGGCATGGACGGGATCGCCTCGCCCAGACCTATTACCGAAGAGCCGTCAAGCTCTTTGCCCAAGGTCAAGAAGGGGACGCCCTCTGGAACGTCCGGATGGCCCTGCACAGTCAACCGCGCCTTCTGGCGGGCATCAAGCTCAAGGAAGAAATCGAGCAGACCCGCGAGTGGGACGAGGACGGGAGCATTACACGCAACTTCATTTGGGATCTGATTGTGGGTAAACCGGGGGCCGAGGCGCCCCCGTTTGGTCGCCCCGCGCCGCCTTTCCGGCGCCAGGACAACTCTGACGCGCCCGGCACGGAGTAACCAGTCGCAGCGCGACGCGCCGCGGAGCCCACCCCAACGGCTGATCGTCGAGACGGAGCCACATGACCCGGGACCGGCAGACTGAGCAACCGTCCCCCACGCAGACGGCGGCCGGCTTGCGCCGGCGCTGCTCTCCCGGGGCGGGTCCGTGGGTGCGGCGGCATCCGGAATGCCCGAGCTACGCCCGTTACCGCGCCCACGAGCGGCATCGGAGGTTCGTCAATGACCCCTCGTGAATCACCACGCTGCGCCGACGCGATGGGTGCGGACCGACCATTGGCCGGAGTCGAGCGGCGTACCGTTTTGGCGCGCGTGATTCCGGTCGTCGCCACGGCCTGCGCGCTGGTCACAAGCACTGGATGTCAGCTCCCGCCGCACCAGACGCAACAACTTGCCGCGGAGCAGAATTGGAACCGCGTTCGCGCAGAGTTGAAGCTCGGGCTTGCCAACGAGCAGTTCGAGGACGGACGCGTCCACGAAGCGGTCACGACCCTGCGCGAGGCGGTTGCCCTCGACCCGAAGAATCCGGCCTATCAACGCGTGCTGGCCAAGTGCTATCTGGAGCAAGGGGTTCTTACCGCAGCCAGTGAAGCTGTCGATCACGCGAAGCGTCTCGGCGATACGTCCGCGCGGTTGGCCTACACGCAGGGGATGATCGCCGAACGGCGTAGCCGTGACGAAGACGCACTACAGCATTACCTCAAGGCGGCTGATCTCGAGCCCAACAGCGTGGATTACCTGTTGGCCGCGGCGGAATGTCTGGTCACCGTCGGCCGCGCGGTTGAGGCGAAGGCCTTTGTGGATGAGCAGCTTCGACGGCTGCAAGGCGACGGGCAATTGCTCTTGCTGCGGGCGCGAATCAGCGTGCTGCTGGGCGATCTGGTGTCAGCCGCCGCCGATTTCGAGGCGGCCGGGGACTGCTTGACGGATGCCCCCTGGGCCGCCGAGGAGTACGGTCTCCTGCTGGCACGTCTCGGTCGCTATGCCGAGGCCTTGGCCGTTTTACGACCGCTGGGCGAACTGGCGGACCAGACGTCCGAGGCGAGCGGGGAGGCAGTGCCGGTCTCATCAAGCGTCCTGCGCGCTTTGGCAATCTGCCATGCCCGCGCCGGCACGCCAGAGCAGTCCAAGAGACTCCTCGAGGAACATCTGCGGCAGTCGCCGGATGACGTTCGTGCTTGGTGGCTGTTGGCAGAGAGCTTGATGCGACTCGGCGATTGGGACGGCGTTCGACATTGTGTTGAGCGCGGCGAGCGAATCGCGCCTGAGACGTCGCATTGGAAACTACTACGCGCTTACCTCGCTTGGCACGGCGGCGATTTGGCTACAACTGCTGCGCTTTTGGAGTCGATTCTGACCGAACGACCCTCAGATGTTCTGGCCCACCGCTTCCTTGGCCGGGTCTACGAGCGGGGCAACGACTTCGACCGTGCCCGGGGCCACTACGAAACCGCGCTCGAAATCGACCCCGACGACGCCTGGGTCCGCGCCCGCCTCCGCGACCTCCCCGCCGGGAAGTAGTGCCAAGGGCCGCTGGAGGGCTTCTCGCGTGTCGGCTGTGACGGTCCTCCGGTGGGCCAAGCTGCTGCGCGGACGATAAAATCAACTCGTTGACATTCCGGACGCAGCATGTCGCTGAGTTTGCGGCCTGGTGATGGTCGCTGTTCAAGTAATGATGGAGAGACCTAGATTTGACGATATGGAGCGCGGCTAAGTGTGATGACGGCCGATTAGCGGACCGTGCGCAGTGCGCGGATTCAATGAACTGCGGGATTGTCCATGCCGGCGACACGCGACATCCCCACCAGTGGTCCTTCGCTTTGCGACATAGGCGCCAGCAGTTGCCTGCCCAGGGAACTTCTGGCCGAAATCTTCGAGCGCATCCCGTTGCCCGTAGTGCTGGATCGCGGTACCGGGGATGTGGTTCTTAACGCCAAAGCGCGTTTTTTGTGGCAGATCACGGACGCCCACTCTTCGAGTCTACCGCTTGTTGTTGACGGGGAAACGCAGTCTCTCTTGACGCTACTTGCGGCCCCGACCAATGGGGGCGGGCCGACGGTAACGCCGCTCGTCCGCGTGCCGGGAGGCGAGCAGTACGAGCTCGAGGTGCTCCCTTGGAAGCGTGCGGCAGATTCCCACACTTGGCGCTTGGCGATCCTGCAGCCACTGGATCAAGGCGGCACTGAAGGCCGCCTCCTGGCAGGCAAGACGGACCGCCTCAAAGCGATCGTCCACGAGTTTCGAAACACGTTGACGGCGGCGCGCGAAGCGCTCGCTTTTCTGCAAGAGGGCGTAGTCGGGGAGCTGAACGCGGCGCAACGCCGCTTTCTCAACTCCGCGGTGGAGGATCTTGAACGCCTGGTTCGTGCATTGGTGGATCTCACATCGTTGTGGGTCACGCGGGCGGGCGTTTTGCGGATGGTAGCGCGTCCCGTCGATATAGGGCGCGTCGTGGAGCAGACGACACTCTGCGCGCAGTCAGTCGGCGTAAAACACGGCATTTCATTGCATGTCGAGATCGGTGAGCCGCCGCCGATCTTGACCGGGGACCACGAGTTGCTCGTGCAGGCCCTTCGGAATGTCATAACCAACGCACTTCGCCACACAGCCGCCGGCGGGGAAATTCGGGTTCGAGCTTTTGTCGTCGATGCCGCGAAGGCGGCAGATGCCGGAGATGCTTTCCACGCGGCGCAGTCGGGGTGCTCCGGCGCGGACGAGTCGGTCGTGATCGAAGTGCACGACTCGGGTTCGGGGATCGGACCGGCTGATCAGGAGCGGGTCTTCCGGCCGTTCGAACGTGGGGACACAGACGGCTCGGCCCAGGGCTCGCCGGGCAGCGGTGGCATGGGCCTGGGCCTGACCATCGCGCGTGACATCGCTTCGACACACGGCGGCACGCTTCACGTCCGGAGTGCGCCGGGCAAAGGATCGTGCTTTGTTTTCCGGTTCCCCAAAGCGGAAGCTTGTGCCCGATCGTGGATGGTGCGTGCGACGCAGCGCGCCATCGAAGACGTCCGTCCGCTGGGAGCACCGCTGGCCGGCGTGCTGCTGCGATTCGTGACCGATAACGGGGATCCCGAGGAGCGCCTGCATCCGGATCTGTTGTCCGCCGCCCAGCAGGTCGCCATCCAGAACCTGCGACCTGCCGACACGGTGGTGGCGATTGAGGGGCAACTGCTCTTGCTGATCCGAGGCGGCACGCGGTCTGCAGCGTACGCCACGATCGACCGCCTCCTGCATTCGCTGGTCGGGATGTTTCGCGCCTGTAGGGCAACCCTTGGTGAGTGCAGCATGATGTTCGGCATCGCCGTGTACCCGGAAGACGGCGACAGCCCCGAGGCGATTCTGGCGCGCGCCGAGGCGGAGCTGAACGCGTTTTCAATCGGCGTTGGTCGTGGAACGGAAGAAAGCCATGAACGAGAAGCCGACGATCCTGCTGGTCGATGACGAGCAGAAGGTGCTCGATCTGATCACGTTCCGGCTACAGTTGCTCGGGTATCGTGTAATCACGGCCCAGAGCGGGGAAGATGCGCTCTCACTGGCCGAAACGCACAACCCTGATCTGATCATCCTCGATGTGACCATGCCGGGCCTGGACGGTGTGACGGCCTGTTCCCACCTGAAGAAATCGGAGACCTCACGTGGGATTCCGGTCCTCATGCTGACGGCGCGATCAGAGACGGAGGATATAAACAAAGCGATGAGTGCAGGAGCGGATGACTATGTGGTCAAGCCCTACGATCCCACGGTTCTTCAGATGAAGATTCAGCGCCACCTTGGCGCGCACAAGGCCGGTTCGGGCAGGGGCCGGGGCAGCGCGTGATCCCTCGACTCGGTACACTCTTGGTGAATCGCGGGCTTTTGACGGAGCAAGCCCTGGAGGCGGCGCTGGCGGTGCGCCGCGACGAAGACACACTGCTGGGCGAGATTCTCCTGCGGCAAGGCCTGGTCAGCGAGGAGGATTTATCGGCTGCGTTGCAGGAGCAACACGGCGTCGCCTATCGGACGCTGGACGCGGAGTCCGCCGACCCGCAATGTGCACAGTTAATACCCGAATCGCTTGCGCGTAGCCGCCTCGTGTTGCCCATCGCCGTGCAGGACGAGAAGCTCCTGTTGGCGATGGTTACGCCAGACGACCTCGAGATGATTTCGGAGGTCGAGCTGCTGACGGGCTATCCCGTCGAACCGGTCGGCACCTCTTCGGCCCAAATGCTGGCGGCCCTGGAACGATGCTACGACGAGAACGTCACCGCCCGGCAGACGATCATCGACATGCGAATCGACGAGATTCGTTCGGGGCACGCCGAGACCGGCGATGACGATTCGAATCAGAGCTATGACCCGAACGACGCCCCGGTGGTGCGCCTGGTGAGCTCGGTGATTTCGGGCGGCGTGCGGGTGCAGGCCTCCGACATCCACCTGGAGCCCCAAGGCAACCACGTGCGTGTTCGTTACCGCGTGGACGGCGAGCTGCAGGAGATCATGACCATCCCCCGCCGAATCATGCCGGCCGTCGTGTCACGCATCAAGGTGATGGCCGACATGGACATCACTGAGCGTCGCCGTCCGCAGGACGGGCACATCTCGCTGTCCGAGGCCGGTCGCTCCCTGGACCTGCGGGTCTCGACGATCCCGACGGTTTGCGGCGAGAAGGTGGTGGCCCGGATCGTGGACCGGGCAACGTCTCAGTTCGACTTCAATCGGCTGGGATTCCCCGCACAAGAGTACCGGCGCATCCGGGCCATGATGGAGCATCCGCACGGCATGCTGCTGGCCACCGGCCCGACGGGGAGCGGCAAATCGACGACGCTCTACACGGTCCTGACCGAACTGAACCAGCCGAACCGCAATATCGTGACCGTGGAAGACCCGGTCGAGTACCAGTTGGAGGGAATCAATCAGATCCAGGTGGACGCCGAGTTCGGCTTGGGCTTCGCCTCGGCGCTCAAGTATCTGCTCCGCCAGGACCCGGACGTGATCATGGTCGGCGAAATCCGGGACCGGGAGACGGCGCAGACGGCCGTCCAAGCCGCCCTGACCGGCCATCTGCTCCTGAGCACAATGCACACCAATGACGCGGTCGGTGTGGTGATGAGACTGTCGGACTTGGGGGTAGACTCGTTTCTTATCTCCGACGCGCTGGCGGGCGTGGTTGCCCAGCGCCTGGTCCGTCGCAATTGCGAGAACTGTAAAGAAGAATACGAACCGTCTGCGGCGGCGCTCGCGGCTGTCGCGGCGCACACGGAGGTGGCCGGCGAGCATAAGTTCTTTCGCGGCGCCGGATGTGACAGGTGTTCCGGCGCCGGATTTCTTAACCGCATACCCATATTCGAGTCGCTCGTCATTACGCCGGCGATCAAGCAGCTTGTCGAGCGGGGAGCATCGACCTCGGAGATCCATGCCGTCGCCGATAAGGAAGGTATGGTAACTCTGGCGACCGCCGGCTTTGCGCGTGTTCTCGCCGGTGAAACCACGGTCGAGGAGATTCGACAGAAGATCATGGACTAATGCTGGGCTTCTTTGGTTCGGTGGGATGAGGGTCGTTGCGTCGCATAGTTCGGACGGCCGATCGGTAACGATCGTCGGGGCTAAGGGCGGAGCCGGACGCCGATCGCGTGCCGGCGGTGCTCGCGCGGCGACCACGCCTGGCACGGCGCGTGCGAGGCGAAACAAGCCCCTTGCGCAGACGGACCTGGCTGCGTTCTTCTCGAACACGGCGACGCTGCTCAACAGTGGCGTTCCTCTGGTCAAAGCGCTGGAAGCCCTGACCACGGATGACGCCTTCAGTAATTCGGCGCCGACGCTGGAGGCCCTGGTCCGCGACATACAGTCGGGGAGCTCCTTCTCGACAGCGCTGTCCAAACATCCCGATTCCTTCTCGCCCATGGCGGTCAGTTTGGTGCGCGCGGGGGAGATCAGCGGCACCCTGTCGCCGGCCCTGGAGCGCATCGCCGAGAATACTGAGAAGCGGCGGGAGACAAGAGCTCAAATCCAGCAGGCGCTTACCTACCCGGCAATCATCACGGTCCTGGGGTCAGCCGCGGTGGGCTTCCTGATGGTCTTCGTCGTGCCGATTTTTGAGGAGACCTACGAGAAGGCGGGCATGCTGCTCCCGCAGCTCACGCAAGTCTTGATCGCCATGAGCCGGATCGCCGCGAAAACGTGGTGGATTGTGCTCGGCTTCCTGGTCGCCGCGGTGTTGCTTTATCGGCACTTCCGTCATCACCCGCGGGTGCGGTCGGTTCAGGACCGCGTGCTGCTTCGACTTCCCCTGCTGGGCCCGATGGTTCGCAACGTCATGCTGGGCCGTTTCGTTGAAACGTTCGGGAGCCTGCTCGCCGCAGGCGTATCCATCAAGGAGTCGCTCGCGCTGACCGAACGGGCGGTGCATCACTCGGAATTCGCCGCGATGGTGCACGAGCTGCGGCTGGCGGTTGCCCGCGGAGAGGGCATCGGCAGCAAGCTCGGCGAATATCGGTCCCTCTTTCCCCCGTTGCTAACCCGGATGTTGAGTCTCGGCGAGAAAAGCGGCGACCTCGGCGGGATGTTGATGCAGATGGGTCGATACATTGAAAAGGATCTCAAGCGGCGAACGCAGCGCATGAGCTCGTTGATCGAGCCGCTCGTCACTGTCGCGATGGCCTTCGTGGTCGGGACCATCGCGCTGGCAATCTACCTGCCGATATTCGACATGTTCAAGCAGATGGGATGACATTGGTGGTGTCGAGAATGGTCCCGTGGCCCCTGACTTGCGAGCACCGGCGACGAATTCGGACGACCCCCCCAGGGCGCACGCCGCTTTCGCCTGCTCAACCCGCCGGCATGACCCTGGTCGAGGTGCTCGTGGTCGTCGTGCTTATCGGCATCATGTCGGCTGTAGTCATCACGCGGCTTGGCTCCGGGAGTATTGGTCGGCCCGGCGTCCAAGCGTCGGCGCGGCGACTGGCCCTGGACCTGCGGCACGCGCGCAGCCTGGCCATCACCGAGGGAATCAACCACTATGTCGGCTTCGATCCCCAGGGGTACACGATTTTTCGGCGGGCCAGCGGCCCCGCTGTCGCCGTGGAATCCTATCGGACCCTACCGAAGGGTGTGGACGGTTACATCACCGCCTGGACAGCCGAGTTCGAACCGACCGGTGCAGCCCTGGTGGCATTCCGCTGTGATTTTGTTGGCTCGGGAGTGACCTACCGCGTGCAGGTCATCGCTGCCACCGGGACGACGACTGTGAGCGAACTGTGACTATCCGACGAAGACAGCGCGGCTTCACGTTCGTGGAGCTGATTGCCGCGACCGCCATCCTGGCGATCTGCATCGTCCCGGCGACGAAATATCTGGCGGACTCGATGACGCTGCGCCGCCATCTCGAAGAGGAGAGAGTCCTGGTCATGCTGGCGATACAGACTGTCGAGGAGCAAATGGCGGTAATCAACGGGGGTTTCACGACCGCGCAAGAAAGCGGCACGTTTGCGTCGCAAGGCTTGCCCGAGATCGCCTACGAAATCGTCCGCAGCGACGCGTCGGCCGGGGGGGGAATCCCCGATCTGTTGATGGCCATCAGCGTCCGCGTCTGGTCCGACGAGAACGGAAACCTGGTGCACGAGTCAAACGAAGCCATGGTTGAGCTTCATACCAAAATGGCCCGGAGCATCGAAAGTTGACGCCTGAATCGCCCTGCCTACATCCGCAGCAGCCGGCCGAGTCCGAAGCGCAAGCTATGCGCCCACGGGTGCCATGCGATCAGAGAGTGTCCGGGTGGGCGCGGGTTCCTCGCGTGCCAAGTTTGCCCACGGCCATGACGCTACTGGAAACGGTCTTGGCAATGTCGCTGCTGACGATCATCTCTGTCGCCAGTGCCCAGGTCGTACGGACGGCCTGGCAGGCGTGGGACATCCAAGATCGTCGCTCGGACGTGCTACAGCACCTCGGGGGAACGCTGGCGCACGTCACGCGTCATCTGCGGATGTGCCGCGACGTCCTCTACGTCAGCGGCCCGACCGACACGTCGGGGGACCTGGAGATCACGTTGCCCGACGACAGCGTCGTCAAATGGTACCACGACAACGTGGATCGGGTCGTTCGCTACGAGATCAACGAAAGTGCACCGACCCATCTGCTGGCGACCGGCATCGACGAGCTCAAGTTCGAGTGCTTCGAGATCGACGGCGTCACGCCCACGACCGTGCCGGCCGACATTCGGATGATTCGCACGACCGCGACCGTCACGATTCCCGTACAGGGCACCCCCTTCGCGCTGTCCTCGACGGTTTGGATCCGCAAGCAGCGGGATGGGCTGGCCGCCTCGTTCATCGATTTCTACGCAACGAGTCACGGTGGCGGCGCCTCATGGAATGACAATGACAATCTGCCCGGCCCCCCGGATGGACTGCTCAGCTACGGCACCGAGGGAGCCAAGATCGACGCACAGTTCAGTGTGTCCGGATACACCGGAACACTCGGCACGGTGCTGGTTGGTTTGTACCTGAAAACTGAAGTCCCAATGGGCGACGACGTTCTAGAGATTCAGATCCGTAACCGTGCTCCAAGTGATGGGCCCATACACACCTTCGGGCAACGACCGCTGTTGCGCTTTGAGGATAACATTGACTGGTTTTGGGTGGACGTGACGGACGACTACGCCAGTTGGTCGTACGAGGACCTGGCTGATATCCATGTGAATATCGACAATGAAGACTCCGGAGCGGGCGGTACGACGATCTACGTGGATTCGGTGAAAATACGCACGTTCGAGGCTGCCCCACTTACCCAAACCTTCTGGCTGACTGGAGTGGGAACCCGGTTTAACGAGTGGGGCAACACCTGGGGTGCCGTCGGGCCGCCGGACGCCGTCCACGCCTACTCCCTAATCTTCTCCATAGCCGAATGGGATATCGACCGCCAGGACTACTTTTACGCCGGCTCGTGGGAGGACCTGGGGACGATCACCCGCGTCCGGCTCGTGATTACCAACTACTACGTTACCGCCGCGGTGGTGGACGACGAGTTCCACGCGCGCTTGCCCTTGACGACCGAATCCGGGGAAATCCAGGACACTGCCGCGCCGAACACGGCGGAACAGGTGCCGCTGGCCGTGCTCAATCAGCACGTGGGCAGCGCCAATCCGGGAACAGAGTACCTTGATTTTTCGAATATCGAGAGTTGGACGTGGACGGGCATTCGTTCGCGTCTCGTGCGGCTTTATATGAGTGCCATCGGACTTCCGGAAGCGGAGATCTACGTGGACGGCGTGGCCGTGGAGGTCCGTTACGTTCCGCCCAACGAGGCCGCCGTCGTCTTGTGGGAGGAGCTGTGAGCAACGTCGTCGGCCAGATTGCCGATTGTCGATCGCGGTCTGTGGGAGCGGGACGTCAGCACCGTGCCCGCGGGGCCGCGCTACTGGTGTGCATCTTCGCGATGCTGATCGTGTCGTCGCTGGTGGTTCTCGTGCTCGAGGTTGGGACCACGGAAATGGCGATCACGCGCAACACGCTCAGCCTCAGCAAGGCGCTCTATGCGGCCGACGCCGGGATCCAGCACGCGCTCGCCATGCTTCGGGCGGACCGGACCTGGCGGGCCGGGTTCCCCGCTCCGGGCGTGGAGTTTCCGCCCGGATCCGGGTCCGCGTACGTCGTCACCGTCGCCGACGGGGGTAGCGGAGAGGTGATCGTCACCTCCACGGGTACGGTCGGCGGTCTGTCCAAGACGGTTCGGGCCACCATTACGGTGGCACCATAGGTCGCTCGTTGATTCCTGAAGTCATCGGGCGGCCGGTGTTACACGGGTGATCGATCGTGGCAAGCGCGAAGTCCAAGGATTGTCTGGTCGGATTTGAGCTTTCGGGCGACCGCCTTCGGCTGGCCGCCTTCACTGGAACGAACTCGGCCGCCCGTGCCACCGTGCCTCGGCGTCTCCACTGCGAGGAGATCGTCATTCCGGACGCCGAAGCCTACTCACC
>Ga0307379_10010637_pt1 | contig 12158 bp, 21 predicted proteins | sample UN2MG_FD_202237 | JGI IMG/M metagenome (GOLD analysis project Ga0307379, IMG submission 202237) | Soil microbial communities from Risofladan, Vaasa, Finland - UN-2 | ecosystem: Environmental > Terrestrial > Soil > Coastal area > Acid sulfate soil | place: Finland: Risofladan, Vaasa | collected... | reverse complement strand
GCCTCATCTGAATAGGATCCTGCTAGTCTTTGTTTCTTTCTCCTGCTCTTTTTTCGCTTTCATTAAGTTAGCAAAAGTAAGTTCCAACGATACCTCGTGAGTAGTTCTATCTGACCACCTATCTTTAGCTCTATTCTTTAACCAGAATATCTGGGCAGTAACATTTCCTTTCAAGGCACTTGCATATAAAGCATCTTCTACAGTCTGGGTCCGGCTATCGATAATTGATAATATTTTATTATCGAAGCCTATATATTTTTTTCGCCATCTCCAAATAGTATCCCGGCTTAAATTTACTGCTTTACAAGCATCACTTATGGACACCCCGCCGGTAAGTGATTCTAAAAAATCTTCTTTTTGTCGATTTCTTGTCAGATTTGTCAGATTTTTTGCTGTTTCTCTTTTATTCATTTATTTATCTTCACTGCTTTCTTCCCGGTAAATTTCTCATATCTTAATAAAATAACTTCCCCGTATATCGGTTCTATTTCTATCGCTCGACATTTCCTATTCATAATCTCGCTTGCTATAAGTGTTGATCCTGACCCAGCGAACGGTTCGGCTATTATTCCATCTCGAGGAGATAATATCTTAATATAAGGAACTAAAATAGAAACCGGCTTAGTACCAAAAATTAAACTTTGACCAGATTTCGAAGTTTCTGCTGGATGTGTTATGTGATCCGTTATTTTAGCCCATATTGTTTTTTTTCTTCTATCCCAGTAACTTTTTCCTTGCTGTCCATAAAGAATGATTTCATAAGTGTCTAAAAATTTCTGTCCTTTTTCCTTGATGTAGTTATCTAACTCCTCTTCATATTCCTGATTCAAAATTATATCCCCTTCTGTAGCCAAAGGAGCTACGTCATACTTTTGATAAAATTGCCTTTTTCTGCCATATCCTTGGCTCCTATTTGGTAACCACCAAATAATCATATTTCTCATTTTCCAGTATTTTTTCATTGCAATCCATAGTTTTGCAGTATTACTCCAATTTTCGAAGATCATTATGCTAGCTCCATTTGGATCTTGAAATTCTTTTGCTATGGATAACCATTCATCATATTCTGGAATCCCACCTTTTTTATCTACGCCTAAATATCTTCTCCTTTGTTTATATCCAAATCCTGATTTAGTTTTTCTCTTTTTTAGATCTTTCACGTATGCTAATTTATAAGGTGGATCCGTAAACATAAAATCGAATTTTTCTTTTCCAAACAATTTATCCCATTCATTTCTATTAGTGCAATCTCCAATAACTAATTTATGTTCCCCCAATTGCCATAAGTCATCATCCTTAACTCTCCTGATCCCTCCCTTAAGCAACTTCTCTAATTCTTTATCAACATCGAACTCTTCATCAACATTCAAACCGAAAACATCATCTAATTCTTCTCTGCTAAATCCAACATCTACCAGCATTTCTTCATCGTAATTGGCCAGCAAATCATAATCAAAATGCCCTAAATTTTTATTCAGTCTTAAATTTAATTCCTGCTCTTTTTCTAATTTAGTAATTTTCACATAATTAACCGGTATTGTTTTATAGCCCATTTCCTTTGCTACTAATAATCTCTGGTGTCCACCGATAACTATATTTTTTCTATTTTCTGCAGAATTGACCACTATCGGTTCTACGAAATCAAATCTCTTTAAGCTTTCCTTTAAATCTTTGTATTCTTTTTCAGTCAGAGCCCGCGGATTATATTCTGAAGGATTAAGATCTTCTATTGGTACATCTTTTATTTTCATATTATCAATTCTCCTTGCTTCTTCTAAATCAAAACCGGTTCTACCACTCCTACTCTGCACTGCGCAATCTCTACGTATTCCTTGTCATTATCAATCCCAATATATTTTCTCTTTAGCATTTTAGCTGCAATACAAGTCGTCCCGCTTCCTACAAAGGGATCAAGAATAATATCATTCGGACGGCTTCCTAAAATAATTAGATAGCTCATTAGTTTGATTGGTTTTACGGTAGGATGATGGTTTTTAAATTTAATAGTCCTTACATTTCCACTTCCAGTCTTGAAATTCCCTGCTTCTCCCATCATTTTATTTATGTCGGCTCTTACTTTTTCCTCTAATCTCTCACATCCCTTGTTCTTTTCAGACTTCCTTGCCTTGGGCACTATAAGATAGGGATAAGTTTTCTGTACTGACTTAGGCAACTGTTTTATATTGAGTTTTGGAACATCTAAATAATCACCAGAAACTAGACATTCATCACAATAAGTCCTTCCGTCAGCATCTATATAATTTCCGTGTTTTTCAATATATCCACAAATAAAACAAGGCTGATTAGACAATTTTCTATTCCTTGTATCCCACCATTTATCGAGGTCAAAATAGCGGGAGAATGAGCCAGAATTGCCTATAAATTGATTACATCTTTCGCTTCTTCTACCATCATCATAAAAATAACTATCAAAATTATTTTTTTTACTAATACCCCATTTTCCTTTTCTTATAATTCCATCATTCAGCACATCATCGCTCACTAAAAGATTGGCAGGAAATCTCCCTTTTTTAATATTTGAATTTAGTAACCCATATCCAAAAGTAGACCCAAAACAAGTTTTTTTATATTTAACATTTTCAGATAATTGTTTATTGTGATGGCCAACATCAAAATCATTACTGCCCTTATACGGTATTCTCCCCTCATCCAACCACGTAATCCCCTTTCCATTCTTTAGGGCTTGGTCTACATAAGTTTTCTCCGATAATGGCTTCATTACCACAAGTATCACTTCGATAGCTGGTTTAGGTTGGAAACCTGAAAATGCTCCAACTAATTTAGTGTATTCTCTGGACATTTGCCTTTGACAGTCAGGGCAATATTTATTATAATATATGTATGATTGAGTTGATTTGTGAATATTGCCATCAGTCTTTTCAAACTTATCGGGCTTGGGTTGAACGGAAATCCCGCCCCCACATTCGTCATTATTGTTCCCTAAAATGCTATCACGCTGACCGAAGCCGTGTAACAAAGGAAACTTATCGCTTAAACCCCAATTATCGGCAGAAAACTGGGGAAGCCAGTCATCGGGCTTGGACTGAAGAACGGAAGAAACAATTGTCTGCCAAGATGCAAGGGGCTTCAAATCCTGCGTGGCGTGGTGGAAAGATAACAAGGCATAAGAAGCCTTATATTTATGTTCGCTGTCCGCCTGAATATCTACCGATGGCGAGGAAAGATGGTTATATTTTAGAGCATCGTCTTGTAATGGCGAAATATCTCGGAAGATTACTAGCCCGCTCTGAAGTAGTCCACCACAAAAACGGCAATGGAAATCAGATCGAGAACCTCCATCTTTATCAGGGAAACGGAACACATCTTGCAAAGACACTTGTAAAAACTTCTTCAGAATCACCTTGGCACAATTCTGCGCCTTCGGGAATCCACTAGCCATGGCCCAAAAGATAGGGGTAAAATTTATCATAAATCCCGCTTCCTCTAAATTAATTATCTGTCTGCTTAATACATCTTGTCTGGGAGCACACATAATAAAAGCGAAGGCTCCCGGTTTTAACACTCGTAAACACTCCTTCCAAGCATCTACATTTACTAAAGCCCTATCCCAATCCCTTCCCATGAATGAATATCCATAAGGTGGATCCGTTACCATCAAATCTATGCTCCCATCCGGAATGTCTTCCATTCCTTCCCGGCAATCAATGCATATTAATTTATTTATAAAATCTTCGGGGTATTTCATTTCAAATAAAAAATGATCTAAACCCTTTCAAATTATTTTTAAATAATCCTCGAAAGAGCTTAGATCATTAACCTAACTTTTTAAGGCATTACTCTATTCTATTATCTATTAAATCTTATCAAATTAAATGATTTCTGTCAAAGAAGAAGTATCATTCCATTCTTATTCTTTTTATTCCCACCCGGGAATCAGCTTACTATATTCCTCTATCTCTTTATAGCTCATTATTTTTTCAAAATCTATTCCCAAATCCTCACATAAAAATTTAATCATTTCTCCATTGGCCTTATCCCTCGCATACTTGTCAGGAATTATAAATCTTAATTTGGCAAATCCCTCGGGATAATATTTTTTAAATCTTTTCAACTTGGTTTTATCTTGAGATCTGAGATAACCTCCTTTAACTTCAACCCATGAATTCGAAATAGGTAAATAAAAATCTGGTTTATAATATCTTTGGCCACGCTTGATATCTTTAAATTCAAACTCTTTATATTCATAAATATAGGATTCACCGATATACCTGTAATATCGACATATGTTGGCCTCCATTTTTGACCTGAAATATTGTTTTAGATCTTCGCGGTAACCGCCCTTAGCTACTTCCATTTTTATATCTTCCCTAATATTTTCAATATAAACAAAACTCCCATAATTACTACTGCCACAAAAAGCGCCCGCCAGGCCCACTCGTTAGTTTTTTCTGCTTTTTTAACCGGACTGCTAAATCCTTCAATCCTTTCATATCCCACTTTAAATTTCATTTAATCGCTTCCTCTAGGCTTTTTTTGTATCTATAAATTTCAAAGAAATCTCCTGATGTTAAGTCTTCAAATGATAGATAAGGTCCCTTTGTTCCACTTGAAAAACCTGTATCTCTTGACTCAATAATAACTAAGCGTTTATCGTCTATATGGAGATCATTATATTTAGTTATTGCATTAAGAATCTCTATGCTTTGTTTATTCATTTGATCAAGTTCCTTTCTAATTTTAATTATTCATTCTCTATAACCATCTTAACTGTTTTATTCAATTTCTCTAATAATCTAAGACAATCATTGCAAACTACTACAAATCCGGTAATATATTCTTTATCATTTCGATGTGCTACTAAATTTATATTTCGTTCTTTTCTGCAATTAACACATTGCAGATTATAATCCGTTATTCTATTTTTATTCCCCAGCCTATGTAATTTCTCAACACCATTCATCCCTTTAATATCCATTTAATCATTCTCCTCTCCTAATTTTATTTATTCTGGCTTGACGAGTAGAATGTCTATGACTATGCTCCCAAACTTCCAAAATAAATATTACATATGGCAATATCTTTTTCTTCCATATAACCATAAATAGTACCCCCATCAAAAATCCTAATAAGAAAAATATAAGTATCACAAAATTATTCATTTTTCAATCTTCTCTCCTTTTTTTAAGGATTGCCCATTCGATATATCTGGAATTTTTCTTCTAACATTCCTCTTATTAAACAAACTTCTTCTGCTATAATCTCTAAAGCAATTAATTCCCTTTCCTTGCGATTGAAAAATGCTGAAGGATAAACTTTCTCTGCTAATAATTTACGATAATTTTTGTCCTTAATCTTTTCTAAATACTCTAAATTAGTCATCTTAATCCCCTTTTCTTTTTTTTATTTACATTCTTCAATATCTCTTTTAATAGATTGATAGATCTGATTTAGTTCATATCTGAAATAAGAAATTTCTATTTTTTCGTCCATGCTTTTTTGGCTTAGTTTTTTTAATCTATTTTTCAAATTAATATATTTCATAAATAGATTCATATATTTCCTCATAAAAAACCCAGCTACTTCTTCATTGCTCCGCCTTCTGATATCTATTATATTGGTATGTTTCTTTTCAAAGACATCCATTAAGATATTAAGGTGTAGACATAGTCCTATATCGTGACAAACGGAATCCTTCTCTGATCTTCTTTTGAATATTATCTCGCCATATTCTTCTTTAAGTTCTTTCCAAGCCTTTTCATAATCACATTTTAATGTCATATCTCTTAATTAACTCCTCCTTATATTTATCAAATTCTTCCTGGCTCATTCCCCAGTTACTCATAATCTTTCTAAGCTGAATCTCTGATAGTGGCCAAGCCAAAACGTCACCTTTGCATAAATAAATATATTGTGTCCTCATATTTATAAATCCCTTATGGAGTTTTAACTTCGGATAGGTAAGAGTGTTATCAGTAGTAAAAATTTGTCCCGGTTTGATCTCATTCACTTTTTTGATTTTCTTGTCATCTGCCATTCTTTAATTTTCTCCTCAACAAAATATCTTTTCAAACATTTTATCGATCTTCTCTATAATCGATATTAATATAGAACCTAAACGGGTCTCTCTCATAGCTGCCTCAAATTTACGATAAGCCTTCCTCAACTGCCACCTTTGAAATGAAAAAGTATTCCTCATTTTTATAATTTCTTTTTCACTAAGTGATTCAGTCCTAATATCTACTTCTTCGTTTAGCCATTGTAAAATGTCATTATAATCTTCATCACTTACCGGTCTACGTTTTCTCATTTATTGCTTCCCCTAAGTTTCTATCGTAGGATTATATTCATCCTCTTCTAATCCAAAGGTCCATGCTTTCGCCTCTCGTACACCACGCATATCAGGAGGCACTTTAAGAAAATATCTTTTGCCAGTTGAAGAATCTTTAACCTGTAAAAATGCTATGCCATCTGTTAAGATTATGATTCTATCCTCTCTGTCATTAAAATACCCTCTTGGAATACTACCGTAAAAATCAGGAGGATACTGAAAGGTTGCATCTCCAAGAATGATATATTGAATTTTATTCATCTCAAATCCTTCTCTTATATAGCTCTCATAGCCGAGCTTCCTTAGTGCCTGCTCCCGTAACTCTAGATTTTCTGTTTTTTCTACATCTTCAAATGTTATAGGATAACCCATGTCCAGCTTTATCTTCGTTTCTATATCCTGGAGATACCGTTCCAGATAATATTTAAATCCATTAGTAATAATACTATCCCTTCCCAAACTCAAACTCTCTCCGAGAATTAATCTTATATCCAGAAAGTTACTAAATAAGTTTTTATCCTCGGAGAGCATCTCGGCTAAGTTCCTCTTATTTAGAATTCTTAGGGTCGTACCACAAGGGAAAAGAATTATGGTGTGAATTTTACTTTCCACATTCACCGGAGGCATCCCTATATGATAACTACATAATCTTTCCTCTTTCACCTCAAAATATAATTCAATAGCATAAGGATTAAAATGCGATGATCTTAAATATGCCCCGCTTATAGCCTCGTCTAGTATGTAGTAGTCTCCGCATTCGGTATGCCTTACATTCTCCCCGGTTTTCCATGAATTTATTTTAGTCCTCAACGAATCTGATATATTCTGTATCATATCTGTCCCTTTCTTTTTTCGATATTTAGAATTTTAGAGATGGCTGAAAAGGCTTTTCTAATTTATTGTGTTTTATGAGATTTTCTTTCGCTGGCAATAATTGTAAATTACTTAATGTCCAGCATCTTTTGAAATCGGTATGTTCGGGTTTATCAAAATTAAATGCACTTATTGGTATTATATGGTCCACGTGTAACTTTCCTTCAAAATAATCTTGCCAGCTATAACCTCTTGGCATAGTTCTCTTTAATCTCTTAATCAAGTCATTTAAGGTATAACCGACAAGAGTTTCCCAATGATTATCTTTAGTGCCTCTTTTCAATGATTTATATATTGCATCACATATTTTTCTACTAAGATTGTATTTTAGATTTGTTCTTCTCATATCTCTTTCCCAATTTCTTCTTGTTTTTCTTATTTTCTCCGGATTATTTTCACGCCATCGTTTTCTAATCTCTTTTGCCTTTTCAGAATTTTTTTTGTACCATAATTTCATGCTTTGTTTATGCTTATCACGATTATTTTCATAATATAATTTTGTAGATTGTTTCCGTTTTTCAGGATTATTTTTAACCCATCGGCTACTCAATTCTCTTGCTCTTTCTGGATTATTCTTACGCCATTGTCGTTGCCATTTCCATACTTTCTCGGGATTATTCTTCCGATATTGGTCAGAATATTCTTTTATCTGGTCTTTATGCTCGATATAATATTTCTTATGCTGTTTATTAAGGTATCCCTTATGTTCTATATAATATTTCTTATTACATCCCTTTTTATCGAACATTAAATTCTCTTTAATCCTCTACGAACTTTATATAATCAGAATCGTATTCACGCTGACGTTTAATTTCATAAGTTCCAACAGGAATAGTTATAGTATTATGTTCTTCGTGGATTAGTTCTGCTGGCGCACCAACTAGTGCATAGCCGATTATTTGTTTATCAACTGGGCTAACCGTAAAAGGCCCAGCCGTTATTTCTAGACCATTAGGTAAACGAAAGCCAGTATTTACAATTTTTTCGGCCACTTCTAGTATTTTGGCATTTCCTTTTAGTCTGTGAGCATGTCCCGTTACTTCTCCTTTTAAAATTACCTTGCTTCTTCTAATCTTAAATTTTATGCTATCAGGTAATTTATCAATTTTAATTAACAAAATATCTCCGTGTCTATACTGTTTATCCATGATAAAAATCTCCTTTCTTTTTTTTAAATACCTTTTTCATAGCCATTTCCATAGCTGGTTTTAAAAACGGTTTCGGTTTTATATCTTTATGGCCTCGCTCATCAAATCTCACATATTTTTTATTAAAAATTGCTTGGATCATCGAGGGTGTCTTCATCTTCTTTGAATGTTCTCCTTTTCATAATTTTAAACAATGATTTCATCCACCAATCCATATTCCAGGCATTGGTCAGCGTCAAACCAAAGGTCATGTTTTAATATTCCCTCGAGTTTCTTCATCGGAATCTTTGTATATTCTCCGTATACCTTTTTTATCATAACCATAATCTTATCCAGATTCTGCATCTCATCCTTAAACTCCTCATACTTGCCCCACATAAAGGAACTCAGTTGATGGATGAGCATATAAGCATGTCGATTGATAAATCTTTTCTTTCCACAAACGCTCAAGAATGTCGCTGCACTGGCACAACACCCATCAATCATCGTATGGACAGGAACAACACTCTTGATAATTTCATCCATCCCCGCCATCCCTGCAAAGATACTGCCACCATAACTTTGGATATGAAGATAGATATTAGCAGGCTCCCGATTTTGAATTGTGGCCTCACGTTGCAAATTAATTCCCATACTTAATATATTTCTATTAAGTTGTAATATTTTTTCTGTTTCAATACGAGAATAGAAATAAATCCTATTCTCTACCACTTCGACAAAAGACGGACGAGATTTCTCCTCTTGCTGAGACTCCCGGCCTTCTTTGGGTGCTGGTTCTTCCTTCTTCCCCCAATAAAAATCGTTCATTTTAAAATTCTCCTTTCTTAACTTCAAACAAATGAAATATTAACACTCCATTTTCTATTTGAAATGTTCCTATATAATTAATTATTCTAAGGTAATCTTCCCCCAGAGGATGGCCGGTTCCACTTAACCTAAAATGCCTGGTTTCTTTTTCTACTTCTGAATCCACCATCGCCCATAATTGAGGAGCACCTCTTTGGGTTTGAATCGTTAGTATCTTAGCATCTTTAGGCAATTCTAAAGTGAAATGGTCTTCTATGGGAATTGTCCATTTATATATCGTTAGCATATTTATTCTCTTTTCTTTTTTTTGAGAAATTTAGAGTAGAGATGAGCAATCATACTCTAACCTAAGGGCACATTGCTTTTAGCATCATCTCTCCACCATCTTCATTTCCTCATATAGTTCACCCAAGAATTTTGTCTGAATAAATTTCTTGGCATAGTTATTTATCTTGCCTTTTTTCCAATCGGGGTGTTTTTCGCCATAATATATCTTCATGTCATCATGTAACTTCCGCCAGATCGGAGTATTCTGTCTTATAATCTCTTCACTAAAATGAAATAGCGCCCTTTTTAACTGGTGGTTAAATTTCTGGTTACCTTTTTTAGTCACCATTCCGGCATAGTGTCTTAAGGCATACTTATCCTCAAATCGAGAAGCCCTCTTGATTCCGGTTATCAGTCCACCGGCTACGGCAGGCCCTACTCCTTTTATCCCCTTTAAATAATCACTCCAGATAGGATGTTTCTTCACTTCTATCTGCAATAGCTTAGTCTGAAGTTCGAAATCTTCTTGCAGGGCCCGGATAACTGCCTCCTTTTTCTCCACTGCCTCTTTCTCGTATCCGTTCAGACTTACTAACTCTAATCTATTCTTAAGAGCAAACAGCCTCAATTTAGTTGCCACCATAATCTTTTCAGTATCAGCACGCTCTTTGAATATTATGCTTATCCGGGCAGTTATTTCGTCCAGCTCTTTGAATTCATAAAAATCCTTGGGGGTTTCCTTAATTAAAATTTTTATAGCAGACGCATCGTTCTCGTCTGTTTTCGGTAGTTTCAGGCCTTCCCGGCACTCCTTAGTTCTGATCCCCGGCAAAGTAAATACCTGATGACCCCTCCTCCTAGCTAAAAGTTTAAAGGAGTCTCCGCCGCCTTCCTCGAAATAGAAGGAATTTTCCTTTTCAATCTTATCCAGAAATTTAGAGAATTCTCCGACATTTGGGGTCATAGTTTTAGATTTTTTGTTCGCAAGGTCAAAGATCTTCAGTTCCTTTTTAACAGCCCATTTAACAAAATACATTTTAAATCACCTTTCTTTTTAGCAAGGCAGAAGCAAATTCGGCATAGCTTTTTTTCCACATTTTGAGCTTAGCATTCTGCCTGCAATATTTTTTTTATTCGGAAGCAAATCTTGATCAGCATATTAAGCATTATCGCTTTAGCTTTCCTATGAGCTTTGGGCAGAGACATAAGGCTTTTACCAATCTTTGGAATAAAATGTTTTTTAGTACTCCGCCCATCCAATTCTTATTTAATCAGGCAGAATCAGAATAGTAGCTCTTCACACTACATGTGCATTCTAATACTCTGCCTGCCCATTCTCCAGGAGATAGACAGAGGCATTCACCAACTAAAATCAATACCATTCTAGCTCTCTGCCCATCTCTCATATTAAATAACATCGCTCATCTAATATTAGAAGCATATATTTGGTAATAAGTCCCCAGTCTACAGTCCCCTATTAGCATTCTATTTAGTGGTCCTTTTTAGTAAAAAGCAGAAGCACCTTTTCTTTAGCTTTCTTAGGAGTCTCTCCTTAGCATTCTGCCTTGCCATATCCTAACCGGAAGCATCTTTATTGTAGCAAGTTAAGCAATTTTCTTATAGCTTTCCGGTTCATTGGGGGCAGAGACATACTTTTCCTAATTAGACCTTTTTTTTAGAATACATGATATACTTAATGCTCTGCCCCATTCTCACTCCTATCTTCTTTTTAATATTAAATATATTATTATTGTCGCCACTACTATAATTCCTATAATCCAATACCACATATCATTTCACCCTTCTCTTTCTTATATAGATTTTCATATTCATAATATTCCACTTCATTCCCTTTATTATGGCTTTTGGGAATAAAATTACGTTCATCATTTAAGTCATTTTTATTAAAGAGAACTTTATATCCGCCCTTTTTCATTATCTCTATATCCTTGTCAATAACTCCTATATAACCCTCTTGTTTATTATGGCCACAACAACAACCCGTTGTTCTAATTCCCAATGACCACAAATACTTAATTTCTTCAGCTATACATCTATCAATACATATCATATTGCTGGTTGTTCCCTCAGTTCTATCAATCATACATTTAGGTCTTGACAATACTACTTGATTATCATAACTGCCTATCTTTATATTTACACAATTACACATAAATCATTCCTCTTCCCTATCCTATATTCGTTCTTACGCCATCATCATATTGTTTCCAGTCAATTCCATATAATTCACATATTGCTACTAATTGAGGTTTCCTGGGTAATCTTTTATAAAAGTTAGATTCTATAAACGTGGGGACAAAGTGTCTTAATCTGTTAGCAATTTCGCCTTGAAATATAGTTATACCTTGGGATTTCATATAGCTATATTCCTTGTCGGCCATTCGGTTATAGCGGAAATTTGCTATTCTCCTCGCATAACAGTAAGGACATTTATTTCTGCAGCCCCACGCCGGGTTAAATGTGAGGTTGCACCACCCGATTTTATTTTTCATTTCCTTTCACCACAGCCTTTCTAAAAATTATGTCGGCCTCGTCTTCCCAGGAATATTTTTTATCCCTTATAACTAATTTTTCAATATTCTTTTTAAGCTTCTTAGAAAATTCATCGAATTCACTGTTCTTTTTCACCTGCTCATAGTAAGTTTTTATGGTGGGAAACATTACTATTTCCTCACAGTTTTTTTTAATTTTTTTTCCTCTTTTTCTATTATTATGCCCGCAATTCATTTTCT
>Ga0307379_10010636_pt1 | contig 12158 bp, 8 predicted proteins | sample UN2MG_FD_202237 | JGI IMG/M metagenome (GOLD analysis project Ga0307379, IMG submission 202237) | Soil microbial communities from Risofladan, Vaasa, Finland - UN-2 | ecosystem: Environmental > Terrestrial > Soil > Coastal area > Acid sulfate soil | place: Finland: Risofladan, Vaasa | collected... | reverse complement strand
CAATGAAATGCCGATCGATCAGTTTACCGAGTTCCGCGACTTTTCCCGGCATCTGCTTTGCGAGGTTGTTGGTTTCGCCGAGGTCATCCTTGAGATGGTAGAGTTCGACGAGGCCTGCGTAGTATTTCGGGTTCTCCTTAAAGCGACGGATCAGCTTCCAGTCCCCTTTACGGACGGAAATACCCGCATCGTGATACGGGAACCAACTGAAGCTGGTGTCGCGGGGAAAATCTTTGCCTTCCAGCAGGACCGGGGCAAAGGACAGGCCATCCATGACATGGTTCTCCGGCAGAGGGACGCCAGCCAGCTCAAGCAGGGTGGGGTAGAGATCGATGTTGTTGATGATCGCGTCGCTGGTCGTCCCGGCAGGAATCTTGTCCGGCCCATCGGTGATGTTTCCGACGCGATGCTTGGGAGAGGGATGGCCCTCGGCCAGGGTCACGGTTTCGGGATCGAGGTATTGTCTGCTCTTGGGGAGCAGGAATGGTTGGGTTGCCGGGGGATTTTCCTGAAACACCTGAGGTCCCGGAGGGTCAGGTTCTTGATGACCGTGGGCTGACATGATGCCGTGACGCGTCTCTTCCTGCCCCGTCATGATTGAGGCGCGACTGGGTGAGCAGAGCGGGTGCGCGTAGGCATCCGTGAAGAGCATGGACTGCGCCGCGAACTGATCCACATTCGGCGTCTCATAGTATTGGGAGCCATAGGCCCCGCAGTCCGTCCAGCCCATGTCATCGACAAGGAACAGGATGATGTTGGGTTTGTCCTTCGCCCAGGCAAGGCAGGGAAACCCGGCCATCAACAAGAGAGCGATCGCTGCTCTTCTCATCGTTCTACTCCGTAATCTCATTGGTTCTCTTTTGGGCGGCGCAAGGTGCCAGTGCCAGGAAAAGGTCAAGAAACAGTCTTTTCATTTACAGCCTCAATTTTTTGGGGGTTCATGCTACGTGCTCTTGGGTCTCCGGGATTCGCGATAGGCCAGGATCATATCAGTATCGCCGGGGTCGCCGGCCTCCTTCATCAGCTCGCGCATGCGCTTCTCCAGTTTGGCCTGCAACTGGGCATGCTCCGGCTTGTTGATCAGGTTGTTCAACTGATACGGGTCCTCCCGGTTGTCGTAGAGCAGCCACGGTCCGTGGTCGAGAAGGTTGGCGTAGGTGTACCGCTTCGTCCGCACCCCGCGCCAGGGCGTGATGGCGTTCACGATGTATGGCCCCCCGCCGGGCAGCAGCTTCATGATGAGCACAGCGTCCCGTTGATCCGACGCCACGCCCTTGGCCGCGTCCGACATATCCTTGCCGTCGACCTCCGGACACTTCAGTCCGGCCAACGACAATAGTGTCGGCATCACGTCAATCGGCGTGATCAATGCGTCACTTCGTTTGCCCCTGGGCACCGACCGCGGGTATTCGACCAGAAGCGGAACGTTGATCGATTCCTCAAAAGGCATTTGCTTGAGGGCCATCCGGTGGCATCCGAGCATATCGCCGTGATCGGACGAGAACACCAGGATCGTGTCGTCCGCAACACCGGCTTGCCTCAACGCGCTTCGGATCCTCCCGATACAGTCGTCAAGCGCCGCGGTATGGGCGTAGTAACCTTGAATAAACTGCTTCTTGAGCCGTTCGTCGTTGTCAACGACCGCCCGACGGCCCTTGCGTTGTTCCTTGAGTTTCTTCGACGGCTTGTCCCACGCCAACAGGCAGTCGACGACTGCTCGCTCGGCAACATTCTTGCGAAGCTCAATCTTATCCAGCGGAATCCGTTCTTTGTACTCGTCCGGAACCATGTTGTACGGATCATGCGGTGGACCCCAGGACATGAACAAGCAGAACGGTTTATCCTTGTTCTTCTTGATGTAGTCGACAGCCAGATCGGTCTGCACAAAGGCATCGTATCCCTTGAATGTGATCTCTTCGGGCGTGTCCGTGCAGTAAAAATGATCCATATACTTGTGGGTGCAGTTGTTCACCGCCCAGTAGTCGAACCCCTGCCGCCGCTCTTTGGGCACAAACGGGTTGCGGTTCCACTCCAGGTGCCATTTACCAATATATCCCGTTGCGTAGCCTTTTGCCTTGCAGACTTTGGCGATTGTTGGAATGTCGTCACGCATACCAGTATCGTTCGATACCGTACCGTTTGCCATAGGATGCATTCCGGTCAGGAGCATTGCACGGTATGGAGAACACACCGGCCATGTACTCAACGCGTTGTCAAAGACGGTCCCACCTTCTGCCATGGCATCGAAGTTAGGTGTAGGCACCGTCTTGTTTCCGTAGCACCCCAGCGCGTGCGCCCGCATCTGATCCGCGAAGACATACACGATATTGGGTTGCTTGGCGGACTTCTGCCCGGCGAATAGCTGGCTCCCCGCGGCCGCAACAGGTATCCCCGCGGCCGCAGCCTTGATGAATTGACGTCTTGTAAGCTTCTTCATATTTGCTCCTTGTTACTGGTTTCCGAGCACGTCGGACAGAATTGACCTGCCCCCTCGTGTCGGTTCAGCCGTCATGAGAGTAATTCACAACAATTCTCCCTGTCTTGAGTAAGGCGGAGGGAACCGGAGCCTTGCTCAAGACACATTGCCCCGAATGCCGCCGGGGCCATATAATCAAGGCTGCTGTGTAGCCGGTAGTGATTGTAATCCATTCGCCACCGATCCACAACATATCTCAGCTCAGCCACACTCAGGAACAGCTCTCTATTGAGCAACTCATCTCTGAGCCTGCTGTTGAATGGCTCGGTCGGGCCTGTTATCCCTTCTTGGCGGGCTTTTTCGAGGGGATGGCCTTTGGGGTCTCGGCGTTGACGGATTTGAGATATGTCAGAAGGAGTCTCTGCAGTGCGTCGGCCTTGTCGGGGTGCTCTCCGGCGAGGTCTCTACCTTCTTCGCGGGGATCGGGATCGAAGCGGTAGAGTTCGCGGGTGCGGACCTTGCCGTCGGGCCGCCAGAAGAGCATGAGCTTGTAGTCGCCCTGGCGGATCGCGGAGAACCCATTGCCCGGGCGATGGAATATCAGGGCGTCGGGATCGCGCGTGACGCGGCCCTTGCTCGGATCGCTCAGTAGCGCACAGATGCTCGCGCCGTCGATTTCATCGGGCAAGGGGGCCGTGCCGCCGGCCAGCTCGTAGAACGTCGGCAGCAGGTCGTATCCGGCTACGGGCGTGTGACAGCACGAGCCGGGCTTGACCTTCGGTCCCCGCACCATGAACGGAACGCGGATGCCGCCTTCGTAAAGGCTGTGCTTGGCGCCGGTCAGGGGGAAGTTCGTCGCTGTTCGCGACGCGTCGCCGCCCGGCACGGTGCCGCGACCGCCGTTGTCGCCGGTGAACACGACATAAGTATTGTCGGCGACGCCGAGATCGTCGAGGCACTGAAGCAGTCTGCCGACGCCGGCGTCGAGATCCTCCAGCATCGCGGCCCAGGCCTGAGTGTAGCCTCGGTCGGGTTGGCCTTTCTGCTGGTACTTCTTGAGCGTCTGTTCGCGGCACACGACAGACAGATGCACCGCATAGTAACTGGCCTGCACATAGAAGGGGCGTCCGGCCTGGACCTGCTCTCGCATGAAGGCAATGGCCTTGGCGGTCACGGTCGAAGTTCGCTTGGGGTCTTCGTTGTCAATGTAGAACGGCGAGGTATTGGTGTGGTTGGCTTTGGGGTTGTCCGGGTTCAGGGATTGCGGCATGCCGCCGGTGTTGTTGCCGGTCGTGCCGTCGCTGGCGTCGTAGCCGCACTCCTCAGGTGTGGAGATCATCTGCTCGCCCCATTTGCCGAAGTGGGCGCAACGGTAGTTGGGATTGGCTTGCTTGAGGGCTTTGGGGATCGTCATGTGCGCCGCCGGGACCCAGGGACTCGCGAACTCGCTGCCGCTGCGGGCGGCGGCCGTTCCGCACTGGATGCTGCGGCGCGTCGGTGTGCATAGCGGTGCGGGCGAATAACCGCTGGTGAAACGCATTCCCGCGCGGCCGATTCTGTCCATATTCGGCGTGCTGAGATACCGCGAGCACGCCTCAGGAACCTGTGGATGCAATGCTTCGGACAGTTGGCTCCAGCCGTGGTCGTCGGTGAGGATCAACAGGATGTTAGGGGATGCAAGCTTGCGTGCCGGGGCGGCGTTGGATTTCACGAGTCCACACAAACCGCCGACCGCGAGCAGAGTTGTCATGCGGCCTACACTGTTCAAGAATTGTCTTCGCGTTTGCATATGCATCTCCAGGGGGATTTCCATAGTGATTTCAAGCAAGTCGCAATTCATCATACTTGGGGAAATTGACATCCATCCCCCATCTCTGGCTTATCCTTTCGCGCTTGCCATGTTTGTGATATGGGCCGATCAGATTGACCCGGGATTCGCCATTTAGTTTCATAATCGGTGCTCCTGCACGCCACACGGTCAATAATACCACAATAGGGCCTTGATTTCAAAACGTCTGGCCATTAACACGGCCAAGACACCTGCCGGAAAGGGCCCAAGACACACTAATTCGTTGAAAAGGATTTAGACGGACTAATGGTCCCCGGATGGGGAAGTTAATAACAGCTTCTCGATCACCGCAGCCAGTTCCGTCGGAGGCATTCGATAATCGAGATAGGCATGGTTCGAAGGGACGCCGGGGATCCATTGATTGCTTCCATCTTCTTTGCCCACACATTTACCCCCCGAAACGGCGGCGAAATAATCGGATAGACCCCGGACCGCATACAACACGGCAATCAGATCCCAACTTGATCGTTCGGACACCTTGTACCCCTCGAAGAAACTTCGATAGAACGCCGGAACCGGATTATCCTTCGGCCCCTGGGCAACTAACCGACCGCCGGTCATCACATCTTTGCCCAAACCGGTGAACATGATCTTGCCCGGCCAGTCGCTGATGACCTTGTGGGCAGCAGCTCCGTCCATGGTAAAGTTGTATTCGCCTTCGCCCTTCGGTGAGTTGGGCCACCTTCCGCCCATAGAGACTAACTCCTTGACCTTCGCTTCAACCAGTTCCCTGCCGGCAAGGGCGCTGTGCCGGTCCGGTTTGCTGTCAAGCAGCTCGGCCATGTTCGTAAGCCAGCCCACGACCACGATGGTCACACTGTTGTCGGGCTGGGCCGCCAGAATCTTGCGATAAAGGCCAACGGAAGGCGGAGCTTCGTCACTATGAGTCAAATCGTGGGGGAAGCCGCCGACACTCTTGTGGTACCATTCTTCCGGATCAGGACCCGTTCTCGAACAACCGATGGGCATATCCTCTCGACCATAATACGTATTGATTGTGTCCAGGGCAGGTGCACACCAGCGATTTGGATTCGCGCTCATCGTTGCCAAAATCTCGGCCTCGCCCCGATCGGCCATGATATGAAGTATCGCCAGGGCTCCGGCGTCATCCACATCCGTGCCAATATCGGTGTCAAAGATAATCGCAACAGCCTTCCTGGAGTCCAGAGGTTCGCCGCTCCGGCAGCCGGTAAGCAATATAGCACCCAATCCAACTGCAAATACTCCCACAACCAACCGCGAGTACTCAGGTCGAATAGGCATAATGCAAACTCCTTAGCCGGCGGCACATTTGACCGGCCACGCATAGCTTCATCTGAGATTTTCCATACGTTCACAGGCCCTAAGCCTCGTGTATGCTATCAAATCACGGTTCATCTGTCACACACTACTTCGTTAGCGCCCACCGGCCCCAATCCAGCGGACGGGCCATTCAGCATTTTGGCATGGGCCAAAGGAGGTGCGCCAGGTCAAGCGATCGTTTCGCAACCTCGATTGAAAGCGGCCACATCCGCGGGATGGCCTTCAGGGCACATCCGGTCTGAAAAACAACCGGGGCCCGCACCGAGTCAACCAGTACAGGCCCCGAATTCGTATAAATGTCATTGCTGCTCAAGCGAGAGCAAACGCGTTGCTGATCCACCGGTTCAAGAGTCTCTACTGTCGCTCAATACAGCCGGATATCGTCAACGTACAACGTGCCGGCGGCGCCGTTGCCGTCAATCCCGATGGCCAGAGTCGTGACACTTTGCAGGTTCAGGCCCAACGCCGTCAGGTCGATATTCCAGGGTTGCCAGCCTGCGCGCGCTATGTTATCGGCCTGCCCATCGTATGGAATTTTCGTACCGTTGATCTTCACGTACAACTGCCCGGTGTTGCCCGCGGTGCCATGGAACCACAGCCCCAGTGTCTGAATGCCATACCTGGTCCAGTCCTGTGGAGTGGCAAACGTACGTGTGGCCTCTGAGTACGTGGCGCTGCCACTGTTGCTATAGAGAAGCGGCATGGCCTGGGCGCCGCCGTGGACAATCGTCGTCTCGACCGAAGGAGGCGTTAGATAGCCAACCTGGGAGCCGTTTGCCGGGTTCTCGTATCCATCCAGCCATGTTGAGTATATTTCATAGGGCGGATAGTCGTTGTAGTCCTCGAAATCGTCCACGACCAGATATTCTGCAACGATAAAGTCCCAGAAATCGCCCTTAACTTCGGCACCGTCGCTTTGAATCTCGCCGATCCCCCAGTAGTAGGTACCCGGAACAATAAGCCCTGCGTCGTACCGGGTGGTATTTAGTCCGGCCGCTACGAGCGGCAGGTCATCTTTATTGGTTCCAAGATACACATTATGTGCGGTGGCCCCTTCGCCGGGCTCCCAGGCCAGCGTCACAGGAACTTCCCGGTCAAGCAAAGATCCCGGGATCGGCTGAGGCGAGAACGCCAGGCGCTTGTCGGGCCTCATTTCCTCCCTGATCTCGGCGTCGTTAAGGACCCGGGTGAAGAACTTAACTTCGTCTATATTACCTTCGAAGTAGTTTTGGTTGTTGGCAAATTGAATTCCTCCAATCCAAATAAGGTCCTGTGCGTTCTTGGTACCTATCCATTTGTCGGCAGTGCCCGAGTTGTCCGGCATACTGTCAATAAATAGGGCCATATTTCCTGCCGCAGCTTCGCGGGTCCAGGCAACATGATGCCAACTTGTGTCGGTGATAGCAATATTACTTATGAGCGAGCTACCATCTCCAAAGCCGATAGCCATGCAATTGGCAACGATGTTTCCCCCGTTGAAGGAGAGTGCAAAATTCTCCAGCTTACTGCCGGCGTCACCGTCGATCAGGCCGCTTCCATTGCGGACTCGGTCTATGTTGCCGTGACTCTGTGTCAGATTATCGGTGCGCAGCCAGAGCATAATTGTCCAGTCGTCCTGGACGACGCGTGGTATCTCCACGTAGTCGGCGGCGCCGTCGAACTGCAGGGCTCTGCCTGCGTAGCCCTCGTCGGTCCATTTAATGTCGCCCACCAGCACGCCATCGTTACCCTTTCGTGTCCAGTCAACTGCCAGTGTACCTTCGCCCAACTCGAACTTATACCAGGCCACCAAGGCATCCTCAACCGTGAAGACCGGCATGGTCTTAAAGCTCCAGAGCGGTCCTGCAACCAGTTCGCCATTCTTGACGGCGTCCACACGCCAGTAATGGATTGTCTCGCTAAGCATTGTCCTGTTCGGATCCTGGTATGAGGTCTGCGTAACGTGGCCGAGCGGCTCCAGGGCCTCCGCGGACGTGCCGAAATAAACGTCATAGGACGTGGCTCCAAAGGCCGGGGACCAGCTAAGTGAAAGTCCGTCGACGCCCACGAATTCAGCGCCGATAGATGGGCTGGGATTGCTGACCTCATTCGCTGCCACGGTGAAGGTCCACACGTCGCCTGTGATAAGGCCTTCGGCGGTCACCACATCGACCCGCCAGAAATATTGCTGGCCGGTGACAATCTCTTCGATGGTGTAGGAGCCGGTGGCATTCTCACTGCCAAGAATGAGGGCACCGGGATCAGTTCCCAGATACAGCTTATTGGTGCCCTCTATCGTTCCCCAGTTTAGCGTGCCGCTTGTGACGCCGACGGCGCCGTCCGCAGGCTCGGGTTCGAAGGGCTTGGTGGCCAGTCCGGAGATTGCGATTACCTCGCGCCGCGATAGCGCACGATTGTAGATACGCACCTCGTCCATCAGACCGTTAAAGTAGTAGAAGCCGGATGTGTCAGGACTGTCTGGTGCTGAGAAGTCCCGCCCGAAAGTGAGTGGTTCAGTAGATTCTGCGAAGATATATTTCGCCATCATCAGATTCTCTTCGAGGTTCAGGATGAAACGCAGTGATTGGGTATCTGAGATAACACCCGCAAAGCTCCAGTCGATTCCTTCGGGCTCGTTAACTTCAGGTACATTGAACAGACTTTGCCGTGATCCGGTGCCTACAGCCCCGGGCGCGTAATTGGGATCGTTGGGATCATCCAGAACAAAGCCCATGTTGGCGGAGAACCTCAGACCATTGGTATTGTTGAATCGCAGTGACCACGTGGCATTATGCGTTCCCTTGGTCACAATACCGTCCCAATTCTCGATATCATCAGGTCTGATCCACGCCAGGATGGTCAGCTCATGGGTGATATTGAGGCTGTCACTTTGCGGGATCTCGACCCAGTCGGTATTGCGGTTCTGGTAGTTCAGGTCCAGGGATATGCCGGTTTGCCCAAACGTCCAGGCCGGGTCGCTATTCAGGCCGGCGAGGCCTACAAGCGTTCCATTGTTCCCATGACCGGAGAGATCTGTGACGGCCCCATCATCAAAATTCCAGTACCCCACCAGATTGGGATCATCCTGTCCATAGACCTGGACACAAGAGACCAGAAACACGACCCCCAACAAGATCAATTTCTTGGACATAATCGTCCTCCTTCAAAAAGGGTGATGTTTAAGACGCCGATAGTCAATCCCGCCTATATCGGCTGAAGATACCTTGTCATTCCTTCATCGCTTTCGACTGCCTCCTTCCTTCACAAAAAACCGCCCCTGACAATCCCAGGATTGCCAGCCCCGTCCATGTTAATTTGTACCAGATTTGCCCCATCCGTGTCAAGCAGGATATATGAAAAAGGAATAATGGAAGTAGGGCACAGAAGACTTTTCCGGCATCTTCTCCCGGCGGATCATCCATCACTGCCGCAGCTCTTGACCCGGCTTCTTGTCCCCTTCATGATGTTCGGAATACTTTTTTGGGTCAGGATATCAACGATCCATCCGGTTCCGAGCGGGATATTGCCGGGGTCGGTATAGACTCGGTAGTAGGCCAGGACGGGGCCATCCTGCTGCGGAGACTTTTCGAGGATCCATTGCCCGTAAGTGTCTATTACCGTCTCTTCGGGCTTGAGTCCGGGCCATGGGACCTTCTTCCAGAAAAGCTGAATCTTGTGCTCCTCTTTCTTTGACCGGAATCTCAGCCGGTACTTCTTGACGAAACCCAGCGGCAACAGAAGCTTGTAATCGACTATTGTTGCTTCTTCCGTGGAACTGGTAATTGTAATTTCGTTGACGTTGGGCATGAACTTCGGGTAGCTCTCGTAATCCGCCAGAACGGCGGCGACTTCTTCCAACGTGCCCTCAATAAGACCCAGCGCCTCATATTCCTCCGCATTCTCTCCGGAATGAGCAATCCTGCGAACGGTTATTTGTCCTTTAGCAATTGATGTCTTGTATTTGTCAAACAACCTGCTCTTGTCAGCTTCATTTCTCCTCTCAGAGTAAATCGCATCCATTAAGATATAGTCTTTGGAATTCGCAAGCTCACCGGCCCGAACGGAATCGAGCTTCGCCAGGGTAGCCCGGTCTCTCAGAGCCGATTTCGCGTCCTGGACCGCCTCGTTCGCCAGCGCCCGGTTGAAATAGAAAACGAAACGATCCGTCTGCGACCCCCATTCTTTATTTATGCAAAACGTGAAAGCATCAATCGCCTCGGTGAACTTGTGACTTTTCGCCAGGGCGACGCTGAGATTGACGTGAGCGTAGTAATAATCGGGATCGAGTCGAACGGATTCTCTGAAGGCGGCAATGGCCTTGTCATACTGCCCGCTGCGGCAAAAAGCATTACCACTCAGATAAGAATCGTACGCGGTCTTCTGACCATCTTGGTCGGCAGAACCCGCACAGGGAATTGCGCCCTTGCATAGAAGAAAGCAGGACAGGGCAAGAATCTGAAACGGTTTGGTCTCGGTTATCATTCTTTGCTCCTGAAGAAAACGACGTCCTCGGGCGGTAGTATAAAGGGAATCGGTAAGGAGAACAAGATTCAGGAGAATTACTTCTTGCGGTGGTAGGAATGCTCACCGCGGCCACCGCGCTTAGCCAACTGCGAAGGAACATGACGGACATCGTCGCCTGCCAAATCCTTTACTTTAGTGATGGCCGGTATATACTCAATGGCATCATGGCCGGCTGCTCATAAATCGTCCTTGACAGCCGTAAGCGAACGATCCGTCCGGCCCCATTCGGGAGACTTGTTATGAACATACGGAAGCTGCTTTGCTTTTGCTGCGGGTTTTCGATTTGCGTGCCGGTTAGCGCGTTAGAGAAAAAGGCTCCGGCTTTTCCCGGCGATACATGGCAGAGAGCCACGCCGGAAAGCCAGGGCATTGACTCTGCTAAACTGCATGAAGCCCTAAGTTATCTGCACGCAAATTCGGGCGGCGCGGGAACCGATGAGACGGTCATCGTCAGAGACGGCTATCTGATATGGGAAGGCCCGGACGCCGGCAACGTTCACGAAATCTATTCCTGCACAAAAACATTCACCAGCACCGTTCTGGGGTTGTTGGCGACGGAGGGGGTTCTCAGGGTGGATGACTACGCAGTCAAATACCTTCCGTCGCTGGACGACCAATATCCTGAGTATGCCAGAATTAAGTTCAGTCACCTGGCCACCATGACGTCGGGCTATGACAGCATAATGGGCGACGGCTGGAAGTTCTATGAAGCCGACCGCCAAAAACACCACGAGTACGTCCTATCGTTTACTGCGCCGGGCCCTCCGCTGTTTGCCGCCGGCACATCCTTCAAATACCACGATCCGGCGGTTCATATCCTCGGGTATATCCTGACAAAAGCCGCAGGTGAGCCCTTGGAAGAGGTCTTCAGAAAACGGATCGCTGAGCAGATCGGCATGAAGTTCACATGGTCAAACTACGGCGACAGGGACGGCGTGCTTTTCAACAATCCAGCGGGTACGCCGGGGGAAAGCCAGGGCGGCATTTATTCGAGCCCGCGCGATCTTGCGCGATATGGATTATTGTATCTGAACAAAGGCAACTGGAACGGCAAGCAGCTTCTCGATGCCTCGTTTGTCGAGAGAGCCACGTCCACCCAGGTCCCCGCCGAAGTGAAGACCATGTATTTCGACCTGACCGGCAGATATGGATTTTTCTGGTGGACGAATGGAATCAGGGCGGACCGAACGCGACCATGGCCCTCGGCCCCTGCGAAAGCGTTTACCGCGCACGGCGCGGGTCGAAACTTCATTTTTGTGATACCTGAGTGGAGTCTGGTCATCGTTCGATTGTCACCGGCACCAGGAGGGCACACCGGCACCGACACTCTGAAAGAAGCCGTTTGGGAGCAGTTCTTCTCACGCCTCAAAGGCGCCATCGATCAATGAGTCAGAAGCACGCGCGCACCTACCGGTCGGCTTTGAACTTGGCACGCAAGACCGCTGAGAGTTCCCTGACGGTGGCGCTGTACTCGGGCTTGCCGGAAAGATTCTCGTTCTCCTGCGGGTCGTTTTGGTGGTCGTATAGCTCGTAAACGCTCGGCGAGCCTGTCTTTCGCCACTCGACGAACCGCCAGCGGTCCGTGCGCATGGCAACGCCCTGGTAGCCACCCTTGGGATACCAACTGAACCCGGCCTCATTGATGGAGCCGAGGGGGTCATCGAGCAGCGTCTTGAAACTTAGCCCTTCCACGCCGTCCGACTTCGGCAAGCCGCAGATATCCGCCAAAGACGGATAGATGTCCACGAATTCGATAAGAGCATCACTCTTTGCGCCCCGGTTCTTCTGGCCCGGCACCGCGATGATCAGCGGCGCTCGCGTCGCACCCTCGTAGTTGTTATGTTTGCCGCCCCACCAGCCATGCTCGCCCATGTAGTAGCCGTGATCGCCCCAGAAAACAACTATCGTATTGCCCGTCAATCCGGTTTCTGCAAGTGTTTCCAGCAGGCGGCCAACGAGGGTGTCCACATAGCTGACGGCCGCCAGATACCCGTGCAGGCAGCGTCGCCCGAACTGAGGTGTTATCTTGCGGTCCTTGGGCACGTTGCCATACCAGTAGAAATCGTCGCCGGAGCGCGCGGCGAAATT
>Ga0307379_10010635_pt1 | contig 12158 bp, 10 predicted proteins | sample UN2MG_FD_202237 | JGI IMG/M metagenome (GOLD analysis project Ga0307379, IMG submission 202237) | Soil microbial communities from Risofladan, Vaasa, Finland - UN-2 | ecosystem: Environmental > Terrestrial > Soil > Coastal area > Acid sulfate soil | place: Finland: Risofladan, Vaasa | collected... | reverse complement strand
TCTTTTCCTATCAGGACGAGCTGGAGGCGAGCTGCCGGAAAGAACTGGGAGTCGAGGAAGACAAGCCGCGGGCCGCCCTGGCCGAGATCGTCCGGGACAAATTGGCGGTGACCGAAAAAACAGGCGAACGGACGGCTGTCTACCTTCCCTATCTTTTTGACGCCCAGGAAAACGTCGCCCGCTTTCTGCTCGAGCTTGGAGCCTCAGCACCGCCGGCTCTTCCCTCCGATGCGGAAAAGACCATTGCGGCCGTTGAAGCTGAGCTCGGGCTGCGGTTTTCAGACCGGCAGAGAGAGGCTGTCAAGGAGTGCTTCCGGCGGAATGTCCTGGTGATCACGGGCGGGCCGGGAACGGGGAAGACGACGATCGTCCGGGCCATCGTGGCCGTCTTCGACAGCTGGGGACAGCGGGTCCTGCTGGCCGCTCCGACGGGCCGGGCGGCGAAACGATTGGCGGAGGCCACAGGGAAAGAGGCCAGAACCATCCACCGGACCCTTGAATTCAACCCCAAAAAGGGGAATTTTAAGAGAAACGAGCGGCATCCCCTGACGGCCGAGGTTCTCATCGTCGACGAGTCCTCGATGATCGACCTGCCGCTGATGAACTCTCTTCTGAAGGCCGTCCCCCGGGGCATGGGTTTGATCCTGGTCGGCGATAAGGACCAGCTGCCGTCGGTCGGGCCGGGAAACCTGCTCCATGACATTATCGCTTCCGGAAAGGTCGGTGTCGTGACGCTCGATGAGATCTTCCGCCAGGAGCAGGGCAGCCTCATCGTCCAGAATGCCCACCGGGTGAACCAGGGCCTGAGCCTGATCTACCCGTCGCGGGAGGACCGGGAGGCCGATTTTTATTTTATCCGCCATGAAGACGAAGAAAAGGCCTTCCTGGCGATCATGAGCCTGTGCTGTTTTAACATCCCGAACAAACTCGGAGTGCCGGCGCTCTCTCCCCAGATCCAGGTTATCAGTCCGATGTACAAGGGGAAGTGCGGAGTGGACAATCTCAACCTCGAGCTCCAGGCCCGGCTCAACCCCCATTCAGAGGGACTCAAAGTGGGGAGCAGGGAGTTCCGGGTCCGCGACAAGGTCATGCAGGTCAGGAACAACTACGATAAGGAGATCTTCAACGGGGACATCGGGCTGGTCGTCCACATCGACAAGACGCACTACCGGCTGCTGGTCGATTTCGACGGCCGCCAGGTCGGGTTCGAGAAGGATGAGCTGAACGACATCGTCCCGGCCTATGCCGTCTCCGTGCACAAGTCGCAGGGGAGCGAGTACCAGGCCGTGGTCATGCCCCTGCTGACCCAGCACTACATCATGCTTCAGCGGAATCTCTTCTACACCGCCCTGACCCGGGCCAAGAAGCTCAGCGTCGTCGTCGGCTCCTACAAGGCCCTCCACATCGCCATTAAGAACGACAAGCTGATCCGTCGCAACAGCCTTCTCAAGGAGAAACTGGCCCATGGTTTCCCCTCTTTCTTCGCTTAATCCCTCTCCTTCACCATCTTCGCCGTTTGACGAGCGGGGTGGTATTCTTCTATGATGACGGGAGTGAGGAGGTGCAGGTGAAAAAGCCAATCCCTCTGACTTTGATAAGCACTCTCTTGATCCTGATCGTGACCCTGCTCGTTGCCGAGACCCTGACCGTCAAGGTCCAGTCGACGAGCCTGCGCAGCTCTCCGAAGTTTTACGCGTCCTCCGTCCAGGCCCTCCGTGCCGGGGACAAAGTCGAGAAGATCTCGACCCAGGACGGCTGGATCCAGGTCAGGACCGCCGGCGGGGTGGTGGGCTGGGTCCATTCGAGCGCCGTCACCGTCCCCAAGTTCGACCTGATGGCTACGAACCAGGGGCTCAAGACCCAGGCGTCAGCCGGCGAGATCGCCCTGGCTGGAAAAGGGTTCAACAAGCAGGTGGAGGAGAACTACCGGGCGAAACACGGGGAATTGAGCTTCGTCTGGGTGGAAAAGATGCTCCAGATCAAGATCTCCGCCGCCCAGGTCGAGGAATTTCTGAAAAAAGGCCGGCTGGGCGAATTCGGAGGTGCCCAATGAGGACACTCGCACGAATCGCCCCCTTTCCCGCCACATTCTTGACCGTCCTTCTCCTCGCTTCCTGCGCCGCTGTCCAGCAGGGGACCGATATCCTGGCCGGCGCCGGGAAGATCTCGGAGAGCGACCGCCAGGCGATCGCCAAAACCAGCCAGGCGGTGAGCGCTACATTCTCCGAGATCACCGAAGAGCAGGAATACTATATCGGCCGTAGCGTCGCCGCCCTGATCCTCTCTCAATATCCGGTTTACGACAACCGGGCCCTGACCACGTACATCAACACGCTGGGCCAGGCGATCGTCTACTCTTCGGACCGGCCGGAGATCTATGGGGGATATCATTTCCTCGTCCTGGATACGGAAGAGGTCAACGCCCTGTCCGCTCCCGGCGGGTTCATCTTCATCAGCAAAGGGCTGATCCGGCGCTGCCGGAACGAGGAGATGCTGGCCTCGATTCTGGCTCACGAAGTGGGCCATGTCTGCGCCAAGCACGGGTTGCAGGCGATCAAGAAGTCCCGGTTGGTCGACGCCTTCCGGATTATCGGGCAGGAAGCCGCCCGCCTCTATGGGCCGGAGGAGCTGGCCGAACTGACGACCGCTTTCGAGGGCGCTCTGGGCGATGTCGTCGAGACGCTTGTCGTCCGGGGTTACGACCGCAAATACGAATACGAGGCAGATGAGCTGGCGGTCAAGTTTGACGTCGCCACAGGGTATTCCCCCATGGGCCTGACCGACTTCCTCCAGACCATGGTCGGCGATTCCTCGACCGCCGCCGGAAAGGGCTGGTTCAAGACCCATCCCTCGGCCGATCAGAGGATGGAGAAAGTGAAGAACCGGCTCAGCGCAGTGTCCGCGGTCCCTGAAGAAGCTCAGGTCCGGACCCAGAGGTTCCAGAAGAATATAGCCGTGTTAAAATAGGGCGACGATCGGACCATCATGGCCACTGCCCCGCGGTCGCTGCTGCGCAAACGGCTCGGCCGCGGTCTCCTGGTGGGATTCGGCGCCTTCGCCATTGCCCTCCTCGTCCACGGCCTCAAGGTTGCCCGCCCGCTGGAGTGGAAATCGTGGGATGCCAGGCTGCGGCTGCTCGCCCAACCGGAGCGGGCCGGTCAGGATATCGTCATCTTCCTCATCGACCAGTACAGCCTCGATTTCTACGAAAAACAGCAGGGGCTGCCCTGGCCGTGGCCGCGGCAGCTCTACTCCGCGGTGATCGACTTCCTGCGGACCGGCGGCGCCAAGGCGGTCTTTATCGACCTTTTCTTTACCGAAAGTTCGCGTTCCGGTGTCGAGGACGACGAGGACATGGCCCGGGCGATGGAACGGGCGGGTAACGTCTTCCTGCCTTTGTCGCTCAGTCAGAAGGAGGAGTCGGAGGACGCCGTCCCGGCGGATAGGCTCGAACGGTTCGCTTTTTCCGCAGCGGACCTTCCTGAACGCTCTTTCCCCTCTGCCCGGTCCGCCGGTCTGCCCGTTGACGTCCTGCTTCAGGCGTCGCGGGGGACGGGAAATGTCCTTTTCGTCCCCGACAGCGACAGCATCTTCCGCCGTCTGCCGCTGGCTTCGGAATACCGGGGTCTTTTGATCCCTTCGATTCCCGTGGCCTTGGCCAAGTTTGTAGGGGAAGGGAAGACGCTTGCCGAGGTTCCCTTGGACTCCTCCGGGCAGATGATCATCCGTTATCACGGGCCCACAGGGACCTATAGAACCATTTCCATCGCCTCGATCATAAACTCCTGGGCGCTCATGGAAGAAGGTCAGGAGCCGCAGGTTCCCCCTTCCGAATTTGCCGGCAAGACCGTCTTTATCGGCGGGAGCGCGCCAGGGATCCTAGACAACCGGCCCACGCCCTTGAGCGGAGTCAGCCCGGGCGTCGAGATCCATGCCACGGTCCTGGACAACATTTTGCGGCAGGATTTCGTCCGCCTGCCGCCGGGAGCCCTTTTCCTGGGTTTTCTGTTGATCGTTTCCCTTCTCACGGCGGTCGCCGCCTCTCTGCTGAGAAAGATCTGGCAGCTCATCGTCCTTTTCCTCTTCCTGCTGGCGCTTCCCTGCGGAGCCGTCTGGCTGGCTTTTCGCGCGGGCTACTGGCTGGCTTTCGTCGTCCCGGAATTCGCCGTCGTCGCCGGTTTTATCGCCGCCTCGCTGCTCAATTACAGCGTCGAAGGAAAGCAGCGCCGCTTCATCAAGAACGTTTTCAAGCATTACCTGAGCCCCGACGTCATCGAAAGGGTCATCGAGAATCCGGCGCTCCTCCGCCTCGGCGGGGAGAGACGGGAGGTCACCTCCTTCTTCTCAGATGTCGCCGGGTTCACGACGATCTCCGAAGCGCTCTCGCCCGAGGAACTGGTCGACCTGCTGAACGAGTATCTCTCCGAGATGACCGAGATCATCCTTGCCTCCGGCGGGACGCTGGACAAATACGAAGGGGATGCCATCATTGCTTTCTGGAACGCGCCCCTCGAACAGCCGGACCACGCCCTGCGGGCCTGCCGCGCCGTCCTCAGATGCCAGGGACGACTGTTCGAGCTCCAGCCCCGTTTCCAGGAGAAATACGGCCGCGCTATCGCCATGCGCATCGGAATCAACTCCGGCCCGGCCGTCGTCGGGAACATGGGCTCGAGCCGGCGTTTCGATTACACGGCCATGGGGGATACGATCAACCTGGCCGCCCGGCTGGAAGGCGCCTGCAAGCAGTACGGGATCCGCACCCTGGTCGGTGAGGAGACCTACCGGCGTGTCCAAGTGGAGATCGCCGGACGCGAAGTCGATGTCATCCGGGTCGTCGGAAAAACAAAGCCGGTGGCCGTTTACGAGATCTTGGGGGAGAAAGCGGCACTGACCGCGGAGGAGACATCCAAACTGGACCTTTACGGGGAAGCCAGGGACGCCTACAAACGCCGGGAATGGGACAAGGCGGCGGCCTTTTTTGCCAAGTTCGAAGGCGACCCGCTGGCCGCCGTATACAGGGAACGTTGTCTCGCCCTGAAACAGTCGCCGCCGGCGGAGGATTGGGACGGTGCTTTCACCCTCAAAACTAAGTAGAAGGAAGAGTTGAACATGGAGCTTGAATTCTGGGGAGTCCGCGGGTCGGTTCCTGTTTCCGGTAAAGATACGGGGAGATACGGAGGCCACACTCTCTGTACATGCGTGAGGTCTTCAGCGGGCGGCTTGGTGATAGTCGACGCCGGGACAGGGATACGGCGGTTGGGAGAGAAGCTGATGGCCGATGCGGGAGCGGCCAGGCTGCGGGTCGATATCCTGCTCACTCACTTCCATCTCGACCACATCATCGGGCTCCCGTTCTTCGCCCCTCTCTACACTCCCCGGGCCGTCATCACGTTCCACTCTCCCGCGGCGCCGAAAGAGACGGAAAGATACCTCAACGGCCTCCAGGCCGGACGCTATTTCCCGGTCACCTTCAAAGAGACGGCCTCCCGGAAGGCGTTCCGGAAGCTGGAAGAGACCGGGACTACGATCGGTAAACTCAAGGTCTCTTTCTGTCCGCTCATCCACCCTCAAGGCAGCGTGGCTTATCGCATCGAGGAGGACGGACGGAGCGTCGTCCTGGCCACGGACACCGAGCCTCCGGAGGATGGCCTCGATGAGCGGCTGGCCGCATTCATCCGCGGCGCGACCTATTTTATTTATGATGCCATGTTCACCCCGAAGGAATACCTGACGAGACAAGGATGGGGTCACAGCACCTGGCTCGAAGGGACGAGGCTCGCCCGGAAGGCGGGGGTGAGAAACCTGGCGCTGTCCCATTTCAACCCGGACCACAACGACGGCCGGGTGGCCGAGCTCGTCCGCCTGGCCAAGAAGGAATTCCCGAGGACGCTGGCCGCCCGCGAAGGGCGGACCGTGAGGATCGACGATGAATAACCCCGCTTCCGCTCAGAACGTCACTCTCCTCGAACTCGCCGTGCTGGCGGCCGCTTTGGCCCTGGCCGTGGTGCTGTATTTCCTCTGGGTGAGGGTGCTGAGAACCTTCCGCCGTCCCGGGAAGGAGTCCGTCGTTTCTCTCATCTCCCGGATCAGCGCCCCGCTCATTTTTCTGCTGGTCGCCTCCGGCCTCAGACTGGATGTCCTGACAAGCGCCCTCAGATTGAGCCCGCGATTTTCTGTCTTTGTCAACGCCGCGATCATTTTTCTCGTTGTGCTCTTGGTCATCCGGCTGATCGACGGAGCATTGCTTTACAGGTATGAGAAGAAGCGTCTTTCCTTCCCCCTCCCGGGCGTTCTTCATGGGTTTATCCTCATCCTCCTCTATCTCATCGTTCTTTTCGCCGTCCTCAAGGGCGGTCTCGGCGTCAACATCACCCCCTTCCTGGCGACATCGGCCATCTTCACGGCCATCCTGGGCCTGGCCTTCCAGGGGGTCCTCAGCAACCTCCTGGCCGGGATCTCGCTGAACTTGACCAGGTCGTTCAGCCGGGGCGATTGGGTCAAGATCGGTTCGCACGAAGGCGTCATCCTGGACACCAACTGGCGGGAGACGCTGATGCTTGACCGTTACACCAACGTTGTGGTCATCCCCAATAACACGGTCGCCTCGGAGATGATCGTCAACTTTTCCCGTCCCGATCATAAGACGGCCCTGACCATTCCGCTCAAGGTCAGTGCGGGAGCTCCCCCTGCGGCCGTTCTGGACGCCTTACGCCAGGCCGCGCGCGAAGTCCCCGAGGTCATTACAGTGCGCGCTCCAGAAGCCTACATCATAAGCTATGACGACCTGGGCATCTCCTACGTGGTCAAGTTCTGGGTGACCGATTTCGCCCGCAAGCACCCTATCACTGGGGATGTCGCCCGGCATATCTGGTACAAGTTCAAGCGGGAGAACATCGGAGTCCCCATCTTTTTCGGGGAAGGGATCAAGCATATGGTCGAGGCGGTTGCCGCCGGCAGGGGAGTCGAATCCGAGGACGGGGATAAGGAACGGGATTTCGCCGACCTGCTGCATTCGAGCCTCCTCCGCTACCAGGAAGGCGAGAAAGCCGGTCAGCTCCTCGTCCCCGAGGACGAAGTCCGAAGGCTGGGCGATTCTGTCCGCCGGCAGAGATATACCGGCGGCGAGGTCCTTTTCCGCCAGGGCGACAAAGGGGAGAGCTGCTACCTCGTCGCCAACGGGTCGGTCAAAGGTCAGATTATTTATGAAGAGAAAGGAAAACGCCATGTCTCGGAATTCCGGGTCGAGGCCGGCGGCATCTTCGGCGAAATGTCACTGTTCACCGGGATGCCCCGGACCGCGACCGGTATCATCGAAGCCGAGGCGGAATTATTGGAGATAACAGCCGAGGACTTCGCCCTTCTCATGAGCCGGAACCCCCAGCTGGCCGAGGTCATCGCCGAGCTGGTCAGCGCGCGCAACCAGAAGAACGCGGATTTCCTGCGCAAAATCAAGGAGCTATCGGAACAGGATATCGAGGCCGGCACGAACCCGCGTTCCATCCTGGAGCGGCTGAAAAAGTTGGTCTCCCGCTTCCGCCGGAGCGAGTAAAAAATCCGGCTTCATGTCCGCAGAATCTTTTATCGCTTCACCCTCTCCTCTATCCTCTCCCATCGAGGGAGAGGATGAAGGTGATCATAACCAGGATTTGAAAAAGCTCCCCACTTAGAGTATATTTTCCCCATCACGGGTGCCCCTGTAGCTCAGTCTGGATAGAGCAAGGGATTCCTAATCCCTGTGTCGCTGGTTCGAGTCCGGCCAGGGGCACTTGCCAAAAAAGAGGGACAGTATGTCATGTCCCCAGTGCTGATTTTCTTCACGCTGATTTATCTTTGGCACCGGCGAAATACCTTCACTTAGACTGCTTCGTTTAGAAAAGCGGGAGAGCCGCATCATATCTGCCCATTTAATCCAGTGTTAAGGCCTCGGGTGTAGGAAAATACATGGATACAGTATCATTGAAAATGGGGGATGCGAGCCTGGGGACGCAATTCGGCTAAAACTCTCTGGATTTCCTCCGGAGACTTTCCTTTTATTTGGACTGTTTTATCCGTCCCCGAGATTGCACCAATGAGCGCGCCGGGGATTGCCAAGACAGCTCCGCAAACAGCCATGATGGAAATAAGTTCGCCGGCAGACAATCCAGTCTCGCCGAGACCTTCAATGAATCCTCCCAATGGGATACCAGCGAGTGCCCCTAGGGCAAATCCGAAGGCTCCTTCTTTCCAGGCGTTTGATTTCTTGATTATTCGGATAGATTCAATCACCCCAATATCAATGACACATCAGCACCGGTATTGGCGTCCAATAATAACAGCATGGAGTGCTTTACGGCAATCAATTCTCCTGCAATATGTTGACCGTCGGTTTTCGCAACCGCCAATTCCGCCCCACGCCTTTCCTTCGCATATAAATCCGCGTTGAGTATCGGGAGAAAGAGGATAACAAACATAGCCATAACCTTGCCTTGCATTTTCCCCTCCGCTATCAATTTTGCTCTGACTAATTATACTGTTTATTGAATGGACGCGTCAAGGCAAAAAAGCGGAGATTGTCGCTTGTAGACCCGGGCTTGAGCGAGCTTCTTGAACCATGATTCTAAAAAATAAGGAAAATGATATACTGTCCCCGATTATCTCTTAGGAGGATCACTCATGGCCAAAGCGTTGGTTTGTTATTATTCGGTTACTCATAACACGGAAAAGATGGCCGTCAAGATCGCCGAGGTATTAAGAGCCGAAGGCCTCGATGTCGACCTCAAGAGAATCGAAGAGACGGCCGTCGACGACATGCTTCGTTATGATTGTCTTATTTTCGGCTCCCCGACCTACTACGGCTCGATGGCCTGGCCGATCAAGAAACTCCTTGATGAGAGCGTTAAGTTCCACGGCAAGCTCCAGGGCCGAGTCGGCGGCGCCTTTTCTTCGTCGGCCAACGTCGGCGGCGGCAACGAGACCACCATCCTCGACCTACTGAACGCCCTGCTCATCCATGGAATGGTCGTGCGGGGGGATTACCAGGGCGATCACTACGGGCCGGTCTCCATCGGCCGGCCGGACAAGAGGGCCCTGGGGTGCTGCGAAGGATACGCCAAAAACGTCGCCGTGTTGGCCAAGAAGCTCTTTCCCTAGGCTCTGTCTTGGCTTTTTGGGGGGTTTGTGATAAAAGGAAGCCTAACCCAGCCCCGGCGAGGAGCGAAGGATGAAAAAAGTCATCAAGAAGCAGCTCAAAGAAGACGAATTCGTAAGCACGATGACCAAGATCATGCACTTTTTCCAGACGCGGACAAAGGAAATCCTGATCGGCATCGCCGCCATCGCCGTCGTCGGCCTGCTCTACGTCGGTGTCCGCTTAATCCAGGCTCAGCAGGTCAAAAAGGAGAGCCGGCTGCTCAGCGAGCTCCTCGAACTTCGCTCTACCCTGGACTCCAAGCCGGAGAACCTGGCCTCCCTGGAGAAGATTGCCGGCAGTGGAAAATACGCCCGGCTCGGCTATGTCCTTCTGGCGACCTACTGGGTCGAGAACAGCGACCTGGAAAAGGCCAAGGAAGCCCTGGGGAAGATCCCTTCAACGCCTCAGGATTTCATTTACTTCCAGTCCCGGGACCTGCTCGCCCAGGTCAACGCCCTGCAAAAGAACTACGATCAGGCCATTGCCATGTTCACCGAGATCGAGGAGGCCAAGCCAAAGGCCTATTCTCTCGATGCCGTGCTCTTCCACAAGGCGGAAGCGCTCGAGGCCAAAGGGGACAGGCCGGAAGCCCTTGCCCTTTACAAGAAGATACAGGAGCAGTTCCCGCAGTCCTATTTCGGCTACGACGCGGCGGAGAAAGCGCGTAAGATCGAAGCCGCCAAATGACGTTCCTTGAAAATTGAGCGAAAAACGATATAATAGCTCCTTCGAATTCATCCAGGAGGATTGATATGGCCTATAAGATCACGGAAGAGTGCATCAACTGCGGAGCCTGCGAACCTGAATGCCCGAACCAGGCGATCTCGGCCAGCGATGAGATTTACATCATCGACCCGGAGAAATGCACGGAATGCGTGGGACACCACGATTCCTCCCAGTGCGCCGCCGTCTGCCCCGTCGATTGCTGCGTCCCCGACCCGGATCACAAAGAGACCCACGAAGAGCTGATGGCCAAGTTCCACAAACTCACGGGGGGGAGTTGAACGTCTAGCCGTTCGGTCGGTGCGAAGGAGCGAGTTCTTCGCTTCTTCGACCGTCTGGGATTGATGGAAGAGGGGAGAGCGACGCAGCGGCCCTGGCTGAACATCCTTCTCTTCGTCGTCACCTGCTTTTCCGCCTTTTTCGTCGGGTTGACCTGGAGCGTCAGCTACATCTATTCCGACCAGCTCCTCCAGGATCCCCAGTTTGTCCTCGGCCTCGAGGCCTTCACCGATTCCCGGATCATCAGCCTGGGCCTGGTCTATGCGGCCGTTCTGATCGCCATCCTTCTGGGACATGAAATGGGGCATTATTTCGCCTGCCGTTTCTACCGGATCGATGCCACCCTCCCGTTTTTTATCCCGGCTCCCACGCTGATCGGTACGTTGGGGGCCTTCATCAAGATCAAGGCGCCGATCACGCAAAGAAAACAACTCTTCGACATCGGGATCTCCGGGCCCTTGACCGGGTTTGTGCTGTCCCTGCCGGCCCTTGTTTACGGGCTTTCCCTTTCCAAGGTCGTGCCGGCTATACCGCGGGAGGATGCCTGGATTTTCGGAGAGCCGCTGGTCCTGAAATTGATCGGCGGTCTGATGTTCCGGAATGTCCCGGCGCAGAGCGAGCTCCTGCTTCATCCGGTCGCATTCGCCGGCTGGGTGGGCATCCTGATCACCGCCTTCAACCTTTTCCCGGTGGGCCAGCTCGACGGCGGGCATATTTCCTATGCTTTGCTGGGAGAGAGGTCCAAGCCTCTGGCCCGTCTCCTTCTCGGCGCCTTTATCGTCATGGGGATATTCTTCTGGGTCGGCTGGATCGTCTGGGCCCTGGTGATCCTGCTTCTGGGCTTCAAACATCCACAGCTCAAAGGTGACCAGGAAAGCCTGTCGTCGGCGCGCCGGCTGCTGGGGGTGGTCATTTTTTTGATCTTTGTCCTGTCCTTTATTCCGGCGCCGATCAAGGGATACAGCCTGCTGGAACTCGTTCGGCAATGGGGGCTTTGAGAGTGGAAAAACAAGCCGAGAGGAAGGGCCCAAATTTTTTCACAGAAAGTGTGGAAATGCTGTGGAAAAACCGTCTGTTATCAACCTGCAAGTTTGGATTTCTATTGAGGATATGGCATTTTGCACAAGATTTCGTCAACCTCCAGGCAGCCGCCGTAGAGATCTTATATGTTATTGATAATAAAATAATTATAGGAGTTGGCCGGTGACGGGCAAAGGCTTCGGTGAGTCCGGCATGAGCAACTCGTTCGGGGAAGTGGAGACGGCCTTTTTGACCCTGCGCCGAAAATTCCGGTCAAATGAGATCTCGCGCCGGGAGTTCATCGACCAACTCAAGAAGCTGAGGCTCCGGGACAGCCAGGGACGTTTCTGGATGATCGGCGCCCAGAGCGGGAAATGGCACTTTTTCGACGGGCGGGAATGGGTCCAGTCCTCTCCCCCTGAGGAAGAGGCGCCGAAGGTGAAATGCCTGAGCTGCGGGCTGGAGAACACGGCCGGCGCGAAAACCTGCGAGCGATGTGGCGAATCCCTGAAAGTCAAGGAAACGGTCTGCCCCCGCTGCGGCACGCCGTTGGAGAACTCCTTTCAGAAATGCCCGGCCTGCAGCCGGGGAGCGGAGGCCTCTCCACCCGCCGAAGAGGTTCTCTTCAAGACCGCCGCCGACAATTCCGTCCTTCGCCGGTTGAATCCGGCCTCGCTGCTCATGTTCAGTGGGGGGGCCGGTCTCATTCTGGGAGTTATCCTCGGCGCCGTCATCGGCGCCGCCGGTTTCTTCCCCGGGATGGCCAAATCCCTGCCCGATTTCCTGAGCACGCTGCACGGGACGTTGATGGGGGGGATCATCTATGCGGTTATGGGCGGCCTGCTGGGTTTCGCCCTCTTGGGAGTGGTCGGCTATCTCGAAGCCCTTCTCTTCAACGCCATCTCCTCGATCCTGGGCGGATTCCGCCTGACTCTCGATCAGACCAAAAAGAGCGAGGAAGAGGACA
>Ga0307379_10010633_pt1 | contig 12159 bp, 9 predicted proteins | sample UN2MG_FD_202237 | JGI IMG/M metagenome (GOLD analysis project Ga0307379, IMG submission 202237) | Soil microbial communities from Risofladan, Vaasa, Finland - UN-2 | ecosystem: Environmental > Terrestrial > Soil > Coastal area > Acid sulfate soil | place: Finland: Risofladan, Vaasa | collected... | reverse complement strand
GAGGGTCACGCGAAGCGCAGCAAGAAGACGCAGCGCAGGACCGGGCGTCGTAATTACCGCAAGCGATAGCCGTTTATCAACAGTTGACAAAGACGCTGAGACCGTTAGAATCCTTGGATTGAAGGGCGAACAGGCGAACGAGGCGAACCAATGACTACAGAGAACGAAGTACCCGAGGCGGCACCGCAAGCTCCGACCGTGCGCTTGCGCCCGGCACTGATTGAAGGTGCAACGAGCACGATCGCTCCCCCGGCCCGGATCAATCAGGCACGCACATATTCCTTCATGGACGTGACCCGTTACGTGAACAAGGCTCTCAAGGGTCAGATGACTCCCCCCGAGCGGGCGAACTTCTTCAAGAACGCCGCATCCGCGTGGTACCAGTTGGCACCCGCGATGGAGCCGCACCAACGGTTGCACTTCCTTCGCAAACTCACCAAGGCATTCCGCAATTTCCGTAAGCGTATGCCGAACTGGAATCCGAAGATCGACGAGACCGGCGAGATCATCGTACCCGTCACCAAGGACGACTTGCTGGCCGCAATGATTTTGCAGGAACGCGCGATCGAGAAGCATCACGCCACCAAGGGCGAAACCACACCCGAGGAACGCAAGGAAATCTCCGCGCAGTCGTGGCGTGACTACGTCGCATGGTCCGGGGCGTTGACTGCCGAGTCCGAGACCATTGAGGTTGACGTTGCGTCAGACGTGGGCGAGCAGAAGATATGGAACGTCACGTATCCTGACGGCGCGAAGACCACGATGACGCTCGATGGCAAGGCACCGATTCAGCGCGTGCGTGGGCTGGCCGCAAGGAACTGGAAGCTCATGGCCCGGATCGATACACGTGAGGACGGGGCGTATCTCAAGTTCTCTGAGATCAAGGTCGAGACCGTACAGGCGAAGCTCATCGAGTTCGAGGGTGACGACGACAAGGTCCTTGAGGACCTCATGCTCATTCAGGAAGAAATTGACGCTGTCCGGTTCTTCTCCGAAGAGACAGCGTAACCAACCACCACCAAGGCGAACGAGGCGAAGTGATGACGAAGACAGCGACCAAGGGGTCGAGGCGCAAGCCCCCCGTGAAATCAAAAGCGACTACGACACCCGAGCCCGGCGATAAGGCGTGGGTCGTGTACCAGACCCGTCCCCGGTGCTGGCTGACACTCCCCGCCACGATTGTTCGTTGGCGTCCCGCAGGCGGGAACACAGGAAGCGTCAAGGTACGGTTAGCGGACAACAGCGTCGCCCGGTTTCACACCAGTCACGTGAAGTTCACTCTGGCCGAAGCCGAAGCTCTCGCGCGGGCGTATAACGAGCGTGGGGTGTACGTGGGCTCTGGACCGGGCGGAACGACATCGCTTCTTGTGGCCTGACGAGATACACTGGTCCCCGACTACGGTTGACACACAGTCAGGGGTGCGCGTGGCCGGGGACCTTGAATTCGAGAATCAGGAACTTCGCAAGGCGCTTGGCCTAAAGCGCGTGGCGAACGAGCGGTTGCAGGACGACGTACGCAAAGCCAACAATCGAATGCAGACCGCGACCGACGAGGTCACCGTCATCAAGCGCGAAGTCGACCGTCTCCGGTACGAACTCCAAAGCCTGCTCGACGAAGACACTCTCCCGGACGCAAACGCTTTACCGCCGAACGTAGTGGCGGGAGACATCAAGGACGCGATCGCGTTCTATCGGAATCACCTTGAGCGTTGCCGTGCGAACATGCGTAACCGCATCCACACGGCGCTCAACCCTAAACCGGGACCGTGATGACATTAGGTCTGTGGTTGAGACGGGTTTGGTATTTCCTGTGCGGATGGCCTCACTGTCCGAAATGCCGAGGCGCAGGATATTTTGTTGACACCGATGACTACGTGAGACGTTGTCGGGAGTGCAAGGGAACAGGGATACGCAACAATGGATCAGATTGAAATCTTCACCGGCTTCTCCGAACTGTGGGGCGGTGTCATCACCCGGATCAAGTATCTTCGCGTCGAGGACGCAACCATCATCGAGGTCATTCGGTTCGGGGAACACCCGGTTGTGCGTGAAGTGGCCGAACTGGTGCGAGACGAGTCCGAGGACTTTGTCAACTTTGAAGGTCTCCCGACTCTCGGAATTGTATAGCAATGAACTTGTGTATCCTTTCCCACTTGACTAGACTACACTGCGTTACACGATGTACTGCCGTGAGGGAGTGAGGCTATGCAGTCAACCGAGTGGGGAGTGTTTCGTTTGCGGGGCGTCCTATCGCGCAAGACATTCAAGGCGCGTCCCATAAGTGACGACCAGTGGGCCGTTACCGAACGCGCCACCACGGGTAAGACGGTAAAGGGCGGGGAGCATGATACCTGCCTTCTCCAATCCCTCGTCCCGGCAAGCGAATTCTGCGACCACTACATTGCCGTTGACCTCACAGCCAAACAGATGCTCAAGCCAGAACAAGAACAAGACCGGTATCCATCACAGGCTCCAACGGTGTTCCGCTAATCCTGACACAATGTCAACGACTCTTGGGAGTTCCCGCATGACCCTCGCCGAATTCGTCCTCTCCGTAGTAGGTCTCAACCTCGCGGAAGCCATTGACCTCGACTCCATCAACGAGACCTCTGAGAGTGCCGAACTTCTGGCCCGCGAACTGGCGGACCGGATTTTTGCACGTAAGGGCGACGAGATGGTCAGTATGCACACGCTCGACGAGGGTGGTTGGGCCATGACCGGCGGGGACCACGTCCTGATCGTCCAGCCCCCGGAGACTCCCGGTATCCTCGTGCTCCCCGAAGAGATCGCGGAGCGCATGAAGGCCAAGAAGAAGAAGGCCAAGTTCCCCCCGCCGGAAGATGATGACGAGGAAGAAGAAGAAGAGGACGATGACGAGGAAATGGAAGAGGTCACTACACTCACCTTCCCGTCTAACATGATCGGTGAGTTCCAGTCTGTCGCGGAAACTCTTGAGATCGGAGAGTCAGACGCCGACGTGACCATGCAGGGCGACGAAGTAACCGTCACCCTTCCCCCGCACATCGCGCAGACGATCGCCGACAAACTCGGTGAGGCGTGCGTCTTGATGACCAACGTGGTGACGGTTGGCCACGTGGACGAAGCCGGTGACTACGAGTACGTCGACACGAACAACAAGGCGGGCAAGAAGCCCGGCAAGAAGAGCAAGAAGAAGTTCAGCAAGGCCGACATGCGCGAAGCCGTCGAGAACTTCCTGTCCGTCATGGACGACGTGAGCGAAGATGAAGACGACGACGAAGCAGAGTTCCTCGCACAAGTGTTCGTCGAGACCCTGTCGTCAAACGTCAGCGGGTATCTCAACGACCCCGACGCCTTCAAGAAGGCATGGGCGGCTGGCGGAACGCGCGGGACTGGATCGAAGGGTCTCAACTCCCCGGTCAACAACATCAAGTCGCAGCGCGTGCGGTACCAAGACCTCGACACGATGGAAGCGTATGAGGGCGAGACCACTACGCTCACCTTCCCGCGTGGCAAGGAAACCGAACTCGGCAGCGTCATGGGGCAGATCGAGCCCCGCCTGCTTGACATGGACGGCGTGATCGAAGTGACCGCAGAGGGGATCAATGTTCTGCTCCCGGTCGAAGTGGCTGAGAAGCTCGAAGCAGCGATGGCCGTTTCGGCTTGACGTTGTGTCAAAACGTAGTAGACGCAGAACTTGATTTTCGATAGACTGACAACCATCCCCATTAGGGGCATACAGAACCAAACGGAATAACAGGGAGACCACCGTGCCAATCATTCTCACCGCCCCAACCGGCGGCACCGACGAGACAACGGTGGCCGCGCACCTTGAAGACAAGGACGGTAACCCGACCTTGCAAGCCAAGGTCCTTGAAAACTTCCTCGACGAAGTCGACTTTGACGACGTGTTCGATCTGATCGAATCCGACGAGGAAACCGCTTCACTGATCGAGACCGAAGAGGGCTGGATCAAGTGGGACGACGAACTTCAATGCTACGTCGAATCCGAAGAGGGTGAGGAAGGTGCGGAACTCGGCACCATCCAGACCATCGACGGCGAAACCGTGGCCGAAGTCATCGATATGGTCGACGCGGCCAACATGTTCGACTACCACATGACCGAAGAGCACGATGCGAGCACGCTGCAAGGCAAGCTCGAAGCCGCCGTGTTCTCGTACGGTGAAGTGGACGAGGGCACCCTTGACGAGTTCAAGAAGGGTGACTTCAAGAAGGTCCACAAGGGCGCTCTCAAGACCACGGGCGGAAGCGGCCCCGAGATGGTGAACGCGATGCTCGGAGCCATGATCGCTAAGGGTGCGATCAAGCGTGCCAAGTCAGCCGCACCCGGCAAGCCCAAGGGTGGTGGCAAGTCCGGTTTCACTGGACAGGGCGGCAAGAAGGGCGCAGGCTATCGCGGCGGCGACTACGAGAAGCACGGACCGGGCTATGGCGATGGCACCGATGGCGGCAAGAAGGTATGGCAGAAGTACCGCAAGCGCAAGGCAGCCGAACTTGCCAAGAAGAAGATGAAGATGAAGGGCAAGAAGGCAGCCCCGAAGGACAAGAAGGTTGCCAAGAAGGCTGTCGCCAAGAAGGGCGCAGCAGCCGTTGCCAAGGCCAAGGCCAAGAAGGGCAAGGGCAAGAAGCTCGAATCGACCGGCACCGCTGGTGCTACACGCGTCGAAGAGGCTCGCCATGACATCCACCGTCAGACGCCCGTACTGGTTGAGTCCAGTGGCGCGGGTCTCGCGGCCAAGATGAGCAATGTCGCCCGTAACACCATGCGTACGAACGACAAGTAAGCACGCGGGTGGACGAGAGGACCCGAGGGGGACGCGAGTAGTTCGCGTCCCCCTTGCTTCAAACAAAGGAAACCATGTCGAACGACATGAACGAATCCGGTGGTGCGCCGAACCGCTCGCTCCCAAAACTGGTGAGCACGGAACAGCAGCAAAAGAACGAATCTGTTGCGGCAGCGGCAGGCATGTTGCAGGCTCGTAAGCTCGCGAAGGCACGCGGCGAAGATGTACCCCGCAGTCCCTCTCGCCCGGCAGCATCGCAGCCGACTCAAGATGAAATCGATCCGAACGCGCAAGCAATAATTGAAGACTACGCATTCGCCCGTCCCAAACCCGTGCCTTCGCCAGTGCTCGCAAAGAAGCTGACCATGCGTCAGCTAATGGAACTTTCCAAGCCCGGAGCGGGAGACCGCGTTGAATCGGATTGGAACCCGCAGGAAGTCACCAAGAAAGAGCAACTCGCAAAGGCACCCATCTCCGGTGCGTCGTTGGCCGCGATGGCGATGAAGTCTAAGAAGATGGTGTGATGATGCGTGTCGTCGACCCGATCGCTAACGTGGAGCGAGACTTCGAGGCGTGCCATACGCTCGATGCGATCGGCGCATACGTCCCGGTCGAGTCCCTCTTCGAGAACGAGTGGTTCGTAGTCTACATGCCCACTGGCGCGTCTCGGTCCATCAACGACATCCCGCCCGAGAGTCAACACGAGGTCTATACCGCCATTGACACACTGTCAGTGCGGGCCGAAGGCGTACAGGCGATGGCCGACTTGATTGAATCCTTTGTGAAGATCGAGGAAGAGGGCGAGCCCGTCTCTCCGCTGGTCGAATCATTCGCTACGGTTGACGAGGGACTCAGCGATAAGCACATCCTGAAAGCGATCTTCGTGCTTGGTGCAGGCGGGGCAGGCAAGGGTGCTGTCACGAAGGCAGCGTTCGCCGGTTCAGGATTGAAGCTCATCAACGCCGACACGCACTTCGAGCGATTCCTGAAAGCCGCCAAGGTCCCATTCAAGGATGCTGGCAAAGAGTACGCTCTGTTCGACAAGGCGCGTGATCTCCGCGACAAGGAACTCCGCCACTACGCCGGTCGTCGTCTCGGCATCATCCTCGACATGACCGGATGGGCGTACGATCGTGTGGCGTCCCCGGTGAAGAAACTCCGCGACCTTGGGTACGACGTTTACGCCGTGTTCGTGGACACGCGACTTGACACCGCGCTCAAGCGCAACAAGGCTCGCGCGGACGCGGGCGGGCGCGAAGTGCCAGACAGTTTCGTCAAGGATGCTTGGTACGGATCGCAACGGCACGCAGGCGACTACGTCAAACTGTTCGGGCTCCGCAACTTCTTCCGGGTCGACAATGAGAAGGACCTAAAGCCGCAGATATGGGACAAGGTCGTGGGCCAGCGGGTCAGGAAAATCGGACATACCATCCTGACGCGCAAGCTCTTCAACCCGAAGGGCAAGGAATGGATTGAGAAGCAGCTTGACCCCAAGACGGCAGACGCGAACGATCCCAAGGCACCGAACCCGTGGCCAGCCCCGGAACCATTCAAGCAACCGAAGGGTGAGTACAAGTCCGGGTCTCTGGCGTCGAAGTACACGAGCCTCACGCCCGGGAAGGCCCCGAAGCAGAAGAAGCAGAAGCCGCCGAAGTCCAGTAACCAGCCCAAGATGGGCAAGCAGGATGATGGGACGATTGTGTGGCCGGGAGCACCGAAGCCCAAGAAGCCCAAGGAATAAAAAATGGGTCCCACAGCGAGGCAGCCGTGGGACCCAAGGGCGAGGCGGAACTTTCGTACCACCGAAGAGAAGTGTAACCACGATGGTTACTACGGTCAATAGGAACCTATACTGTCACGATGCTAAAGTACGCCGTCCCTATCTCGGTTCAGAAAGTCGCCCGCGCTGCTCACGCGTTGCATGATGCGGGTACGCACCCGCTTGACGACGTGCAAGGGGAAGCCGTCGCCTTCATGCTGTCAACCGGGGAAGTGCAGCTTGGCACTGTGTCAAAGATGCACCGGTTCTTCACCGTCAACGACGCCCGTTATTGCGCTGAGTGTGACACGCTCCGGACAGAGGTGGATGGAGCTACTACGCGATCATGGTTCCTTCACGGTGGTGACGCAGGACGCCGTTGGGCCGCGAAGGTGTATCGTGACGCAGCCGCACAGGGACTCGTGAATGAGGACCCCATTCTCGATCTCTTCGCGCTGGACCCCAACGGGGTGTACGGAGCGTTCCAAGCAGGCGCGTGGCGTTACGAGTACGATCTGAACCCGCGCAAGGCAGCCAAGTTTGTCGACGAGTATGTCCGTGCGACCGGCGCGACCTTTGACATCCGTCAGGCATTCGGAGACGCAGCCCCGGCAGTGGGGAACGCCCTGTATCGTCGCTTCCATGCACCCGACCTCATGCGCGAGCGTATGCGCGAGTTGTTCGAGGACGAGGGTAACTACGATGGACCGTACGCTCTGATCGACGAAGCGTTGAAGCTCAACACGTGGACAAGCATGGCGGCGACTGCCGCTGCAAAGCTGACGTGGCCTGTACTGGTCGCATACCTTGCGGTTGCGGACAAAGACGCACACATCACCAAGAAACTGAACCTCGCACCGAACCGCCGCATTGGTGGTCTCCACCAGCCGACGTTGAACGCGAAGATGTACAATGACGCGGTCAACACATTCAACATGTACTTCAACGTCAACAGTCCGAAGTACACCGACGACAAGGACCCTGAGACGCTCGGATTCTCTGACCTCGAATATGAACTCCATGATGTCATGGACGAAATCGGTCGCGGAATCCAAGTCACCAAGTCCACGATCCTGCCGTTGATGAAGGACGCTCTCGCGTGGGCGAAGAAGAGCGGGAACTATCATCCGAACTTCCAAGCCGCAGTGAACTCATACAACGTGGGTGACTACGCCAAGTTGCTCGCTGTGCTCCCGGTCGACTCGGACGTGTATCCCGTGTTCAAGGAAACTTTTGGCCTGTCCGTGCAACCGATTGAGCCCGAAGCGGTCGACAAAGCCGTGGGGGGTACGGACGCACTGGTTGACAAGGTCATGCAGGGCAGCAAGGCGTGGTCGGCACCGGCGAAGAAGTCTGACACACCGTCAAAGACTGAACTCGCCCCGGAAGCACCACTGCCCGCCCCGGAACTCACGCATGGTGGTGAGGAAGCGGACGGGGAGTACACCGTTGAGGAATTCATCAAGGACACGTTTGGCGAAGACGCCAGCGAACTCAAGTACAAGCTGTTTGTCGCAACCACTACACACTCAGCCGCGACCAATAAGTACGAGGGCTTGTCGTTCCCGGAAGGGTCAGTGATCCTTCACGTCGCCAGCGGTTCATACTTCTCAGTCGTGAAGGCGTACCTCGTGAAGTCCCCGGTCAAGGATCAGGACACCGGGGAGTTGTACGACGGGGGAGACATCGTCATCGTCACCAAGGACGAAGACGGCCAGTACAATCACGCGAACGACGATAAGCTCGCGACCTTGCTCGAAGCCGGGAAAGTGATCCCCGCCGACGTTGAGTCCGCCGAACACATTGACGAACTGAAAGACGACCCCCTCTCCGAAAGCGTGTTGCAAGGTCTGGTCAACGCGTACCCGGACATTTTCGGGGACGGCATCACACAGATTGATTTCGTAACTACCACGTCGGCGTACAACGCATCCGTCACGGCGGGAAACAGGGGACACCAGTACGAGAAGTGGGCGCTTGTTATTCCTGCGATGGGCGAAGCCGTTCAGTTGGTGCTCCACGGAGCCGTGGAAGGCGACGGCGAACAGTTGATCGTCATGGCGGAATCAGGGGACCTCGATACCGTAGTGGACAACACCCTCTCGGACAAGTTGTTCACGTCGTGGGTCTCGAAGGGCAAGCTGGTCCCGTGGCACAAGTACGAAGCGCAAGAGAAGGCAGCCGCGAAGGTCAAGCCGCAGTACGCCCCGGGAACGGTGTTGGAGATCAACGGCGAAGAGTTTTACGTCGTGGGGTTCACCGACACGCATTACGCGGAACCGTTTTACGTCGTGGCGTCAATGGAATTCGATATGGGCGCAACCGGGACCGCCGAACTCAAGGCGTTCTCGGATGTTGAGATTGGCGGACAGAAGACGTACGCCAGCGCGACGCTTCAACAGCTTGCCGAACTCGCAACGGCGAAGGCGATCGACTACCACAAGACGCAGGACGTGCCTGCCGGGTTGACGATCAAGGTCGGTGACACCGCGCAGTTGGTGGACGGGAACCACGGAACAGTGGTCGGGTTCTATTCACCCTCTCCGAACATCAAAGAAGCGACCTACATGGTGGTGGCTATCGGGGCGACTCACCCCGGCACGGGGTTCTCGTACCCGAAGCTGGTTGTGACGGGTCTGGCCAAGTACGCATCCGCTCCCTCGTCCGGGTATGACCCCGGGGAGAAGCCTGAGCCCGGCAGTGAAGATTCAGTCAGCGACGGGAAGCCGCCGATCAATTATCTGTTCGGCACCCCCGGCGCTTACAAGTGGCTGACGGACACGCCCGCAGAAGCGAAGGGGACCGCGAATCTCATGTTCCCCGAGGCTCCCGCGAACGCTCCGATGGGCACATACGAATTCGCGCTTGGGGAGAAGCGCCAGTGGAAGGAAGCGAACTACGCAGTGACGATCGTTGGCTTCGTGCGCCTCGAAGGTGCGGGCAAGCCAACGTACGCGTACATCATTCTGAGCGACAAGGGCAAGTACAACTGGAAGACCACTCAGAAGGGCCACATCGATTATGCGAACCTGTGGGAGACAGATCAGTCTGTGATCGACGAGGCAATCCCCCTGCCTGACTGGTCACCAGAGCCGTACCCGAAACTGAACTACACACTCGGCAAGGCAGCCAAGTGGATTGCAGACAATAAGGGCATCCTGTTCCAGAAGTCCCCGAAGCCTGCACCATTCATGGTGGGCACGTACGTCGTTGGACCCGCCGAGGGCAAGTGGCGCGTGGTGGGGTGGACGAAGGACGTACCGAGCGATCCGGATGATGGACCGAAGGCGATGGTCCTTGCGATCGAGAACTTCTCAACCAAGGCCGGTGGGGTCACGGCGTGGCATAAGGTCTCGTCTGCCAGTGTGTCAAGCTGGACGATTCAGCATCAAACGACTACGGAGTATGACCCGTCCACGGATGACATTGCCTTCTCGAAGATGGCGAATCAGAAGCAGGACGTGACGATCACGTCTGTCGGCATGTTGAAGATTCCGTCCGAACTTCCCGCAGGGTGGGAAGAGACGATGCCGGTCAAGCAGCCTGTGTTTGAGAAGCTCTTGCCGGGCAAGCACGCGAGCGCGGGCGTGGTCGCGATCGTGTATCCGTACAGCGTGGTTGTGAAGTCCGAGGGTGTGAGCGAAGGGATCAAGCCGCTTGACTTTGGCGTGGTGCTGGTCCGCCCCTTCAATGATTACGCCGGATACAAGTTGTCCTTCCCCAAGGGGACGGTCGATAAGGGCGAGGGTGTTCAGCACGCGGCAGTGCGCGAGTTCTATGAAGAGACAGGCATGTCAGCGAAGCCGCTCGCACTGCTTGGCGACTACGTCGGGAACACGTCCGTCACTCGGTACTTTGTGGGACACCTTACCGGCGGCGATCCGTCCAAGGCTGGACCGGAGACCGATGGTGTGTTCATCAAGACTCTTCACGAGGATTGGAACAAGGTCACGAAGCAGCCGTGGTACAGCGACTTGCACTCGCGCGATCAGAAGGCGCTCAAAGACGCGCACATGTGGTTCTTCGCAGACGTGTACGGTTCCATGACCTCGATCTACGAAGTCAACCCGGATCAGGCACAGTCCGACATTCAGGTGACCGGTCCGCAGGCGGGTGGGTCGAAGGGTCCGCAGACGGTCAAGCCCGGGGCGGATGACGTTGTGTCAATGCTTGGGTATCAGTTCGGCAACGTAACGCAGGACGCGAGCGCAGTCGGGTACGCGATTGAGGCATCCGCCACGATAGCAGTCTTTGAGTATTTTGCGTCCGGATCGCAACTCAAGTGGGGGTACCTTGGACAGACCGTAGTGGTCGGCAAGCACGAGTACCCGAACGTCGGATCGCAAGTTGAACTCAAGGGCGTGGAAGAACTCAAGGACGGACTCTATTGGGTTTCGGCCTATACGCTCGATACAGCGGGTGTTGCGTATAACGCGGCCTTGACACTTTGGGTCCGCGATGAAATGGGCTCCTACTACCCGATCGCGATTGGCAGCGTGGCGGCAGCCCCCAACGCGGGCACGTACGCGAAGTACATCGGACCGCAGATGTTCAAGGACCCGGTGAAGGTTGACACAGTGTCAGCCCAAGCCCCCAAGCCCATTCCGGCGGTGACTGACCCGTCCGTGTGGAACAAGCTGACTGCCACCCCGCGTGTGTTGATCGACGGGGCCATGCTGTCGGTGATAAAGGAGCGGTGGAAGGCCGACACAGGACTCGACAATCCCCTCGACGCCATACCTTTGCGTCTCGTTACCCAAGCCATGAAGAACAAGGCGGGCGGCTACGTCGGCCCGGAATACTTCGGCGGGTTCGCAGGCATCGGCGATGGTGTGGAGAAGGGTATCTGTGTGGGGTGGGTGCATCTGTTCAAGCCCACAGCGAGCGGCACACCCGACATGAAGGACTCGATCCTGTACATGGTCGGTTTGAACTTCAAAGGCCAGCGTCGCGCGATCGAATACGACAAGGTCATGCACCACGACGTGATGGACGCAGCCAGTGTGGGGTGGACGCCCGAGTACACGGCACCGACGCAGAGTCAACAGGATTGGGTGGTGAAGTTCGCCAAGGGCACTACCAATTCGTACGGCGGTGTCGGCTCGTTCAAGGACATGTGCAAGCAGTCGGGCATGAAGGGTCACTCGAAGATCAATAAGATGAATCTTCGCATGTACGCCTGTCTGTTCATTCCGTTGCCGTGGGGTATCCGCAAGTACATCACGCACGCTCTCAAGCTGCATCATGCAGCGGTGAAGACGAAGAAGAAGATGGCCTCGTTCACGATGACGATCGGTGGAGCGCCGTCGACATACACGCCGTCCAACATCGTAGTTCCGCCACCGAAGCCTGCACTGTTCGATCCAGAACATGTGAAGTTCGCCGACAACCCGGACGCATCCGCACTCACGGCAACAGGCAAGTCAGTTCCGGGTGGGTCCAAGCCGAACAAGTTGCTCAACGGTCCGAACGGGACCACTTGGTTCTATAAGACGACGCACGGGGACGACACGTTCCGCGCCGACATCGACCGTGCCGCGTATGAGATGGCTACGGCAGTCGGTCGCAAGGTGCTCCCGGTTGGTATCGTGACGTTCGAGGGTAAGAAGGGCTCGA
>Ga0307379_10010632_pt1 | contig 12159 bp, 10 predicted proteins | sample UN2MG_FD_202237 | JGI IMG/M metagenome (GOLD analysis project Ga0307379, IMG submission 202237) | Soil microbial communities from Risofladan, Vaasa, Finland - UN-2 | ecosystem: Environmental > Terrestrial > Soil > Coastal area > Acid sulfate soil | place: Finland: Risofladan, Vaasa | collected... | reverse complement strand
ATTTATCTTTTGGAATTCCTTCATACATACGCTCAATTTCATCATCAGTCATCGGCGCATGAGTACCCAGCGCGGGCATAATATCAATTTCTGCTTTACTCAATATTTTCACAAGCATTCTTGTAATAGGACCGGCATAAGAGTTTATCCGCGTTATATCAGGCGGTAAAATAAGCGCCTTTTTGATAGATTCTCCACTTTTAAGTGCTGTATCCAGTGTGTTATATATTTTTTTATCTGTAATTCCTTCAGGACCCGGTTTAATTACATAGTTTTTCATGAATACATGTATTCTATTACAAAAAAAGCCAGATATATACTTATAACTTTTTTTCTTTTGACAAAATGAGATATACCCTAACTCATCACAAATTAAAAGCCCTTCTTTACTTATTTGCTACATAAGAGCTGACAATGTGTTATTTTTCTTAGCTTCATTAAGCTTGTTGACAAGAGCTGATGTCATATTTTATTCTGCAATAAATAGAGTCTCAAAACCATCTAATTGAGTCAAAGTCATGACTATTTACTTCTGCTAAAATCCCGTTGCTATTCCTAATATCATAAGACCATCCAGTTGCAGTCTAAGACCTCTGGTGAGAGATTTTATAATAATCGCATCCCCAATAACATCTTCTTTAATCTGATTTTTTGCAAGTTGAAAATCTCTATTAAACCTTCGCATAAACCCTATTTGAAATATTACCCCATTTTTTCAAAGACCCTAATCATCTCATCACAGTCTTCTATAGTTAAAACCATAGACTTTTCACAGAAAACATTTATCTTATTTTCAGCTGCTATTTTTGTAAAATCCTTATGAGTAAAAGTAGGAAATAGTAAAAGTAGGAAATGTTGTAAGTATTCATGATCAGACCTCCTAACCTATATTACCTTTCCTGTCTCATCAGCTATTCTATCTAAGATATTTTAGTATACAATATGTCCAGTCGGAGGGGTTTACTCCAAGTCACTAACTAAGACTTCATGATTTTATAAAAAATTAAAAAATCAAATATTTTTTTGGAAACTCTGCTCCAACAGTATATTTAAACCCAGTCCAATCTACCATTTGATATATATTCACTCTAAATTCTGGATTAGTTGAAATAATCATATAAGCATCCATTGGCTTTATACCATACTCTGAAATTATCCAATCCATTAGATTAATTATTGCATTCTTTACCGCCAACTCTAACGGTTTATCTGAATACAGTTGTATGATTGAATTATCTTTTTCAATTCTTGCATAAGGAATTTTTTTATTCTTTAAAATTTGGCAGCTCAATATAACTTCAGCACTTACCTCATTAGCACTACTACTCCATTCAGTATCGCCTTGACAACCATGAACATCACCTAAAAAAAGCAATCCCCCATCATGATAACAATTCAGATATAATTTACTTCCTTCCTTTATATCTCGACAATCCCAATTACCACCACTTGGAAATTGCCCTTGAAGACTTGAAAAGATTTCATAATCCGGGCAAATACCAATTGTACCAATAAATGGATCTAGATTCCATTTAATCTTATCATTATAAATACATTGCCCATCACTAGTATTACCGCTAGGTCCGGGAATATGCTTTAATATTTTTGTACATGGTCCTCCTAATTCAGGCCATTTTTTTGACTCTGAAAGAGGCCCATTACCGGGGATTATAGTTATAATACCGATCTCATTAGGAATTATTTTCTTTATATTTACTTTGATAATATCACCTTTTTCAGCACCCTCTATATAGATAGGCCCAGTTATTGGATTTGATTTTACAGGTTCATAATTAGAATATGGTTTATAAATTTCCATTGTTAAAATATCTTTTTCAGACTTGATGACTCCATTTATTGCATCTTCAGTCTCTATGATAAAATCTTCTCCCTCTTTAACTGAAAGAACTGGCTCTTTATTATAATCAAATAAATACCCTATATTTCCTTCTTTAAATAATTTTTTCATGATTCTCCTAACATTTAATTGGAACTATAAAATTTTTTAATAGTAAAATTTATATATTTCGCTTCTTTAAACAAGTTCTATAATTTTGGTAATTTTTTTATAATAACATTAATATCATTATCTTAGGGTTTACAACAGCATAATCACCATGTTTTCTAGCAATATTGATTCTATATCTATTTATATCAGCTATTATTACCTTTAATGTTCCTATAATTCTATTAAATCTTATTAGAATTTCTACATATGAAAGATATCATATATTAATATTAAGTTTCATTATTTCGAACTTTAAAATATCATAATAAACCATCTTTGTCAAGCGTTGGAACCCAAATTGTTAGCTAAAAATCAAAACTGGACTATTTAAAATTCAAAAGTGAACTTGTCAAGTCCCAATTTTTCTTTGATAAATTAATAATATTTTAAGGCGAGCCTATCTGTTAATATTTTGCTCCTATTATCAAATTAGCAGACAAGGAGCAAAAAGTATTATGGCTGATCAACTTCACAAGAAATTCTTAAGCACACAAGTCAAATCACTACTTGAGAGCTATATAAGAAAAGAAATTGAACTTTCATATATACTTTCAATTCTTGTAATAGGCCGGTCAAGATTCTTTGAGATACTTAAAATCTACAGACAAAAACCCCATGCTTTTTCTATAGATTATCCAAGAGAATCTATTAACAGAAAGATTGATAGTGAAACCGAAGCCATTATCTTAGCTGAGCTCACTATCGAAAAAAGCTTAATTGAAGACAGTTCAAATCCAGTAAAGCACTACAATTAAAGCTATATAAAAAACCGGCTTTTATCAAGATATGGTTCCAAGGTATCTCTTCCCACAATAATAGACAGAGCCAAAAGATATGGATTCTACAATAAAAAGAAAAAGGGAAAAGCTCACGACAGAGAGGTTTTAACAAACTATGCAGGAGAACTATTACAGCATGATAGCTCTCACCATAGGTGGAGTCCATATGTAGATACCAAGTGGTATCTTATCACACCTTTATCCTTCCCATATAATATGTAAATCATATGGATATGTTATTTTGGAGTGGTACAGTTTTCAAAGGAAATATGGACCAGATTTAGGTTAACACATACAATTGAATAAACAGGCAATGTGACCTGTTGGGTTTATCAAGAAGCACATATTATTACAAGCCCATAGGTGAAAGTGAGTACAATATTATGTTAATGTGAACTATCTAGTTTACTGTATCAGTAAAAGTTTTACAATATGATTTTAATATGCTACAGTTGGTATTATGTGGAAACCAACTGAAGCTTTACAAATGACCGTGGAACAAAAAAGAACGCTGGAAAGCTGGGTTCAGGCCGGGATAACACCACAAAGGATGGTTATGAGATCTAAAATATGTCTGCTTGCGGCAAATGGGCATTCTAATAATGCAATTGCCAAAGAACTGAAAACTTCCCGTCCAACTGTTATACTCTGGAGAAAGCGCTTCAAGGAAGAAGGACTTCTAGGACTTTCTGAAGACGCTCCACATGGTATAAGTGCCCAGCGCCTGGATGCCCGGAAAGTCCGGTCTATTGTGGATACGACCCTCCAGAGTACACCTGATGACGCTACGCAGTGGAGTACGCGGACAATGGCAAAGGAGTTGGGGGTAAGTCATTCCAGTGTTTCAAGGATCTGGAATGCATACGGGTTGCAACCTCACAGGACAAAGACATTTAAATTGTCCAGGGGCAAACATTTTGTTGAGAAACTGACCGATGTGGTTGGTTTGTATCTGAATCCGCCGGATAAAGCTCTGGTTTTGTGTGTCGATGAAAAATCGCAGATACAGGCTCTGGATAGATCACAGCCGGAACTGCCTATGAAAAAGGGACGATGTGGGACAATGACACATGACTATAAGCGTAATGGGACTACCTGCCTTTTTGCAACGCTGAATGTGCTGGATGGGACAGTGATTGGCACCTGTTATCCGCTTCATCGCCATGAAGAATTCCTTAAGTTTCTACGTAAGATTGATCGTGAAACACCACGCGGGCTCTTTCTGCATTTAATACTGGACAATTACGGAACCCACAAACATCCCAATGTGAAATCCTGGCTCAAACACCACCCGCGATTCCACCTGCATTTTACCCCAACTTCTTCTTCCTGGCTTAATCTGGTGGAAAGATGGTTTGGTGAAATCACACGTAAACGGATTCGTCGAGGTGTTTTTAAAAGCGTTCCAGAATTGATTGCTGCCATTGAAGAGTTCATTCGTTTAAATAACCAGTATCCCAAACCTTTTGTATGGACAAAGAAAGTTGAACAGATTTTGGAAAAAGTTAATCATTGTAAAGCCGTTACTGATACACTACACTAGTAAATAGAAATCTACTTAATATGGAAGTTGATATTGTATTTTATGATGTAACCACCTTTTCTTTTTCAAGTGTAAGAGCTGACACCTTAAAAGACTTTGGCTTTTCAAAAGATTCAAAGCCAGGAAAAGTACAGGTAGTGCTTGGACTACTTATTGACTGCCATGGCCGGCCTATTGGATATGAGCTTTTTCCCGGCAATACCTTTGAAGGCAAAACACTTGAAACTGCACTGGAGGCCATGGAGAGCCGCTTCGGAATAAGAAAAGTCATAATCGTTGCTGATAAGGGAATAAATTCTAAACTAAATTTAAAAATGATCTCTGATCGTGGGTACAGCTATATCTTTGCTTCACGCATAAAAAGTGCAAGTAAAAAGATAAAAGATTTAATATTTACAGGGTATTATACAGAAATCCAAAGCACTTACGATACTGTCCGCTACAAGGTAATTGATCATGAAAATGAATTTATAGCTGATGGCAAAAAATATAGTCTACCTGAAAAACTTATCATAACCTATTCAGAAAAACGGGCTAAAAAGGACAGGGCTGACAGGGAAAGACTTATAGAAAAAGCTAATGCCCTACTAAAAAACAAAGCCAATATAAGGCAATTTAATAAAAGGGTCGGAAAAAAATACATAAAAGATATCTCCAAAGACTCTGACTGGATTTTTGATACCGAAGCTGTTTTAGCTGACCAGAGGTTTGATGGCTACTACGGGATACAGACAAATGATATGGAACTGGGCTCAGAAAAAGTAATGGATGCATATCATAGCTTATGGAAGATAGAACAGTTCTTTCGTATTATGAAATCTACTCTTGAGGTAAAACCTATATTCCACTGGACCGAGCCAAGAATCAAAGGCCATTTTGTTATCTGTTTTCTGGCATTTCTTTTGGAAAGAAACCTGGAGTTTAGATTAAAAAAATCCGGAGAGAAAGCTTCTCCTGGAAAAATTAGAGAAGCAATAAATTCACTAAACTTTGCAAAAGTATCTTTAAATGGCAGAAAATATTTTATTAAAACTAAATCAAGTGATCTAGCAAAGAAAATACTTCTCATACTAAAGATTAAACCACCCAAAAATATTACCCCGGTTGATGAATTTAGACTCTAAATAAGAGATGTAGTGTCAATATGCACTTTTTTTAAACAAACTTTCCAGTATCCATGAGGTTTTCAAGGAATTAACTGATAAACTCAAGAGTTCTCACAGTATTTTACCTCATAAGGAAAAAAGTTCAGAAAGTGTGTTAAATACTTTAATATCAATTTTATAATTATTTATCCAATTGGATATTTTCTGACCCTTACATCTTTTAAAATTTTATCCAGTCCAATAGTTCACAAAATTTTCCTCAACTAATCTTTAACAAGGATTAAAATGTCCCTCGATTCTAATAAAAATATGGATCCCTACTTTTTTTGCTGTCCTCTTTTCTTATATTCTTAAACAGTGTTTCTTTTGACAGAATTTTTCCATTTTGTAAAAATTGTAAATTTGCAAAGATATCTGATTCCTCCTGTAATTCTATGGTACATATAATACTTGGCACATAAAGAACACCAGCGGACAAATTCGGTCCTTCGCCCCTAACCTGTAGATATACTCTGGAATATCCTGCATGTACTGTTTTCCCATCTCAGTAGTCTCCCATATATCTTATCCAAATACCTTGCGCATTCTGTCTGTATAGTAGCACACCAGATCCCATTCAGTATCGGTTGCTAACCTGTGATCAGGGCAAGGGATATACGCACCCAGCTCTACCAGTGGCTGCAATCTTTCAATTTCTTTATCCACAGCCCTACGGTCCATAGTCAGGACATTTTTGTTCATACCGCCGATGCCCTTGAGTAATTTCCCGAATTGTTTGCGCGACGGCTCAATGCTTCCCCCCCACGACCCTACTTCAATTGGAAACATTACGTTAACCCCATGATTCAACCAGGACGGAACCAAAAGTTCAAAATCTCCGTCGCAATCCACCAAAATATTGGTCACTCCGTATTTATGCAACATATCAGCGATGCGTTTATAGGACGGTCCTATTTTTTTGTAGAAATAATCCGTGCTAATGAGCGGGCCATTTCTGTAGGCGATATCCTCCCAGAAGTAGGCAAAATCAAATTGAATGTTTCGTTTCAATTGCCACTCGGTATATTTGTAACAAAGGTCAGCGAGTGTCTGACACACTTCATCCAAAAGTTCTGTATCATCCACCATCAAGTAAGATAGATTAACAAGCCCCAACATGTTACGCACTTGTCCAAACATACTTCCACAGTAAATACCCAGCGGATATTCCCGCTCCTTCTCGATCTCTTCATAGTGCTCTGCCAGTGCAATATTCATGCGATCTTCGGAAAATTGCAATCTGGGCTTAAAAATCTCCTCCCAACTTTTTCTCCCCTTAAACAGAGTATCTATCTCGGCGTGGATAGTTTGCACCCCGTTCGGTATGTGCAGCTCGATGATTCCGTAGTAGTTTAGCATCTTTTGTTTACCATCGGGTAGCACTTCAAGTACTTTTTCCTCGAATTCAGGGTAAAGCAATGTTCCCAGATTTTTCTCAGTGCTTAAAGTCGTGTATAAATTATAATCAAAACCGAGTTTTTTGATGATATTCAATTCGATCTCGTTCCCGTCGAGAGAGCCTTTGATCTCCTCTTGTGTTAGATGGCCCTCAACTGCCCATTTTTCCAGTGTTTCGCTCAAAAAGCTAAAGCAGGTCACCGGCAAACGGTCATAGGATTCGTAATTCATAACAGCATGGAAACGTTCTCTGTGGTTCATTTTCCTCTCCCCTTTTCCATATAATATTGTTCTGGCTTATATATTTTTTTAGACGATATAATTTGTTTTGCTTTTTTTTAAGGCTCTACAAGTTCAATGATTTTCTTTTAGGGTTCTGTTTTCCACTTTGAGCTCTCCTATAAAACGCTCAAGCTCCCTTAACTTGATCTCAAGTCTTGTGGTATCAGAACTGCTATTTTCAAAGAACTTACCCTAGCGGTACTCGCCCCTTCCACCTGGAGATTACTACCAGAGAAATACTATACTTTTTCGATATCTCCGGCTAGCTCACCTTACCAGATACTACCAGCTCCACTACTTCTCTTTTAAATTCATTTGTAAATTTTCTTCTTACTCTCATCTAGTGAGACCTCCTATCTCTTTTAGTCTCACCAGTTATTCTAACCTTACTATTATTAGTTAACAACGTGTCTAATTGAAGGGGTTCGCCCTATTATTTTATTTTTACAATTTTACTTTAAGAATTCTTTTTTCATTTATCATTTTTATTAAATTGTTCGATAAAATAGCTATAATTAATAATAATCCGGATATCATTATCATAACTTGACCTGGAATGTTTATAAGAGCTAAACCAAACCTTAAATATCCTAATGTAAGCAAAGAAAGTATAAATCCAAATATGGTTCCATTACCACCAAATACAGCAGCACCACCAAAAACAATAATTGTAATTACTTCAAGTTCAAACCCAGTCGCTATATTAGGTCTAATAGAACCCAATCTAGAAGCTAATAAAATTGCACTAAAAGCATATATAAAACCTGAAATTGTAAACAGTGATAGTGTAATTTTTTTTACATTTATTCCTGATAAAGATGCTGTATCTCTATTTGAACCAATTGCATATAAATATCTTCCTATATAGGTCTTATGTAAAATTAAGCCAACAATAATGGCTAAAACAATAAAAATAATATCTGCTATCGGAATTGCTGTGTTTGGAATTGTTCCATTGCCTAATAATGTAAATTTATCTGGAAAACCATAAATTGCTTCATCTTTTAATAAAACATAAGCAAAACCTCTGAAGAAAGTTAGATTTACTAATGTTACAATTATTGAAGGTAAGCCTGTTTTTATAATTATAATTCCATTTAAAAAACCACAAAAAGTACCAATAATTAATGATATCATAATACAAACTAGAATGTTTAATCCTTTATCATATAAAAACCCGAACATTGCTGCTGACAAAGCCAAAATTGCTGCAGGTGAAATATCAACATTTCCACTTATTACAAGTAATAATAATATAAGTCCTATTATTCCCTTTTCAATAAATACTTGAGACATCTTCAATAAGTTTTCTGTAACTAAATAATAGGGTGATATAGATGCATTAATAATATTTATTAATATAAAAAATAATATTAATACATATTCCCACCTAAAATTAAAATATTGTTTTTTTAAAATGATTTTATTTGTATCCATTTAAAACTTCCTTCTAAGCTCCTCTTGTTTTTTTAAAGTATTATCTTCAATTGCTTTATTGACCACAACAGCAATTAATAATATGGATCCATTTATTGCAAGTTTCCAAAACGGTGAAATCATTGAAATACTAAGTGCATTAGATATTATTCCCATTAGAATAGTTCCCATAAGAACACCAACAATCGTACCTTTACCACCTTTTATAGAAACTCCACCTAGTATAACAGCGGTTATCACAATGAATTCAAAACCTATCCCAGTATCAGTTTGAGCAATTGCGTACCTTGAAGCATACAATACTCCACTAAGACCAAATAAAATTCCTGAAATAATATAAGCTAATAAAATTACTTTATTTATATTAATGCCTGAAATTCTTGCAGCATTTTCATTACTACCTACAGCATAGAATTCTCTACCCGTAACTGTATGATTCAATAAATAATAAAAAGCTATATATAAAACAACTATAATAATTAAAAGATTAGGAATATGCAAAGTATCCTCCCTAGCAAAAGCTTTAAATGAATCAGGTAGAATATTTGCTGTTACCCACATGCTCTTAAAAAAGCGTAAGTTTATCACAACATTTAGTCCTCTAAATATGTTTAATGTAGCCAAAGTAGCAATTAAAGGTACAATTTTACCTTTAGCAATAAGAAGTCCATTAAATGCTCCTAATATTCCTCCTATAATCGCTCCTATTAATAATGCAATTATTGGAGGTATATTATTGTTAAAAACTATAATCATACCACTAATCATGGCTGCAAGACCTAAACCAGTTCCAATAGAAAGATCTATTCCACCGGTAATGATTACAATCATTTCTCCAATAGCCAATATTGAATATACAGCTATATCATTAATAATATCTTTGAAATTTTCTATGGTTATAAAACTTGGATTTCTAATTGTTATCGCAATACAAAGTATTATAATTAAAATAAATAAGGGTAGTTCCCTAGATCTCAATAAAAAATTTAAAAAATTTTTGTAAAATTTATATTGTTCTTTCATAAATTTTAATACTATTTTAGACCTTTTTACATTATTCAAATAATGCAGCATTCATTATTTTTTCTTGGTTTGCTTCCTCTCTACTAAAATAACCAGTAGTTATTCCTTCGTGCATAACTAGTATATTATCACTCATACCGATAACTTCTGGTAATTCTGAAGAAACCATAATAATTGCCAGACCTTGATCTGCAAGTTCTCTCATTAATTTATGTATAACAGTTTTAGTATAAACATCTATACCTTTAGTTGGTTCATCTAATATTAATATCTTCAATTCTGATAATAAACATTTTCCTATAACAACTTTCTGCTGATTTCCACCTGATAATGTTTTTACAATCTGTCTTAAATTATTAATTTTTATATCTAATTTTTTTACTTGTTTTTCGCTTATGTCATCATTTATTCTTTTACTTATGAAACCGTATTTACTAATGTCTTTTAGAACACTTATAATAATATTCTCAGTAATATCCAAATCTAAAAATAAACCATCTAGAGTTCTACTTTCACTTACAAATCCTATTCCCATACTTAAAGCATCTTGAGGTGTTGTAATTTTGACTTCTCTCCCATATAGAAATATTTTACCTTGATCGGCAGGATCTTTTCCAAAAATTGCTTCCATTACTTCTGTTCTTCCAGATCCAACTAAACCTGCAAATCCTAATACTTCACCTTGTTTTAAAGTAAAAGAAACATCTTTAAAAACACCTTTTTTCGATAAATTTTCAACTTTTAACACTTCTTTGCCAAACATCCCTTTAAATTTTGGATATAATGTACTTATTTCTCTTCCAACCATCATTTTTATCATTTCATTTTTATTAATTTCATCTATATTTTTAGTTCCAATGTACTTACCATCTCTATACACAGATACTCTATCTGCAATTGTAAAAATATCTTCAGGTTTATGAGAAATTATAATAATTGTTGTTCTATCTTTTTTTAATTTAGATATTATTTCAAATAAACTTTCTACTTCTTTCAAACTAAGTGATGATGTTGGCTCATCCATTATTATAACTTTTGAATTTAAAGATAACGCACGTGCTATTTCAACCATTTGTTTTTTGGCAATACTAAAAGTATTCATTATGTCTTTTGGTTTTATGGTATTTGCAACATTTAAGTTATCTAGCAATTCACTAGACTTGAGATTAATATACTTCCAGTCTATTTTTCTAGTAATTTTATTTATTTTTTGATTCATAATAAAAATATTTTCAGCAACACTTAATTCAGGGTACCCGTTTAGTTCTTGATAGATAGCAGCTATACCACTTCTCTGAGCTTCAAGGGGATTTTTCCATTCTACCTTTTTCCCTTCATAGTAAATTTCTCCTGACGATGCTTTATAAACACCAGTTATAATCTTGACTAAAGTTGATTTCCCAGCCCCATTTTCCCCAACAATTGCATGTACTTCTCCATATTTGAGATTAAAATCTACTTGATCCAGTGCTTTAACTCCTGGAAATATTTTTGTTATTTTTTTAAGTTCTAATATATTTTCCATTTTTAAACTTCCAATCAGATAATTGAAATTAAAAAGAAAGAATACTTATGCATTTTTTTATAAAATTTTTTTCCTATACAAATACAGTTTGCTCCACCTTCAATACTTAACTCCACTGCTTTACAAACGTCTATATCTCTCTCAAGAACTGTTTTACTAGGAGCTTGTCCAACATTTCGCTATTAAAATTAAAATAAATCAGTAATATCGCTAGATTTTCTAAAATTATTAAATCATTTTCGAAATTATTGCATAAATTTATCCAAAAATTTGTATTTTGACCTCTATATGCTCCTATGTTGTCTATTTCAGCTTACTGCCGATACCAATTAAGCTTCTTTTATGCAATTTAATTCAGCTTTAATCTTACCCACAATTTTTTTAAAGTTTGAAACTGCACAAACAAGACAAAACTCCCCACCTGCTTTTTTAAACCCCCTTAAGCTAAAACGCCTAAAGCCTCTTGTCTTTATCTGGCCAAAGACAGTCTCTACAATTATTTTTTGTTTTGCATTTATTTTTTTTAATAAATCTTTTCTCATCTTTTGGGCCATAGCTACTAAAATAATTCCTTTATCATCATTACATATGGTTGGAATATTTCCTATTTTATCAGTACATCTTTTTTGATAGATACATCCTGTACATGGTCTTTTGGGAGTAGATCAGATACATTTACTGCAAACATTTTTCTTTAATTGTGCTGGATACAATCTTTTTTAAAGGTTATTAGCATTTAGTTTTCTCCTATGATAATTGTTTTAGATTATCTTATTATAGTATATTTGTTTAATTATTTTATGTGTTCTTAAACTTATATTCATATTATTTCATATTATTATCTATTCTTGGACAAACTTATAGTCATTTGATGAGATACGCTGAATAAGAAGCAATATTCCTTATATCTATGGAGTCAATTATTTTCGTAGCGATATTTAAAAATTTTAGTCCTAAGCTGTATTTTTTATTGCTTGGATTTATCTTAACATAATTATATTTTAATAGAGTTTTTAAAA
>Ga0307379_10010631_pt1 | contig 12161 bp, 14 predicted proteins | sample UN2MG_FD_202237 | JGI IMG/M metagenome (GOLD analysis project Ga0307379, IMG submission 202237) | Soil microbial communities from Risofladan, Vaasa, Finland - UN-2 | ecosystem: Environmental > Terrestrial > Soil > Coastal area > Acid sulfate soil | place: Finland: Risofladan, Vaasa | collected... | reverse complement strand
TAATGGGTTTACAAGTAATACATCATGATCCATTAAAATTACCCAGTCTTCAACATGATTCTCCATTAAATCATTATATGCTTTTCCAATCCTTCCATGATCACACCAGGGAATGAATACAGGGATACTTACTGTATTAAACTCCTTCCCCTCTACTTTTTTAAGTAAGGTTGTTGATCTTGGTAATACTTTATACTTTTTATTATTTGTCTCTTTTGTATATTCCCCTATAATTCGTACTAAGCCTTTTTTAACTAATCGGTGAGCTTTACTCTCCTCTAAATTAATCTCACTACCATGTCGCTTGACATAATCCTTATTACGAGGACTGCCATCCTGTATAGGAATACATTTAAGGATAATTGGTATGTTAGTGTCCATAGCGCCTTCCATTTTGTATTTCACCTTTAATCCATTTAACATCAGTCTTTACCTCTGTTAAATCTATTTTCATTCCTCCGGTTGTTTTCATTAGTTCAGTATGATCAGGACAATGGTGTCGTCTATCTGATTTATATTTATTATACTTATCATTTTTAAATTTATCTAAAACAGCTTTTCCTACAGCTATAATAATAAAAGCCACGACTATCCAAAGTTCACCAACTATATCTTGCAACATTTCTCTACCTCTTTCCAGAAAGTAAATGGTGCTTTATCTAAATTATCTTTTAATTTACCATTATTAAAGTTCCAGGATTTATGTCCGACATTATCATTTACAATAGGAGTACATCCGCAAAGTATTGATTCAAAATAAATACGCTCTCCAGCCCAAAATGAAATTGGTAGATGTAACATACTTTCATATTCATTAAATAATTCTGGCATTTTATTTGCATCGACTAACTTTGAAATTGTAATTTTAAAATTAGTTCCTAAAGAAAAATCAATATCACCAATAATTAAATAAGATTTATCTTTATTCTCTTTTATAAACTTAACAATATTATCCTTGCACTTTCTATAACAAGGAACGATCACACTATTTTTTATTCTATTCATTTCTTTGATATCTATATACTCTTTCGTATCAATAGAAAGAGGTAAACAAATACTATGATCATCAATATGACTTCCTAATAAATTAATTGTTTTTTCTTTATGTAAAGGAGAGATAAAAACATTTAACTTTGACATAGTAAATAACTGCCTTGAAAAATATGGTCTGTGCATCTCTCTATGATCATGATCATATTTAATATAAGGAATACGCTTTTCATAAATTGCATCCATGACTGTATTAAACTTTTCTATAGGAAACTCAAAAAAGTTATTTATTATAAGTAAATCAGAATTGTATAAAACCTGTTTATTAAAATTAACAGGAGTGATCCCTATAATATCATAACCCAAATCATTCCCAATATTTGCAAGATGTTTATTGCTTAACTCAGCACCACCAACTTTTGAAAAATCCTGCACCCAACCTATCTTAACTTTTTTTTTTAATGAAAACATTGATTTATTCATATAATCCCCATCCGATGCTATCAACGCTTTATTATCATAGGATATCATTGTTTTCTTTTTACAATCTGGTTTTTGATTTAATATTCGTACTTTACCGGTTTGCTGTAGTCGTTGTGCTTTATTAATCTCAAGGCTTATAACTCCACCGCTTTGTCTGCGTTTCCATTCCTTGTCAAGGATTTCACATTGTACTAATTGTACTCCCATAATGTTTTAAATGGACGGAAGGATTTTAACTCTTCCGCCCTCCTTTCTATTTTGTAAACTTTTAACTTTCAACATCCCCAAGAATCGCAAATGCAATACTGATTGCAGGCATACCGTCAAGTCTCATGACAAAACGGAGACACTGTTCATCAGTAGTAAAACGCACATGGATACTGGAATCAATTGTCAAATCCTGGCGCATAGTAAGCAAGTACCAGCTTAGGTCTCCAAGAATAACATCACCCTGGACACCTATTGCAGGAACGTTTCTTGTTCTATAAACAGGATAGCTGATCATTGACGGTGGATGCAAAAGCTCTCCACCAAATACATTATAGTCTGCCATAAAAATAGGACGGTTATTCAAATCACGCAGACCAACCAAAGTATTCTGTGTCACTTTTCTTGTCATCCAGGCAAGGTCAGTAAAGTTTTCATCAAGAGCATTATCAAGATTAATCACATCCTGATATCCTACAGTACCAGCAGTTTGACGAGGGACAATATTAATAGCAGGATCATTAATTATACCAAGGCACGGGCCAGCTCCAGCAGCGGCAGCAATAACACGTCTTTCCAAATCATACTGAAAAGCACGAGTAAAAAGTCCGGTAATATAATTAATGATATTGATCATACTATCTGCAATCAACTCATCCGTTAAGTAAATTAAACCTATTAACTTCTGAGCTTCAAAAGTCAACCGCTCAAGTTCCGGTTGGGTATGAGTTTTAAGTCCACCCTCATCCGGACTGTAAAGAACTATTCCACCAAAGTAACTGCCGGCAGCCTGTACCAATCTGGGGATACGCATGATGTTCGTGTTCATCGGCATGCGCCATACTTTACTTAAGATAATTGATTGCTGAGTAGCAAATTCAATAAGAGTAGCAACAAACTCAATAGGGACTAAAGCACCGCCGTCTGCCAAAACGCCTTCGCTCAGACCAGCTTGCTTCAGGTGATCTTTAACTGTTTCGTTATGTTTTGTAATATCAATACCAGCATCCCTTGATCTCGCTACAGTCCCGCCACATTTAATAATTTTAGCAAACGTTTCCATTTCAGGAGACAGGCGTTTGAACGGTCCACCAATATTTACAAGCTGCTGTCCCATTGCAATACCGTCTGCCATCCATGGATTGTTCCCATAACTTTTTTTAACACCAGGACGAAAAGATTTATTGAAAAAAGAGGTATCTACAATACTTCCTTTTCCACCCAATGATTCAACTTCTCCATCACCAAAAGCACCATCTTGATTAGGGAATATATTCCCACGATTTACTTTTAAGATATCCGCTTTTAGTTCATCAATCTCTGCTTTGGTTGAAGTCTTTACCACCTCTGCAATCATACCCTGCAAATCTTTTTTTGTCATTGTTTCCAATGGTGGAATAACCGGCGGCGATGCAGATGGTGCATGGGGATCACCTCCAGAAGGATTATCGAAAAACCGGAAGCACATAATTAATGACGACATAATATACGCAAACAAAAAGCGCATATTGAATAACTGTTTCATAATAAAATTCTCCTTTACAATTAAGTAATTAATAGTTAAACAGTGATTTTCCCTTTCATTACATCAAGGGATTTTTTAACCCCATCCTTTACTGCTTCCTTGACAGCTTTGGCAATATCTTCTTTTGTTAAGCCATCAGGAAGTTTTAAAGCAGGAGGTTCAGGAAGTAAACGTAGAATAACCGGAGATGTATCTTTATTGACAGGAACAACTGGTGCCGGAACAACAGTTACTTCCTTCACGTCAATATAAGTTTTACTTTCTATTAAATTTTTCATTTCAACTATTTCAGCTCCACCAGTAGATTGAGCAAAAGAAACGGCATAGGGAGTTACCAATTCGGAAAACTCTTTTATAATTGCTTTAACAACCTTTTCAGTGCCATCACTAACATATAATTCATCTAACATACCAAACCAAAGTGTTCGCATAGCCTCCCAGGGTAAGTCTTGAGCAACACGTTCGGCAATAGTTTTTAATTGAGTTTCAGGTAAAGAAAACATTTTAATTAATTCATCAACGGTACATTCAAAACGCTTTGCTGTTATTTGTAAAGCATCATTAATTGCTTCTTCTGAAGTTTTCTTGACAGGTTCTGGAATAATAATTTCTTCCTTCTCTACTTTATAAGTGAGAATCTCATTCGCTGTCTTTTCTACTTCCTCCGGTGCCATTGTCTTAATAACTTCAGCGCCGATATTATCAGGAACACCAACCTGGGAGTATTCATTCAATCTCCATTTCTTAAATTCAACTCCACCGCCAGGACGTGGAGAAGCATCAAGAGCAGAGAAGCCAATACTGAAATAAGGCATAAACCTTTCCTTTGCCTTTTGGTAAAGTCGCTGTCCTGTATTATCAGGAGGAGTTAATTTACTGCCGTCAAAGTATTGCGTCTTTGCTATAATACCTTTAACACCTTTAGAATTAACACCGACTATAATAGATAAAGGCTTTGCAATAGGTTCATGCCCTGTATCCGTATCAAAGCCGTGCTGTTTTAATACTACTGGAATCCCGTCCATTTCCATCCCATCAGCACGAACAATATCCTTTGACCGATCTTCCTGCTCTGTAGAAATAAAATGTTCAATTGTTAAGCTCTTATCATCAAACGCTTTTATCTCCGTTTCAAATATTTTTTTAATAAGTGCCATAAAATCTCTCCTTTGATTTATGATTATTATTTTTCAACGTATCCTAAAGTACAACGACAATTTATATTCTCTTCACCCAGACTGCCATTTCCTGGGGATGGCATTGAATCTGAACCAACTGAAAAGTTTTCTTTAATCTCAATAGCACCATCATGACTATACGTAGCTCCAGCTGCTATATGTGTATCCCTTGCATCTGCTTCGTTAAGCCAAAACTTTTTTAACTTATCTTCAAGCTTTGCCTGTTTTACACTTTCTAAGTCTCCAGTATTACTCGCTGCTATTGTTTCCGTTCGTGAAATTGTTTGCGCTCTCCACTTTTCCCAATTAGCAAACTTCTCTTTAAGGTTATCAGCAATTATATTTAATGGCAATCCTTCCCTTAATCCTTCCCTGAGAATATTTTTAATCTCTGCATAAGTAGTGCCTTCCACTTCTTTACTAAAGAGCTTTAATCTATTTGATAACCATTTCTCCGTAGCAGGATCAGATATATTAAACGGTTCATTAATACTAAAAACTTCCAAACGATTATTCCCAGCATCCTGAAGTATTAAAGATATTGAAGGAGCAGATGCCTCTGCTAATAAAGCTGCCTGTTTTGCTCTATCAATATTGATATCCTCAACTTTGCCTTTATTCTCTTTAAGCCAGTGTCCTCTCTTTTGTATACTCCACCCTGTAATATGTCCTTGAATACTTTTACCGTATTTGTCTAATCGTTCTAATACTCCTTTTAATTCTTGCTTCCAGTGCTTCAATACTATAGGAATAAGAATATTCTTTCGTATCTCTACTCTCTTCATAAATATTGCATACTCTTTTGTTAAGCGATCTTTATTCCAGTATGTACTATCTAATTTTTTTAAATGAATTTGCTTGCCTTCAATATCTTCCTCTGGTCGTATAGAGGTATCTAACGGAGACATATTAAACGGCATAATAGGAGTATCACCCCAGGGCACTGGTTCCTTTCCTTCATCCTTCGAACGCTCCTCATTAATAGTTGAATATCCTAATGTTAAATTATCTTTTCTTTCTTGTAAATCTAACTTACGATCAGTCGTTTCCGGTAATATAAAATCTAAAGTTAATGCTTCATCATATCTTGGAAGTATAAACTTTTCAAAATACTCTTCAATCATCATTGTTTTAGGTTTAATACATTCCTTGATAAAAGTCTTATCTAAAATCTCTAATGAGTTTCTATTTACGTCTTTAACTAATCCTAATTTACCTGGAGTTAAATCATAAGCACTGATAAGTTTATCCCTTGCAAACTCTGAGACTTCTTTCAACATCATATCTCTTGTGCTCTGAGTAATAGACTTATCTTGCTTAAGACCACTATGCAGCATAATACTTTTACCTGTTTGTAAAGCTCCTTGAAATTGTGATTCTATTTGAGCAATAAGGTCTTTAACTTGTTTATCTTTAAGTTCTAACTCTGTAGTAAATACATTACCAAAAGATGCTTTATTCTTAAGTAAACCATATTGCTGCTGCATTAAGTAAAGGTCAATATCATAAGGATATAGTTGCGCCATTAAAGGAGACATACCTTCAAACGGGCTTTTAGGATTAGGATACTTCATATATAATAATTCATCCAATTCAAACTTTGATCTTACATTTCCATCTGTATATGAGTACCCATCAATAATATTTATTTTACTTGGTATTGCTTTTATCTCAGCGGAACTGGTTAAAGGTAACGCCCATAATTCTCCTGGTAAGCCTAAAGCATTCTTTGGCATATATAAACCACAGTATCCTGCCAATTCCATCCTGACCATAATATTGTAAGTTAAGGTAAAACGAGTATCTAAAATATTTGGATTATTATACAAAGTTAAGAATGGATGATCATATATCTGAACACGCTCTATATTCTGTTGCTTGAGGAACATCCTTTTCTCGTGGGGATTATCTATATAACGCATCTGGCTTTTTATATTCATTCCATTAAATAGTTTACCTTGTCTTTTGTAAACATATAAACGAAATGGTAACATTGATACCGTTTTAGCAATCTTCTCTATAGAAGTATATACCCAACTCTTATAGCTGTTCACAAGCGTTGCATATGATACTGGAGGAGCTACTCCCTGTGTTTGATTGAATAACATACCGCCTATAATTGCACTCAGGTCAATGGCTTTAATATAACCAAAGCGTTCAAATATTTTATTTAAAAAGGTTTTACCCTTTTGTATATACGCCATTGTTATTACCTTTCATTAACCTGTATATTGTTCAACCGAATCTCTGAAATAACCAAATACCTCAATACAATTAGTACGGATTATTGGATCAGTACCATACTGGAATATTCTATCTAATTGCACTCGCCAGATATTCTCTCCCCTGCCTCTGAGAATAACTGTTCTATCATCTACTCCTATCTTTAAATCAAAATACTGATCTGCCGTTAAGGCGATACAACGTAACTCGCATATAATTACATTTTCATCTTTAGTCCAGTTACCCGCACTTACATCAACATTTATAAAGTAAGGATAGGGAGGTGGTAAAAAATTAATAGGTCTGCGTGGCATTTTTAATCTCCTTTATAATTGGTAAAAAGAAATATCTAAAAAACATTTTATATTATCTAAGTATTTTTCTATACTTTTCCACATATTAAAAATTCCTTTCAAACATTTTATACTGATTCAGGATTCGCTTTACTTCTGAGACTGATGGTTCAGGAGTTGGTATTGGAACAGGTATTATATAATTAACAGTAAGATATGGCCTATTTGCTGCAAGTACTGCTTCTTGAGAATGAAATCTATTAAATAAATTTACTCCTGAACTTTCTATTAATGTTAAACCAAAATTATTATTATCGTTTGCTACCCACGCTTGTGTCATTATTGGAATGTTTATATTGTAAACCTGTCCCGCTAAATCTCCTACGCCTATATTAAAAGTATCTTCAGGAGCATCATAATCATTTGCACTAAAGTTTCCACCACCAGCCCATACTACATCTCCTCCTGCACCGTTGAAATCAATACTCCTTCTATACGTCCCCTGTCCTGCTGTTGCTGGGTTTTCATTAGCTCCTTCAGTTATAGGGTCTACTCCCCATGCTGTAAGTAAATTTCTTGCTTCAACGATAAGAGCACCTCCCGAATTAACCGCTAATATAACTGTTAATACTGCTGAAGTTACAATAGCATTTGTTGGAATATGCCCATCAAGCGAAAATCTTAATATTGGAATAAACCTTGCAGTTAAAAATCCCCTTATCCAAAGAACATTTAATTGTGGTTGTGCATTACCAGTAAGGCCCTCTGATATATAAGCATCTTTATGATCACCACCTATAGCCTCCCCCCCTATTTCTCCAAATACAACTGTTGGCATAATAATACCACCTATATAAAGTAAACCAATTATAATTATTTCAATACTTTCATTTGCATCAAACTGTGTGTATATTCTAAGTGTTCCATTTTCATCTGAATAAAATTGATAATTAACACTATCTATATTTACAGAATAAAATCTGTTTGGTTCTTTGTTATATATTTCAAGTGTAACATAAACATCATTGTTGAGAGTTATAATATTATTTCTTATTGTATATTTATCCGCTTCAATATCATAATCTACCGTTCCCGCATCGTTCCATCCATTATTAAGCCAAACACCAAAAAACTTCGTCTTTAAATTTCCTGGAATTAATAATGATCCTAAATTTGTGATACTTGGATTTTTATAAGTCTCTCCATTTATCTCTCCAAAAATAGTGGCTTCTGCCTGAATACACGGTTCCCCTGGGTTCGCAACGATAGGATAACCATGAATCCACCTTATTGGATCTCCAATATCTGTGTAATCAAAAACCCAATTGGTATATCCCAAAGCGGTGATTTCTGTTTCCACATTCTGACTATTTATAGGTGGAACACCCGCGTCCTGTAAATCATGGTATGTTCTGCACCTTGAATATTGTGCGTTATTAAGGAAAAACACTCCCCCTCTTATATAATAATTATCTGATAAAACTGCCGGAGAACTCCCGATCCAATCCTCTAACTGCGCTCTTCTTGCAGGAGTAGTATGCCACCAACCATCAGGATTATCATAACCATAATCACTTATTCCAAAAAAACTACACGCCACCCCAAACAAATCAGGGAAAGCACATACCATTTTAAATACATTCCCGCCACCACCAGAGTATCCAATAATATTAATATTTGTTTCATCAATCCTATTACTATAGTTTTGTAAAGCATTTTGAATAGCGTCATAAATATCATACAATTCTCTTCCATTACAATCTTCATGTCCTTCTGATGTTGTTCTTCCCCGCATATCTACAACTAAACATACTACTGAATAATTTGTTATAAGTCTTTCTTTCCATGCCTGGACTACTGCTACCCTGGTATCCCCAAACCCATGCATTAAAACTATTAAAGGTCTTTTTGTTAATGCATCATCATAACTTATATCATATAATAAATTAATATTAACTAATGATGATTGATAAGATACTCCTATTATATTTTGTATTGCCATTATACTATAAACACTCCTGGCAACGGACGTATAATATCTTGCAGTCGTGCCCAATTAGCGTAGGTAAATGAATCCCAATCATCAGGTGAACGTTTTAGTTTTTGTTTAATCTCTTCTTTACTTCTGATATAAATAGTTTTATCGCCTTTAATCTCATATTTAATCGAGCCGGCATCTGATATTAGTTTCATATCCTGTATACCACCTATCTTATGATGCCGTATCTCATCTGCTGCTAACCAATTACTGAATGCCCTTAAGTTACCCAATGTAAAGTTTGTTCCGGTTAGTCTCTGTTCACAGGCATTACCACCTTTAAACTTTATTATATAGTGTCCTTTTTCTTCAAGCTCATCACAGACACCCGCTCCTAATCCTACTGCATCAATACAAACATCCTCTGCTGCTATTCGCTCTTCAATCATTATCTGTTCTGTTTTTCTTGTCACTTCTGGAATCTTTGTTTTAGGTATCTTAACAGTTTTGCTTGGAACTATATTACTGCCTTCCATTATTGTCCAGACTGATGGATCAGGACCATCGTGTCCAACATCAACTCCTAAAAATTTTCGCTTGACTATATTTTCTTTATTCGGTATAAATTCAAAGCAGGCTCTAATATCTTCCCATGATACTAATTGCATAATGGCATTAACGACATCCCAATTGTTTTTACAAAAGCGTAAATATAAATCTTCCGGTAATGTTTTTTTTAAATCTGTTTTGTACTCCTCAGTGATATATGGGTTCTTATCCATATCAGCTAACTGGAAATAATATTCTGGAGGTAACTCTTTACGTATATGTTTATCATACAAATCTTTAATCCAATTATCAGTTGGGTTGGTATCTATTAATGTAAATGCTGGAGGCATAGGATCAATTCTCCATTGTCCCCTACGCATTACTGACATATTAAACATTTCCTTTTGTAATTCATCCCCCTGATTTAAAAAGAATCCATTGACTTCTAATCCCCAAAAAGAAGTGAGCTCAGGATCATGTTCAAACTGTTCGGAAAGAAATAGTATCTGGGAGTTATTCGTAGCAGTGAAAATTAATTCTGATTTGTTAAAGTCAGCAATAAAATTGGAAGGGCAACAATACTTAAAGAATGTAGGTAAGGTTGTTTTTAATAACTTTGGTCTGTTCTCTCTGACAACTGCCCATCTCGATCCTGGGAATACTTTACACATGATAATAAGAATGGCGAGACAAACAATTGTCTTCCCACTGCGTATATCACCACCGAATATATAGTTCTTATGTTTTGCTTCTAATACAGTTCTGGCAAAAGTTTCCTGATCAGGAAAGTTTTCGTAGAATTTAACTGAAGTCAATTTCCTGTCCTCCTATCACCATTTTCTGGGGTAAACCTTTATGATCATTAATGAGGGTAGTCTGCTCTATAAATCCACGTCTCTTGCCTTTACATTTAAGATGAAAGAATATTGAAGCTTCTTTTCCTTCTGCAACATTTTGATATAATTTACTTTCGGTAATATCTAAAACAATATCTTGTACATCCTCAACTTTTTGTTTAAACTCCTCATCATGTTTTAGGTATTCATAAAAGGTTCTCCTGGAAATTCCCGTTTCCTCACATGCTGCTGTTACAATACCAAGTGATTTTTTTAGAGCTGCAAGAACGCGTAGTTTACTTTGGGTCATTCGTAATTGTTCCTTATACTCCTTCTCTTTCTTGGTTAATTTTGATGGAGGTTTTTTTAATTGTAAACTTCTGTTATTATTCATAATACTTATTAATTTACTACTATATTATACTAAAGTAAATATAAAAAAAAACAAGATACCTTAATACCTTGTTTTTAAATAACTTATAGCTTTCTAAATCTTTACGAAATAAGAGAGAAGTCCTCTTTAGTTATCGCATACAGCTACATTCCCAAACTCTATTATCATAAATTACTTTTATTGATTTTTTCATTTCAGTCCCCTTCCATATAATTTTCACAGTGAATAATATTATCCATTCCCCTACTGTCACCGAAAGAAACATCACTTTCAATTTCTGGAAAACACTCGGGGAATGTATGAGCCTTTTCGCATGTATCACATAGATTCGTTTTTGGATTATCGCTCTTCATTTTAGTATTCCTCTCTGTTAAGTAATTGTTTTTCACTCTTCATTGCAATATAACATTGCTCATGGCAAATTTTATCGGTACATTTAGGATGATGAACATACCGCTTCGCATCTATCAGTTCCCTCGCTTTCTCTTTACATTTGAAATAAATTTCTTTTGCACCATTAATCTTCCCACGGCTCCAATAAGCATAAAACGATTTAAAAGTCCGACAATCATTTAAAAAACAATCTTTGCACTTTTTTAAATAGTAATTACAAAGCGGGCACCAATTATAAATAAAACAGACATACTTCCAATATTTTGATCGTTGTTTCTTTTTATATTTATGCTTCCAAATATCTAACCACAATAGCATTGTCAATACTACGTGGTCCAGTTCTGTAATCGGTTGTTTATAATTGATCTTAAGTTTCACTGTTTATCTCCTCTCATCTGTAATTGATTCACAAGTAATATCTCCTTTACAAAGGTAAATGACAAATCCTTCTATTCTAAAAAACGGACAGTCATCTGCACAGTAAATCGATATAGTCCTATTCTCTCCACCTAATCCACTGAACCGACACGTCTGCCGTTTGAATTTCCCTTTACGTGTCAACCATAAATTACCCGCTTCACATATTTTGGCTTTCACTTAATATACTCCTTTTATCAATAGGTTTAATATAATGAATAAAATCAGCAGGATGTTTACAGGCTCGAATACTTTCATAGGAATCTCTTGTCATCCTGACATGACGCCCGTATAAATACCCTGCTGATATTAATACCAATATAATCAGAATGATAATAGTAAAACAGATTATAGTATTAATGAGCATTACGCTCCCACGTTCTCGTACTATCTTCATTTACTTTTAGATAATAGTTTATCTTACCTGTAAGTGCATCAATCTGCCCTTGTCTATAATACATATTACTTGTATTAGTAAACCAAAACAACATCATTAAAATTACAATTCCAGCAATAAAACTTACAATACAGCTACTCACTAATTTTTCTGTGTTTATCATTATCCCTTTTCCTTCCTAATAAATATTATCCAAGTCCAACTCTCTTATAAAATTTTCAGCATGGGAATTAGCATCAAGATGTTGGTCATATAAAAAGTCAATATGCTTCTTAATAATTTCCTTTAACTCTTTTTT
>Ga0307379_10010630_pt1 | contig 12161 bp, 11 predicted proteins | sample UN2MG_FD_202237 | JGI IMG/M metagenome (GOLD analysis project Ga0307379, IMG submission 202237) | Soil microbial communities from Risofladan, Vaasa, Finland - UN-2 | ecosystem: Environmental > Terrestrial > Soil > Coastal area > Acid sulfate soil | place: Finland: Risofladan, Vaasa | collected... | reverse complement strand
CGCTCGACGCCGATCGTCGATGCGCGCCTTCCCGACGGCAGCCGCGTCAACGCCACCATCGCGCCGCTGAGCCTGGTAGGGCCGGTCCTGACGATCCGCAAGTTCTCCGAGGTCCCGTTCACGATTGATGATTTAATTGGTTTTGGGACGATTACACCGTTCGCAGCCAATTTTTGCCGGGCCTGTGTCCTGGGGCGGAAGAACGTTCTGGTCTCCGGCGGGACCGCCTCCGGCAAGACGACTCTCCTGAACGTCCTGAGCGCCTACATTCCTCCGCACGAGCGTATCATCACGATCGAGGATTCGGCCGAGTTGCAGATGTTCCAGGAGCACGTCGTCCGCATGGAGACGCGCCAGGCGAACGTCGAGGGCAAGGGACGCTACACGATTCGCGACCTGGTGCAGAACAGCCTCAGGCAGCGGCCCGACCGCATCATTGTCGGCGAGGTGCGCGGCCCGGAGGCCCTCGACATGCTCCAGGCGATGAACACCGGCCACGACGGGTCGCTGACCACGGTCCACGCCAACAACCCTCTCGACGCCATGAAGCGCCTCGAGGGGCTCGTCCTGGAGGCCGTGGACATGCCCGTGCGGGCCATCCGCGAGCAGATCGTCACCGCCCTCGACGTCGTGGTCCATCTGACGCGCTTCGCCGACGGCCGCCGCGAGGTCACCGCCATCAGCGAGGTCGCAGGACTCGACCGGGACGAGGGCACCATCGTCGTCGAGGACATCTTCGTCCGCCCGCCGACCGGCGAAAAGGGGCGCGGGCGCGGCGACCTGATGCATACCGGCTACATCCCCGTGTTCGCCAAGGACCTGCTTCAGAAAGGCCTCCTCACGGTTGATGCCTTCATGTAACTCATGAGCGAATTGGATTTCCTGGCACAATCCGCCGGCGCGTTCGGCTACCGGGTGCTCGTGACGCTGCTCGCGGGCGCGTCGGTGTTCGGGGCGGTGCTTTCGCTGCGCCCGGCGCTCGGGCGCATGGTCCGAAACCAGGAAGAGCGGTTCCACCAGGCCCTGGTGGAACTGTTCCTCTTCGACGTAACGCCGCGCCAGTTGACCTACGTGATGTTCGCCGGGGCGCTGACCACCGGCTCGATTCTCGCGCTGTTCGCCGGGCACGCTGGGGCGGGCGCCCTGGGCCTTGCCGTCGCGTTCGGCGTCGGTCTGGCCCTGGGCTACTGGGTCCCGCGCATCGTCATCTTCATCCTCCAGCGCCGCCGCCGCGAGAAACTGAACGGCCAACTCGTGGACGGGCTGGTGACGCTGGCCAACGGCATGCGGGCCGGGCTGAATCTGGTCCAGTCGATGAAACTGATTGAGGAGAACGGCCAGCCGCCCATCAGCCAGGAGTTCGGCCTGATGCTCCGCGAATTCGAGCACGGGGCCAGCGTCGAGGAGGTCCTTCGCCGCGCTTCGGCCCGCATCAAACTGCATCACTATAAACTCCTTTTTGCGGCGATGGAGACGGCCCGCCGGCGGGGGGGGAATCTGCCCGAGACGCTCGACCGCCTCAGCAACGCCCTGCGCGAAATCTTCCGGCTCGAAGAAAAGGTCAGGAGCCTGACCGCCCAGAACCGCCTGTCGGCTCGCATGATGGGTGTCATGCCGCTCGCCGTCGCCGCCATCTATTACCTGATCGAGCCGACCTGGGTCCAGGCCCTTTTGGACGACCCGTGGGGACTGCTCCTCCTGGCCGTCGCTGTCTTCTTGAACATCGCGGGGTTCCTCTGGATCCGCAAGATTGCGACCTTTGAAATTTAAGGCGAAGGGAAACGCTTGTGACATGGCTGCTGATTGCTCTCATCAACCTGTTGGTTTTCGGGGCGGTGTTCCTGATTTTCGTCACGCTGTTCCGCCCGGGCGCTGAGACGGACTACGAGGGCGCCTTCCGCGTCCGGGTGGACAACGTCCGGCGCGAGACCATGTTCGAGATCGAATGGCTTCGGGCGGTGCTGGCGCCGATTTACTATCTGGTCCGCCGGTTGAACATCCCGCGCTTCAAGCAGCACATTCTGAAGTTGCTCCTGGCGCTCGGGAACCCGAATCAGCACAGCCCCGAAGAATACCTGGTCATTGGCGTGGTATGGGGCGCGGTGGGGGCGGTTGGGTTCGTGTCGGCGGGATGGCTCGTCGCCAGGGCGATGGGACCGGTGACAATGGCGGCGTTTGCCGTCGTCGGCTTTCTCGGCGGCTTTTTCGGCGCGTATCTTTGGCTCCGCGAGCGGGCGCTCGCGCGTCTCAGGGAAATTGCCAAGCGCCTCCCCTATACGCTCGACCTCATCGCGATGGCCATGGACGCCGGCGCCACGTTTTACGAGGCGGCCTCCGGCGTCATCCGCGACGAGCCCGACAACCCGTTCAACGAGGAGTTGTCCATCGTGGTGCGCGAGATTGATTTCGGCCGCAGCCGCCAGGACGCCCTTACCCATCTGGGCCGGCGCATCAACGTGGACGGCCTGGACGGCATCGTCTCGGCCGTCCTTCAGGCCGAGTCGCTCGGCACGCCGCTCGCCGACGTCCTGAAACTCCAGGCGAACCTGCTGCGCATGCGCCGAAGCATGCGGGCCGAACGCAAAGCCAGTGAGGCCGCCGTCAAGATCCTCATTCCCTCGATGCTCATCCTGATGAGCGTTGTCCTGATTATCTTCGCCCCCGTCCTCGTCCGGGCCGTTCGCGGCACCTATCTAGAGACGCCGACCGCGAGTACATCCGCCGCCGAAATCTCCCCCTTCCCGGAAGAGTGAGCGAGGAAAAATGGGGCCAGACCCCATTTTGGCCCGACAGGTTGGCAGCGTCCGGCCCGTGCCCGGACGGAAACGGCTCTTTCCGCACCCGACGCGAGTCTTCCATTTCTGAAAACGACGAAGGGCGGGGCCGAGGGAGGCCGATAACTACTCTGTTGAGGCCTAACGTGCTGGGAGGGTGGACGCTATGCGCACCATGGCCGGAACAGTCAATGGCCGCCGACCTCGGGTGTGGCGCCGGCTTCTCGTGGCGGCGCTGACGGGCTGCTTGAGCATCTCGCTGTCCATCGGTGGGTTCATTGCGGTGCGCGCCTGGGAACAGGACCGCCTGCGGACGGACTTTGAGCGCAATGCGAAGGACAGCCTCTCCGTGCTGAAAGGGCGGATCCACGAGGACCTTCTTGCCCTCGAACTGCTCGGCTCTTTTTATTCCGGCAGCCAGAAGGTCGAACGGGCCGAGTTTCAAACGTTTGTGACGCCTTTCCTGTTGCACCACGGATGCGTTCAAGCGATGGAGTGGATCCCGCGCGTGCGGGACGCCGAGCGCGCAGCGTATGAGGAGGCGGCGCGGCAGGAGGGCTTCCCGGACTTTCACATCACCGAGCGGCAAAAGCAGGGACGGATGGTGAGGGCCGCTCGGCGGGACGAATACTTCCCCGTCTATTTCGTGGAGCCTTACAAGGGCAACGAAGTCGCCCTCGGCTTCGACCTGGCCTCGAACCCTACGCGCCTGGAAACCCTGAACCGCTCGCGCGACACGGGGAAGATGACGGCCACCGCCCGGATCACCCTGGTACAGGAGACCGGGCGTCAATTGGGCGTTCTGGTTTTCCTGCCGGTTTATCGCAAAGGTGCGCGGGCGGACTCCGTGCAAGATCGCCGGGCGAATCTGGAAGGTTTTGTTTTGGGTGTCTTTCGGATCGGCGATCTTCTCGAAAGCGCTCGGTCACAGTTGGAGCCGCAGGGCGTTGATGTGGCGCTGTATGATAAGTCGGCCCCCGTCGGGGAACGTTTCCTTGCCTATCATCCTTCCCGTTTGCGCCAAGCGCCGGCCGAGATGCCTGACGAGGCGGACGCCCACGCGCCAAGGAGCCTGCATCGTGCTGCAACGCTTGATGTGGCGGGGCGCAAATGGTTGGTGCTGTGTACCCCCGCTCCCGAGTTCCTCGCTACCGGAAGGAACTGGCAAGCGTGGACAGTCCTCTGTGTCGGACTGATTTTCACCGGCTTTTTGATGGCCTATTTTCTAGTCACCATCAGACGCACCTTACAGGTCGAGCGGCTGGCGGCCGAACTTTCGCAGGCCAACGCGAAACTGCGAACAGAAGTCACCGAACGCAAGCGGGCAGAGGAAGCGCTTGAGAACGAACGACAGAGGCTTTTTGGTCTTCTGGAAGAACTGCCGGCCTACGTGTACCTCCAGGCGCCCGATCACTCCATCCGTTTTGCAAATCGCTACTTCCGAGAGCGGTTTGGGGCACCGGAGGGAAGGCCTTGCTACGAGGTGCTTTGGGGGAGGGACAAGCCGTGCGAAGTCTGTCCCACGTTCCGGGTGTTCGACAGCCAGGTCCCCGCGGTGTGGGAGTGGGAGCACCTGGCCCGCGGCAGGACATACGAGGCACGTGACTATCCGTTCACGGATACGGATGGCTCGCCGCTGGTGCTGGAAATGGGCGTGGACATCACCGAGCGCAAGCGGGCCGAAAACGCGCTGAACGAGCGCGTCAAGGAACTCAGGGTCTTATACGAGGCGAGCCGGATTGCCGAGCAGCCGGACGTCTCCATTCAGGAAGTCTTTCAGGAGACCGTGCAACTTCTGCCGGGCGCCTGGCGGTATTCCGAGATTGCCTGTGGCCGCATTCGCTTCGACGGCCAGGTTTTCGAGACGCACCCCGGAGCACAAAGCCCCTGGTGCCAGAAAGCGGAGATCCGGGTCGGCGGCCGGGAGCGAGGTTCCGTCGAAATTTGCTACCTTGAAGAACGCCCCGAGGAGGACGAGGGGCCGTTCCTGAAAGAGGAACGCGCCTTAATCAACACCCTGGCCAAACAACTCGGCGCCGTCACCGAGCGCAAGCGGGCCGAGGAGGCGCTGGCCCAGCGGACGGAGGAGTTGGCCCGTTCCAACACGGAACTCGAGCAGTTCGCCTACATCGCTTCCCACGACCTGCAAGAGCCCCTGCGCATGGTGGCCGGCTACGTTCAACTGCTGGCCCGCCGGTATCAGGGCAAACTCGACTCCGACGCCGACGAGTTCATCGCCTTTGCTGTCGATGGGGCGACCCGAATGCAGTCGCTGATCGACGACCTGCTGGACTATTCCCGGGTGGGGACGCGCGCGAAAGAATTCGAACCGACCGACTGCGAGGTGGCCCTCGACGGTGCCCTGTCGAATCTGGAGATGGCGGTCGAGGAAACCGGCGCGGTCGTGACCCATGATCCTCTCCCAAGGGTAATGGCTGACGAGGTCCAACTGGGCCGGGTGTTCCAGAACCTGATCGGCAACGCCATCAAGTTCCGCGGCGACGAGCCGCCATGCATCCATGTCTCAGCCGAGGAACAGGAAAATGAGTGGAGGTTCGCCGTCCGCGACAACGCCCTCGGCATCAAACCACGGCACCACGATCGCATTTTCGCCGTCTTTCAGCGCCTGCATGGGCGCAGCGCCTATCCCGGAACCGGCATGGGGCTGGCGATTTGCAAGAGAATCGTCGAGCGCCACGGCGGCAGAATCTGGGTCGAGTCCGAACTCGGGAAGGGCTCCACGTTCTATTTCACCATGCCCAGAGAAAGGTAAACGAGCATCATGAGTCGAGCGAGCGCCAAGACGGCTGAAATCCTGCTGATTGAGGACAGCCTGGGCGACATCCGGCTCATCAAAGAAGCCTTCAAGGAGGGGAAGCTCATCAACCACGTGAGCGTCGTCGAGGACGGCGAGGCGGCCATGGCGTTCCTGCGCCGGGAAGGCCCGTACGCCGGCGCGGTGCGGCCCGACCTGATCCTCCTCGATTTGAACCTTCCGAAGAAGGACGGCCGGGAGGTGCTCGCGGAAATCAAGGCCGACGAGGACCTGAAGCGCATCCCGGTGGTGATTCTGACCACTTCCCGGGCCGAGGAGGACATCCTGAGGACCTACAATCTCCATGCGAACTGTTACGTCACGAAACCCGTGGATTTGGAACAGTTTTTCGCAGTGGTCCGATCCATCGAGGACTACTGGTTGGCCATCGTCAAACTGCCACCGGAATAGACCCCATGGGCGATAAACCGATCAACGTTCTATTGATAGAGGACAGTCCCGGCGACGCCCGCCTGATCCGGGAATTCTTGGCGGAAAAGGGGGGCGGCCAGTTCCGTCTGGAGTGGGCCGATCACCTTGAGGAAGGCCTGCGGCATCTGGACGCTGGGCACGTTGACCTGGTGCTGCTGGACCTTTCCCTCCCGCAGAGCGAGGGACTCGATACGCTGGCCGTCGTGCTCGGTCATGCGCCTCGGGTTCCCACAATCGTCCTGACCGTCTTGAATGATGAGGCCGTGGCCGTTGAGGCCGTTCGGCGGGGCGCGCAGGACTATCTGATCAAACGGCAGACCGACGGTGTGGTCCTGGTGCGTGCAGCACGGTATGCCATCGAGCGGAACCGGGCGGAAAGGGAGTTGGCCGCGGCCAAAACCCGGCTCCAAGAGGCGAACCGTCGCCTCGAAGAACTCGCCACGACGGACGACCTGACGGGCCTGGCGAACCGCCGGCGGTTCATGGAGGTGCTGAAACTGGAAGTCGAGCGGTCGCGGCGGCACGGGTCGAATCTGGCCCTCGTGATGATCGACATCGACGGCTTCAAGGCCATCAACGACGCCTACGGCCACGCATTCGGCGACCGGGTCCTCGTCGAAGTCGCCAAGGCGCTCCAGGGCGATGCCCGCGTCACGGACCTTGCGGCCCGCTACGGCGGCGACGAGTTCATGGTCCTGATGCCCGAAACGCGCGTCGAGGAGGCCCTCGGCGCCGTCGAACGCATGCGCAAAAGAATCGCCGAGCGGCCGGTGTCCGACGGCAAGCGGACCCTCCCGATCAGTGTCAGCGCCGGCATCAGCGCCGCCGAGGCCGACCGGACGGCCACGTCGGACACGCTCATTCACCTCGCCGACGAGGCCATGTATGCCGCCAAATACGCCGGCGGCAACGCGACGCGAACCTGGAAACAGATTACGCGGGACCAGGCGGAGGAGGTTTCAGAGGAGGCGGCCCGCGTGGAGGACCCCAGACGACACCTGGCGAGGGGAAAACGGTAAGCCGGGAGGACGGTCTGGCCGACGGAGAGCGCGGTCAGCCGGTCGAGTCGGTTGCCTGTGCGACCTTCCCAATCACCCCGGGCGAGCCGCGTGGGCTACGATTCGGCAAACCCGCCGCGAACAGCAACGGCGAACATCCAACATTGAGCACCAAACGCCCAGCGCCGAAGGAAACGGCCAACAACAAGCCCGCCGGGGGGCTCTTTATTGCTTGACGCATGACGAAGCCTCCGCTATCAATACACCCGCGGAGAATTGCGAAAACGGGACAAGGAGCCTTGGGAGCAATCGACATGAAAGCAATGGCGCTGGTGCTCGTCTGTCTGGCCGGCCTGGTCGTCGGGCCGGCGGGCTGCCGCGAGGCAAGTGAAGAACCGGAAGTGCAGCCGGCCGTCGAGTCGGAGGCTGAGACGGTCACCGTTTACGTGACCGAGACGGGGGAGAAGTATCACAGGGTGGGCTGCGCGACCCTTCGGGAAAGCAGACAAGAGATGAGCCTGGAGGACGCGAAGGCGAAGGGCTACACGCCGTGCAGCAAATGCAACCCGCCGGAGTGAAGCAGCCACCAAGTCGGCAATTCACGCCCATGCACACATGAGGAAGCGCGGGCATGCCGCGCTGTCGTTTTACTTGCCTTTAAGCACCTTGCGGACCCGATTGCAGTCGGCGGCCATCTGGGCGCGGAGGGCGTCGGGGTCGGGGAAGGCTTTCTGCGGCCGCAGGAACTGGAGAAACTCAAGCGTCATCTGTTCGCCGTAAAGTTCCCCGTCGAAATCCAGCAGAAAGGCTTCAACGGCGACGGGATGCTCACCGGGGAAGGAGGGCGCGCGGCCGACGCTGATAGCGGCGGTGTGGCGGCCGGCGCGCACGAGCGCCCGGCCGGCATAGACGCCTTCGGCGGGGACGAGAAACCGCGGGGCTTCGAGATTGGCGGTCGGATAGCCGAGCCGTTCACCGCGATGGTGGCCCTCGACGACCGTGCCGACGTAGGCGTAAGGTCGGCCGAGGCATCGGGCGACGTCGGCGACGCGGCCATCGGTAATAAGAGAGCGGATGCGGGTGCTGGAGACGCGCTCGCCGTCCACCAGCACGTCGCCGACGATCTCCACCTCAACATTTTGTGTGCCGACGATTTCGGAAAGGCGCGCCACATCGCCGCTCGCGCCGGCGCCGAAATGAAAGTCGCTGCCTTCGACGATGAGGCGAGCCGCCAGGGCGCCGCACAGGACGTCCAAGATGAATCGCTCGGGTGTCATGGTGAGGACCTCACCGGGGTTTTCGGGCCAGACGGTGGCGGCGATGCCGATCCTGCGCAACATCTCCAGTTTCTGGCCGAACGTTTGAATGAGCGGCGGCGCTTCGTCCGGCCGCAGAACCTCAAGAGGATGGGGATGGAAGGTGAAGGCGACAGAGGTGATGCCGAGTTCGCGGGCCCGCTCGACGGCGCGGCCGAGAACCTTCTGGTGGCCGAGGTGGACACCGTCGAAGACACCGACCGAGACGACGCCGCCTTTGAAGCGGGGCTCAATTTTGTCAAGGTCGCGGATAAGTTCCATGTGCACCATCATACGCGCCGCCTGCGTCCGCGGCCACAGGCAATAAGCGACGGGGCGGGCCGCTCGCCGACAGGGACTACCCCGGCCGAATCCACACGTAATAGGCGGCCAGGACGATCTGGACGGCCACGAGCGTGCAGGCGGTGAAGTTGGCGGCCATGTGAAGCCGGGGGCGGAGGCGGCGCGGGCCGGCAGGCTCTCGGGTCATCTGGGAGCCGAGTATCCACGCCACGCCGTACAGGATGCCGGTGGCGACGGCCAGCACGACGTGGGCCTTGAAGGGGCCGTGAGGGAGGACGCGCTGCTCCAGGAGGAACTCGTGCACCGCCCAGCCGAACAGAAGCCCGATATAAATCATGGCGTAGTACGTGGTGCCGCAACTGATGTGGGACCGCATAAGAAAGCGGCCGGGCAAGGGGGTCGAGCCGTCGGGGCGCTGCGTGGCGCGCAAGAGGCCCATGTAGCCGGCGACGGCGCCAACCGCGACGGCCAGAATCATCCATGCGGCATGGAGGGTGACGTAAAGCATGGCAGCACCTTCAGTCACTTGCTTCCGCCATCTCAGCGACCTTGGCCTCGGCCTCACGAGCGAAGTCGGGGACGGCGTCGTCGCCATAGAACTTGCGGATGTTGGCGGCGGCGAGGGCCTGGATGCGGGCGATTCGGGCTTCGCCGTCGGCCGCGCGGAAAAGGTGCCGGAACCGGCCCTGCGGTTTCAGATACTCTTCAATGCGCTTCCAGCCTTCCTTGGGCGGACGGTGGGGCTTCGTTTCGCCCTCAATGATCTCAAAGAGCGGATAGCAGCCGGTTTCGAAGGCCAGGCGGGCGATCTCGGCCGTCTTCGCCGGGTCGCTCCGCCAGCCCAGCGGGCAGACGGCGTGGATCTGGAGATACTTCGGCCCGCGATAGGAGAGGGCCTTTTTAACCATGCGCGGCAGTTCCCGGTAGTAGCCGCACGAGCCGACGCCGATGTAGGCGATGTTGTGGGCGGCCACAATCATCGGCAGGTCTTTCTTGGGGCGGTCGTTGCCCCAGGAAGCCTTGCCGGCGGGGCTCGTCGTGGTCGAGGCGTCCAGCGGCGTGAGGCTGGAGCGCTGGATACCGGTGTTCATGTAGGCCTCGTTGTCCCAGCAGACGTAGAGGAACTCGTCGCCGCGCTCGAGGGCACCGGAGAGGCACTGGAGACCAATGTCGGCCGTGCCGCCGTCGCCGCCGGTGCTGATGACATTGACGCCTTCCAGTTTGCCCTTGTGCTTGAGGGCGTAATAGACGCCCGATGCGACGGCTGCGCTGTTTTCAAAGAGGCTGTGAATCCACGGCGCGGCCCACGAGGACTGGGGATAGCGCGAGGTGAAGATTTCGGAGCAGCCGGTTGCGCTGGTGAAGATGGAGTTTTTGCCGGCGGCCTGGGCGACGATGCGCATGACCAGCGCTTCGCCGCATCCGAGGCACGACGTGTAACCGGGTTTCAAGACGCGGTCGGAATAATCAAAATTCACGGTCAATCCTCCCCAGTAGGGTGGGGACTTTCATGCCCCGATTGGTTTACTGTAATTCTTCATCTTCAACAAGGGCCTCAATGTTAGCAGCAATTTCATGGCTCTCGCCCGGCACCTCCCACACTTCGCCATTGGACAAGTAAACCCTGGTGCCCTCAACACCCTCCTGCCCCTTGTACCACTGGGCGCCAATGTAAACAATCTGCTCCGGATTCAATAATACAATGCCCTTGGTCTCCGTATTAAATTCTATCAACACGAGCCTTTTCATTTGTCGCCTCGCCGCCAATTCGGTTGCGCTTGATATACTATTGTAGTGAGCGCTGAGTGCCCAACCTTTTCAATTCATGCCGACTACATGACTATCTACGGATGGCTAGCCGGGTAAGATAAGTACGAGTATAGTAAAATACACCCTAAGATAGTGCCTAGAACACCCGTAACAAACCCAGCCACCGCCATTCCACGTCCTCTCAGATGGCTATCCCTCGAGAAACATCTTAACGAAACCGCCCCAAACACAATCGCCAATACTCCCGGTGCAATCCCAACAAAGCAGGTAACAAGGCTCAGAATACCCAACACGAGCGAGGCCACGGCCATGCCGCTCGTCCTCTCAGTGCCGGGTAGCCCTGTAACTCCCGCGCCAAGCATCACCACTTGTGAGGCAACCTGAGAAGACGAGGGCTTAGGCTTTACTTCTTTTAACTCTTCCCAACATTTCAGACAACAGCACCTACCTCCATCTAAGGGGTATCTCTTTGCGCCCAAAGCCATACTCTCGGCGCACACGTCACAGTACCATATCCCATCTTTCTGGCCCATGTTTCTGTCCCCCAAAATGACCAGAACATTCAAACTTCGTACCCGCACCGCCGCCAGCGGCCGCGGGTAGTTTACGCCTCCGGGACCAGGTCCGGGAGGAGTTCTTTCTTCAGGCGGAAGTATTCGTAGGCGGTCTGCTTTTCGCCGCTGGAGGCGCGGTCGATGATTTCGCGGATGCCGTCGGGATGGACCTCGCGGCCGCCGAGGCAGATGCAGAAGCCGCTGACGGGAATCTGAAGCCCCGCGTCATAGAGGGGCTCCTTGACCTCGGGCGTCATGACGCCGCCGGCGCCGAACGAGCCGCCCTTCTCGAGCACTGCAATCTGCTTGGCGCCCTTGACGGCTTCGAGCAGCGCGCGGGTCGGGAACGGACGATAGGTCTTGATGCGCACGAGACCGACCTTGACGCCCTCGTCGCGCGCCTGATCGACCACGTCCTTAATCGTGCCGCAGATCGAACCTTTGGCGATGAGGATCGTTTCGGCGTCGTCGCTCTTATACTTTTCCAGCAGGCCGCCGCTTGCCCGCCCGAAAACCTTTTCGAATTCGGCGCTTGCCTCCTGGATGACCTCGAGGCTGCGGAGGCAGGCGTCGTGGACCATCCAGCGGCCTTCCATGCACTTGTCGGGTTCGGTGAAGGCACCGAAGGTGGCGGGATTGTCCACGTCGAGTTTCAGGACCGCCTCGTACGAGCCTAAAAATGCGTCGGTGAGTTCCTGGTCCGGCAGTTCGGTCGGCTCGAAGACATGGGTCAGCAGGAAACCGTCCAGGTTGACCATCACGGGCAAAAGGACGCGCCGGTCCTCGGCCACCTTGAAGGCCAGGACGTGCATGTCGCACGCTTCCTGGGAGTCCTCGGCGTAAAGTTGGATGATGCCGCAGTCCCGAATGGCTTCGGCGTCCTGGTGGTCGCACCAGATGGAAAGCGGCGCCGAGAGGGACCGGTTCGCGCAAGCCAGGACCACCGGCAGGCGCATCCCCGCCATGTTCCAGAGGACCTCGCTCATGAGGATGAGGCCCTGGCTAGAGGTGGCCGTATAGGCGCGGGCGCCGGCGGCGCTGGCGCCCAGGCAGACGCTGGCTGCGCCGAACTCGCTTTCGACCTTGACAAACTCAGCGTCGAGGTCGCCGTCGGCGACGATCTGCGAAAGTTCCTCGGTGATGTGAGTCTGGGGCGTGATCGGATAGGCGGCGACGACCTCCGGCCGACAGCGCGCCACGGCGTGGCCGACCGCCATCGC
>Ga0307379_10010629_pt1 | contig 12162 bp, 11 predicted proteins | sample UN2MG_FD_202237 | JGI IMG/M metagenome (GOLD analysis project Ga0307379, IMG submission 202237) | Soil microbial communities from Risofladan, Vaasa, Finland - UN-2 | ecosystem: Environmental > Terrestrial > Soil > Coastal area > Acid sulfate soil | place: Finland: Risofladan, Vaasa | collected... | reverse complement strand
ATGCTGTGTGCCCGATCTTTGCTGCAGATCCCATAGCCGATCGACAAGCCCCGCGGTAGCACATCTGTGCCGCGAAACTACTACGTCTTGAGTCATGTTACCTCCTTATGCTTATTAGTATAATAGATGCTCCTGTTACGGCCTCGTACCCCACTGGGGATAGTTCTTGGTTGAAGCGAGTGGCAGACGTGCAGTATGACGGAGCACTTGGGCAACACAAAAAAATTCCACCGCGACGTCTGTGTCAGCGCTGGCTACAACATAAGCATGAAGCCCGTGACCACCCATGTGTTGGTAGGGGAGACAACATCTATCTACAGCGGCAAACGGAAATCGTTCCGCCGAATGTTGCCTCGTCATCTCCTCTCCCGACAGCGGCCCGGTCTTCTGATCGGTCTCATGGCTGCCCCCCATATGTAGACGCCGCTTGCCATCTCTTGGTCGGCGGCGTCTTGGTGAAAGTATACGCACGTATGTCCGTGCTGCAAGGCAATATGCCAAACGCGGCATCCGCTTGGCGGCGAGCTGTGGGTCAAGGGTTGAACGCGTGTGTCAAGGTTTCTCGTCGGCCTCAGGCTTACTGCGGAAACGCTTTGCCCTGGAGCACGCATAGAAGAGGGAAGAAACGCTCAAGGGGGAGTATGGGCAGTGGGTGAGGTATGCGTGGCTGCCGTAATGATCAGGGCGTTGTTATGCGACGCAGCAAGCGGAGGATCAGAGCTACGAAAACAAACTGGAGCGGGACACGGCGATCCCGCTTCAATCAATTGTTGATGAATTGAAGACTCATTCTTACTATCGTGTCTGCCGCGGATCGAACGCATCGCGCACGCCATCACCGAGGAAGTTAAACGCGAACAAGGTAACCGAGATGGCGATCGCGGGCCACAATACGAGATTGAAGTGTGATCTCATTCCGACATAGCCCTCGTTCAGCATTGCTCCCCAGCTTGGTGTTGGTGGGTTGACTCCCAATCCGATGAAACTAAGAAATGCCTCGTAGAGAATGAATGCGGGTATCTGTAACGCCTGCGAGACGATCGCCGGGCCAAGGATGTTGGGGAAGATGTGGCGGAATATCAGGCGCGGACCCGATGCGCCGATCGCGCGCGCTGCCTCCACGTATTCCTTCTCTCGAACGGACAGGGTCATTCCCCTGATCAATCGCGCCATCCCAAGCCATGAGGTAATCCCGATTCCGATGAAGATGAATAGCATTCCGCCCATCTGCCGGTCAAGGCCGGACAGGAAACCGCGGAACGTGCCCGGTTCAATCACGCTGAAGGTCGACTTGAAGTAGACCATCAGCAGAATGATCAGTAGCAGCGTGGGAAACGCGAACATTACGTCCACAAATCGCATCATCATGTTGTCAGTCTTGCCGCCAAGATACCCGGAGACCAATCCGTAGATGACCCCGATCAGAAAACTGGTCAGGGCTCCCACAAATGCAGCGGACAAGGAGACACGCGCGCCGTAGATCAGGCGGCTTAGCACATCCCGCCCCATGAAGTCGCATCCCATCAGATGGGATGCGTTCGGCGCCAGGTAGTTCTCACGGATATTCCCCTGGGTGTAGGTGTACGGGGCTATCCAGTTTGCCCCGATGGCGACAATGACGAGCGAGATAACAATGAATCCTCCCACGATCGCTGCCTTGTTTCGGATGAGGCGACGCATTCCGTCGCGCCACAGGCTGCGCGGCTTGGGCGCTCGCTGCTTCTCTGCTCTCTTTACTCTTCGTTCCATGCCCACGTTTGCTTCTCCCTCCGTTAGTTGTATCTGATCCGCGGATCGAGGATACCGTATGAAATATCAACGAGCATATTCATGAACACGACTGCTAACGCGAAGACAAGGGTGGTCGCCATGATCACCGGGTAGTCGCGGTTTGTGACGCTGGTCACGTAGTACTTTCCGATGCCCGGGATGGCAAAGATCCGTTCCACGATCATCGATCCGGTCATGATTCCGGCAAAGCTCGGCCCTGCAATCGTGGTTACAGGGATCAGCGCATTGCGCAAGGCATGCTTTAACATGACCGTTGTGTGCCGTACACCCTTAGCATAGGCAGTCTGGATATAATCTTCCCGTACTACCTGTAGCATCGAGGCACGTGTCAAACGTGCGAAACTTGCCATGTACGCCGTTCCCAGGGTTATTGCCGGCAGCACAATGTGGATTGGCGACCCCCACGTGGCAACAGGGAACCACCCCAATTTGAGAGCGAATAGCCAGATAAGGAGCGGCCCGAGGGCCATGTTGGGTATTGACAGACCAAGCATGGACACGCCCATAGACGTATAGTCGGCAAGGGAATTCTGCTTTATTGCGCTGATTAGACCGAGCGGAATCCCCCCAAGTACGGCAATCGCGAACGATGCCAGCCCTAGCATCGCGGTGACCGGCCACTGCTGCGCGAGGATGTCGTTCACCGTTCGCGACTTGTAGGAGATCGAGGGCCCCAGGTCGAAGCGGATAAAGCCATACATGTAATCGACATACTGCTTCCATAGCGGGTCATCGAGGTGATACTTCGCATTCAGATTATCGATGATTGCTTGAGGAAGCGCCCTCTCGCGATCGAACGGCCCACCCGGCACGGAGTGCATCAACACAAACGTGACAATAGATACGACAAAGATCACCGGAATCAACCATAGAATACGCCTTACGATAAACTCAAACATACCTTCCCTTATTCATAAACGGGGCAGGGCATTTGTTGCCCTGCCCCAATTTGCTAGTGATCCTATCCGCTAGTGTGGAAGAATGTCCCACTGTTCCCAGTGCTCGCCACCGAGTGGGGCGAACGTCCGAACTACGTACGGCTTCGTCAGATTGACGATCGTGTAGAAGTAGATCGGCGCGATGCCAGCGTCGGTATCGCAGATTAGGGTCTCTGCCTGGCGATAGAGGTCGAGCCGTACTGCCGGATCGGTCTCGCGTGCCGCCTGCTCGACGAGCGCGTCGTAGGCAGGGTTGTTGTAGTTGGCGTAGTTCGATCCCGCCTTGGAGTTGAAGACCTCGTTCACCCAGTTGTTGGCGTCAGGATAGTCCGCGCACCAACCCATGCGATAGATCTGTGGCGCATCGGTGACGCACGTCTGCAGGTAGACTTTCCATTCCTGGTTGACGATATTCACCTTTACGTTCAACGTATCCATAAAGCTCTGGGCGATGAACTGCGCGATCTTGGCGTGCCCCTCGGAGGTGTTATACATCAACGTTACCTCTGGGAAGCCCTCGCTGTTCGGGTAACCGGCGTCGGCCAAGAACTGCTTTGCAACCTCAGGATCATACGGGTAACCGATACCTTCGGCCACACCATCGACGTACCCGAAGATTCCCGGGCAGGTGAAGGTCTGCGCGGGCTTCTGCCCGCCCTTCAAAATGTAGTCGATTAGAGACTGCCGGTCGATGGCTGAGGCGAACGCCTTGCGCACGAGAGGATTGTCAAACGGGGCCTTCTCGTTGTTGAACCCGTAGTAGTAAGTGCACAGGTCAGGAGCGATGTACAGCTCCGCACTCAGCACGGGGTCGGCCTTGACGCGGTCCATGTCCTCGAGTGGAGGAGCGGTGCTGTCGAGATCGCCGGCTTCGTACATCGTCATCGCTGTCGACGCTTCCTCGATCATGTAGCAGTAGATCTGATCGATCTTGACGTTGGCGACACCGTAGTAGGTCGCGCTCTTGTAGAGGATTAGGTGGTCCTCGTGGACCCACTCACCGAGCTCGTACGGACCATTGGTAACTATGTTCGCAGCTTCGGTCCATGCATCGCCGTGCTTTTCCACAACTGTCTGCGGAAGCGGGCGGCAGACCCACATGCCAGCGATAGAGGGGAAGTACCCTGCCGGCTGGTTGAGCGTGAACTGCACCGTGTAGTCATCGAGCGCCGTGACGCCAACTCCGTCAGCAGTTCCGCCTTCTTCGTTGTTGAATGCCTGCGCACCATCGATCATCCACAGGACGTAGGCATACGAAGAACCAGTCGCCGGGTCGAGTGTTCGCTTGACGCTGTAAACCACTTGGTGAGCAGTAACTGGCGTTCCGTCAGTCCAGACTGCGTCGTTACGCATATAGAACGTCCAAGTCAGTCCGTCCTCCGAGGCCTCCCAGCGCGTGGCGAGTTCCGGTACGACTGCCATCGTCGCGTCCTCGAAGTCGGTCAGCCCGAGGAACAAGGCTTGCTCAACTTGAATCGATGTCGTGTCCGTCGAGATATTCGGGTCGAGGGAAGGGGGTTCCGTCCCTAGGTTCCAGTAAAGCGTCTTCACCTGACCGAAGGCCATGACGCCGACGATTAGTGTGAAGATGAGGCCAAGTAACCAAATTCTTTTCACCATTTTCCTCCTTGACCGCCGACCGTCGCTTCTTTGGGCCGGGGAAACATACTGCCCTCATCTGCAGCGGGCGTACGGCACTCCTAACTGTCTCTTTCGCGCGGCCCCAGGCCGCGGTCAAGCCCGTTTTCTGGATCTAGTGAATTGGCGTAGCTAGTATAGCACTATCGACGATCCGCTGTCAACAGCCAATTTAGCCCAAGCTCCACTTGACAATGCGAATGTCACATCTGTAGGATCTACTGCATGGAAAACTCAAAGTTCTTCTTGATCGTGAATCTGATAGCCGGGCACGGCCGCTGCAAAGAGATCTTCCCTGAGGTGCAGAAGGCACTGGATCGGTACCACGTTGAGTACGACTTGCACTACACCAACGAGCCAGAAGAGGCAACGGATGTCGCCCGGATGGGAATTGAAGCCGGGTTCACTCACATCGTAGCTGTCGGCGGCGATGGAACGGTGAACGAGGTAGCAAATGGTGTTGTTGGAAGCGATGCTGTTCTTGCGGTGATCCCCGCTGGCACGGGGAATGATTTCATCCGCATGACCGGTATCCCGTCCGATCACCGCAAGGCAGTCGAGCTCCTCACGCGAGGACATGAGCGTACGATTGACGTGGGCCGTGTCGGCGCTGAGCGCTATTTTGTCAACGGATTGGGGATCGGCATCGACGCGCAGGTGGCACAGGACGTCCTCAAGATGGAACGAATGCGGGGAGCGGCCGCCTATCTGTATGCGGCAATACGGGAGGTGTTCAGATTCCCGGCGTTTTCAGTCGACCTAGAAGGGAGTGACTGGACGGAGGAGAAGACCTGCATCTCCCTTGGGTTCGCTAACGGGAAGTACACTGGCGGAGGGTTCAAGCTTGCTCCATTGGCGGAGATCGACGATGGGAAGATAGACATAGCGGCAATCGGCGATTTTCCCAAGCTCGAGCGTTTGATCCGCCTGCCGCAGGCGAGGAAGGGAGAACACCTGAAGCTTTCTCGTGTGTCCTATCATCAGGACGTGCAGGTTAGTGTCTCTTCGGAGGCAAAGCTGATCGCACACATTGACGGCGAGCCATACAAGCTCCCGACGGGAGGGTTTTCCGTTAGTGTGGCACCAAAGGCGTTGAGCGTTCTTGTGCCGTAACTCTTAGCTGCGCTTGAATCGCTTATCCAAGTCGTGGCGCGATATCGCGAAGATAATTGGCCGACCATGCGGGCAGGTGTAGGGATTCTCCATCGTCAGCAGGCGATCGATCAGTTCCTGCTGCTCATCCAACGAGAGCCGATCCCCCGCCTTGATCGCTGCCCCGCAGGCGAGCTCCGCGATGATGTGGTCGAACAGCGTTTCCTTGAGCTTAACTCCCTGCTGCAATGCATCGACCACTCGTTCCAGCAGCTCCTGGAATCCATACTGCACCTGTGTCTTCACGAGAAGCGATGGATAGCCACGCACGAGGAACGTCCCTCCACCGAAGTCGTCGATGTCTATTCCCACTCTTGCTAGGGTTTCTTTCTCCGCGTTCAGGGCAGCCGCGCTCTCAAACGGAAGCTCCACTCGCACCGGGAGGAGAAACCTCTGCTGGGAAACTGCTCCCTCTTGTACCTCGTGCAACAACTTCTCGTACAGGATGCGCTCGTGGGCGATGTGTTGGTCGACGATCTCCAGCCCATCCGGCGACTCAACTAAAATGTATGTCTGCTGGAGCTGGCCGATCGCGCGACGGTCGCTCTTAACTCTCACTTTTTGCGCCTGGTTGTTACCCTGACGCATGCGCGTGTCTTGTCGAAGATCAAGCTGTGGCCACGGCGAACTGCCGGTGGGGATACGTCCTTCCGATTGGCCTACATTCGTGGACATCGTAGGGACGACATAGCGCGACGAGAGGGCCTGCTTTAGCGCTCGGTCGAGGAGATCCTGCACCGCGTGGCGTCCGGCCAACCGAACCTCCAGCTTGCGAGGGTGGATGTTCACATCTACCTCTTCGTACGGAACGCCGATCTCGATTACCGCCACTGGAAAGACGCCGGGGCGGAGTATCCCGTGATACGCACTCTGCAGAACATAGCTCATGCCGCTATCGTCGACTGCGCGCCCGTTCACGGAGAGTATCTGGTCGCGACGGTTCCCTCGCTTTACTTCTGGCGAGCTGATGTAGCCGCGCACGGTCAACCCGCCCTTCTCCGCGGAAATGGGGATCATTTGCCGCCCGATCTCCGCGCCGTAGAGCTGGCCGATGCGATCGCGCAAGTCTGATACGGCGGGAGCGGAGAAGACGGTTCGCGCCCCGTGCGTAGCGCTGAATCCAACACTCGGAGAGCAGAGGGCAAGGCGGTGGATAATGCGATTGCAATGGAAGAACTCGCTCCTGCTTGAGGTGAGGAAGCTTGCCCTCGCCGGTAGATTATAGAATAGGTCCTGTACTTCGACGGTGGTCCCGACCGCCCGTGCCGCAGGCGTCACCTGACCGATCTTCCCGCCTGAGACGCGCAGTTCGTGCGCCATATCATCCGCTGCTGTTTTCGAGACGACGCGCAGGTGGCAGACGGCGGCAATGCTGGCCAACGCCTCACCTCGAAATCCGAGCGTACTGATGCGTGCTAGGTCCTCCTCCAAGGCAATCTTGCTCGTTGTGTGTCTCTCCACACAGAGCGCGATGTCGTCTGCCGCCATCCCCTCACCATCGTCATGCACGATGATCGAACCGATTCCTCCGTCAGTCAGCTCGATGGAGATACTCTCACTTTTTGCGTCGAGTGCGTTCTCGACGAGCTCTTTCACAACCGACGCCGGTCGCTCAATCACCTCTCCTGCAGCGATCTTGCGCGCCAACTCTTCATCCAACCGTTTGATCTTCATCACGGGAAGAAAGCCTACCAGATTGACGCCATTGCGGCAATCCTTTCCGTGACGCTCGCCAACCTAACCTTGGCGTCGGTGCGCCACCTTGGCGTCGGTGCGCCGCTTGGCGTCGGTGCGCCGCTTGGCGACGCAGGCAGGATAATGTATCTTAACGACAAGGAGGTGCGTATGAATACGATCAGCGACCTGCGCAAGGCACTCGATCTTGCGACAGACAACCAGGTGCGCAACCGAATAGAGGCGATCAAGGATCTGCTCTATCCACACCTACGTCGAGGGCCCAACAACCAGATCCTCATCGCGGACTCTGGGCTCACCCTGCTGCGCCAGCTCCAGGAGCTATACGATAGCGGGCTAACGATGACAGAGGCGAGTAGTGTTATGCGCACTACTTCGGTCATAAAGAATACTTCGGCAACCCAAGCTTCGTCCGGTTTCACAACAAACAATGATAAACCAAGCGAGAGCGAGCATGTGGTCACTCTCCTGCAAGAAGAGATTGCCTTCCTGCGCGCTCGGGTTGCCTACCTCGAGGAACAGCAGATGGGATCACGATCAGAACGGATGTCACACATGTGGTGGGAGAGGATGCGAGGTGAGATCAATGGGGCTTAATGTTCCGATACACGGAAATGTTCGTCTGGAACAGGTGATCGCACGGATCGATGCTTCGGAGCGGATATCAACCTTATGGGCGGCGTCGAACGTGACGGCCATCGACCGGATGCACATAAATGACCACGGACCAGTACACATCAGAATTGTGACTAACATCGCGATCAAGCTTCTGCGACTCCTCGTGGCGGGAGGCGTGGAGGCTAGCGTCGTTCGCGACCACGGTCTTTCGAACGAGGACGCTGAGGTGGTCGTCTGTGTGGCGGCGGCGCTGCACGACATCGGGCACGTCATCCATCGCGATCGTCATGAAGAGCTCTCCCTCATCCTCGCACCAGCGTTGATCGAGGATCTCCTCGATGGCATGTATTCGGTGCGCGAAGCGACAATACTTGAAGGAGAGATCCTGCACGCGATCCACGCCCATCGTCGCGATATCCAGCCACTGACCATAGAAGCTGGCGCGGTGAAGGTCGCCGATGCGTTGGATATGGAATCCGGCCGTGCACGGATACCGTTCAAGGCGGGGTCGGCATCGATCCACGCTGTCTCGGCGCTGGCGATAAAGAAGGTCGAGATCATGAGCGGAGAAGTGAAACCGGTGAGGATTCATGTTCACATGTCGAATTCAGCCGGGATCTTCCAACTGGATACATTGCTTCGCGAAAAACTGAGCCACTCCGGGCTGTCACCCTACGTCGAGGTCGTAGGAGAAGTGGTGGGTCCGGAGAAGAAGATCATCGAACGATACGAAATCGAATGAGAGGGCCATAAATGGCCTTTCTCGCGCCTTTCGTACTTCAACATAGCCCGCAGCACTAAGACCGGCAAGCAACGCGCGTATCTTGGAGTGCATAAAGCGGCTTAAATAGGGAACTGTGGCAATCGCATCGAGATGTCGCAACAAAAGTGCTCTTTTGTTGCGACAGATGTCTGAGCGATTCTCGCCCTTCTCGGCTATGGTCAGGCCGAAGGAGGAAGACATGGCGCTCGAAATTACGCAGGAAGACTTCATGTCCCCGGAGCAGGTTTTGGCGTTGAAAGAAAACTGCCGAGAAATGGCGCGGTCGCCTGACGGGGATGCACGCCGCAATCCCGTCCGCGATTGGGCGATCCTTCACGTGGCGCTCGACGCCGGTCTACGCGTATCGGAGATCTGTGACCTGCGGGTGCGCGATGTCATTCTCGATAACGGGAACGCTTCCCTCATCGTGCGTAACGGAAAAGGGAATAAGAAGAGAGGGGTGAAGATCGGTAAGGCCCTGCGCGACCACCTGGAAGAGTTCATCGCCTGGAAGGAGAGAAGCGGTGAATCGACTGCTGCTCGCGCCCCTCTGTTCGTATCCCCCCGTTCTGGGCAGGCTCTCACCCGTACAGCCATCTATCGGATCTTCAAGGCAAACGCTTCCGAGGTTGGAATCCCCAACCGCTTCTCGATCCACTCTTGCCGCCACACCTACGCCTCTCTCCTCTACCGGGCGTCGAAGTACAACATTCGTCTCGTACAGAAGCAGCTCGGGCATAGCTCCATCCAGACGACACAGATCTACGCTGACGTGTTCAGTAACGATGCGGCAGTCGCCGTGGACAACCTGCCGCAATAGCGCCGCTGTAGCGCAGACTAGCGCAATACCAATGGTCGTATTGCAGAGAGCGTACTTGGATCTCGACAACCGACTCGACAGTCACTATAGTGATACTGTGCGCGGCCGTGTGTGAACCCAGAGCAAGCAAGCCGTGCGAGGAAAGGGCTACAATGGCTCAGGATCGCCCGAAAACGGTTGTGAGGATGAGATATGCGCGTCTTGGTATGCTGCTTCTCGCTGCATCTGGCTTCTTAAGCGTATCCGCACTAACAGCGCCACAGATCGATGTCTCCCTGGGGTTCTCTGGCTACTTCGTCCCTGAGAGGATGGCCCCTTTGCGTGTCGAGCTATCGGGGGTTGAACCTGCTTTCGCCGGTTCGTTGCGTATTGTGGAGCAGGTCGGTAACGCGTGGCGTGGACAGGCCAGAAGCTCGATTTGCCTGCCCATTAACGGTGCTTCCCTAATCTACGAATACGCAATCCCTGTTTACGACTTCTCGCAGCCGCTTCTCGTTTCGCTCTTCGATGAGCAAGGGCACGTTATCGCCCAAAGGGAGGTTGCATTGCGCGACAAGTGGCGAGAAGAACCATTCATCGTTTCAGTAGGAGCGTTCCCTGCATCGGTGGCGCCGGATGCCGTCCAAGTGAACGAAACTGAGCTTCCTGCAAAGTGGCTCTCCTATGAGGGCGTAAGTGAGTTATGGATTGGGCGGACTATGAGTGGCCTGGCGGTGGGGCAGGAAGAAGCGATTTACCGTTGGACAAGCGCGGGTGGAACAACGGCAATCTTCACTGGGAGTGACTACTTCCGTGTAGATTCGCCGCTTGTAAGAGACATGATCCCACTTGCTAACCCGCGTATTGAAAGCGGAGAACTCCTTGTCGGTGACTTACGTGTCGGGTCAGAAGTGCTCCTGCGAAGTTCCACAGGTGAGCCGCTTCTTGTTTCCCGCGGGCTCGGCGCGGGGGTGGTGCTTCTCGTTGCGGTCGATGCGTTCTCCCTTACCGAGGCACAGTATGCAGAGCTGCGTGATCTAGCTCCCTCTGCCACGCGCGTCGATCTGAGCGATGTAACCTCATCAATGCTGCAACAGATGCCTGTTACACGCCCCGGCTACCCAACAGCCATCGCGATTGTTGCCGTCTTACTGACTGCGCTTATCGTGATCGTGTCCCGTGTACGTGGCGGTTCAGCAAGAGTCGTGTATCTGCTGCTGGTCGCTCTTGCTTGCTCGCTTTGGTCGGGTTTATATGCAAACAGGACAAAACAGACATGCAACGTATATGCAGTTAATACGGAAGTAGCTGTACAAATGAGATTGGGTTATACAATTGCTTGCCATGGATTAGCATCTCTTGTTGGGAGGATGGATTCCGCGTCGCCAAAAGTGAGGGTCAGGGATTCGGTGATACAGACCCTCCCGCGTGATCTGAATGAGGATTCCTTCGACATCGATCTTCTTTGCGACCATGACGCGGTGGTCACCCTCTCGGCAGGTGAGACGCGCATCCTGCGCGGAGGGAGTGATGACACTGCTTTGATCAGCATGTCTTTCTCAGGGGATGAGGGGGTGGTGATCGACAACGGCCTCGGCATCGTACTCCCCTATGCAGCTGTGGTACGAGATGCGACCTCGTTCCCTCTTGGCCCGGTTCTCACAGGCATACGCACTTATTCACTGCCGCCAGAGGCACAGCGATTTGCTCTAGGAAGCCGCGAGCTTTCCTCGCTGTACGCTGCCGTAAACAAGGACTACAACCTATCTACCGGGACCTGGTTTGTGGCGGGGACGATCATCGATTCGACCGTGGAGAGCGGGGACTACCGCGAAAAAGTGAGGCATGTTAAACTTGTTCTTGTCGAGGCTGAGAGATGATGGAGGATAGATTCTGGCTTGTGGACGCTAAGATCACGAAACCGTTGTTCAGCCTGCTTCTCTTCTGCGGCCTTGCGCTCGTCCTTTCCATCCCGCCAGGCCGGCAGGTGAAGGATCTCGGTTCTCTTGCATTCCTGCAACGGCAGGGAATGTACTTCTATGTCTACGTCTTCTTCTCTGGCCTGTTTGGTCTCTCACTGGGCACATTGGCGGCGCTTCAGCAAGAACGAGGGAGAGCATTGTACATTCACTTGTCTTGCAGCGTCGCACTTGCACAAGCCCTGCTCATTCCGTATTTCATCTTCGCCCGTGCCCTGTACCCCGGAAGGGAAGGGATGCTAGTGCTGATAGTCCTTTACGGATCACTTGTTTCGTTCCTCATGTCGCTGATATCACGTCTTATCGAAGAGAACGGACAGGGGACTTCCCCTCGCGGTTTTCTCGGGAAATACGCGGCATTCATCACCTATTTCGCCGTGCCACTTCTCGGGATGCCCCTGCTTAGCCCATTAGGGTTTGTGAGTTACCTCTTGTTGGGAGACCGTGTCTGGGTGATTCTGCTTGGCTACGGGGTGCCGCTTGGGCTAATCTTGGGGGGGATTCTCCTCTGTGAATGGTACCTAGGGAGGGCACAATGAACAGCCTTGTGTCGACAATACAGGCTATCGAACAGCGGGCGCGCACGGTGAGGGCGTTTCGCACGGCTGCGATTTACTTCTGCGTAGCAAGCATCCCGTCACTGAGCACGTTCTTGCTTGAGCGCGGGCAAGTTGTTTCCGTGACAAGTGTGGTCCGGTGGGCGCTCGCACTTCTTCCGCTAGTCGTGTTTGCAGTTTCGTTCCTTGTCACGCGGCGTCTGCCGATAGATTTACCACGGATCCTCCTGCG
>Ga0307379_10010628_pt1 | contig 12163 bp, 12 predicted proteins | sample UN2MG_FD_202237 | JGI IMG/M metagenome (GOLD analysis project Ga0307379, IMG submission 202237) | Soil microbial communities from Risofladan, Vaasa, Finland - UN-2 | ecosystem: Environmental > Terrestrial > Soil > Coastal area > Acid sulfate soil | place: Finland: Risofladan, Vaasa | collected... | reverse complement strand
GCACTCTTCCAGTCCCTTCGCCCCGGAACGGTGCCTCGAGCCGGTCCTGGTCAAGGACTGCCGCGGGAGTTTCGAGACCACGGTCGTGCTGCTGCCGCTGGCCGCCTATGGCGAGGTCGTCGGTGTCATCGAAGCCGTCGGCCTGCCCCCCGACCTGCAACTCCCGGCCCGCCAGCGGACCGTCTTGTCTGCCCTGGCCGCGATCGGGGCCACCGCCCTGAGGAACTGCGACGCCTACGAACGGCTGACCAATCGCCTGTGTAGTATGATTGAAGGTCTGTCCAAGGCCGTGCACGCCAGCGATCCCTACAAACGCGATCACTGCGAGCGGGTCAGCGCCATCACCGTGGCACTGGCCAGGGCGATGGGCCAGCAGGACGCCGAGGAGCTTCAACTGCTCCGGATCGCCGGCCTGGTCCACGATGTCGGTCAGATCGGGCTGCCCGAGCGTCTGTTCAAAAGACGGGGCCGCCTGCGCGACGGGGAGTGGAGACTGGTGCAGGACCATTGCCGCATCGGGGCGGAGATCATCGACGGCGTCGCCGACATGAACCGGTTGGCCACCATCGTCCGTCACCACCACGAACACTACGACGGCGGAGGCTATCCCGACGGTTTGTCCGGCTGCGCCATCCCCATCGAGAGCAGAATCATCGCCGTGGCCGACGCGTATGTTGCCATGATTTCGCAACGACCCTACCGTCCGCCGTTGCCTCACAACCAGGCCGTCGCCCGGATCCGCGAGGGCGCCGAAACTCAGTTCGATCCGGCGATCGTGAACGCCTTCCTCGAGTGGGTCGAACGCTCCGGGCCGACGAAATGCGGCGTGCCCGACGCACACGCCGTCGCGTCACTCCCTGACCCAGCGCACTGTGCCGTCTAGCCGACCCGCCCGCGCCTGTCGCTGCCCGAACCTCGGGTTCTTGCGGGAAAACTGCAGCCGTGCTATAGGCGATGCCGCCGGTTGGCCCGGCGAGGCGGAGCTGTGTCCCCATGCGCGGGAGTGACCTCTTCGAGCTGTACCGTCAATTGCTGGCCGTTATCGGCGGCTCTTACGCGACCGTGCGCCTGGTCAACTTCGTCTGGCGATTTCAGTTGGCCACGCGGTCGGCGCCTCGGCTGGAAGCCATGGCCCGGCGCTATCTGGTGCTCCAGGTCTTGCGGGTGCGGATCAGCCGGTTCGCCCTGGACCTGTTGCACATCGCTCTGTTGGTGCTCGTCCTGGGCTGGCTGATCCGGCTCCATTGGCACTAGCATGCCGGGCCCACCGCAGAGGTGATCCGATCCCGGGGCGGGCTCTACCGAATGAGTGCGGCTTGCGAGCCGGCGGGTGCTCCAATGAGCGGACAGGCTGAATCGCGGTCCCAACCGCCTTCACTCACCGACCTGCCCGACGACGAGCTGTTGGCCTACGGTCGGGACCTGGGGCTCGACCTGGACGTGCATGCCGGGCGGGGTGAGCTGCTCCGGCTCATCCGTCAGCGCCAGGAACTGCTGTTGGAGCTGGACCGGGCGGCGATGCTCGACGTGGTGGTCTGGGCCCGTTGTCCGGTGCGGCGGACGGCCGGTAAAGACGTGCTCGCCCGGCAGATCGCCAAGGTACACCGCGCCCAGTTCGACGGCCTGAGCGATCGCGGTCTGGGCGTTCTGGCCCGGCTGCGTGGTCTGGACATGTGCACCGGCGAGCCGCGGGCCGAGCTCGAACGCCGGCTCAAGAAGGTCGAGGGCTTCCGGGCGAAGCTTCGCCGGGCCAGGCGGGGCATCGCGGCCGCCGTGATCAGCCGGGTCATCGCCAGGGAATCGTCGCAGGAATACCGCTTCCTACCCGAGGACGAGTCGCATTCGCTCCGGGAAGAAATCAAGGACGAAGGGGTGGTCGGTGGCATCGCCCGCAAGATCAGGGGGGCGGCCGACGATTACGTCCGAGAAAAAATGGACGAGATCGAGACCCGCATCGATCGCAAGCTGGACGAAATCGACCACCGCCTGGGCGAATGGCGCGACCGTGAGGTGGCCAACCGGCTGAAGATCCTGAAGATTACCCTGTTGGTCACCATCCTTGTTGCCCTGGTCTCGCTCGGGTATGATGTAGTTCAGGACCGGCTCGGTGAGCAGGCCCAGGCGCCTTCGCCCGGTCGTGCCGCCGAGGTTTCTGCAATGCCCCGGGAGTCCCAACCCTCCTTGTTGGAGGGCGAAGAACCCGGCGGCGGTGCATCGAGCGATGTACGAGAAGCTGAGCCCACGCGTTGAAACCGTCTTCAAGCTGGCGAACAAAATCGCCCGCGAGTACGACCAGGAGTACGTCGGTACCGAGCACATCCTGCTCGGAATCGCCCGAGAGGGTACCGGCGTGGGTGCCAGGGTGCTCAGCAACCGCGGGCTCTCCGAGGTCAAGCTCCGCATCGAGATCGACAAGCTGATCAAAAAGAGCCTCGAGGATACCTGGGTCTTCGGCCGACTGCCGGGCTCACCCCACTTCAGGAATGTCGTCGCCACGGCCATCGAGCAGGCCCGTCAGCTCGAATCGAAAGAGGTCTGCACCGAGCACCTGCTGTTGGCCCTCTGTCGTGAGAGAGGCAGCGTCGCCTGCCAGGCGCTCAAGGTCAGCGGCCTCCGTCACGCCGACGTCAAGGCCGAGGTGTTGGCTCTGGCTGGCGAAGCGGGCTGACCACCTACTCCAATCCTCCATCCAGTTGAGGCGCGGCGATCGGCGCACGGCGTTGTGTCTGGTATCTGTCGCCTCGCCGTTCCCCGTTCCCGGCGATGCACGCAGCCAGTGTGCTACGGCGGCTCCTTTAGTTTGCGTTTGAGGACTTTTCCGGTTGGGCCTCGGGGGAGGTCACCGACGAGGTGGATGCGGCGGGGGACTTTGTGGCCGGCCAGGCGCCGGCGGACGTGAATGCGCAGCGACTGGTCGATGTCGGGTTCGTTGTCAGCGTCCTGCGTCAGGATGACGAACGCGACAGGCACTTCTCCGCGGCTGGTGTCGGCGACGCCGATGACGGCCGCCTCAGCGACGAGGAGATGCTCGACCAGGACCTCCTCGATCTCCCGGGGGGAGACGTTCTCACCGCTCACGATAATCATCTCTTTCTTGCGCCCGGTGAGATAGAGGAACCCGTCCTCGTCGAGTCGGCCGACGTCGCCGGTGCGAAGCCAGCCGTCGGCGTCGATCACGGTGGCCGTCTCGTCGGGGCGCCGGTAGTAGCCTTTCATGACACAGTGGCCGCGAACCTGGATCTCGCCGTCGTTGCCCGCGGAAAGCTCTCGATCGTCGTCGCCGACAATGCGACACTCGGTGCCGGGGATGAGTCGGCCGACCGAGCCGTCGCGCCAGGCGTGCGGAGCGCAGAGGCTCAACACAGGCGAAGTCTCGGTGAGGCCGTAGCCCTGGAGAAGCTTGACGCCGTAGCGCTGCTCGAACTGGCGGGCGAGGGTTTCGGAGAGGGGCTCGCCGCCGCTGATGGCCAGGTAGATCGACGAGAGCGCGTCGTCGGGGGCGGACTTCACGCGCACCATGGCCGCGTACATGCTGGGTATGGCCATGACGATGGATATCTTTTCTTGGGTGATGGTCTTGACGGCGGCGGCCGGCTGAAAGCGGGGCATGGCATAGACGCTTGCGCCCAGGACGATGGGGACCAGGACGTTGGCGGTCAGGCCGAAGACGTGGAACGGCGGCAGCATGTTGAGCAGCGTGTGGTCGTGGGTCATGCGGGCGGCCTCGATGCAGGCATCGCAGTTGCGTCGCAGGTTGTGGTGGGTGAGTTCGACGCCCTTGGGCGAGCCCGAGGTGCCGGAGGTGTAGAGCAACACGGCGGTGTCAGAGGGTGTCACCGGCGGCGGAGGCGGCGTCGGACGCAGCATCGAGAAGAGGACTTTTCGTTTGAGGGGCAGGTCTTCCAGAGCGACGCCGCGGGCGGGCAACTCGGCCAGCAGCTTGTCGAAATGGTGGACGGAGTAGATGGTGTCGATGCCGGCGTCGGTGACGATGTCGCGGAGTTCGCCGGGCGAGAGCAGGAAGTTCAAGGGCACGACGGTTCTGCCGGCCCAGAGGGCGCCAAAGAGGGCGACCGGGAAGGCGGCCGAAGCCGGCAGCATGATCCCCACGCGCGGGCAGTCGGTGTGGGCGTCGACGATGCCGCGCATGGCGGCCGCGCCGGCGGTGAGGCGGCGGTAGGTCAGTCGGCGGGTCGGGTCGGCGACGGCCGGCGACGAGCCGAACCGGTCGGTCGTTTCGAGCAGAGCGTCTACGAGCAAACCAACGTGCCTCCGTGCCAGTCGATAAGAACGGCCCACAACAAGATAAGTCCGGTCACAAGACGTGTCCAACGTCGGCCGCGGGCGTCGCCGCTGTGTGCGCTTTGCGGGCAGGGCGACGGGCATCTATGATCGCGGGCGCACGATGTGGTGCGCGGCACGAGCGTTCGACGATCGAGAACACGATCATGGCGGAGAAAGACGGCAAGGGGCCTGCGTCGGTTGCGGACGCGCGGGTGGAGCTTCGCGTTCGGTACGCCGAGTGCGACGCGATGGGCGTTCTGCATCACGCCCGGTACTGGGAATACTTCGAATTGGCCCGGACGGAGCTGTTGCGTAATCGCGGGTACCGCTATCGCGACGTGGAGGCCGGCGGCGTCTTCTTCGTGGTCTACAAATGTTCGTGCACGTACAAGCTGCCCATTCGGTACGACGACCTGGTGACGGTGCGGGCTTGGGTGACGCGGCAGACGCGGACGCGCATCGATCATGCGTACGAGATCATCCGGGAGGGCCGGGTCTGCTGCGAGGCGAGCACGACGCTGGCCTGCGTGGATCGGGACGGTCGGCCGATCATCATGCCGGAGGACCTCTGGCCGGCGGGGGAGTGAGAGGGCTCGGCGATCATCAGAATGGGCCTGTGGGTGGCGTTGACAGGCGCGGGCGGATGGGGGAGGTCCTGCGTTTTGGGTGGTGTTTTTGCGTTCTCGCTTTATTCCAACCCCATCGACCGGGTTGTTGATCCGGCGTGAAGGGTTAACAACGGCGGGCTTGGCGCGTCGGACTGAGTGGAGGATCGTGCGCCGTCATGCTGGAGGTTGAGGATGGGTAGACCACCTCGGGCCAGAACGCAGGGCCACGTTGGTGCATCGAAAGCGGCGTCGGCCGGTGCGCCCGACGGGCAGGCGGTCGTTGCGCTGGTGGACGATCTGTTGGATCGGGCACTGGCCTGCGGGGCGAGCGACGTTCATTTCGAGCCGGTCGATGGTCCCGAGACGGGGCTGCTGGTCCGGGTGCGCCTGGACGGGATGCTGCAGGACTTCGAGACCGTGCCCAGGTCTGCGGCCGACAGCGTGATCGGGCGCCTGAAGGTGCTGGCCGGGTTGCTGACCTATCGAATCGACATTCCGCAGGAGGGGGCCCTGCAACTGGAGGCGGCCGACGGGTCGGGGACGCACGTGACCGAGCTGCGGCTGGCGACGTTCCCGACGATCCGGGGCGAACGGGCGGTGGTTCGGGTGTTCGCGGCCCGGGCAGGGGTCGAGCGGATTGACGAGCTGGGTTTCGAGCCGGAGCAGGTTGCGCGTCTGCGGTCGGCGGTCGAGGCGCCGGCGGGGATGATCGTGCTGACGGGGCCGGCGGGCACAGGGAAGACGACGACGCTGTACGCCCTGATCCGACACGTGCGCGATCATTTCCCGGGGCGGAGCATCATCACCGTCGAGGACCCGGTTGAGCAACGCATCGACCGGGTGACGCAGATTCAGATCAATCCGCACGGCGAGCTGAACTACGAGGTGTGCATGCGGTCCCTGCTCCGGCAGGACCCGCAGGTGTTGCTGATCGGCGAGATTCGCGACGCCCGGACGGCGACGGTTGCGATCGAGGCGGCCCTGACCGGGCATCTGATCCTGACGACCATGCACAGCGGCGATCCGGCGGAGGCCGTGTTGCGACTGCTGGAGATGGGCGTGCCGGCGTATCAGGTGGTCAGCGCGGTGACGCTGGTGTGCGCTCAGCGACTGCTTCGGCGCGTGGCACGGCCGGGTGGGGCGGGCGCTGGGTGTGGCGGTGAGGACTCGCCAACTGGGGATGAGGGCGCCGGTTATCGCGGACGGATCGCGTGCGGGCACGTGGTGGCCATCGACGACGGGTTGCGCGGGCTGATTCTGCGGCATCCGACGGCGTCGGAGCTGCGGTCGGCCATGCAGGCCCAGCAGCCGGACCTGCCGGGCGCGGCGGGGAAGCTGGTGGCCGACGGCGTGACCGACGCCGAGGAAGTCCGTCGCGTGCTGGGACGTTCAGGCTGAGCGGAGAGGTGGCCGGGTAGAAGGCCAGCGGCTATGGGCGGTCAGAATGTCTGGATGTTCGTTCGCCGTGCTCTCGAGCAGCTGTTGACCACGCCGGCGTTGTGCATGTTGACGGGCGTCGTCTTGTTGGTGGGATCGCTGTGGTTGGCATCCGGGTTCTTCAAGTCGTCCGCCTGTCATCGGATGAACCTGAAGCAGCGGTGGGTTGTGTGTCTGGCCGGTTTTGTGGGCTTTGCGATGCTGCTGTATCCGCCCTGGATTGTGACGGATCAGGTGTGGGAGCGGAGTGCGCTCGAGGGGCATTTTTTCCTCATGGGGACCGGGCAGGCGGGCGTCGCGAATCGTTCGTCCGAGCATGCTTTCGCCCGGGAGACGTCAGCTTATGCGCCTTTTTATATCTGGTATTTGCGGCAACCGCCTCGGCGCACCGGAGGTCTGTACACGCGCCCGTCGCCGGTCAGATGGCACCCGCTGAAACAGCCGACAGAGGATGGATACGTGGTCGTTGCATGGACCTGCCGGCCGAATATCCCGCGGTTACTGTTGCAGTTCGCGTTGACGGCCGTGGTCGGCACTGGTCTGTTTCTGGCGTTACGAGGCGGGGCAGCGCTGCCTGAGGTGCGGCCGGCATGGGAACAAGAAGGAATCGGCGGCGCCGCGCGCCCTGCGATCCACAAGCGTTGATTGCGAGACTGCCATGGCACATTTCGAGTATCGGGCACTAACCGCCAACGGGTCGGCGATTTCCGGCGTGGTGGAGGCGGACGATTTCGATTCGGCGATGGAGCAGCTCGCCCAGATGAAGCTGGAGGGCGTCGAAATCTCCAAGGCCAAGCCACCGGGGCCGAAGCGCTCGATCGGCGGCGAGGACTTCATCTTCTTCAACGAGCAGCTCGCGTCGCTGGCGTCGGCGGGGATGTGTCTGGACGAGGGCCTGCGGCGACTGGCCCACGACGTGGAATCGCCCAAGCTCCGCGGCGTGATCAACGCGATCGCCTGCGACGTGGAGAAAGGCATTCCGCTGGAGCAGGCCGTCGCCAACCATGAGGATCGGCTGCCGATCTTCTACGGACGGGTGGTTAGAGCGGGCGTTCAAAGCGGGCAACTGCCGGCGACGCTGCTGAACCTGTCGCAACATCTGCGCCTGCTGACCGAGACGAAGCGGATCATCCTGGAGGCGTTGGCCTATCCGGTGACGGTGTGCCTTTTCGCGGTCGCGATCGTGACGCTGTTCCTGGCGTTCGTGGTGCCGATGTTCGAGGAGCTCTTCATGGATTTCGACACGAGGCTGCCCGGGGCGACGATGCTGCTGATTGACCTGTCCCGGGTGTTTCCGGCGATCGCGTTGACGGCCGGTGTGGTCGTGGCGGTGTGCGTTGCGGCCTGGTTCGCGTTGCGGGCGACACCGGGCGGACGGCGGGTCCGCGAGCGGGTCGCGATGTGCGTGCCGGTGGTGGGGTCGGTGTTCCGGGCCTCACTGGTGTCGCGTTTTGCCCGCAGTCTGGCGTTGATGGTCTCGTCGGGTGTGCCGTTGCCGGAATCTCTGCGGCTGGCCGGCGGGGCGACCGGCAGCGCGACGCTGGGCGACGACGCGGAGCGGCTGGCGACGGATATCGAGCAGGGTCTGTCGCCGAACGCCGCGGGTGACGCGCTGCGGTTGATACCGCGCATGTTCGGCTTCGTGGTCGAGATCGCGATCGGGCGCAACGCCCTGCCCGAGGCGATGTTTCAACTCGCCCGGGCGTACGACCTGCGGGCGGCGCACGCCCAGTCGATGCTGCGCGGCTACCTGGTTCCGCTGTCGATCGTGTTTGTGGGCTTGCTGGTCGGGTTCTTCATTGCCTCACTGTTTCTGCCGCTGATCTCGCTGATCAACTCGGTCAGTGGGGGTTAGTGGGGAGGTTGCCGGGTGAACCTCTTCGTCTTCATCGTATTCTTCATCCTGACGGCAGCGGTCCTGGCCGTGGTGCTGCAGGTCGTGTTCGGCTCGTGGCTGGGTTGGGCGAAGTGGCTTCCGTTTCGAGGCGGGCTGCTGGGCGGTTTCCTGCTGTACCGCCAGACTTCGCTGGCCCTGGGGGTTGTTCATCACCTGGCGTCCATCACGAACCTGCACCTGCCGCTGGCCCACGCCCTGACGACGACGGGTCGGAGCGAGCGTGGGGCGCTGGGCCTGGTGTTGCGGCGGATGGGGAAATCGGTGGCCGAGGGGATTCCGCTGTCGCGTGCTTACGGACAGGCGACGCGGGACGCTCCGCCGCTGGTGACCAGCGTGATCGCGGCCGGTGAGCATGCCGGGCAGTTGCCGCGGGCCCTGGCGGACCTGGAGAGGGCGCTGACCGACCAGTTGGAAGCGGAAACGCCCAGCCTGTCGCCCGGCCGGCGTTACTGGCTGTATCCGGTGGCCCTGGTCCTGGGCAACGCCCTGCTGCTGGCCTGGGTGATGGTGTTCATCGTGCCCAAGTTCGAGGAGATCTTTCTCGATTTCGACACCGAGTTGCCGGGAATCACGCGCAGCCTGATCGCGGTGAGCGAGTGGTTCGTGACCGGCGTTCCTCCCGGAATCGTGCTGGTGGGCATGGTGCTGGTATTCCTGGTGGCGGTGGCGATCGCGATCGGGCTGGCGTTTCGGGAAGCCGGCGAAACGATGACGCAGGTGGTGCTGGATATGGGCGGGTGGATTCCATTGCTGTCCCGGCCGGTGGCGTTCGGGAAGGGGATGTCGGTGAGCCTGCGCGTGGTGCGGATGGGGTTGGCGGCCGGGATGCCGCTCAGCGACGCGGCGGCGCTGGCGGCGTCGGTGCGGGTGAATCGTTTTGTGCGGCGGCGGTGGGTGGCGTTTGCCCGGCAGATCGAGCAGGGCGTGCCGGCGTCCGAGGCGGCTCGAAGCGCCGGGCTGGGCAGCATGTTCGCTTGGGCCTGTCGCAGCCTGGAGCGCGGCAACGCCGACCCGCAAGTGGTGCTGGCTCACGCGGCCGACTATCACCGGGCGCTGGCCTTCCGCTGGTGGCGGGCCCTGGGACGTGCGGCCTGGCCGGCGGTGACCTGCCTGCTGGGGTGTATGGTGGGGTACAGCGTGCTGGGTCTGTTCCTGCCGCTGGTGACTCTGATCAACTCGGTGAGCGGAGGGTGATCATGAGGGCGCGTGCATTGGCATCTGGAGCGCGGGGCGGGCGCGGGACACGTGCCGGCATCGGCGGGACTGCGCCGACGAGAGGCTTCATCCTGACGGAGGTGGTGGCCGGGCTGGTGCTGACGGGTGCGTTGCTGGCGGCGATGGCGGGGCTGGTGGTGGCGCACCATCGGGCGAGTGACCATTACCTGTCACACCATCAGGCCCAGTTGGCGGCGGAGTCGTACGTGGAGTGCGTGCGGGCCGGCTGTCCGCCGCCGGAGACGGAGGGGGTGACGTATCAGGTCGGCGTCGCTGCCGGGCAGGGTGAATGGACGGGGCTGACCCGTCTGACGGTGACGGCCGTCGTCCAGGCCAAGCAGGGGCGAACGGCCGGCTATACGCTGACGACGTACCTGCCGGAGGATACGCCATGAGTCGCGTTGGGCGCGGTGATTGGTCGCGGCGGAGGTGCTTTGGGGTCGGCGCCGGGCGGCGACGCGCGTATCTGGTGGGTCAGATGGTCGCGATTCTGCCGCTGCTGCTTGCGGCGGCCGGGCTGGCGATCATGGGGACTCACGCGGCGCTGCGGACGCAGATGCGGTCGGCCGAGAACGCCGCAAATGATACCGCGATCGATACTTTTTTGGAGACGCTCAGGCAGGATACGTGGGCGGGGCTCGCGGGGCAGGGCGCGTTCACGGACGCAAGCACGAGTGGGTTTGCGTTGCAGACGCACCAAGGTCAGGTCACGTATGTCATCTCCGGCGGGTGCGTGACTCGCACGGTCATTGACGCCGATCAACCCGGCGGCGCCGTGCGCGAGTGGAGCGTCAAGGACGCGACGTTCGTCGTGGGCTTTGATGGGCAGCACGGCGCGGGTGAGGACGACGCCGGTGGATCGGCGTCGGAGGGCGGTTTCAAAGTGCTGACCGTGCGCATCCGTTGGCGCGGGCAATCGAGACACGACGTGGACCCGACGCGACGGATCGAGGCTACGTTCTCCGTAGGCCGGGGGTATCAGCGATGAACGGCACGCGGCAAGCCGTGCGCGGCAGTCGATGCGGAGCAGGGTGCAGGCGACGCCCGTCGCGCAGGTCGGCGTTCACGCTGGTGCTGGTGCTGGCCCTGTTCGCGGCCGTGGGCGGGCTGGCCACGGTGCTGACGCTGCACGCCGGGCAACTGGTTCGGTCGGACCGCCTGCGCACGCTGGACATCGAGCTGCGGCAGATGATCGACAGCGGCGCGGCCTACGCCCGTCTGCACCACGAGGATTGGGCGGCGGAGGTGGGAATCGTCGTGCTCGATGGCAGCGATCTGATTGGAGGGGATGCCCGCACCGGCGAAGTGACGCTGCAACCGGTTTTCGACCGGGCGGGGGCGATGGAGGCGGTCACCATCAGCGCCCGGATCCACCTGCCGCGCGGCAGAAGCCGGGTTCAATCGGCGCGCGTAACCCTGTGAGGTGATTGAAACTCGGGCGCTGCTCGGGCGCGAAAAGCCCGGGCGGCTATTTCCGATGGCTGGTGCCGGTCACCGCGGTGGGCCTGGTTCCCACGTGCGGGGTGGAGACGGTACACTGGAACCGGTGGGCGACGAAGGCGGCGTATCGCGAGCGCCCAGACGACACTTCGTGGAGGTGGCCCGATGAACCCTTCGATCCTACGACCTTGCCGGTTTTGCGCGGTTCTGTTCGTCGCCGCGTTCACGCTGTTGGGCTGTTCGGCCGGTCCGGGCGGGGGCACAGACGGGCAACCGCCCGACTTCCCCATCACGGGTAAGCAATACATGATGCCGCTGGGTGAGGCCGGCGTCTTCGGCTTGAGCGACGGCGGCGATCCTGTGCAGGCCGGCGTGGCGGTCGAACTCTTCAGCCAGACGCCGACGGACTCGCCGTCGGACTGCACGTTGTTCCTGGCTCTGTCCGACGTGCAGTTGCAGGACGCCGCGGACACCGGGGCCCGGACGATCACCGTGGGCGTGCACATCGGGGCTGCCTCGGCCAACCCCTGCAACGACGGCGTGCAGGTGGGGTCTTTCACGCTGTCTTACGACGGAGCGGCCGTGTCGCTCGTGACCGACGAGCTGTCCCTCTCCGGGTCGGCTCTGGCGTACGCCTGCTCGGGGCGATTCACGGTCTGCCTCACCGTGTCGGGTGACATGGGTGCGACACTGCGAATCAGCCAACTGGGCCTGCGCTTTGCACCGCCGGAGGGCGGCGACGATGGCGTGCCCGACCAGCCCGTATCACAGGAGAGCGAGGGGCCGCCGGAGGTCAATCTGGTCGTCGAGGAGGATTCGCGGGCGACGGAGATGATCCCGGCGGAAACCGGCGGGACGGTGACGGCCACCGGATCGACGACCATGGTGCTGGAGATTCCGCCGGGGGCGTTGTCGGAGGACACGGAGGTTTCGCTGACCATCGCCAGCGATCGGGAGAACAGTCCATACACGTACGTGGGTCTGTTCGAGCCTGCGGGGCTGGAACTGAGCGAGGCGGCCACACTGGTGATCACGCTGGACCCTCCGCTGTCGGCGGACGAGGCGCTGAACGTCGTCGAGATCCCGGTGTCGTCGTCTGCGGCCAAGCCGATCCGGCGAGGGTCGTCGAAGGCGGGCGTGCGGGCCGCGGCCGAAGCGCTGGGGCCGCCGGACATGGTGGACACGGGATTCGTCGCCAGCACGTCGGCCGACGGCACGACGGTGACCATTCCGCTGGAGAACCTCAACACCGGCACCGGGGCGGTGTTGAACTGCCACGGGC
>Ga0307379_10010625_pt1 | contig 12165 bp, 13 predicted proteins | sample UN2MG_FD_202237 | JGI IMG/M metagenome (GOLD analysis project Ga0307379, IMG submission 202237) | Soil microbial communities from Risofladan, Vaasa, Finland - UN-2 | ecosystem: Environmental > Terrestrial > Soil > Coastal area > Acid sulfate soil | place: Finland: Risofladan, Vaasa | collected... | reverse complement strand
CAACGATCAGCGCCGTCACGAAGGCATACAAAACCGTCCGCCACAGGCTGGTCGCGGGAGAGTCATCAATCATCGTGGGGGGTTCCTCGGGTGCACGTGCCCCGTACGGGGTACACGTCAGCGGGCAGGTAGGTTGTGCGCCAGAGCACTAGCGAGGCTGAACGGCAAAGCCCTTCTCGCGGGCCTCGCTGTAGAGCAGCCGCTGGGTAACGACATACCACTTGGTCACCGTCTGAAAGCGGTCGCCCGACTCGAACATCGGGCCGACCTGCACGCCCCGCACGCTCGCATCGATGGCATAGTTGTACACTGGCTGATACAGGAGCAGTGAGGGCACGTCACGAGCGAACAGGTCTTGAAAGCGACGATATAGCTCCAGGCGCTGGAACCTATCGATGGTGGAGCGAGCATCCTGGAGAAGCAGGTCCGCCTCCTCGCTGATGTAGTTGGCAAAGTTGACTCCATCTTCTGTTGCCTGGCTGGAATGCCAGTATGGATAGGGATCAGGATCGATCAGCATCTTTTGCCAGCCGCCCAAGACGGCATCGAAACGCCGGGGGCGCAGCATCTGGCTGACCAGGTCTTCCCAGCCCACCGTTTGGGATACCGCTCGAATGCCCACCACGGCGAGTTGATCACTGATCGCTTGAATCAAGCGCACACGAGTGGGATCGTCCTCATTGGTCGCCAAAGAGAACTCTAGTCTGAGTGCCCCACGCTCGCGGACGCCGTCGCCATCGTCATCAAACCAACCGGCATCCTCCAGGGCCGCCCTGGCCTTGTACAGGTCATGGTCGTACTTTACAACGTCGGGATCATAGGCCCATGAACTGGGGAGAATGGGACTGTGCAACACGATCCCCTGTCCGTCCAGAATCTCATCGACCAGCCTCTGGCGGTCCATGGCCCACATCATCGCCTGGCGAACGGCACGGTCTTGGAAGATGGCGCGGTCCAGGTTCAGAAAGATCAGGTTGTATCCGGCGAGCGGCGCAGAATAGAGGGCCAGGCCATCATCATCGCGCACGCTCTGCAGGTGCTCGGGAAGCACCCGGGCTATGCCGGCCACCTCTCCACGCCTGCGGGCCTCGAAGACTGAGGGATCGTTGGGATAGAAGACGAACTCGATCCGGTCCAGGTATGGCCGTGCGCGATAGTAGTTGGGATTCGCGGTCAAGACAACTCTTTGTGCGCTCACCTCGGCCACCTGGAAAGAGCCGGTGCCTGTAGGAGTTGCGTTGAATTTGCTCTCGCGGAGCACTTGGGCGGGCACGCTCCCGAGTATGTGCACCGGCAGCACTCCCAACGTCGTGTAGTCGAGGAAGGGCGCAAAGGGTTCGCGCAGGATGAACCGTACGGCATAGGTGTCAATCTGTTCTACTACCACGCTACGCCACATGTCTGAGAGGAAAGGCTCTCCTTGAAAGTCGGGGTCTTGTATGGCATTGATAGTAAACACCACGTCGGCGGCGGAAAAAGGCGCGCCATCGTGCCAGAGCACGTCCTCACGAAGATGGAAGGTATAGGCTGTGCCATCCTCAGAGACATCCCAGCTCGCGGCAAGATCGGGAACTATCTCGCCTTTTCCGTTGTGACGCATCAGCCCAGTGAAGATGAGCGCAGCCAGGTCTTGGTCAGCAGGATTGGACTGGCAGAGTATCGGATTGATCGCTTGCGGGTTTCCTGCCACACCCTCGACGCATGTGCCCCCGAAATCGGGCACGGTCACCGTGGTCATGCCAAAGGCAACATAGCCTATGACCGCAATCACAGCAGCGATCGCCAGCAAGGCGATGATGACCTGCAACCGGACACGCCCCATACCGGAGCCCCTCGTCCCTAGGATTGGAGCAGCACGCTTAGAAGTGAGGTCAAGAAGAAGACCACTGCCAGGACGATGGTCACCCTGAACATGGTCTTCTCTATCCCGCGACGGGTCCTGTAGATGGAACTATCGCCGCCAAACATTCTCCCCAGGCCGGCACCCTTGCTCTGCATGACGGCGAGTGCGATAAGGGCGATGGATATGATGATCTGGGCGATATTCAGATATGCAACCAAGGCGTGGCCCTCCCCGACAGACTCGGCCCTCCAGGGGCGAGAAGCCGGCATCCCGATTCTCCTAAGGCAACAGTATAGCACTGGGTCGCTGCCGTAGCAAGGTCGGGGGTTCAGAGTGGGGATCCGACAATCAGTCGCGAGGTGGCATTCGCATCCGGCGGGCCCGGTCGCTGCGAAGCCGCTCGCCCTCCTCTCGCCAGTGCTCTCTCTCGTAGCGCAAGCGTTCTGCGATGCGTTGAGCCAGGGAGGGTGGCTTCCTGCCGCCTGGCCCCCCATCTTGAAAGAGTGAGCTGGGAGCCCACCGAGGCACCACAATGCGCAGCGCCTTGGGAAGAACGGTGATGGTCACGGGCGTGTGGCCAATCGGATCGCCATCGGTGTGAAGGGGAAGCGAGTCCTCGCCCCTTACCTCCACCTGCTTGGCTCGATAGCACTCGACGTTAGGATCCTGCAAGTGCTTGCCTGAGAGGATCATGACAATGTGTCGGGCAACGTCCAGCACGTTGCCCCCTTTGAAGATGTAGACATCCAACATGCCATCGTCGAGCTGAGCCTGAGGTGCGATCGAAACAGATGGGCCGTAGAGCTGGGCGTTGCTAACCAATATGAGGAGGACCCGCTGGCGCACGGCTTTCCCGTCGATGACAACGGTCATTCGCGTACCGCGCAAACTGATGCTCTGAGATGCTAACGTGACAAGGTAGGCCAGGAAATTGCCCAGGCTCCGGCGCATCTCTCCTTGAGGTCCAACCTCCTGAGCGACTTGCGCATCCAGGCCGATGCCAGCCCAAAGGGCGAAGCAACGATCATCCGCCTTGCCCAAGTCGATTCGGTAGACCTGACCCTCCACCAACACGCGGGCTGCTTCTAGGAGAGCAGACCGGGACATGGGTGTCCACTGAGGCAGCCCCAGCATGTGGGCCCAGACGTTGCCCGTGCCCGTTGGCAGCACTCCCAGTGTGCAGTCGGACGAGGCCAGGCCAGTGGCTACCTCGCCCAGCGTGCCATCCCCCCCGACGGCGACGGCCATGTCGTATCCCTCTGCGACGGCTTCGCGCGCATAGGTGATCCCATCGCCCGGCCCCAGGGTGGTCCTCATTGAGACATACCACCCCTTCGACTCCAGGAAAGCCACCACCGGGGGCAGATCGTCGGCAACGTTCCGACGGCCGGCAGCCGGATTATAGATCAGCTGCATCTTCATGTGCCTAATATACTGTGCGGCGACCTGCTTGTCCAGGATTCAAGGACCGGGTGCACCTGTCGCTGGCAGGAAGCGGCAGTGTGTGTCCATGGGGACTGCCTCTGGCAACCGCGAACATCGTCTCAAACTCAGTCGGATTTGACACTGGCACCATGCCGGACGACAATGTGGTCATGAAGATCATCGACTTTCACACTCACGTCTTCCCTCCTGATGTGATCGCTAATAGAGAGACCTACCGTAGGCGCGACAGGTGGTTTGATTTGCTCTATGCGAATCCCCGGGCGCGCATGGCCAGTGCAGGCGATCTAGTGTCGTCGATGGATGAAGCCGGGGTCGATCTCTCGGCAGCCTTTGGCTTTGGCTTTGCCGATCTGGGTCTCTGCCAGGCGTGCAACACGTATGTGCTCGACGCGGCAAGGGAACATCGGGGACGGTTGATTCCGTTTGCCGTGGTGAACCCCTGCGAGCAGAACGCGGCGTCGCTCGAGGCACGACGATGCCTGGAGATGGGCGCTTCGGGCATTGGTGAGCTCATGCCCGATGGCCAGGGCTTTGAGCTTACCGACTTTGCCCTGTTGGACCCGTTGATGGAGCTTGCTCGCCACTCCGATGTTCCGATCCTCGTGCACGTCAACGAACAGGTCGGCCACGTCTATTCGGGCAAGGGCAGGCAAGGGCCGGGTCAGGCATATCTGCTGAGCATGCGCTACCCGGAGAACATACTCGTGTTCGCTCACCTGGGTGGAGGGCTTCCTTTCTACGAGTTGATGCCAGAGGTGCGATCACGCCTTGCCAACGTCTACTACGACACAGCCGCGTCGCTCTACCTGTATGACGATGCCGTGTTTGGCTACGTGACTTCCTGGGCGCCAAACAAGGTCCTGTTTGGGACCGACTATCCGCTCGTAGGACAAGGGCGTTTTCTGAGGCGATTGAGAAGGGCAGGATTGGATTCAGACGTCCTGGAGGGGCTTTTGGGCGGAAACGCGCTCCCCCTCTTGCATCGGCCGGCCTTGCAGGATGAGGAGGGAGCCTGAGTGCCATCGGTACGAACCTTTGTCGCTATCGAGCTGAAGCCGGGGTTTCTGGACGCTCTGGAAGAGGTTCAGGAGCAGCTTCGTCGCGGAGAGGGAGGACAGGCAGGACGCTGGGTGAAGAGAGACAGCCTTCATCTGACCCTCAAGTTCCTGGGCGAGGTGCCCGTCAAGCAACTCGAGTCTGTCTACGAGGCGGTCGGGCGTGCCTGCGAGGGCTACAATCCATTCGTGCTCACCATGACGGGCCTGGATTGCCTTCCCAACCCGCGCCGCCCCCGGGTCATCTGCATGGGTGTGCAAGAAGACACCGGCCAGCTCTTGGGCGTGCTAAGGTCGGTGGAGAGTGAGCTGTCTCGGCTCGGATTCCCAGCCGAGCGACGGAGGTTCAGACCCCATCTCACGGTGGCTCGCATACATATGCGGGCTACTCGATGGGAAGTGGAGGCCCTGGTAGATTCGGTGGCCAGGTATGAGGTCGCAGAAAGGGCTCGAATGCGAGTAAGTGAGGTGAGCGTGGTGAGGAGCGATCTCAGGCCAGAGGGACCGGTCTACACGCGGCTTTTCCAGGCGTCGCTCACCGGCGGCGAGGGCCACTAGCGAGGGCTCCGAAGGCGCCGGGTCCCAACCGTCCGGTGCATACGCCTCTTCACCGGGCGCATTCCCCCCGCTCCAGGGTTCTGGCGACTCGCTCGTGCTCGACGTGCCAGCAAGCGGTAGGCCACCGCAGTGTTCCTCAGGTAAGCTATGTGCAGCGCCTGCCACAGTTCCAGATGACGTCCCTGGCGTCGCAATGCCTCTCTTGCAGCCCTGTCCTGGCGCAGTTGAGCGGCGCGTGCCCGTGCCCTTTGGCGCATCGTAGGGGGCAACGCGTAGGCGCGGGCAGCAAAGGCCAACATCGTCCAGGGTAGGAGCCCTGCCAGCAGGAGCAGTGCTCCCACGCCAACAAGCTGCGCGTAAAGCTGGCCCAAGTCGGACGGCCCTGGGGTCGCCAGGCAGCCGACGACGCCCTGGGCGAATCCGCCAGAAGTGGCCAGGGAGCTGAAGGCGTTCCATCCGAGACCTTCGCGCCCGTCGGCAAACAGCCCTATCGCCAGCAGGCCCCAGAACGCGGAGGCGCAGTGCACGCTCACGACGGCCCCGCGGTCATCAAGGCGCAACACGCGCTGCACAAGGTACATGGTGGGGGCAAGCAACAGGCCACACAGACCGCCCACCAGCGCGGCTGCCCAGAAAGGCACAAACGGTAGGCCAGCAGCAACGGCCACGAGAGCCGCAAGAATGCCTCGGCCAGTCAGCGCAGGATCGGGTTCGCCGCGCGCCAGCCACCCGTAGAAGATCGTGCCCACGGCGGAGCCGCCCACTGCCAGAAGGACGTTAAGGGTGGCCATGGCCGGACTCTGGGGAGGAGGTACGAGGGGTTGCGAGAAGATGACCGCAAGCCAGCCCACCAAAGCCAGAAAGGCGCCGGCGAGCACATTGAGCGGAAGAAAGGCTTGCGCCAACTCCAGGGGTTCTGACTCCCCTGTTTTCGACTTGCCTTCGCCCTCGTCACCGCCCAGCGACTTGAGAGCCAGCAGCCCTGCCAGAGCGGCCCCGCCGCCAACCAGGTGAACCGAGCTCAGGCCATAGTCCACGAAACCGTGGCCCAGCCCAAGGGTGGCGCCCAGATGGGAAAGCCATCCGCCCCCCCGCACCCAGTTGCCCATCAACGGATAGCACATGCATGATACCAGCAAGGCCAAGAAGAGCGTGGGCAGACGGGGTGCGCGGCCGTTGAGGGCTATCAAGGGAATCAGGGTGGCTGTCACCACCAGCGCTAACTCTGAGACAAAGAGATCCAGTCCTTTGCCTATGGCACTTGGGTCAACGGCAAAACCACGAACCCCCAGGAGCCCCCAGCCGGGGCCCAGGCGCAAATCCAGCGGCGACCACTCGGCGACGAGCCACGCCAAATCGGGATCGTCGGAGATCAGCCCCACGCCCCCAAACTGAAACGCGAAGCCACAGAGCCAGTATCCTCCCAGGGCTGCGACCAAGGCCAGGGGAAGCGAGTTGGCAATCTGGCGGACCTGCGATGGCTGGCTGATGCCAGCGGCCACCAGGGTCACCCCGACGGGCAGCAGCCAGGCGAGGGCGTAGACGAGGGGCTGCAGTTGGCCAAGAGAAGATGTGTCGGCTACGCCTGCCGCCTCCGCTCCTGCGGCAGCCACCCCTGTCGGGAGAGCGAGACAGCCCAGGGCGGTCATAACCAACCAGAAGCGACGGGTGGGATGCAAGGTCATGCACTCTCCTTGTGGCCTTGGGCAACTGCTCCTTCACGAAGCGACCTCATGGGCGATCTTACATGATCAGGCACGGAGCGTCAACACGGGCCTCCCTGCAGGGTGTTGAAAAAGTCTGCGCCTGCTGACATGGTTGTCACCCTGAGCGCAAGTGCCCCGAACTTCAGGGGTACAAGCGAAGGGTCTCAACCGCACAAGACAGGGATTCTTCGCCTTCGCTACGCTGCGGCTCACCTGTGCGTGCGCCGCAGGTGCAGGCAGAATGACAATGGTCGTTTTTCCACACCCTCGCCTGCATGTGCCTCACCACACCAGCTATGCTATAATGTCAGCCGGAGGAGCTGGCTCAGAATGCGAGTGGTCAGACCCGATCGGGGGTGGATCCTGCTTGCGGGTGAGAGGGCGGGGTCCGTAGACGCGCTGGACTCAGGTGAGAGATGCCGCTAAGGTTGTCCAAGAGTCAGGTCAATGCCTATGTCCTTCACAAACAGCATCTCGCGCCCAGGTCACGCGGCAGGGATGTGGCCTCGATTGTGCGTGAGGTCGGTCCCATCAGGGGCAGGCCCGCCATCATTGCCTATGTCTCCCTCTGGTCCAGGATAGAGGGTTTTCGTCGAGAGCAGCTCGACTGGGCACTCTATGGGGAGCGTACGGTAGCCCGCTTCCCCTGCATGCACGCGCAGTTGTACATCATGTCCTCAAAGGATCTTCCCGCCTACCATCGAGTCACCAACGCCATCCTGCAGCCCGGCTCAAAGACCCTGGTTGGCGACCTTCTGGCACAGGCGCCGGCCTACGTGGGGCCGGATCGCCTTCGCCGTGACCAGATCGTGCAACGCGTGTTGGAAGTGGTGAGCACCCGTGGCCCCTGCACTGTCGCCGAACTGTCCGAACTCCTGCCCGCCCTGAACACGCCGATTCCCCACGATCCTTACGATCCTCAGTTTGGCCAAGCCACGCTGGGGGCGAGGCTCATTCCTGCCCTTTGCGCGCAAGGATTGCTTGTCCGTGCGCGTCCCCGGGGCAGTTGGCGCAGCGACCTCTATACGTACGCGAGCTTGTCTTCGTGGCTGCCGCAGACTGACCTGGAGGATGTGACCGCAGAAGAGGCGCTCCGGCATGTGGTTTTGGCCTATGTCTCGGCCTTTGGCCCAGTGACCGTTGGCGATGTGTCGCACTGGCTGGGCGATGTCAAGCGGCGTCAGGTAGTAGCCACGTTGATGGCCCTCGGGGGCAGCCTGACTCGGCTACAGATCCATGGCGCTCCCGGCCAGTATTTCATGCTCAAAGATCAGGTGGACGACCTTCTTGACTACGGCCTTGATGAACGCACGGCATGTCTGCTGCCGCCGCGCGATAGCTATCCCATGGCCTACAGTCGCACGAGCCGATTTCTGCCCGTGCAGTTTCGAGAGCGCATCTTTGACCGCGCCGGCGACACCCTGGGCACCATCTGGGCGGACGGGTGTGTGGTCGGGGTTTGGTGGTTGCAGACCAGGGATGAGCGCATTCGAGCGCGCCTCTTTGAGCCCTTGGATCCAGAAGCGATGGCGTTGGTGGCGGAAGAGGCGCATCACCTGGCCCGATTCTTCGCATTCTCGTCGCCCGACGTTGGAATCGGCCTCTACGCTGACGAGGGTGGTGAAGGGGACAGGGCGCCAGCCCTCGATCCTCTCGTGCATCCTTGGCTTGAGCGATTCTCGCCACGTTTCTGACACACTCCGCGCGCTGGGCAGCCCTCGTCGATGGGATCAACGGGCGTGGCGGATTCGATTGTCAGGAGGAAAGACGATGCGGCGTCATTTCTTGCCCACCGAGATCATCACCGGTTGTGGTTGCGTATCAGAGGTAGGACGCGCGTCTGCGCGCTATGGCGATCGCGTCATGGTAGTGTGCGGGCAGACCTTCGCTAGGTGTTCTGGACTGCTGGAGCGAGTGACACGGCTGGCGCAGGCAGAGGGCCTGGCGGTCACCGTCTATGATTCCGTGCGTGGTGAGGCAGAGCTGCCCGTAGTCGAGGCAGGAATCGCCCTGGCACGGCAAGAGGGCTGCCAGGTCTTTGTCGGCCTCGGTGGGGGCAGCGCCATCGACACAGCCAAAGCCGTTGCCGGGCTGGTGAACTTGCCGGGCAGCGTGTGGGAGTACCATGGTGGTCGCCCACTGGAGGGCCCCGGAGCCCCTCTGGTGGCTGTGCCTACCACTGCCGGCACGGGCGCAGAGGTGACCAAAAACGCGGTACTGATCGATCCCCGCAAGCAAGTGAAGAGGAGCATCCGCGACGATGGCTGGTTCGCGCGGGTTGCGCTTGTGGACCCTGAAACTACGCTCTCCATGCCTCCTGAGGTGACGGCCAGCACCGGCGCTGACGCGCTTTGCCAGGCCATAGAGGCATTTACCTCCATCGGAGCCAGCGCGGTCACCGATGCCCTGGCCACGCGGGCCATCGAACTCGTCGGCCGCAGTCTGCTGCGCGCGTACAGAGCGGGCCAGGACATCACCGCGCGGGAGGAAATGAGCCTGGCCAGCCTGATGGCTGGTATGGCGATGGCCAGCGCGCGACTGGGAGCAGTGCACGGCATGGCGCATCCACTGGGGGCACACTATGGCATCCCTCACGGCCTGGTGTGTGGACTGCTGCTCCCGTACACGATGACGTACAACGTGACCCATGCCAGCGACAAGTATGCTGTGGTGGCGCGCCTGCTCGGCGAGAATGTGGAGAGCCTGGGCCCGAACGCCGCCGCCCTCAGAGCGGTGAGCCGGGTGCGAGAGCTCCTGACAGAGATTGGCCTGCCGACCCGCTTGAGCGATTTCGGGGTGAGCGAGGATGGGTTCGACGTGATCATCGAGGAGTCGCTACCCTCGGGTTCGTTCAAACATAACCCCAGGCCCCTGGGAGCAGAGGACGCCCGGCGCATACTGATGGACGCGCTGTAGCCCGGGCAGAGTCTCCGGCTAGCCAATGGGGAGGTCTATGCTCGTTCGGTGGATGTGCTGGCCAGGCAGGATGTCAGACCGTGTCTATGATGGCCGGAAGCCACCTTTCCTCCAAGGGCGTCTCTGAGATGTCTAAGGACCACGGACAGCCCTTCTCGATGGCCGCCGGACAGCAACGGAGCGGGTGCACCAGCACACCAGCATGGCAGGCCCGCAAGACGCGATACAGGTGGCACATGGGCAGCCCCACCACGTTGGCATAGCAGCCGTTGAGCCAGGCTACTGGATCGAGCGCTGTGTTTTGGATCGCGTATGCGCCAGCCTTGTCCAGGGGATCGCCAGTGGCAACATAGCGGCGGATTTCGTCGTCTGCATAGTCTCGCATGAGTACGGTCGTGGCGACCAACTGCGTGCAATGACGTGCTCGCGGTACATCGATGACCGACAGGCCCGAGTAGACGATATGCTCGCGGCCACGGAGCCGGGCAAGCATCTCGAATGCGTCGATCTCACTGTCGGGCTTCCCCAGCACTCGGCCGTCGAGTGTGACCAGGGTGTCTGCCGCGATTACTATGACATCGCGACGGATCGAAGCAATAGCCCTAGCCTTGGCCAGGCTCAGGCGCTTGGCCAGCTCTGCCGCAGGCTCTTGCGGGCGCATGGTTTCGTCCACCTCTGAGGCGACTGCCTCAAAGGGCACGCCCATCAGAGCCAGCAACTGGCGACGACGCGGTGAGGTTGACGCGAGAACGATGGGGATCGCGGCACTGTATAACGACATGCTCTTGGACCAGCTCATCTTTTACACGGGTGTGGAGCAAGGGAATCATCCACCTGAGTGGGGCCATTATATCGGCGCGGTGGGCAGGCACCAAGTCACAAGGCCTGAGTTGGAGAACGGACCGCTTGGGATCCCTGGCTTCTCAATATGTGCCGATTCGACGGCGCGGCTTGTGCGGACTGGCAGTGCGAGGAGACTGCCCGAGCTCTGAGCGTGACCCAACTTTCGTACCCCGTGCGCTGCTTCCGGGTGCTGAAGATGCCTTCGGGCGTAGGGGCGCATCGCGATGCGGGCCTACCAGGAGCAAAAAACAGAACCAAACTGACTCCAGCGGATAGCTCCCGCGATGTATGCGCCGTTGATTCCGGGTGCGACCGCCATTTGGTCTGTTGCTCCAGACCTTGCACTGTTTCCGTTTTGACACCGTACCGTGGCTATGCCATACTCTCACTGCGTTGAGATGGGCTCGCTCACAGCGAGGGATGCTGGAATACAAAGGTGGGTTAGGTCGCAGAATGAAGAAGGAAGTGCCTCTGACCAAGGTCCACCGGTTGCTGGCGCCTCGGCCTGTTTGTCTCTTGACCACCCAGTACAAGGGGCAGGTCAATGTGATGACCATCGCCTGGGTCTGCCCGGTGAGTCTGGAGCCTCCTCTGGTGATTATGGCGATACACCCTTCCCGCTACACGCACGGTATGCTGGAGCGCAGCGAGGCCTGTGTGCTGAACATACCAGGACGCCCACTTGCAGAGCAGCTTCTAAGATGCGGTACCAGCTCGGGTAAAGATGTGGACAAGATCGCGACTTTCGGGCTGACGCTCGAATCTGGACATAGGGTGGAAGCTCCCTGGATTGCGGAATGCCTGGCTCATCTCGAGTGCGTGGTTGTTGACCTGCTCACACCAGGAGATCACACCCTCTTTGTCACCGAGGTCGTCGGGGGCTGGGCGGAGGAAGAAGCGTTTGACTCCGTTTGGATCGCTCCGGAGGAAAACGAGGAGCTCTTGCCCGTCCATCACCTGGGGGCCGAGCGCTTCTGCTTGATGGGCAAGAGGCTGCTCCTGTCCTGATCCGTCAGCGGCTGGCCGTGATGTCATGTTGCTGCCTGGCATCGCCAGGCAGGAAATGGCGTTCCTCTCGGGAGATGACGGGTGATGCCGATACTGACCGACCGCTCCTTCAGTATCATCACACATAGCCCCGCACAAACACTCCAACTCGGCGAGAGATTGGGACGTCTACTGGAGCCTGGGGACGTCGTGTGCCTGGAGGGGGGGCTGGGCAGTGGGAAGACCTGTCTTACCCAGGGAATCGGGTCGGGTCTTGGGGTTCGCGGGACCATCAGGAGTCCCAGCTTTGTGCTCATCAGCGAGCATCCACCCACCGTGGCAGGACCCTGCCTGTATCATGTCGATCTCTACCGAATCAAGGATGCCTGTGCTGCCTTTGCCTTGGGTCTGGAGGACTACCTGTATGGCGACGGGGTCACGGTCATCGAGTGGGCTGAACGGGCCGGAGAGCTTCTGCCTGCCCAGCGGCTGTGGATCTTTCTCGCCTACGTGGGCCAGAGGAAGCGCAGCCTGCTTCTTGAGCCCTCGAGTGCGCACTATGCGGACATCCTGGCAGCACTGAGAGGGCAGGTGCTCGGACAGGGGGGCCATAGACCAGGGTGAGACGATCCTCGGAGGCTCTATGCTTCTAGTGCTTGCTTGCCCAAATACCCGATATTTGGCCGGTTTGGTGTTTATGCCGGTGCAAACCAGCATGGTGCAAACCTGTATGGCTCGTTCTTTCTTGGAACTGAACACGGATCTTGCGTCATGAGACTTGTTCGGACCAGCACAGACTTGTGCAAGCGAG
>Ga0307379_10010623_pt1 | contig 12166 bp, 7 predicted proteins | sample UN2MG_FD_202237 | JGI IMG/M metagenome (GOLD analysis project Ga0307379, IMG submission 202237) | Soil microbial communities from Risofladan, Vaasa, Finland - UN-2 | ecosystem: Environmental > Terrestrial > Soil > Coastal area > Acid sulfate soil | place: Finland: Risofladan, Vaasa | collected... | reverse complement strand
CCTTGCCAAAGTCGTAGCGGATAAAGTTAATCCCGATAGAGCGCGCCTTTCTATACAGATCCTCTCGCAGCCCATATGGGCGCATATCCCTGTATAGCACGAAGACCTCCATTGTCGGTTTAATCTCTTTCAGTTTTACGGCGCTTTTAATGGATTGTGTACAGCAGACCTTTGAGCAGTAAGGTCGCTGTGGAATGCGCGAGCCAACGCACTGGATAAATACGGCGGTATTGAGCTGTGTCAGCAATGGGTCTTTGTCGATGAAACGCTGCTGGAGTTCCAGCCCGGTTACAACGCGTCTGTCTTTGCCGTAGAGATACTGATCAGGCACGAATTCCGAGGCGCCTGAGGCAATAATCGTAATCCCATGTTCCAGAACTACACTCTTGCTATTATTTTCAATTGTTGTCTTGAAATTTCCCGCAAAACCATCCACCTCTTTTATGTGTGAATTTAAAAATATCTCTATATTTTTATTAGATTGCACCTCTTCTGTCAGACCGGATAAATATTGTTGGATATCTTCTCCTCGCCATGTTTCATGTAGATGACGCGCCTGTCCGCCAAGTGAATCGGCCTTTTCAATTAAAAAGATCAAATAGCCCTGGTCAGCCAGATTTTTGGCTGCTACCATGCCGGCTATTCCGCCACCAATGACCAGCACCTTTTGGTCGATTGGCATTGAAGGTTCTTTAAGAGGATCAAGCAGGGCAACCTTTGCCACAGCCATTTTAACCAGATCTTTAGCCTTTTCAGTGGCCTTTTTTTTATCATCTTTATGAACCCAGGAGCACTGGTTGCGGATATTGGCCATCTCAAAAAGATATTTATTAATGCCCGCATTGATTAATGTCTCCTGAAAAAGCGGTTCATGGGTTCTTGGTGTACAGGCTGCCACAACAACCCTGTTTAGTCGTTTGTTTTTAATAATCTGTGTGATTTTATCCTGCGTGTCCTGAGAGCAACTGAACATGTTTTCCTCGGTATAGACAACATAGGGCAAACTTTGGGCAAACTCGACAACTGAGGGGACATCAACAATGCCCGCTATATTTGATCCGCAGCGGCATACAAAGACCCCGATTCTGGGGGGTTCTCCGCGGATATCGATTTCCTCGGGGATATGTTTCGTTTTTGTGAGAGTCCATCTGTAGTCGGCCAGTTTGCTTCCAGCCAGACCTGCGGCAGCGCTGGCATCTATAACCGACGATGGAATATCCTTTGGCGCCTGAAATGCGCCACAAACATAAATGCCCGGCCTGGAGCTGGCAACAGGCTCAAAACTGCCGGAGCCCGCAAAGCCGTAATGATTAAGTTGTATATCCAGTTTTCGAGCAAGATTTACGGCTTCTCCTGATACTCCGAGGCCTACAGACAACACTACCATGTCGAACAATTCTTCTATTCTTTTGCCTGCTTCATCCACATAAGATATAAGGTGCTTTCCATTAACCTCTGTAATATTTGTAATTTTCGATTTAATGAAACGTACGCCCGAGTCATCCTTTGCCCGGTTATAATATTTCTCAAAGTCCTTCCCGTTTGTACGGATGTCTATATAGAAAATAGCTGCATCCAGATTTTTCTTGCTATGTTCCTTGGCCAGCATGGCCTGTTTAACAGCATAGGTGCAGCAGACAGCAGAGCAGTATCCTTTAGAGCCCGGTCTTTCATCTCTTGATCCTATGCATTGAAGCCAGGCTATCTTTTCAGGTTCATTTTTATCCGGGGAGGAGACGATATGCCCGCTATAAGGCCCTGATGATGACAGAATCCTTTCAAATTCCAGACTTGTTACAACATTAGGTGATTTTTTATAGCCATATGTATCATGCGTCCCGGGATCAAATATCTCGCTGCCCAGGGCAAGGATAATAGCCCCTGTTTTCAGGGTAAATTCCCTTTTTTGATCATTAAAATTAATAGCCTTGTTAGGGCAGAATTTTTCGCATATTCTGCATTTCCCCTTTTTAAAGTAGATGCAATTTTCTGCATCAATACAATATTTTAAAGGAACAGCCTGTGGATACCGCACATAGATGGCTTTGCGCATGCCCAATCCTTCATCATACTCAGCAGGCACTTTTTTAGGGCATTTTTCTGAACAAAGGCCGCACGCAACACACCTGTCAGGATCAACATAACGCGGGTGTTGCGTTAAATTTACCTCAAAATTTCCCTGCTTTCCGGAAACCGAGTTTACTTCGGAAAGGGTAAGCAGCTCAATGTTGATGTGCCGGCCGACCTCGACCAGTTTAGGCGAGATAATTCACATTGCGCAGTCATTGGTGGGAAAGGTCTTATCAAGCTGCGACATCATTCCGCCGATCGAGCTTGACCTTTCCACAAGATAGACATAGTAACCGGAATCAGCCAAATCCAGCGCTGCCTGCATTCCGGTGATTCCGGCGCCTACCACCATAACCGAGCCTGTTTTATTTTTTGGCATTTTTACTTCCGTGTAATAATTTTTTGGGCTTTGGATTGTTGATTGATGATTGATGATTGATGGAATCGCTTCGCCCCATCTTTTCAATCAACAACCGACAATCATCAATCATCAATCCAAGAGTTTCCTGATCAATGCCCATGCACAGCCCAAGAAGCTGTGAATAAAGAACAGGGGCAAGATGTTCGCTGTCTCCGTCGTTCGAAGCCACCTCCTTTTGAACAGTATCGAATTGCAGATGACAGAACGGACAGGCAGTGCACAGGTAGTCTGCGCCCGATTTTTTAGCATCCAACACCTTCTTTTTTGTTAAATTAATCGAGATATCATCATTTATGCCTGTTAAAGGCGCTCCGCAGCATTCCAGTTTTTGGGACCAGTCAACAGATATGGCGCCGGTTATTTCCACCAGATCATCAAATATCGTTGGTGCAATTGGATTGTCAAACTGGGTGATTCTGCTGGGACGCAAGGCATGGCATCCATAATGGGTGGCAATTCTTAAATCTTTATATGATCCGGACAACCTGTTTTTTATGGCATCAATACCTACATCATGATAAAGGACCGAAAGAAAATGTTTTACAGCTATGTTGCCCTCATATTTTAAACCAATATCAGCGAGTGTGTGGTTTACATCCTGCCGCAGATTTGAATCTTCTTTGAGAAGATATTCAGCCTTTTTCAGGCTTCCGAAACAGCATTTGCACAGAGTCAGTATGTTTAAGCCTTGCTTTTCAGCCAATGCCAGATTTTTGGCTGCAGACAGAATATATGCTTTTTGGTCAATATTTCTCATGGGATAACCACAGCAGTTAAAGCCGCTAATTTCAATCAGTTCCACGCCCAGGTTCTTTAAAACCGCTCTGGAAGAATCTTCATACTGACTTACTCTTGCCGGTATATTGCATCCCAAAAATAATGCATATTTGATCATCTTGTTTCAACCTTTATTTAATCACGAAAACACGAAAGCTTGAAAGTACGAAACAGATAAAGTTTAAAGTGATTAAAGCTCATTAACTTAAGTTTCATGTCTTTGTGATAATTCTTTTTCGCTCGATGCTTTTTTTACATTTTTGACGGCTATATTTTTCAATTGAAAAAAAAGATCGGTGACGTTTACGTTCTGTGGACAGTGTTCCTGGCATTGATAACAGGTCAGACAGTCCCATATCATGCTTGCGCCTGATGCCATTTCAACAAGGCCAAGACCGAGGCAGCGCATAATCTGATGCGGCAGCAGTCCCAGCGCCTCTTCGGGTTTATCAAAGCTGCATACCGCGGGACATATGCTGGTGCAGTTCTGGCAGCTAAAGCAATATGAAAATGTATTGTCTCTGGATAGTTGATTAAATTCCTCGATACCACCACCATGGAGAACCAGAGGGCTTTGCTTAATCAGAAAGTCAAATTTTCCTGCCACTGCCTGTTTTGCGGCCTCAACAGGTTTATAATACTCATCAGCCGGGATATTATAACGGTTTAAGCCTCTGACAAAAGAAAAAGGGGAAAGGAGCAGCGGCTCAGGATATCCTTTTTGGATTAAATCCTCTCGCACGTTAAGCCATAATTCCTTAAGATTGATTCCTACCGGACAAACCACGGTGCATCGATCACAATTCGTGCAAAGGCAAATCCCCTCCTGGACGGCTTTCATCTCCTCAGGGCTTAGTTTCCGCCCGGCAATTAAACTCTTTAGAGAAACCATCTTTTCCGACGGCAGAATATTTTCATTGCCCAAAGCGTCAAATGCCGTTGCAGCGGAACATCCAAGGCTGCAGGTTCCGCAGTGGGTGCATGCATCCAGCTCCATTACCTGTCTTGTAGCAATGTTTGCAGTGTGTGAGCTTTCCTTTTCCATAACAGCATTGGCAAGTAAACTTATGGGGCTGGCGATTATGTGAAACATTTTGCTGAAAGGGAGATAGGCCAGCCCGAAAAAGCAGGCCAGTATATGAATATACCACAGAATGTTGGGGCTTTTTGCCCTGTCCAGGCTTAAAGCTATTGGATTTAGGATCTTGGTCAGAGCATATCCTGCAAAGGCCCATTTTGGAGAAGAATGACAGTAAGCGCAATTTGTTTCATGGATTTCACGGCCATGTTCAAGCAGATTTTGCTCAAAGGGCTCCTTAATATCCGGAGAAACAACACCAAATTCATGAACCCACAGACTTTCAAGCGCTCTGAGATCCTTTTCTTCATCCACATCCGAGAACTCCTTTACCATCCTTTCAAAATCAGAGATAGAGGTGATTTTCGTTGCTTCAAGAAAAAAACCGGAAATCATAATGACGACAAGAATGATTATGGCATAATAATCCATGCTGTTTGTCTTCAGGCGGGGCACCTTCAGAATAAAGCGCCTGTATATGGCGATTGCAAGCCCTGCAATTACCATCATGCCGAAAAAATCTCTCAGAAAAAGAAATGGATTTAACGTAGAGTAATATTCGCTGAACAGGGAGGCGGTTATATGGTTGTCAAGCGCATGCATGAGCAGCAATAACATAAAACCTGTGTATATGAGCATATGCATGGCCCAGCGGAGAAAATCCTCTTTGAGTATCCTTTTTTGGAACACTACATCAAGAATAAATACCTTAATCAGGATAAGGATTTTTGCGCTGAAAATAACTTCTAATATACCCTTAAAAGCCGCAGTTAGTCTTTCGGATTTGCCGATATTTCTGGATGAAATGCCTATTTTCCGGGAGAACCAGGTGCTAATCCTGTATATAAGGCCGACGATGAAGACAAACAGGGATGTATAAAGTAAAACATTAAAGACCATTCAAAAGGGCTCCTGTTGGTTGCATAAAAAAAGAGAACCGCAGACTATTCAATTCTGCCGATCTCTTTCTTGCAACAAATTTTTATAGGTAACTGTTCACGGTTAACAGTTTACAGTTAACGGTTGATCAAAAAAACATTAAAAAAAATGAGAGCCTTGCACAACCATTATTTTTGGTCAATTATAGTCATTGCGAGGAGCAAGTGAGCCTTTAGCCGCGAGCAAAGCGTGGCGGGACGTGGCAATCTTGTGGCTTATCAATGTGTTATGAGATTGCTTCGCTTTGCTCGCAATGACAATACTGAGTTTATACAAAGGTCTTAAAACTGTGAACCGTGAACCGTAAACGGTTACTTTTATAGAGTACATAGCATAAAATTTTGTCAAGAGAAAACGTTTTAATAAAAGCTTGGGCATTATTGTAAGAGATATATATTTTTAAAAATTGATCATTTTATTGTTACGCGCTATATAAATAATTCTAAAATTGCTGTGATAAACTCGGTTCCTAAAAAAAAGAGACATTTGAAAAATGTTCAATTTTGTTCAAGTTCAAGGAAGGCGAAAACATGAGCGCTAATGCTTCACTTCGTGTAAACGTAGGAATACATTGAGTATTTCGAGGCTTAAAATTTGAGCCTGACGCCGACACGCAGTGAAGCATCAGCGCTAATTTGGGCAAAAGGGGGCGTTTTGCAAAGGTCTCAAGGTTTACTGTGAACTATAACAGACCAAAACCAAAGATTATTGTAATTTGCGGTCCCACCGGGGTCGGCAAGACATCTGCGGCAATTGAAATTGCCGGAGAATTTAAGGGCGAGATTATAAATGCGGATTCAATGCAGATATACAAATATATGGATATCGGCACGGCAAAGCCGACCCTTGATGAACAGGTTCGCGTCAAACACCACATGATTGATATTGTTGATCCTGACGAATCCTTTGATGCAGCCATATATGCAAAGACGGCGCATGAGATTATCATGAAACTTGACAGGCAGGATATTATTTCATTTGTTGCTGGAGGCACTGGATTTTATATCAAAGCGCTATTACATGGCCTGTTTATGGCTGGGCAGTCTGATGTAAATATCCGTGAGCGTCTGAAAGAGGAGGCGGCAGTCCATGGCGAAGCCTTTCTCCACAAACGGCTGAGCAAATGCGATCCAACAGCGGCCGAAAATATACACCCTAATGACACATACAGGATAATAAGGGCTCTTGAGGTATATGAGATAACCGGAAAGAGCATATCAGAATGCCATGAAGAGCACGGGTTTATAGATGAGCCGTTTAAAGTTTTGACAATAGGTTTGGATATAAACAGAGAAATCCTGTATGATCGCATTAACTCCAGAGTTGACGCAATGATTGACTCAGGACTTGTAGATGAGGTTAAGTGGCTTCTTCACAAGGGCTATTCGGAAAACCTCAAGCCTATGCAGTCTATAGGCTATCGCCATATTACCGATTATATTAAGGGCCGTCTCTCATGGGACGAGGCATTATTGACACTTAAGCGGGACACAAGAAGATATGCAAAACGTCAAATGACCTGGTTTAAGGCTGATTCAAGAATCGTATGGATAAAGCCCGGGCAGTTTGAAGATATTATCGTGCTGACAAAGAAGTTTCTGGCCGAAACATGATATTGTTTTAGTCAAGTTGACAACGCTGAGCAGCATATAGTAGTTTTTGATTAACAATAACACTTTAGCCATTTGAAAAAATCAGACAGGATAACAGGATAAACAAGATTTTTTAAAGTGAACAAACAAGGTGAACTTAGTTTGCTTCGCTTATCCCGTAAGCCTCAATAAACAGCTATAATTACAATAAGTTGTAGAAACTTCGAGGCTTTTTAATTTTGGTGAACCAAAAGTTGATGGTTCCGTAAAAAATCAAAAAATGCTGTTTTACGTCATTCCGGCGAAAGCCGGACACGTAGTGAAGCATTAGCGCTATCCAGTCTTTTCAAGCAGTTGCAAACCATCTGGACTCCGGTTTTCACCGGAGTGACGACTTTTTGCGAAGCCATCAAAGTTGAAATCAAACGCAAAGTAAAGGATTTCGATGAGGATTTACAGGATGATTTTTGATGTTTTAATCCTGAATATTCTGTAAATCTTGTCAAAAAAGTCTTTTTGAAAAACCTAAATTATTACATTTGCCATGAAAATAGCTATAGCTCAAATAAATCCGATAATAGGCGATTTTAATCATAATTTTAACAAAATTATGAATTTTGCAGACAGGGCAAAACAGCTTTCATGCGATCTTATTGTTTTTTCCGAACTTGTTATCACCGGATATCCGCCGCGCGATCTTCTTGAAAAAAAGGATTTTGTTGAAGCAAACCTTAAATGTTTAGACAAACTTATAGAATCGATACATGGAATCGGAGTAATATGCGGATTTGTTGATAAAAATCCTGATAAGGAAGGAAAGGGCCTTTACAACTCGGCTGCTCTGTTTGAAAATAGCGTTTTGCTGCATCAGGTTAAAAAAATGCTTCTTCCAAATTATGATGTGTTTGATGACGGCAGATATTTTGAACCAGGCTCATCATGCAAATCCTATTTGTACAAAGGCCGCAGAATCGGGCTTACTATTTGTGAGGATGTCTGGAACGACAGAGATATAATAAAGAAAACAATCTATCATTCAGACCCTGTATCATTGCTGATAAAGGATGGAGCCGACCTTATCATAAATATATCTGCATCCCCTTTTTATGTTGGGAAAAATGAATTCAGGATGGATATGCTGAGTTCTATAGCCGGAAAATACAGCGTTCCTTTAATATATGCGAACCAGGTGGGCGGGAACGACAGTATTATTTTCGATGGTTTGAGCGCTGCTTTTGATCAATACGGGAATATAAAGGCCAGAGCCTGTGATTTTGAGGAGGACATGGTTGTTTTTGATACTGACTCTTCAAAAGGGTTTGAAGAAAACATCCACAGCATATCCGGTTCATATACTGAAAGCATTTTGAATGCTCTTATATTGGGAACGCGGGACTACGCAACAAAGTGCGGGTTTTCAAAGGTTGTTCTAGGACTTAGCGGGGGCATTGATTCAGCCTTGACCGCATACATTGCGACAAGGGCTATGGGGTGTGAGAATGTGCTGGCTGTATCCATGCCGTCAATGTATACTTCCCGGGAAAACATAAATGATTCTGAAAAACTTGCGAAAAATCTTGGAATTGATCTGAAAGAGATTCCGATTGAAGGTCTGTTCAGAGAATTTACAAGGCTTTTTTCACCCTCTTTTAAGGAAAGCGACCCGACTGTTGCGCAGCAGAATATACAGGCAAGAATCAGGGGAACCATTCTCATGGCTTTTTCCAACATGCATGGCAGCCTTCTTCTTTCCACAGGGAACAAATCCGAGCTCAGTGTCGGTTATTGCACACTTTACGGTGATATGAACGGAGGGCTGGCAGTGATTGGAGATGTTCCCAAAACAATTGTTTATGATATTGCCCGTTTTATAAACTCTGAAAAGGAGTATATCCCGCAAAGTATAATTGAAAGAGCTCCTTCGGCGGAACTTAAACCCGATCAAACAGACCAGGATGATCTGCCGCCATATGAAATACTGGACAGTGTGTTAAATGGATATATTGAGGAGCTCAAGGGGATAGACGAACTGGTTGACATGGGATTTGAAAGAAACCTTGTAGAGGACGTTGTTCACAGAGTCGATAAAAACGAGTACAAGAGACGCCAGGCAGCGCTGGCTCTTAAGGTTACATCAAAGGCTTTTGGTGATGGCAGGAGATATCCCCTGGCTCAAGGATATAGAGGGATTAAAGGATTGAGGGATTAAGGGATTATATGTACGAACCTGTGTACATAAAAACATATAAGGAGGGGTTGCTTAAAGAAAAGATAAAAAAGGCGCGGGAAATATTGAGAGCCTGCTCTTTGTGTCCGAGAGGCTGCGGAGTCGACCGGCTTTCAGACCATGTTGGGGTTTGCAAAACAGGTAAAAATGCATCTGTTTCCAGTTATCATCCACATTATGGAGAAGAGGCCCCGCTGGTTGGACACAATGGTTCCGGCACTATATTTTTTACTTACTGCAACCTCTTGTGTAACTTTTGCCAGAATTACGATATCAGCCATGAAGGTAGCGGAGAAGAGGTATCCTGCGAGCAGATAGCCGGCATGATGCTCTTTTTGCAAAATTCCGGGTGCCACAATATAAACTTTGTTACTCCATCCCATGTTGCGTTCCAGATCCTTTCCGCTCTTGAGATAGCAATCGAAAATGGGCTATGCATTCCCCTGGTTTACAATACGAGTGGTTATGATCGTGTCGAAACACTGAAACTGCTTGAAGGCGTAATTGATATATATATGCCTGATTTTAAGTTCTGGGACCCGAAAGTCGCCGAACTTACCTGCGAAGCTCAAGATTATCCGGAAATAGCGCGAAATGCCATACTTGAAATGCATCGTCAGGTTGGAGATCTTGTCATTGATAAATCAGGCATTGCAAAGCATGGCCTGCTGATAAGGCACCTTGTTTTACCACGAGGTATGGCGGGAACCCGCCAAATAATGAGATTTATCGCACAAAAAGTATCTTTAAACAGTTATGTGAATATTATGCCGCAGTACAGACCTTGCGGCAGAGCAAATGAGGTAAAGGAGCTTTCAAGACCGCTTTTGCCAAAAGAATATAAGGCGGCTTTGCAGGCGGCAAAAGAAGAAGGTGTTTTGCGGCTCGACAGGCCGTTTTTTTCATCATCTGTTTGACTTTGTATTAAATTTTTAATAAATAATAGGCTATTAAAGCAGTTTTTAAAATAGGAGGTATTAATTTGCCGGATAAAACCGAAAGGCGTCAATATCCCAGATACGAGGTTAGGTGGCCGGTTACTGTGTTTGCTGATGATGATAAAACCACAGGAGAAACAATTGATATTGCTATCGACGGCATATCCGTCTGCTGCGAAAAACCGCTACGCATTAAACAGGTCTATCGCATACTCATTCTGCCCCCTGATAGTCAGATTATAGAGGTCGCTGGCAAGGCAATCTGGTCAAATCTTTATGGTGTTGATGACAATGATGCTACCGTCGGTATGGGTATTTGCTTTATTGAAATATCTGATAATGACCGTGAATTATTAAACGATATGATCTCAACCAATGTGAAGCAATAAAACGGCCTAAAAAGTAAGCTCATCCGGCCACTCTCTTTCATGGCCGTCCATAAGACCTTTTTTACAGGCATCAATTACAACACGATCGTTTTTAAAAATCATATCCCGCCCTGGATCTACATTGTTAAACAGTTTCCACAAAATAAGGGAGCCGTCATTAAGATCGATTTCCTTGTCAATCAGTATAAATATATTGAACATATCAAGTTCATTTATGCCTAATAAAATTGAGGCGAAATTCTTTCCCACTCTATCAATAGTTTTTTCCACTGAAAGAGTTAGAATCCTGTTTAAAATCTCCTTGCCTTCCTGAAGCCCATTAAACAGGTGTCTGCATCCTGCAGATCCGGGCACATTGCTTTTGATTATATTCGACAAGCCGGCTTCAGAAGGGGGTTTTGATAAAAAACGCCTGTTGCTTCTCGGTGGTTCCCCTTGAAATCTTGCTGTAAGGTCAATCCCTATCTTGTTCCCATAATTGGTAAAAGGGGATGAGTGATCAAGCACGTCGAGAACGCCCTTGGTAATGGTGATATCAGAGATTATATCGAGCCTCGACAAAAGCTCTTTTATTATTCCTTCAGGATTTTGCGGGCTGATATTTTTATCAACAACCGCTATTGCCTTGCAAAAGCTCATCTGACCCTGTCCCCACAGCCCGCTCATTACTTTTTGCGCATGTCCCGAATATTCCTTGTCAATAGATACCACAACTATGTTATGAAATACCCCCTCCCATGGGAACCAGTAGTCGCATATTTCAGGAATTACCGTCTGGAGCAATGGAAGGAAAAGCCGTTCGGTTGCCTTTGCCATGTAGCAGTCTTCCATTGGCGGTCGTCCGACCAGAGTGGCATTATATACGGCATCCTTTCGATGGGTAACAGCGGTAACATGAAAAACAGGATAGTCGTCTGCAAGAGAATAATAACCTGTATGATCCCCAAACGGGCCTTCAAGTCTTAGTTCGTCCGGGTCAACATAACCCTCGAGCACAAATTCAGCTTCAGCCGGCACTTCCATATCCACGGTTAAGCACTTTGCCATGGTCACAGGATTCTTTCGTATGAAACCTGCGAGAAGCATTTCATCAATCCCTCTTGGCATTGGAGCGGTCGCAGAATATATGATGGCAGGATCTGCTCCTATTGCTACTGCAACAGGCATTTTTATGCCGGCTTTACGATATTCATTAAAGTAGTGAGATCCATCCTTGTGAATATGCCAGTGCATGCCGGTGGAATTCCGATCAAATACCTGCATCCTGTACATCCCGACATTTCTTTTTTTTGTGCTCAGGCTCTTTGTAAATACCATCGGCAGAGTAATAAAAGGGCCGGCATCCTTTGGCCAGCAGTGGAGAACAGGGAGTTTTGAAAGATCAACATCATCATCTTTATACACTATTTCCTGGCATGGGGGAGTTGATGCCCTGAATGAACGGGGGAAAAACTTTGTAAGGCCGAAAGCCATCGGCAGCATTTGCAGGGCTCCCATTAAACTTTTTGGCGGGTCGAGATCAATATATTTTTTTATCCTTTCTCCCAACTGGTCAAGATAACCCACTCCAAGGGCCATGCAGATCCTGCGGGAACTTCCGAATATGTTTGTTGCAACAGGAAAGGATGAACCTTTTACATTTTCGAAAAAAAGCGCTTTGCCGCCGCCCGGGCTTTTTGATTCAGCGTCTGTAAATTTACTGATTTCAAGATGAGGAGAAACCTGATCGTGTATA
>Ga0307379_10010620_pt1 | contig 12167 bp, 14 predicted proteins | sample UN2MG_FD_202237 | JGI IMG/M metagenome (GOLD analysis project Ga0307379, IMG submission 202237) | Soil microbial communities from Risofladan, Vaasa, Finland - UN-2 | ecosystem: Environmental > Terrestrial > Soil > Coastal area > Acid sulfate soil | place: Finland: Risofladan, Vaasa | collected... | reverse complement strand
CGCTATAGACGCCGGCCAGAAATGGCAAGGGGTCAGGATGGTGTGGAGGATCTTCTTGGCAATGTGAACTAATGGGGCTAGCTTCACGAGAAGTGGAACGATCCGAGGTGACTATGTTTCGTGCGTTATCGATGGTTTTCTTTGCGTTGGGGCTGATTGTCCTGGCGGTTGACCTATATTCTAGCATGACGGTGGACGGCACACCCAAGCTCGCGGCGCTGGGTGATTGGTGGGCCGCGATCCATCGCGACAGCCTGCTGCTTTTGCAGCCGGCAGTCGAGCGACACATCAGCCCGGTTCTTTGGGACCCGGGCATTCAGACCTTGCTGGAATGGCCTTTGGCGGTTGAGTTTGGTCTTTTGGCAGCGATCTGCTGGTTCTTGCGCCGCCGGAAACGCTCGCGCCGGCACGACAATCTTAAAAAGGTCCGGTAGTTAATCGCCGCCGGCGATATGCACGCGATCTTAAGATTTTCCTCCTAATGCCCGAACGATGAGCCTCGCGATGCGGGCGCATCTCCTTGCCCCTGACCGCGGAGCGGAAATCGGGAAAGGAGATACCCATGCACGCCACTATCGAAAGGTGGGGAAAGGGCCTTGTGGCCCTCGCCGTCATCACCGCGATGACCGCCTGCACGCTCGGCCGCGAACCTGCCTACGACGCGGCGCTCGCCGGTGAGGTCACCGGGCTGACGTCGGAAACACTCCGACTGTTCCAGGAATTCACACCGGGAGTGACCGGCGCCATCGCCGCCCATGCCGGGACCGTTCGGTTAATGGCGCAGGCGCGCGGTTCAGCGGCTCCCGCCAGTGGTTTGGCCCTCAGGGCGGCACGGCTTGGCGCCAACCTGTCGTTCATCGATAAGATATCGCCTGAGGCGGTCGACCGACTCGCCGCATACCAGGATGCGACCCCAGCTTACATGGCCGACTTTCTGCGCAACCTCGCGCTTCTCGAAGCGCATGATCGCGCCGCAACGGGTGAGCTTGGTCAAAGATTTTCCGCCTATGAGGCCGCCTTGACGTCGCATCAACGCGCAACCGAGGTTTATCTTGAGGCGTTTCGCCTGTGGCAGGCCGGGGCCGGGCCGCAACCGGCGCAACCCGCGCCGCCGCCAACCGCCCCGATCCACGGCCTCGACCCGATTCAGATCGCGCTGCGGATCACGGCGCTGGAGGACATCCTGCGTGACGCACTGATCTACGAGCGCAACATCCTGAACCGCAACCGCTGATAGGACATTATCATGGCAAATACGCTTGACGCTCTGACATCCGAGATCGGCTTGGTCGGCACCAGCATCCTCAACACCGATCTGGCGCTGCTGCGCGGCTATTCCCAGGCCAAGGCCAGAGCCATCTCCAGCTTCACCTTGCTGCTCGCCGAGGGCTATGCCAGCGGCAGTATATCGAGCGAACAAATGGCCGAGGAGACAGTCGAACTGGAACGCATGGTGGTGCGTTTTGTGCGCAACATCCAGGCGCTGGCGATCACTACCATCGAGCGGCTGCTGCGCGGCATCGGCGATCTGCTGATGGCGACGCTTACTCAGGTGACCGGGCTGCCCGCCCTGACGCTGGCGCCGTCGAGCGGGATGGTGTGGGGCGTTGGTGCGGCCTGATAAATCTCTCAGGCCGCCCGGCGTTTCGACCGGGCGGTGGCGCGGGTTTGCGCCTTGGGGTCGGTGTCGAACAGCGACGCGAGGTGTTCGGTCACCGCCCCGGCCAACTGCTCGGCATCGGTGATCGTCACCGCCTTGGCGTAGTAGCGGGTGACATCATGGCCGATGCCGATGGCCAGCAACTCGACCGCTCCACGGCGTTCGATCATGCCGATGACCTCACGCAGGTGCCGTTCCAGGTAGTTTGACGGGTTGACGCTGAGGGTCGAATCGTCCACCGGCGCGCCATCCGAAATCACCATCAGAATCCGGCGCTGCTCGGTGCGGGCAATCAACCGGCGATAGGCCCATTCGAGGGCCTCGCCGTCGATATTTTCCTTCAGCAAACCCTCGCGCATCATCAGACCGAGGTTTTGGCGCGCCCGGCGCCAAGGTGCGTCGGCGCGTTTATAGACGATGTGGCGCAGATCGTTCAGCCGCCCCGGATTAGCCGGACGGCCGTTGGCAAGCCACTGCTCGCGGCTCTCGCCGCCCTTCCAGGCGCGGGTGGTGAAACCGAGGATCTCGACCTTGACCTGGCAGCGCTCCAACGTGCGCGCCAGCACGTCGGCGGTGATTGCGGCAATCGAGATCGGCCGACCCCGCATCGAGCCTGAATTGTCGATCAGCAGCGTCACCACGGTATCGCGGAAGGTGGTGTCCTTCTCGACCTTGAAGCTCAGCGGCGTGGTCGGGTTGGCGATCACCCGCGCCAGCCGGCCGGCGTCGAGCATGCCTTCCTCGAGATCGAACTCCCAGGCCCGGTTCTGCTGCGCCTGCAACCGGCGCTGCAACCGGTTAGCCAGCCGCGAGACGGCGCCCTTCAGCGGCTCGAGCTGTTTGTCGAGATAGGCCCGCAGCCGCTCCAGCTCGTCCTCGTCGGACAGCTCCTCGGCCGGGATAACCTCGTCGTATTTCTGGGTGAATATCTTGTAGTTCGGATCGGCGTCCGAGACCGGTGCCTCGCGCGGCTTGGGCGGCGGCATGCCGTCATCGGCTTCCATCTGGTCCTGGTCGTCGGCGTCGGCATCCGACTCCTCCATCGACACTTCCATCTGCTGGGTGTCGTCCTGCTCGCCGCGCATGTCGTCGGGCAGGTATTCCTGCTGGTCGCTGTTGTCCTCGCCACCTTCGTCGCTGTCGGACTGGTCGTCCTGATCGTCGTCCTCGGCATCACTGTCCAGATCGTCCGGATCCTGCTCGTCAGGGTCAGCACCCAACTGGTCGCCGTAGCCGAGCTCCTCGATGATCCTCCATGTTTTCTTGGCGAATGCGGCCTGGTCTTCCAGAGTGTCGCCCAGCGCCGTCAGATCGCTCTCCACATGCCCGTCGAAGAAATCCTGCCAGATGTCGAGCACGTTCTGGGCCGCTGCCGGCAGCGGCCGCCCGGTCAGCTTTTGGCGCAGCATAAACGCCGCCGCCTCGTGCATCGGCGCCTCGGAGGTCTGCTTCAGGGCCGCATAGCCGCGCCGGTCGCACTCATCGCTCAGCCGAGCATCGAGATTGTCGGCAACGCCGTCCATGGCGCGGGCGCCGATCGCCTCGCAACGCGCCGTCTCCATGGCGTCGAAGATCGCCCTGGCGGTCTCGCCCGGCGGGGCGTAGCGACTGTTGGTTGCCGGGTTGTGGAACCGCTCAAGCAGCGCGAAGGCGTCCGCCGTGCCACGCGCCAGCATCACCTCGGCCCGGGTCATGCGGCGCGAGACCTGGGGCAGTCTCAACCCGGTATTGGTGCGCCCCGGCGGGTCGGCGGAATAGGTGACGTCAAGCTCGGCCTCGCCAGCCAGCGCCCGGGTCGCCTCGCCGAGCGCCTTCTTGAACGGATCCGCCGGGTTGTCGGTCTTGAAGACCATGTGTCAGCCCAGACTGATCGATGCGGCGCTTTCGGGCAGTTCCTCACCGAAGCATTTCTGGTAGATCTCGGCCACCAGTTGCCGCTCCAGCTCGTCGCATTTGTTAAGGAAAGTCAGCCGGAATGAAAAACCGATGTCATCGGCGAAAATCTCGGCATTCTGGGCCCAGGTCAGCACCGTGCGCGGGCTCATGACCGTCGACAGGTCGCCGTTCATGAATGCCTGCCGGGTCAGGTCGGCGACGGTCACCATGCGGCTGACGATCTTCTCGCGCTCGCCTTTGTACGAGGGGCACTTGGCCAGCACGATGGCGGCCTCGGCATCGTGCGGCAGATAGTTCAGCGTGGTGACGATCGACCAGCGGTCCATCTGGCCCTGGTTGATCTGCTGGGTGCCATGATAGAGCCCGGTGGTGTCGCCCAGGCCAACTGTGTTGGCGGTGGCGAACAGGCGGAACGATGGGTGCGGGTGGATCACCTGATTCTGGTCGAGCAGCGTCAGCTTGCCATCGACCTCCAGCACACGCTGGATCACGAACATCACGTCAGGGCGGCCGGCGTCATATTCGTCGAAGCAGATCGCGGTTGGCGTGCGCAGGGCCCAGGGCAGGATACCCTCCTGGAACTCGGTTATCTGCATGCCGTCGCGCAGCTTGATGGCGTCCTTGCCGATCAGGTCGATGCGGCTGATATGGCTGTCGAGGTTGACCCGGACGCATTGCCAGTTCAGGCGCGCGGCGACCTGCTCGATATGGGTCGATTTGCCGGTGCCGTGATAGCCCTGGATCATCACCCGGCGGTTATGGGCAAAGCCGGCCAGGATCGCCAGCGTGGTGTCACGATCGAAACGATAGGTCGGGTCGATCGCCGGAACCCGATCGGAAGCCTCCGCAAAGCCCTTGATCATCATGTCCGAATCGATCGCGAACGTATCGCGCACGGAGATGTCCACGGTCGGAATCTCCGCCGGGTTCACGCTGCTGCCGTCAGCCATTTTAGCCACTCCTGTCATCTTGCCCGATCCTCTGGACCATAGGCGTGCGCAAATCAAGAGGAACAGCGACTTGTTACCGCTGTTGAGCGGCAAACATCGCGCTGATGATACTGATCATACCAACCGCGCGCGGAATTCGCCGAGCGCCACGTCGCCGGTCGCAAGGTCAAATGCCATCAAGTCCTCGCCGACGAATATCGGCCGGTCATAGCTTTGCGCGACTTCGGCGAGCAATGCCGCGCGGTCAAAATCCGGCGGCACGAAATGGGTTAGCGCCAGCGCAGCGGCGCCCATCCGCCGCGCGATATCGCCAACCTCGCCGGACAACGTGTGATAGGACGCTGTCGCCGCGACGGTCGCTGCGCTGCGCCGCCCGGCGATCAGCGGCATCTCGTGGTGCAAATAGACCTCGTGGACCAGCAGGTCGGCGCCCTGGCCCGCCGCGATCAGGGCGTCACAGACGCCGGTATCGCCAGATAGCACAGCGGTCTTGCCACCGGATCGCAGGACAAACTCATAGGCAGGAACGATCGGTCCATGGTCGACCAGCACCGGCTCGATTTCCAGATCACCGATGGTGATCCGCCGCCCTGGCGCCAGAACATCGCAGTTCACCGCCAGCCCGGTCACCGTAGGGCGCTGCTCGAAGGCGATGCGCAGCTCGCGCTCGCCGCGCCAGGCAGCCATTGTCGCCTCGATCACCGGGACAACCGTCTCCGGGCAATGCACCGCCCAAGTGGCAACCCGGCCCTGGTGCCAGCTCGATACCACAAGCTGATAAAAATCGATCAGGTGGTCGGAATGCAGGTGGCTGACCAGCAGCGCATCGAGCGCAGCGCCGCGGCAACCCGCCTCGATCAGCCGTTGGGTGACCATCGAGCCACAATCGATCAGCACCCGCGCCGCTGCGGTTTCCACCAGTGTCGCCGCGCCGCCACGGCGCGGATGGGCAACCGGGCAGCCGGTTCCTAGAAGGGTGATTTTCATCGCAGGTCGGCCCGCTGTTCAGTCGGTAAAGTTGCGGCTCTTGCGCAGGATCTGCCAGGCCTTGAGCACCCGCGCCAGTCGATCCGGGTCCGGGTTGTTGCCGCCATTCATGTCCGGATGCAGGTCCTTGACCAGCTCGCGATAACGGGCGCGCACTTCTGCCCGGGTCTCGACATGATAGGACAAGCTCAGCGCATCCATCGCCACCTGTTCCTCACGGGTCATGCGCCGCTGGGTGCGGGTTTCGCTGGCGGTATGCCCCGGATTCAGGGTCGCGGCATCGCCAAGAACCTCGAGTGGGTCACGAAAACCAAACCGCGCCCAGGCTTTGCCCTCGGCATGGGGCTGGGCACCCAACGGCGCCTTCGGTCCCTTGCCCAACGCCCAAGTCGCGCGCTCCCACACGCGGTCAGCGCGGGTCTGGGCATCAAGCTCCTGCTCGCTCCAGCCTTCGAAAAAATTCCACCCGGCATTGTATTGGCGCACATGGTCGAGGCAGAACCAGCGGAACTCATTCAGCCGCTCGGGCGAGTATGGGGCCCGGTATTGCGCCGCCACATCGCAGCCAGGCCACTCACAATGGCGATACGAAGAGTCAACCGCCCCGCTTGCGCCACGGGTGCGCTGACGCCGCCGCTTGTCGGCGGAGACCGAGACGTCGTAGTCAAGGGGCGAACGAGGTGCCATTGTCGGCCCTATGCAGTTTTTCGAGTCGGCGACAATAGCGCAAGACGAACCCATTCCGATAGCTTGACAAGGAGGAAATTGCGTTGAGCGTGACAAAAAAAATGAAAGAAAAGCTGAAAAAAGCGTTTGACCCGTCAAAGTTCGAGCTGATTGATGACAGCGAGAGCCATCGTGGACATGGCGGATGGCGCGACGGCGGCGAAAGCCACTTTCGATTGCGCATGACTTCGGCACATTTTACCGGGCAAGGACGGGTCCAGCGTCAACGCGCTGTGAACAAGATACTGACCGAGGAACTCGCAGGTTCGGTCCACGCGCTGGAGATGGAGCTGCGGGCTCCCGGCGAATAATTCACGCAGCAATACGGAGAAGATCAGCTCATTCCCCCGGTTCGTAGTTTCCTGGCCCACGCACACTCTCGGCAATCCTGAGATTCGGATCGGCGCTGACCGTCGGCTCGGGCGCCGGAGTGAAAGAGGGAGCGAACAATGGCGCCTGGCGCAGCGCTCCCGCACCCTTGAGGACAAGGTCGCCCTGATCAGACCGGTCTTCTGGAGCCAACGAACGGCGGAACACCATCACCGCACGGTGTACTTCATGGCCACGTCCCAACCAACCCGAGCGCTCGGTCACTGGCAGTAGATCGGTGCGCTGATATTCCCAGCCATCGACCGCTTCTTCCTGAAGAACCTCATCGAAGGCGACGGCAACCCGGTCCGAGTGCGTGCGTGCGCCGCGCTGGCGCTTGCCCTTTTCCGGCGCACCGACGGTCTTGTACTCGAAGGTCATGAGCGACCCTCCCTTTCCTGTAACGCGGCTCTCGGGCCGCTCCAGATCAATTTGCCCCGCAGACACGACGCCGCGCAAGAGGTTGCAGCAACTTCAAGCACGATCACTCGATCCCCAGCTTCGCCCGCACCAGCGCCTGCACCGCCTGCGGATTGGCCTTGCCGCCGGTCGTCTTCATTACCTGGCCGACAAACCAGCCCGCCATCGAGGGTTTTTCCCGCGCCTGCTCGGCCTTCTCCGGATTCGCCGCCAGCACCTTATCGACCGCCGCCTCGATGGCGCCGGTGTCGGTAACCTGGCGCATGCCGCGCGCCTCGACGATCGCGGCCGGATCGCCGCCCTCGGTATAGATAATCTCGAACAGATCCTTGGCGATCTTGCCGGAGATGTCTCCGGTGCCAACCAATATAACTATCGAAGCAAGTTGAGCTGGGCTGATCGGACTTTCTGAGATGTCATGACCTTCTTTGTTCAGCCGGCCGAAGAGCTCATTGATCACCCAGTTCGCAACGTATTTGGCTTGGAGGAGCGGTCGGGTCTTGTCATTTTCTCGGATCGGGTTGGTGTCTCCCCGCTTGATTTCGACCCGGTCGTTTCTATCGACCTCCTCAAGCACGGCCTCAAAGAAATCGGCGTTAGCCACATCGGCGACCAGCACCAGGGCGTCGTATTCGGTCACCTCATATTTGGCGACGAATCGCGCCTTCTTGGCATCGGGAAGTTCCGGCAGGCTGGCCTCGATCCGGTCAACCAGCGCCTGCTCGATCTCCAGCGGCAGCAGGTCCGGGTCGGGGAAGTAGCGGTAATCATGCGCCTCCTCCTTCGAGCGCATCGACCGCGTCTCGCCCTTGGCACGATCGTACAGCCGGGTTTCCTGATCGACCTTGCCGCCATCCTCCAGAATGGCGATCTGGCGTCGCGCTTCGTATTCGATCGCCTGTTGAATGAACCGCATCGAGTTCATGTTCTTGATCTCGCAGCGGGTGCCAAGATGGCTGAAGTCGTCGCTGGCGCGGTAGGCCTCGTAGGCCCCGTGCTTGCAGACCGAAACGTTCACATCCGCCCGCAGCGACCCCTCCTGCATGTTGCCGTCGCAGGTGCCCAGGTAGCGCATGATCTGGCGCAACTTGCGGACATATTCCGCCGCCTCCTCCGGCCCGCGGATATCGGGGCGCGAAACGATCTCCATCAACGCGACCCCGGTGCGGTTCAGGTCGACGAAGCTCAGCTCCGGATCCATGTCGTGGATCGACTTGCCAGCGTCCTGCTCCAGATGGATGCGCTCGATCCGCACCTTGCGGGCGACGCCCGGCGCCAGGTCCACCAGCACCTCGCCCTCGCCAACCACCGGGTGCTTGAACTGGCTGATCTGGTAGCCCTGCGGCAGATCAGGGTAGAAATAGTTCTTGCGATCAAAGACCGAGCGCAGGTTGATCTGCGCCTTCAGCCCCAACCCGGTGCGGACCGCCTGCTCGACACAGAATTCGTTGATCACCGGCAACATGCCGGGCATCGCCGCATCGACCAGGGCGACGTTGGTGTTCGGCTCAGACCCGAACCGGGTCGAGGCGCCGGAGAACAGTTTGGCCTTGCTGGCGACCTGGGCATGCACTTCCAAACCGATGACGATCTCCCAATCGCCGGTGGCACCGGGGATGACCTTTGGCTCAGGTTCTCGGTAGGTGAGTTCAGTCATGGCGCTGGGCTCCGGCAGGCAGATCGTTTTGCCGCGTTCTTAAGGCGGCGAGCGAGAGGCGGCAAGTGGTCGCCCGGCCGGCCCTACTCCACCCTCTGCACCGTGACTTGCTGATGCGCCCGCAGTGCATCCAGTTTCCTCTGGTACTTCGCCTGGATCAGATCGACCACCACCAGCACGGCAATGGCGAAATAGAACGTCGCTTTCGACATCGGCTCGACGGCGAAACCGAACAGATGCAAATGCGGCTCGGCGGCATGCCCGGCCTCGCCCAGCAGAACTACCCCGACGATCAGCAGGATGAACAGGCCCAGCATGGAGAGCCCCCACTGAGTGGTCCAACTGATTTGTTAGTGCATGACAGGCCTCTGGTCCATCGGGATGATGCTTTCTGGCGCCGGCGGACGATAGCCGAGGGCGCTATGCGGGCGGACCGTGTTGTAGTGACGTCGCCATTGCTCGATGAGGATCTGGGCTTCGCGCAGGGAGTAGAAGATCTCGCCGTTCAGCAGTTCGTCCCGGAACCTGGCGTTGAAGCTCTCGCAGTAGCCGTTCTCCCAGGGGGAACCGGGTTCGATGAATGCGGTCTTGGCGCCGACGGCGGCGATCCAGGTCCTGACCTTCTCGGCAATGAACTCGGGGCCGTTATCTGAGCGGATGTATTCCGGGGGGCCACGCAGGATGAAGAGGTCGGTCAGGGCATCGACCACGTCGGTGGAGTTGAGCTTTCGCTCGACGCGGATCGTCAGCGCCTCCTTGGTGAACTCGTCAATGATATTGAGCATGCGGAAGATCCTGCCGTCGTGGGTTCGGTCCTGCACGAAGTCGTAGGACCAGACGTGGTTGGGCCGCTCCGGCCGGAGCCGGACGCAGGAGCCGTCATTGAGCCAGAGACGGCCCTTCTTTGCTTGTTTCTGCGGGACTTTCAGCCCTTCGCGCTTCCAGATCCGCTCGACCCGCTTGTGGTTCACCTGCCAGCCCGACTGGTTGAGCATGCCGGTGATCATGCGATACCCGTAGCGACCGTACTCGCGGGACAACTCGATGATGTCCTCGGTCAGGCGCCTCCGCTGGACGTTGAGCCAACGATAGTTCTGCTTCCGATCTCAGGGTTATTCGAGACGTTCAATATTTGAGAATTGGTGAACGCATAGGTCACTCAAGTGATACGAGGCGGCATTCTTCTTCGCGATTGTTCGTATCGCTCTCGTGCCAATAGACAGACGTGTTGGTCTCGGGCGAATAGTGAATCGTCAGCGTCGCGCCGTACTCCCACTCGCTGGAATACAGCTCCTGCTCGATGACGTAGACATCGAGAGGCCCGAGGTTGCCGACCTCGATGCGGATCTTGTCCTTGATCTCGGCGGTCCACCGCCATCGGTTCTTGCCCCAGCGCGAATCGAATTGGCGCACCCAGGCCTTCACTCGCTCGCCCACCTCGAGCCTTTCGAACGTGAGCGTGCCCGATTCGATCTTCCGTTTCCTGAGATGGTCGCCAGTGGTCTTCTCGGTGGTAAATCCCAAATACAGGGTGGAGAGCGGCATCACCATGAGTCCGGCCTCGTTCTCCGACGAAAATTCGAGAGTGGCAACCTCGTTCTCGACAGACTTGACCGTTATGGTGAGGGGCATGGCCGGATCGCTTCCGCCGCCGCACTCAAAGACTAGGGTGGCGCCGATTGCTGGCGATCCGGTATGGTCCGCACGGGCGGCCGGAGACTGGAGCGCGAGGGTGCCACCGATTGCGACGACAACTGCGGCGCCGATGAGCCAGCTGCCGATCTTTGTGTCAAATCGTGTCATTGTCTTCACCTGAATAGGGCGTTGTTTGTCCTGTTTGGCGCCCGGCGTCACGGGCGTGATGCTCGGGCCCGTCATCGGAACGTGCCCATCGCCGTCATGCCCGCGGCGCGGCGCGCGTTGGTCATGGCCTGATAGCCACCCGGGTCGCCGGGGTCGATCGCGATGGCGCGCCCGGCCTCGGCCAGCGCCTCCTCATGGCGCCCCTGCGACGACAGCATGTCCGACATCACCTGGTGGCCGAGCGCTGTTGGCCGCATCATCGCAAGCTCCAAATAATGTTCGACCCGCTGCGCCGTGTCACCGGCAGGAGCCTCGCTGCCGCCGGCCCCACGACGGCTGCTTTCCCAGTAGACAGCCCCGAGCCCCGCATAGGCGCGGCCGAACTCCGGGTCGAGCGAAACCGCGCTCTCAAGATATGGAATCGCCGCCGACAGATCCTCGGGGGTGCCGTTGCGATAATGGGCCCAGCCCTTCAAGAAAGCGTCATAGGCCTCGGCGCTTGCGGTCTCGCGCCCGCCCGACGATGCCGGCCCATGCGCTGGCAGTTCTATCGCCAGCGCTGAGACGATCTGGCGGGTGATCTGGTCCTGCAGCGCGAAGACGTCGGTAAAGGTGCCGTCGTAGCGCTCGGCCCAGAGCAGCCCGCCGGTTTGGGTGTCGGCGAGTTGCACGTTGATGCGCACCTGATCCTCGATACGGCGAACATTCCCTTCAAGCACGTAACGGACGCCCGGTTCCTCTGCCACCTGCTGCGTCCTGAGAGATGATTCCTTGTACGAAAACGCCGTGTTGCGGGCGATGACGAACACGCCCGGAACTTTTGAGAGGTCGGTGATGAGATCCTCGGAGATGCCATCGGCGAAGTACCCCTGCTCGGCCTCCCCACTCGTGTTGGTGAACGGGAGCACAGCGATGGACGGGCCGTCGGGAATGGCGAAGTCGCTGCTGACGGCAACCGGCCCCTCGGTCGGCGGCGCCCGGGGGCGCATCCAGGTAAGTGTCACAACGAACGCGATCAAGGCGGCGATCATCGCCACCGTCACCCATCTCCAAGTCCGCCCCCGGCGCGAGCGTACGGCATCGCTCGGAGCCGTGGCAGCCTGGGTGCGCACCCGGTATGTCCGTATCGGCTCGGCGATGTTCTTGACCTTCTGCACGCCGAGGGACTCGAAGGAAGCATCAAGCTTGTGCTTCACCTGATCGTAGACCGTGCCCGAGATGTTAATTCCCCCCGGCAAAGCCAACGCTTCGAGTCGCGCAGCGATGTTGACGCCGTCACCCAGAAGATTGTCGCCCTCCACCATGACGTCGCCGAGGTTGACCCCGATGCGAAAGCGCATGCGCCGATCCTCGGGTAGATCAGCGTTCCTCGGCTCAAGGTTTCGCTGAATGTCGACGGCGCAGCGCACCGCCTCGACCGGGCTGGCGAACTCGGCGACCACGCTGTCACCAGCGGTGCCGAAGACGCGCCCATGATGGTCGGCGATCAGAGCGTCTATGGTCTCCCTGAAAATTCCAAGGGTGTGGATCGACTCTTCCTCATTCGCCTCGACCAGGCGACTGTACCCTGTGTCATCGGCGGCGAGTATGGCGGCGAGACGGCGTTCCATCGGAGACCTTCCTCGGATGGGAGAATAACACAGCGCGATGGGAGAGCTAATGCGGTAAGAAAACACCTGAATTTCCGCTCATGTGCAGG
>Ga0307379_10010618_pt1 | contig 12170 bp, 11 predicted proteins | sample UN2MG_FD_202237 | JGI IMG/M metagenome (GOLD analysis project Ga0307379, IMG submission 202237) | Soil microbial communities from Risofladan, Vaasa, Finland - UN-2 | ecosystem: Environmental > Terrestrial > Soil > Coastal area > Acid sulfate soil | place: Finland: Risofladan, Vaasa | collected... | reverse complement strand
CTTCACCGTCGACGAGGAGGGACGGTGCCGCTTCAAGGTTCGACCCACGGGTGGCTGGATCGACGTGCTGGCGGCCGGACTTGCGGAGAAGCTCATCCGCGGCTGCGACGTCGACGGGGTCTACGTGACCGGACTCGACGCCGTGTCGTCGCCGGAAGACGCGGACGGGACGTCGACGCTTTTGGGACGCCTGCGTCTTACGGTCGGCGCGGAGCGGCATGACGGCGTGCTTTTCGCCGAGCACGCGACGGCGACGGCCCTGAAGCAGGCCGACGTGACGTGTGGACCGACCGTGCATGAACTCAAGGGGTTCCTCTACGCGAGTGCCGGCACCGTGGCCGACGTGCCCGTGCGGGGCGTCACCGACGTGGACGCACTCCACCGTGTCATCGCACTCGGACTCAAGACGACGAACGACGTGAACGATCTGGACAGGACGCTGTCGGTGAAGCCCGGCTCGGCGGCTTCGGCCTGGCGGACGGTGTCGGCGAGCCGCGCGGCGCCGCCGCCGTCCACGCTCGGACGCTACAAGGCCCGTCTCGCGGCGGCCCGCCGCGGCTGTGCACGCTTCTTTGACCACTGGAAGGGCGCACGGTGGCGCGGCAGAATCCTCACCGGGAACCCCGCCTGCGAAATCTACCATTTCTCCGTCGGCCGCGAGCACCTCTTCAACGTCGTCAACGTCGCCGACACCCCCGTCGGCCCCATCACCCTCGACGTCTCGAACGTCTGTGCGCACGCCTTTGTGGACGCGGTCACCGGAGACATCTTCCCCATCGAGGGCGGCGAGCTTTCCCTCACGGTCGAGCCCCACGGGTTCGTCATGCTCCACACGGCACTCACGACGGCCGTTCGAGAGCGCGTTCCCTCCCCCGCCTCGGGCGCCCGCGTCCTCTCCCGCGCCGACGAGTAGCCCCTGACGCCGCATTCGTCATCGCCCATGCTGCACGACGTCGCATCATGTCGCACGATGTCGCACCCATGTCTCACCATGTCGCACAATGTCGCACGATGTTGCACAATGTTGCACTCTGAAACCGTCCAAACTCGACAGTCGAAAGTCGCAAGTCCGGTCCCGACAAGACGTTACATATTTCGCCCCCTCCCCCGCCCCCGAATTCCCGACGCTTCTTCTTCTGTGCTTCTGACTTGCCACTTGCGACTTGCCACTTGCCACGGCCTCTACTATTGGTTGGAGGCAAACGATTTCGGGGGGCACTTCCTAAAATTCCTGAAAGAAGCCCGCTGGCGGCTCGGAAACCGCGAAAAAAGCCCCCAAAGTTTCTCATTTTCCCGTTTTGGGAGGCAAATAAATGAGTGAAGTTGTCTTCTTTTCGCGAGGTCTTCTGGAACCGCAGAGGACCTCTCCTCCCGACGGGTGGGCACTCGGGGCAAGCGGAGAGGGACGAGGAAACGACGGGAAATGGGGTGTGGACACGGCGATGACTGTGAGGGACAATGTCAGAGCGGTTGCCCGCATAAAGCTCGATGGAGGGGGGCGGCGCCGCTTTTCTGGGGGCGCTGGCCGGCTATGGGGTCGGGCGGCCGGTGGAGCGACTGATGTCGGGGAAGGCGAACTGATGAATCAGCGGCGACTACTGAAGCGGAGACCTCTGCTGCTCGCACTTGGCGCGGTCCTGCTTCTTGCCGCAGTCGCTGCAGCTATATGTCTGCCGAACCATCCCTTGCGCAGTATAGACAAAGCGGAGGCCGTTCGGCGCATCGTCGCGTGGATCGTCCAGAACAAGTCGCTCCCGGGCTTCGCAGACGAGTACCCGGATGCCAGGTGGATGACGTCGAAGAAGCGCTTCTTCGTCGTGTGCGATTTCCTGCCGGCCGACACGGCGATCAGCCCCGACCCACGCGTGGTGCGGATCGCCGCGGCGGAATACGACGACCTTTTCAGGAAGCATCGCTACAATGACACCGATTACCTCGTCATCAAGTTGACGGAGGACCTCCGGGACAGTTGCACCCTGGAAGTGTCCAACATGTTCGGTTCGCTTGGCGGTCACGGCTATCAGTTCGTCCTTCACAGGAAACTGTGGGGTATTCGTCTGAGAGGCAAGTTTCTGTGGGTGTCGTAGACCGTCCGGAGCCTAATGACCTACTCGACTCGAGTCAGTGACCGCCAGACTCCCGGACGGGCGACGGCCCGGGACGCTGCGGGTCACGTGGGGGTTCGGCGGCGGGAGTTAACCGAGCCAGTCGGCGGCGTGGGCGATGAGACCCATGGTCCGGTAGATGAGCTTCGCGGCGAGGAACTCACTGATCACGTTTCCCTCGAGCGGCATCACCTCGACGACGTCGAAGGCGACGATCTGCTTCTCGCGGGCGAGGGCGCCCAGGAGTCCGGTCACCTCGTCCCAGGAGAGCCCGCCCGGTTCGGGCGTGCCCGTGCCCGGCACGAACGCCGGGTCGAAGACGTCGATGTCGACGGTGAGGTAGACCCGGTCGGTGAGCGTGGAGAGGATCTCATCGTGCACCGGTGCGAGGCCCGCGCGCCGCAGCTCGTGCGCGAAGTAGGTCGTGACGTTCGGCTCGGTCTCGATCAGCTCGGCCTCCGGCTTCGAGAGGGCGCGTATCCCCACCTGCGTGACGGGGGCGATCTCGAGACACCGCTTCATCACGCAGGCGTGGCTGTAGCGTGAGCCGTCGTATTCCTCGCGCAGGTCGGCGTGTGCGTCGAGCTGCAGGACGCACAGCTCGTCGAAGCTCTCCTTCGCCGCCCGCACCGCACCGAGGGTGATGGAATGCTCCCCGCCGATCATCGCCATAACTTTCTTGTCCGCAAGCACCTGCGCCGCCGCATCCGCCACCCGCTCCGCCACCTTCTCCGGGGTGTCGGCCGGCTCCAGCTCCGCCAGCGTGTGGATGCCGACCTCGGACGTCTCGAACCCCAGCACCTCGTCGTAGAGTTCCATGTTGCGTGAGGCGTCGATGACGGCGTGGGGGCCGCGGGCGGTCCCTTTCTGGTAGCTCACGGTCCCTTCGTAGGGCACGGGAAGCACGACGAAGCGGGCGGTCTCGTAATCGGAGAGGGGGGGTTCGAGTCCACCGAAGGCAAAGGGCAGTTCACGGGCCGGGACTTCCATGTCGTCTCCGCCTGCGTCGTCGGGCCGGACGTTCCCGTGAGGGGGGTCGTCTCTCAGAAGAGCCCCCCGGCACGGTCCAGGATGAACACGGCCGCGGCGACGGTCGTGGTCCAGATGCTGCCCTTCATCCCGACGGCCGACTGGGTGATGGACTGGGTGCGGACGATCCTTCCGGAGATGCGGTAGATCTCCTTCTTCTCGTCCCAGGCGGCGTCCGGGTCGAACCCCACGCCGAGCGTGGTGGCCAGCATGGACGCGGCGAGGTCCTCGGCGTAATCCCCGGCCTCCCGCTCGTTCTGTCCGTGACTCTCGTGCTCGGAGAGGTAGCCGTACATCGACGTGTCCCGTGGCAGGGCCAGTCCCACCGACGAGGCGACCAGTCGACGGTACTCGTTGGTGTCGTTCCGGCTCATCACGGCGAAGACCACCTGTCCGGGTCGGAGCTTCTCGAGACCCTTGGAACGACTGATGAGCTTGCAGCCCGGGGGGAAGATGGAGGAGACGTTGACGAGGTTGAACGAGGCGATCTCCGCCTTTCGGAGGGCTTCCTCGAAACTCGCCAGTCGCTCACGGTGATGTCCGACGCCGCGCGTCAGGAACACCTCACGAGGAACCAATTGCACCTGCATCTCCTTCCTGTCCGGGTCTCGACGACGTTTCCGGAGACAGACGCCAGATTGTAGGGACCGTCGCGAGAACGTGTCAACAGAAAATCCCGGTATCCTTCATGCGGAAACTCGACGGGTCTCTCGGGCACTCGGCGGCCGGTGCGGGTGTCGTCCGGGGTTCTCGGCGGCCGGCGGGGGTGCGCCGAAGTCTTGTGGCAGGTTTCCATCGTCAGCGCGGCGCAGGGAGACGGCGGTCTTTTCTGCGGAGCAAGCCGGACGCCCGAAGGGGTGGCCCGGTCTCCGACGGAGTCGGAGCCCGGGTCCCGACTCGTCGGGACGAGAGGCGGCACGGGCGCCTCTTGCGGGGAAGCGTCGGGAGGGGCGCATGTCGCGTTGGCGGGGAAGACCTCTTGTCCCGCTTCGCGGGACCCGGACGAGTCGCCTTTGGCGCCTCGGCCGGGCCACCCGGGTCTTGAGCCCCTTTTTCTCGCCTCGCCCCTTGCCTCGATCACCTGGCGCACCCGCCGACGGCCGGCCCCAAGGAATTGACGTTGACTTGTCCGTTTCACCGCTATAATGGGATGTCCCGTCGTGCCGGGGTGGTGCCGGTCCCACGACGGGAGGTCCCGCGACTCGGCCCCGGTGTGCCGGAGCCGCTCCGCCGCGGAGAAGGGGAGGGGGCAATGGTGTCGAGACGTCACGTCTTTCCGGCCGTGTTGGCGCTCGTCCTGGGCGTGCTGGTTCCGGGCGGGTGTTCCGATCCGGGCATCGTCACGCGTCCGCCGGAGTACACGATCGGTCCACGGGCCATCGTGGTGATCCCGTTCAAGGACCAGATGCACAGCTACTACGAGTCCCAGGACGGTGTGGACCTGGCGATGGCGGTGGTGGGAGAGATGAGGAAGCGGGGCGCGGCGACCAACATCAAGTCGGCCGACCAGGTGAGGGCCCTCTTCCCCAACCAGGACCTCGACACCGTCGGGTGGGGACAGATCGGCCGGAAACTCGGCACCGACCTCATCCTCACGGGGAACCTCCAGCGGTTCACCCTCCGCGACCCGGGACACATCCTGCTCCGACGCGGCACCTGCATCCTCAACTACTTCGTCTACGACGTCGGGACGAACACCGTCGCCTACGCCGAGCAGGGACTGTCGACCTACATCCCCGAGTTCGGGCCGCCCATCGCCGACAGTGACATGTCCGAGGAGGAACTGCGCCGCAGGGTCATCGCCACGACCGCACTGAAACTCGTCAAGAAGTTCTACGAGTACGAGGAACGGATCCGTCCGACACTCCCGCGTCATTGACCGGCGCGGCGGCCGCCGAACCGCCGAACTCCAGACACCCCCGCTCCGCCGGGGGTGTTTTTCTGCCGTGCTTGCGCGACCCGTGCGTTCTTTCTATAATGACCGTCGACGGTGCTGCTACCCCCGGGGAGGTCCGCCGTGAAGCTGCCGCGCATGGTGCCCATCCGCATCCGCAAGGAATGTCCGAAGCTCACGGACGTTGGCGGTGCCGTCGCCTCGGCGCTCGACGCCGTCCGGGTCGAGGGTCTCGTGAAGCCCGGCGAGCGGATCGCGGTGACCGCCGGCTCGCGGGGCATCTATCACATCGACGTCATCCTGAAGACCGTGATCGACCGGCTGAAATCGTGCGGGGCCGTCCCCTTCATCGTCCCGGCGATGGGGTCGCACGCCGGCGCCACCGCCGAGGGACAGAAGGACTTCATCGCGGGCTACGACATCACCGAGGCACGGATGGGCTGTCCCATCCTTTCGTCGATGGATGCGGTCGAGCTGGGCAGGAGTCCCCTCGGCGTGGTGACCTACTGCGACCGGAACGCGTACGAGGCCGACGGCATCGTCGTGGTGAACCGTGTGAAGCCCCACACCGGCTTTGCCGGGACCCTCGGCAGCGGACTCCTGAAGATGCTGGCGATCGGTCTGGGCAAGCGTCGGGGGGCCGAGAGCGTCCACCAGAGCGGCGTGGATCTCGGGTATGAGGAGGCGATCCGTGACGCCGGGCTCTTTATCCTGTCGAAGATTCCCATCCGCTTCGGCGTCGCGATCGTCGAGAATCAGCGGGGCGAGACCGCAGACGTCGAGGCCGTGCCGCCGGCGGCGTTCGAAGCGGCCGACGAGCGGCTCCTGGAACGTGCCCGCGATCTCATGGGCCGGCTGCCCGTCGATTTCCTCCACCTCCTCATCGTCGACTGGATGGGGAAGAACCTCTCCGGCACCGGGATGGACCCGAACGTCATCGGCCGGGGGATGACGCTGGCCAGGCGCAGGATAACCGAGCCGCGCATCATCCGCATCTTCGTCCGCGACCTCACCGACGAGACCCACGGGAACGCCATCGGCATCGGCTTCGCCGACTTCGCGACCGACCGGCTGGTGGAGAAGATCGACCCCGTCTCGACGTGGATCAACTGCTGTGCGTCGGTGGCCCCCGAGCAGGCCCACGTCCCCATCCACTACGCCTCGGACCGCGAAGCGATCGAGATGGCCCTACAGACGGCGGGCGCCACGCCCACCGACCGCATGCGCGTCATCCGCATCCGCGACACCGAACACATCGACACCATGCTCGTCTCGGAATCCGTCTTCGAGGAGCTGAAAGACCGCGACGACATCGAGGCCCTGGATAAGCCACGGGAGATGATCTTCGATGACGAGGGAAACCTGACGAATGTTTGACCAGAGGGCACCATGCCCGTACTGAGCCTCGCCGAAGTGGATACCGGAAGGCTGATCTACGCGACCGGCTCGCTGATCTTGCTGTCTATTGTCGGGCTGATTGGTGTTTATTGGAAGCGGAAGCGCCGACGAGCCTTCCGTAGAATGGCAGGGCCGCTGGGACTCGAGCTGATGAACGAGGATCTGGGACAACTCGGTCTCGATCTTGGTATGATAGAGTCTTACAGCAGAGGCTGGTCGCAGGAGGTGCTTCTTGCGATGCGCGGGAGCATAGGCACACGCGATGTGATCGCCCTCGATTTCCATTACCGTGAACAGACCCGGTCGGCATACTTGGACTACTACTTCTCCGGATGCATCTTCCTCCTGAAGAGTTCCTTCCCTTACATGCTGATTCGGCCTGAGGTCACGCGTGACACCGTTGCCGCGGCTGTCGGCTTTGAGGACATTGACTTCGAGTCCGATGAGTTTTCTCGACAGTTCTACGTGCAGAGCCCGGAGCCTGAGTTCGCCTACGACGTGTGTAACCCGTTGATGATGGAATGGCTGCTTGGGAACCCCGACTGGAAGCTGGAGTTCGGCGGGTGTTTCCTGTCCGTCACCGACGGCAACAGGATCACGCGATGGTCGCTCACGGAATTCAGGAAAGCCCTGTCGGCCGGTTGCGAGTTCCTTGACCGTATCCCAGACTTTGTGTGGACGAAGCATAACGGACAGCGGCGGCCGACGGTCTCGTGGTTATCCTCGACGAAAGACGCTCTTGGCACAAAGCCCTGATTCGAGCGGAGGACACCTGAGATGCCTGTGCTGCTGATCATCGCGGTGATCATCCTGGTCGCCGTCGGGATCTATCTCGGCTGGCTGTGGGAGAAGAAGCGTCGGGAAGCCTTGGCGAAGATGGCGGCGGCGCTCGAGCTCAACTTCAGCGCGGGTGATCCCTTCCACCTGCCCGGTCGGCTCGGGCACATCCACACCTTCAGCCGCGGGCATTCGCAGCGGGCCAAGAACGTCGTCCACGGGACCTACCGCGGCCGCGACATGATCGCGTTCGACTTCAAATACACCACCACCCACACCTCGACCGACAGCAAGGGACACACCACCACCCGCAACGTCGACCACCATTTCTCGGCGTGCGTGCATCCCCTGGAGTGCCGGTTTCCGCGGCTCGCCATCCGTCCGGAGGGGTTCTTCGACAAGGTGGCGGACTTCTTCGGGTTCGACGACATCGACTTCGAGTCGGACGAGTTTTCGCGGAAGTTCCGGGTGACCTCGGACAACCGCAAGTTCGCCTACGACGTGTGTCACGTGCGGACGATGGAGTGGCTCCTGGCGACCCGCGGCTGGCACATGGAGATGGTGGGCGGCTACTGGGTGCTGACCACGGACCGCCGGTGGTCGGCCGAGGAGTTCCACTCAGGCCTCAGCTTCACCTGGAAGTTCTTCGAGATGATCCCCGACTTCGTCTGGCGGGAATACTCCGAGCGCGCGACGACGTGATCCCTTGGTCTCTTTGAACCGCAGAGAACGCAGAGGGCGCAGAGAGAAGAAGAAACGAGGGAATTGGTGGAGAAGAAGCAGCCGCGGGGAGGGAGGGGAGGATTCGGTGGGAGAGAAGATCCTGATCTGGATCCTGATTGTCGTCGGAGCGGGCCTGTTCGTATCGCTGCTGGCGTTTGTGCGGCCGTGGATCGAGCGTCGACGGCGGGAGACCGTTCAAGCCTTTGCCGAGGCACAGGGCTTCTCCTATTTTGCGAAGGAGCGCAGCGATTTCTGGAGGCGCCTGGTTAGGATCCTCGGGTGCGACCAGCCTTTTTTCGGACGAGTGAAGAATATCATTCGGGGCGTGCATCGCGACCGGGACTTGATCGGATGTGACATCTCGTATCGACAACCCCGCGCCAGTGCATCGCGGCGCCGACCGGCTTTCAGAAGAGGGGACGAGGACAACTGGCTCTCCGCGTGCGTCTGTCGTCTGGACAGCCGGTTTCCCCGGCTTCTTGTCTGCGAGAAAGGGCTCTTCCAGCGCCTGCTGGATACACTGGGGAGCGGGCAAGTGGAATTGCAGCCGGAGGAGTTCCGAACTCAGTTCCACGTGGCCTGCAGGGAGCCGGGGTTCGCCCGTGAGGTGCTGCACCCGGGGATGATCCAATGGCTCTTGCAGCACCCGGGCTGGCGCTTCACCGTCAACGACGATCTCGTGATCGTGACGGACAACAACCGCTGGACGCCCGACGAATACCTCGAAGCGCTCGATGTCACGACGGGATTCCTCGATCACATCCCGGATTCCGTCCGGGAGAAATACTGCGGGAAAGCCGGCGCGTGACTTCCCCGGCCTGCGGTCTGATGAACCACAGAGGTCACAGAGGACACAGAGGAAAACAGCAAGACTGGGGTTAGAAGGGGCAAGAACAGCGGCTTCTTCGGTTGTTTCTTCTTCTCCCCCCAAATCCTTGCTGTTTCTTCTTCCCTCTGCGCCCTCTGTGCCCTCTGTGGTTAAATCGAAATCACGAATGCTTGAATCTCTGACGCCGCGCCGGTAAAATTGGAGTCGGATTCTGATCTGGAGCTTCATATGGCGTATCTCATCGTCATCGGCGTGCCGGTGGTCATCGTGCTGGTCTTCGTCCTCGGCACGTATAACCGTCTGGTGACGCTGCGGAACACGATCACGGAGAGCTGGCGGAACGTCGACACCGAACTCCAGCGGCGCTACGACCTCATCCCGAACCTGGTGGCGACGGTGAAGGGCTACGCGGCGCACGAGAAGGCGGTGTTCGAGGAGGTGGCGAAAGCGCGTGCGGCCGCGGTCGGCTCCACCGGAAGCCCGGACGCGCAGGCCCGCGACGAGAACGTGCTGGTCCGCGCGCTCGGCCGGCTCTTCGCCGTCGTCGAGGGATACCCCGAACTCAAGGCCTCGCAGAACTTCCTCCACCTCCAGGAGGAACTGGTCCACACCGAGGACCGCATCCAGGCCGCGCGGCGGTTCTACAACGGCAACGTCCGTGCACTCAACAACAAGGTGCAGATGTTCCCGTCGAACGTCATCGCGTCGATGTTCGGCTTCACGACGGCGGCGTATTTCGAGGTGGAAAGCCTGAGCGTCCGTTCGAGACCGGACGTGACGCTGTAGGGAGGTCGGCGGGCGGCGCCGGGAGGCTTCCGGAGGTCAGGGGGAGGTCGTGGGGGACGGCCCGGCCGGCCGGACGTCCGTCCGGCGAAGCACGCATATCCGTCCCGTTCCGGGCGGGAGCCACCGCGTGAAGGTGAACGTGTCCGACACCTCGTAGCCCGCCATCGGGCCGAACGACACGACGTACTCGTCGTCGTCCACCCACCACCAGCTCTTCGCGGGGTCGCGCACGTAGTCCGCCTCGTAGAGGACCCATCCGTTGAACTCGAAGCCCCCGTCGATCCGGCGGGGGGATATCCCGCGCGTCTCCGTCAGCTCCCGCAGTGCGTCCCACCTCGTCCGGTTCCACGAGAAGTAGTCGTGCGTCGCGGTCACGGTGAACGCGGCGAAGACCAGCAGGACCGCCGCGGCCGCGCACACGCCCGCACGACCCGGGCGCAGCGACGTGCGACCCCCCGCGACCAGGCCGAGCATCAGACAGGGCAGGAGGAAGATCACGTAGCGGTCGAAGAGGACCACCATGCACGACGGCAGGAGACACAGCACGAACGAGGCGACACCGAGGAGGTAGATCCCGCCGTCATCCTCCCGGTAAGAGACCCGGCGGACGCGGGTGAGAAGTGTCCAGCCCGTGAGAACGGCCCCGACCACGCCCGCGACCGTCACCACGAGCCATAGTCCCCCCGGTGCGGTGACGGTGTTCGGGAGGTGCAGCAGGAACACGTCCCGGAGGCCCGGCGGTCCCAGACCGAAATCATAGAGGATGTTTCCTGCCAGGGGCATGAGCCGGCCGCGCAGAAGGACCGCGGTGACCGCCGCGACGCAGACGACCCCGGGGACGATCACCGTCGACCACCTGCCACGTCGCCCGGACGGAGAAGAGGTGCTTCGCATCAGGACGACGAGGAAGGGGAGCAGGAAGAGCCCGGCGTAGATCGAGGCGACGGCCGCCCGGCTCGCCAGGCCCCGCAGGACCGTCAGGTCCGGATGGAGGACCCGTTCGAGCAGCTGCTCGTTTCTCAGGTGCCAGAGGTCCGGGAGTCCGACCGTCAGTCGGAGCACGGCCTGGAGTCCGAAGAACACCACCGCCACGACGGCGAAGGGCGCCAGTCCCCCGAGCCACGTCCGGAGCTTCCTCGGACTGCCGGCAATGAACGCCGCCGAGAACGACAGCACCAGCGGAAGCGCGATCTGACGGATCATCACGGCCAGCGACCCGAACACGGTCGCCACGACGATGTCGAGGGTGCGTCGTCTCCGGACCGCACGGACGAAAAACAGCACCGACAGGATGCCGAGGGCATAGAAAGGGACGTCCGTCATGAACGTGTTCGAGAGCTGGAAATAGAGGGGGTTCACCAGCACCGTCAGTGCACCGAGACACGCCAGTGCCCGACTCGCCCGTGCCTCACGCAGAAGCCCATACGTCGCGAGCACCCCGGTGAGCCCCAGCACCAGCGTGGACACGCGAAGTGCGGTGAACGAGAACCCGAACGGCAGGCAGAAGAGCCTCCCCCACAGGACCTGGGCGACCAGCGGCACCGACATCCACCCGCAGATCCTCAGCTCCCCCTCATCGACGAGCGTCCGGACCGTGCGGGTGTAAGACCAGTCGTCGTTGAGGGGAAACTCCCCGACCGGGTGCACCAGGAGCGTCATCCCGAACCAGACGGCGCAGAGTGCGAGCGGACAGAGAAGCCGACGCCCCGACGGGATCTCATCGGATGACTGCGGCACAGTGTGCTCCCGGAGTTCGTAATCGCATGTCCCCTGCGACCGATCGCAGGAGGCGGTTCCACAAGCGGCCGGCCGGCATCTCCACTGGAGGGCATCAGGGTCCTAAGATAGCCGGCGCACCCGGGGCGGGCAAGAGATTTCGTTCTCACGCACGGTGACGGACGGGCACGGCGGCTCGACGTGCCGAAGGACTGCTTGAAGTGCGGGGTGTCGATGCGATAGAATGACGCCGGAGACGGACCCGTTGACCTGCCGGGGGTGCCCCATGGGAAGATCCGCCGACCACGGACACTACGAGCGGGCGTTCGAGACGTGGCTCAGGGCGTGCCGGGTGCCCTTCGTGACGGTGGACCAGGTCCGAAGGCCCGCCGACAGCGAAGGACCCCTCAAGAACTTCGACTTCCTCGTGCACGCCGGTGAGCGGCACTACATCGTGGATGTGAAGGGCAAACAGTTCCCGCAGACCTCCCGTGGGCGCGAGGCCTACTGGGAGAACTGGGTCCATTTCTCGGACCTCGAGGGCCTGTTCGCCTGGGAGCGTCACTTCGGCGACGGCTACGAGGCGCTGCTCGTCTACTGCTACTGGCTTCAGACGGGCGCCGACGAACCGACGGTGAAACGGACGGTGAGTCTGGACGGGCGGGATTACCTCATCGTGGCGATCCGGGCGGCCGACTTCGCCGAGCACTGCCGACGCCGCTCCAGACGCTGGCAGGCGGTCCACGTCCCGGTGAAGGAGTTCACCACGCTGGTCAGGCCCATCGACCACTTCATCCCCGGGGGTTGATTCGGAGGTCCCTTTCGGATAGAATGATTCCCGACGGCGGAAGTCTATTCCAGTGATCCGGCTCCGTCGGCTCCCGGGAGGCAGACACGCATGAGATGGGGGTGG
>Ga0307379_10010616_pt1 | contig 12172 bp, 32 predicted proteins | sample UN2MG_FD_202237 | JGI IMG/M metagenome (GOLD analysis project Ga0307379, IMG submission 202237) | Soil microbial communities from Risofladan, Vaasa, Finland - UN-2 | ecosystem: Environmental > Terrestrial > Soil > Coastal area > Acid sulfate soil | place: Finland: Risofladan, Vaasa | collected... | reverse complement strand
TCAGGGAAAAAGGTCTGCAATTCCTTTTTTATAGCCTCGACTTGGGGGGCATATTATTGCTTGCGGTTTCCTGAACCGTCCCTCACGATACTATCGCTAACCCTGATTACTTATATATTATACCAAACCATACCACCCTTGTCAATATGACATTTGTCATATATTTTGTATGACATTTGTCACATCAGCCTTATGCGTATAGCCGAGCCCCATGGGTTAAGCTATGCGCACCCGGGTTGCTAGCCCGCTTACCACTCCCGCGCATCCCGCGCATCATCAAACGGGTCGCGCCAGCCAGTGATAAAATCGTTGAGAGCGGAATCCTCCGCCATCTCGGAGTTCAGCTCCGTGTAGGCATCTTCCCACGCTTCGTCAACTGACAAGCGCCCAGCTTCCTGCGCTCGCCCTTGCTCGTGCGCTTCCTCTGCGCACTGCTCTTGGAAACACTGCTCGGTTTCCCAAGCGTTCCAATCATCCCGACAATCCCCCATCAAAAACTCGTCGCCTGCCCATCCGAAATCTTCCATTTCACTCTCCTTTGATTACAACTATATTATAGCACAACAGCAAACATTTGTCAAGGGGAATTTTGAATCTGATAATTATTATCCAAATTGTAGGATTGACCCGGGTTAATTTTCTGCTTGTATAGCGGTAGAGCCCCTTTCGGGGCTCTACCTAATCAAAGGAAAAAAGGATAAAGTGGTGCAGTGGAGCGCTGAGGATTCGAACCTCATTCTAACTTAGCGTGCACTATGTCGTGATGCTATTCCTTCTGTTCAAGTACCAGTTCGAACTGATACCGTACTTAGACAGTAGCACCCCACTCATATACTAAGCCGTACCCAGCCCTTTTATAAGTCGCGCCCCAATTTTAAAGTTCTAATCCCGTCGGCATCCGAGCGTCGTTCTCGTAGCAAGTCTTTCGACTACCCGACTGTTTTTGATTATGAAGTAATTATAACATATTTTTATTAGTTTGTCAAGTGCAATTATTCTGCTTCTACCACATCCTTATTTAAAATTATTAAATACATACTTTCACACTCTGGACAACGCCATATCCCATTTTCACCATCATCCTCAATATCTGGCTCGCCAGCATAACCGCAATCTAAGCATTCAATCTTATTCATTTTATCTCTCCATATCGAGTATTTGGTTTTTTAAATTTTCTACACCCTGATGTCCATACCTTTTTGTCAAATAAGACAATTCTTCAAATTCAACTTTTTCGGATTCGTTCAATATGCGATTTCTGGAAATTATGCTCAATTTCATTGCTCTAATTTCTCGCCTCATATTTTTTGTTTTCATTTATCTTTTCCTTTTAATTATGATTATATTATAACACGCTTTTCCAGATTTGTCAAGTACTAATTTTCTGACCCGGGTTATAACAGTAGCTGTGGGGGTATTGAATAGACAACCCCCCACAGGTACTGGTATATATACCACATAAAAGACTAATTTTATTCGGGAAGAGTTATTTTCCCCATTTTATTCCTCCCAACTATGACCGACAATACCATACTTCAATTCTTCCCCGCCCATAATATTTATATTAGAAGTATCTATGCCATCAAAAAAATCATTTGGCATTTTTTTAATCCACTCGTTTAAAAATATAACTGCCTCATGTCCATTATGTGCATATATTCTAACACACAATTCGTTTTCCCAATAAGTCGTATCTGTGAAGTAAGCCCAATAAATTTTCATTTTCTTTTTCCTTGATTATAGATATATTATACTGCAATTGCCCGCATTTGTCAAGGAGCAAAAGTTGACCCGGGTTGTTAGCCCTATAAAAGAGAAATTTTATTCGGATATTACAAAATCATAGCGGGCTACAATTCTCCGTAAATCTTCAATGTCCATCCATTTTTCTTCATTTTTATCATAGGCGTGAATAAAAACATCGCCATCTTCAAAAATATCCATTTTGCAATTTTCGTAAAGAAATTTATCTGATTCTATAAAAGCCTGTGTGTGATTATGCTTTTTTTCTTTTATAAATTTTACTGTCATTCTTCCTCTTATATTCCCCAGCGCTTGTCATATTCCGCTACTATTACCCGCATATCTTCAACGGTAAGCCAAGCATCATGATTTGGGCTTTCGTTTTCGTTTATATTTACAACCCCATCGTCATATAGTGCTATATCTGTCTTTACAGTTCCAGACCTACAAAATGTTTTTACAGTAGTTTCAAAATCAACACAACCATTTAATTTTTCAGATACTATTTTTATTGTCATTTCTTTCTCCTTGATTATGCTTACTCTAAATCTTCAAACATTTTTGCCCAAACATCAGCGCATACGGTGTTATCGGTCATTTCTCTACTCACGACAACGCCTTTTCCTTCCATAGCAAATTCTTCTGCCTCAACCGCTGTTTCTGCTTCAACCCTTATAGTCTCTTCAAATATTACTTCAAATATTTTATTCATTTTCTTTTCCTTTGTTTGTATATATTATACTACAATTCCTATATTTTGTCAAGGGGCAAAAGCTGACCCGGGTTATCTTTTATTATCTAATACTTTTATTATCTAATACATGGATAATACATAATAATAACAAAACAGTAGCACAAAGAAAATCCCATACAAAAACCAAGAATAACGCCTAGTATAAATCTCGTCCTGTGAACCCATATTAATTCAGGTGTCCAATTTTCTTTTTTTGAAAGATGATTTGATATTTTCATTGACATTTCTTTTTCCTTTTATTCATAATGTTTATTACGTCTAATTTCATTTTCCAATTCTTCAATCTCGCTTTGCATAAGGTCTACAATCATAACAAGCCTTGTAATAATAGGAAAAATATTATTGCTAGTAGCGTTTAGTTCTCTTATGATTTGCAAATGTTCCTTTATTTCATTTTCATCTGTCATTTTATCCTCACAAATTGATTATGACTTATTATATCACAACGAAAGCAACTTGTCAAGTGGAAAATTTGACCCGGGTTGTTAGCCCTATAAAAAAGAGATTTTATTTCTTAAATTTATCATCATACAAACATGATAAATAAGCTCTTTTATTTATTCCAATTAGTCCCGCAAAAAAAGCCATATCAATCATTCCCTGTATATAGATTCCCGCTTCTTTTTTTGCTTTTTCCTCTATGTAATTCAAGGCTGTTCTTGCCTTATTTTCTGTGCTTATTTCATCTGTCATTTTATCCTCATTTCACAAAAGTGGTTGCCATTGAAAATTCTTCGGGGCTTACGTGAGCAATATCTTCCAGTTTTACATTTATTGAGCGTTTATCATGCCACAATCGTACAACAACCAAAACGCCAGTAACATTTTCAACTGTGTGGATACCCTTACCAAAAAAAGCCTGCATGTTTTCGTTTGTGAAAACAACTAAATCGCCAACCTGAAAAGATTCTTCAAGTGCCATTTGGCGTAATAGTTCTTGTTCTTCTTCAAACCTGTCTATGCGATTTTCAAATTCAACTATATTCATCTCTTTATCCTTTGTTATATACATATTATAACACAAAAGATTTTATTTGTCAAGGGACAACTTTTAATCCGTTTCTCTTGTTTCTTCGTATTCCTTTAAATCATAGGCAAGCGTCATACAATAGGATTTTGGAAAATCATATTCTTCGTGTATACAATCGGCAAGACGTTCTACAGTCAGGGGCTTATCCCCGGAATGTTTCTCAATAGCTACCAGAATATCTCTTCGTGTAATGTTGCTTTCTGTTACAATTCTTTCGTCGTCCATTTTTCCTCTTTTCTTATATAGTATTATATCACAAATTATAAAACCCGTCAACCCGGGTCAATTTATTTTATTAGCGAGCCGCTACCTCACCACTACGCAGGTGACGCGCCCAACTCGTTATCCTTCATTTGCTTTTTTTCCTTTCTTTACTTTTTGCTCTTCCAATATGAAAATAGATTTACCATCAACACGCATACCGCTTTTAGCTTTATTGCGTGCTTTCTCTCGTTTTTCTGATTTCCGTAACCCCTTATCGTTTATTCTCATTTTCTTTTTCCTTTGTTATGTTTACATTATACCACAAAATACCGCATTTGTCAAGGAGCAATTTTTTTGACCCGGGTCAGTCTGCTACTGTAAAATAAACATAGCGGTCAACTTTATTTTTGTATGCTTTCGCTTGACGCTTCAATACCATTTTTCGATATTCCGGTGTGCAGCCTTTTAGGGCAAATTCAGCCATCCATTTCATATAGCGATTTTTTCCCCAGAGTAAATATCGTTTTTTCATTTATATTTTCAGAGTGTTTAGGTCGTCTTCTTCTTCCCACGAAAGGTCTTCATTATCTTCGTCTTCGTCCAAAATAACTACTTCGTCTTCATAGAGTTTGTCATCATCAATTATAAATTCTGTCCAGAGTGCCATTTTTTATTCCTCCTTTTTTTATTTGTTATTATATTATACCACAAATTACCGTAAATGCAAGCCCCTAACTGACTTGTCAGCATAATCTTGTACCATCTCATTCAAGCGGTCAACCTCCGCACGCTCGTCTTGCGTTAGAGAGCGATTCATTGAATCAGAGTATAACTTTGCTAACTTCCTGTGAGCATTTAGATTTACTTGTCTCTTCATTGCCTTATAATTTACCTTCATTTTTATTCTCCTTGATTGTCTATATTATACCAAATTCTATGGATTTGTCAATATGACATTTGTCATGTATTCCATATGACATTCGTCACGTTGCCCGGGTCAATGCGCATAGCCGAATTTGCCCATGGGCGCTAACCTATGCGCACCCGGGTCAATTTCTTGACATCGGGGCTGTTATGTGGTATAATTGTACTAATGAAAAAATATAAGTATTATATATTATTTGTATATCTTTACTTCTGTTTTAATTTCCCGTATAATTTCACGCCTATTTTCACGCCTATTTTCACACCTATTTTCACGCTATATGTTTGACTTTGTGGCTTAATTCCTGCTCAATTCTGGGTCAATTCCGCCGTCAATTCCGCCGTCAATTCCGGGCTCAACTCCAACCCGGGTCATGATTTATACACGACACCCCAAACTAATTCTCCAAATGGATATCTTGGTGTTTCTGTTAGTTGGTCTATCCAATAAGCACCATTATCAACTACAATAGCACCACCTCTATCTTTGCAAATCCACTCTTCTTTGCCAACAACTATCTTTGTGCCAAAAGGCAGTTCTCTCGGACAAGCGATAGCCTTATCTATCCACTCTTGCCATTCTTCCCCGCTTGCCATTTTACTAATACATTCACCGTCTACAAAGGTGAGGCAGTTTACTCCGCCCAAAGCAGGATTGTAGTGGCTTATTTTTAAGAGAATAGGCTCTCCCTCATCATCCACCACTTTGCTTTCTTGCTCTGGCGGAGGGCTTAAAAATTTGTTTGCCCTGTATTTAGAATAACACTCCCTTTTACAATTAGGTCGGGAGTACCATCTCCATTTATATCTGCAAAGACATTTTCAACCTGCACGACATTCGGATTTGATGTTATATTTACTGCAACAAGAAATCCAGTAGCAACAAGCAATACAACAAACATAACTCCAAAAATAAATCTCGCAATACTCTGATTTTTTCCTACTTTATTATCTGTCATTTTAATTCCTCTTTCTTATTTATGCTATAATTATACCACATTTCCCAGATTTGTCAAGTACCAACCCGGGTCAGCGGGAAAATGTAAGGGGAAACTCTAGAGGAAAAATGTAAGGGGAAACTCTAGAGGGAAAATGTAAGGGGAAAACTTCTCCCCTTTTTCCTTATTCTACCTTTTCCATAGGAATATTTGCGATTGCGTCATTGTGTAAAATCAACATTATGGAAAATAAACTTTTGAAGCAAGTTATAATAACTTTGAAAAGAAGCTCGTTTTCCCTTTCTTCTGTATATTTATATAATTTGTTTAGTACATCAACAACTTCCTCAAAGCTTTTCATTTTTCGCTGATTCATTTTTCCTCTTTTTATTTATAATACAATTATAACACAGAATTGTGTAAATGTCAAGGGTTATAAAAACACTATTTTATTCCTTTCCAAAGAGCGTACTCATATAAAGTTTTCTGCTAATCATTTCTTGCAGGTCTTTTCCGAGCAATCCCCTAATATGCGGATAAGGAATATAATACGAATCGCCATAGGGGATGTGCCGAATAACTGGTGGAGAAAAAGACTTTATATAGTAGAAAGCATAGCCATCACACACGGGAAATTCAACCAACCTTTCTTCGGGTATTTTATCCATAGCATCTTCTTGTGCTTTATAATATGCGTCCCAATCTTTATTAAAATCTTCATATTTCGGGAATGGATAAGGTTCGCCTAATTTAGCCATAATTATTTATCTCCTTTATTTATATATGAATTATAACACAGAATCGTGTAAATGTCAAGGGTAACTGACCCGGGTCAGCACAATAAAAAAGCCCCCTTTCGGGGGTTTTTGATTATGGGCTTTTTGATTATGATTTTGGAATAAACGAAAGCAGTTCACTTATATCCCCACCATATTTGTTCAGCACTTTGGTTAGGGTTTCAACCAATTTTGGCTCGGTTGTTGCCAATAATACTGTACCTTGCACATCTTCTTTGATGTTCTCAATTTTTTCAATTTCTGGCACAATCTTTGGGTACAGGTTCAGCATTGCTTCTTTTTCAAATAGTTCTTTTGCAACAGAACGCATACTTGAAAAATTATCACGCCTATAATACGAATTGTTGTCTTTTCCAGTTGCTTTTTCAATAAGGATAGCGGTTTCATTTTCCAAGCGTGATTTTCTTTCGTGCAACGTCTTTTCTGACGCTTCCAATGTTCTCCAACTATTTACCAAATCTTCTGCGCCAAATTTTTTACAGAGCATATCTAACGAGTTTTGCTCTATCTTATCTTTACTAACATTTTCTGTTAGCTTTTCTAATTTCGCATCCAAAACTTTATTGATGCGATTGGTGAAAAAATCTCTTGTTTCTTTATTTAGTCCCATTGTTTTTCTCCTATTAATTTTTAATTATGCTATAATTATAACACGCTTGCTCTTATTTGTCAAGGGCAATTTTTTCCAACCAGAAAGTTCTACCGAATAATATTCTCCTGTATCCAAGCACAAGGCTATATCCCCAACTGTCATTGAAGTATGAGAAAGACCAAGTAAGCGAATCATATCTCTTGCCTCTCCGTTTGGAGACCACATCTCGCCTTGCATTTTACCATACAAGTCTCCTAAATATTCCGCTTTTATGCAACTCAATAAAACATGCGTGTCCCTAATATATTCCAGAGCATTTGCATCCAGCCTGTTTGGTAACTTTGCATAAAAAACTAAAAATGTGCTCATAATTCTCCTGTATTATAGAGTAATTATAACACACATTTTGTTTTATGTCAAGTTGGGCGACCCGGGTCAGGATTTTATGTAAGAATCTTTCCCATATACGAAATGCGAGAACGACATTTTCTACAAAAATAATTAGAGCCATTCTGTATTTTGTTGTGAACTTTTTTTCCAACTGAATATTCCTTGGCACATCCGTTGCACTTGTAGGCAAACTTTTGTGTTTTTCTGGCTGGTGCTATGCCTTCCATATTATAATTTGAATTACAGCGGTCAGGCGGTGTGCCAAAGAATCGCATTACTTTTGCCCAATCGTATCCATGAGGTTTTGAACGCAAACTTAATTTGTGTTGCATTATGTGAGCAACTTCGTGGGGTACAGTGCGCTTTACAAATTCTTCGTAATTTTGTTTTGCGACAGTAAAATTAAATCTTACAGCATTTTCAATATAGCGTGCTTGTCCAAAACAATGAGTACCTTTTATATCAAAGCGTACCGAAGGGCATACTCCGCCAACTAAAAAATGTGCACAAGCATTTTCGAATAATGTTTGTACCTGTTCTCTGATTTCTTGCTTCATTACTATGTCTGTTTTATTTGTCATAATAATATTATACCATACATTCTATTATATGTCAAGGGGAAAAGTGACCCGGGTCAGCCTAATAAAAGTCTTATTTTATTTGCTTACTACCGTATATCAGCCGAAGAACAAATCTTAAACCCGCAATATAGCCGTTAAGATAATTAAACATTGGAGAATTGGGCTCTTGAACCCATTTTTCTTCTTCTGTTTTGATATATTCTTTTTCTATATCTTCTGTAATTGTCATTTTATTTTTCTTTTAATTTGTGTCTATAGTAATATTTCCAAAAAAGAACACGCCGTTGTGTTCATAAACCTCAAAAGGTTTTTCAAATATTACCAAACGACAACCGAAGGGTCTGTTATCCAATATTCGCCTGCTTCAAAAGTATGTTTTCGTGTCATTTTATTCTCCTCTATTTACTTCTAATTATACCACACTTCCTCTATTTGTCAAGGGGCAATTTCTGACCCGGGTCAATGCAGCAAAAAAGCCCCTCTCGGGGCTTATGTTTTTCTCTTAATCGGCTTGTGCTTTGACTTTATCCTTTGCAATCATATCTTTTGCATATCCCCTGACATCATCAGCAAAATTGTGAAAACGGTCATTGTATCCTGCTACTTCACTTTCGGTAATGCCTGCGCAGAATTTTTCAATTTTAGCAAGGAATGCTTTTGAGTGTTTTCTGGTAAATATACCAAGTTCATCGTTCAGTTCTTCTTTTATTTTTGCGTCTAAAACTTTCATAAATGTAGCCCAAACATCGGAATATTCAAACAAGGAATACGAGTGTGATTTAAACCCGTCTTCCGATATTGCTTCTTCGTATCTTACTTCGGGAAATGCACCATTTCTCAACATTTCTGTATAGCGTTTTTTTGCAATACCATTCACTACTGTTATTACCCGTAAAATCATTGTATTATCCTTTCATTCCAATATACTTTACCTGTATATCCTTTTTGTAAATAATCTTCCATTGCTTCTAATGTCCCACAAGCGGGGCAAATATCAGTTTCGTTATCCCTGCGAGAAAGTGAAGGATATTTGTTATAGCTCTTTCCGCAACGGGGGCAAACTTTTGTTTCTCTCATATTGCTCATAATTTGTAACCTCCAAGCATTTGATAATCTTCAAGTTCTGCTACTAAACCATCAAAATCTTCATTTTCGCCAAGCATATCTGCCATAGCGGACACCATATAATAATCCAGACCAAAATCATCAGCCAAATTCAGCAAATAATCTTCCCTGTCTTTGTATCCGTTTTCAATATAAACATTTCTGTTTTCCATTTTTTATCTCCTAATATGATACTATTATATCATACTTGTTGGGGTTTGTCAAGGGGCAAACTGACCCGGGTTAGCTCTAACAAAAAGCAGCCCAAGAATCGGACTGCTTTTTATTATTTATTAACTTTAATCTTCTTCCTCATCTATACAATATTCTTCGTAACTTCCTTCTTTTCTTTCTATTATTTCCCCGTTTTTAAATATCACATAACCACTAAAATCACAACTTGGCTCATCAGAAGAATGTTTAAATGTTAAATTTGGAAATAATTCCGATAATGTTTTTGTTACTGGCTCTGATGGCGACCACGCAGTATAAAACCTGACCCAAATCATACTATCTTCAAATTCTAAACACAAATTATCTGCGTTCCATTTTGTACCCCAGTATTCAGATTGGCACTCAACAGCGTTGTTTTTTGAATGAATAGGAATAATTTTATTAAAATCAAAATCGCTTTTTTCTCCCTTAACAAAATCAGCAAGTTTAACTAAACCTTCTTTATTTCCAGTTATTTCTATTTCGTTTTTACACCAATTAGGCATTTCGTTCCTCTTTATTCTCTACTATATTATAACACATAATTCCATATTTGTCAATAGGATTTGTTAATTTGGATAAGAATCAACCCAGTAAAATCTCGGGTCGTGCTGGAACATCAAGAGAACTTTCCGTCCAGTTTCTTTTTCTTTCCCCAAACAAAACGGTGCCATAAATCCTTCGATGGAAAACTCTTGTGCAACTTCATCAGTATTAAAAACTTTTCCATGCAACGCTTCCATTTCCTCGCGTTCTAAACCAATGTTTATTGACTGTACCATTTCTCTGCGAATGCCTTCTGTTTCGTCCATCTTTGCTCCTTTATTTATGTGATAATTATAACACAAGATGTTTCCTTTGTCAAGTAGCAATTTTGACCCGGGTCAACTTTTAATTTTGAGGGCAAGGCGGGAGTCGAACCCGCTATATCAGTTTTGCAGACTGTTTCCGTACCGTTTGGATTCTCACCCTTAATTACATTTGGTCTATTTTCTCTTTAATTGCAAGCACTATCTGAACAATAAAAAAACCTATATGTTTTAAAGTTAATTTTTCCAGATGAGTTTCAATGGTATAATAATTCTCAAAGCAGTTCGAACAATAATATGGATAACTGCGGAGTTTTGTTTCTTTTAGTATTGGATAGTCACATCTGTTGCAAATTCTTATTGTGCTCATTCTACTTCTTCTATCCCATCTTCACGCCCTTTTTCATACGCTTCTTTTATTGTTGGTACTATATCGCCGAAAATAGGATGAGTAGTACAAAATAACTTATTTACTCTTTTCATTGTGGCATTATCAAAATATCCCGCCCAATAGCCGAGATTACTTTTCTCTTTTTCAATTGCTTCTTCTCGTGTTCCGCCAAACATGCGAACATGATAATCAACTAATGCTTCAAAATATTCGTCTGCTTTTTCTTGTGTTTTAATACTCATTGCAGGAGTAAGTACCTCAGCGTTTGTAAGTAGTTCGTCTGGAAATCTCATTTTTATTTTCCTTTTATTTAATCCAACCGTTATGTTTCCAACTCCACACCATAACCCCCAATAATACAACAAGTACGATAGTCCATATTGCTGTGTCTAAATTCATTTTATTCTCCTTTTATTTATAAGTATATTATAGCACACTTTTTACTTCTTGTCAAGGGAGAAAATTGACCCGGGTAAAAAAACACCGCCTCGAGAGACATGCTGCTCGTTGACGGTGTTTAGTGCAAGTAGCGGGACTCGAACTCGCAACCTTCTGATTAGAAGTCAGATGCTCTGTCCATTGAGCTATACTCGCAAATCAAGGAGCACCCGACAGGATTCGAACCTGCAATTTTTGGTTCGTAGCCAAATGTTTTATCCGTTAGACTACGGGCGCATAAGGCGACTCATAGGGGAGTTGAACCCCTGTCTTCTGCTCGACAGGCAGACATAATAGCCGTTATACCAATGAGCCATATTTAATGTTCTATAATATATTATAACACAATTATATTATTTTGTCAAGAGCGGTAGGCGCGACTCGAACGCGCAAGCGTTTTGTTTGGAAAACAAACATTCTACCAATTGAATTACTACCGCAAGGCAGAGAAAGTTGGATTCGAACCAACACCTTCGAGTTTGGAGCTCGAGCGACTACCAATTATCTTATTCCTCTAAAGGTGATAGCGATAGGAATTGAACCTACTATGCCCTTCAGGGCGGTTGGTTTACAGCCAACTGTCATACCATTATGACCTCGCTATCATGCTTCTAACGTTCTAATAATCATATTATAACATACTTTTTATGTTTTGTCAAGAGATAAATTGGTTAAACATGCCTCCATGTTCTACGTTCTTTTATATTCCGTATGTTAGGGGTAGAAACATTATATTTTTTAGCTATTGATATTTGAGAAATTCCTTTTTTTAATTCTTCTCTTATTCCTAATACATCATCTTTTTTCAATTTAGACATTCCGTTATTTTCTCCTCGTCCATTTGGGTGAGGCACATCTCTTTTTGCAGCAGCAACATTACATTTTAAATGCGAAAAAGAAATATTATCTAAATCATAAAACGTTTTTACCGGGTCTTTAGAACGTTCCCAAGATATTTTATGCTCTATTGACAAGTTATCTATATCTTCAATTTTTTTACCACATCTATAACATACATCGTTATTTGTTTCTTTTATCAGTTTGAACAATATTGCTTTTCTTAACTTGTTGTTTGCTGTACCATATGGCTCCCCGAGTAATCTTGCTTTTCTTTTGTTATTGCTTTCCATCTTTGACCTCCTTAGTCGTTGATTGGATTAAATTATTAACATGCAGAATATTCGTTCCGTTATTTTTCTGCCACCGACCCAGACATCATTTCGGTACGCAACCTCGAAGTGCTGGCATTTTCTCGTAGTGTACG